>Ga0209648_10000253_pt1 | contig 39984 bp, 30 predicted proteins | sample GraSoi2013_115cm_FD_185830 | JGI IMG/M metagenome (GOLD analysis project Ga0209648, IMG submission 185830) | Grasslands soil microbial communities from the Angelo Coastal Reserve, California, USA - Sample 9_17_2013_115cm (SPAdes) (version 2) | ecosystem: Environmental > Terrestrial > Soil >...
CCTCAGTCGCTCGCGCTCCCTCGTGCTTGCTCAAGATGACAGACTCGACGCGTTATACTCTTAGTTTCGACTTCCGATCCAGGAGACATCCTATGGCCTCATCTTCCGTCGGTTACGCACAGCAGAATCAGCAGAGATTCTTGGGCGAGCTGAAGGACCTGCTTCGCATTCCCAGCGTCAGCACGGCGCCTGAACACAAAAACGATGTCCGCCGCGCGGCCGAGTTCGTTGCCGCCGACATGCGTCGCATCGGGCTCGAGAACGTCGAGATCATCGCCACCAAGGGACATCCGCTGATCTATGCTGACTGGCTGCACGCCCCAGGCAAACCGACAGCCCTTTGCTACGCGCATTATGATGTTCAACCCGCGGAGCCATTGAACGAGTGGATCACTCCGCCGTTCGAGCCTACCGAACGCAACCAGAATATCTACGCTCGCGGCGCCGTCGACGACAAAGGCCAGCTGTGGATGGAGATCAAAGCCATCGAGGCCTTGATGAAAGGTCACGACGGCAAGCTTCCCTTGAACGTCAAGTTCATCATTGAAGGCGAAGAGGAAGTCGGCGGCGAATCAATCGCGGCTTATCTGCGCAAGGAGAAAGCCAAGCTCAAGGCCGATTTCGCTCTGGTCTGCGATACGGAGCTCTTCGCGCCGGATTTGCCTACGCTATGCGTCGGACTGCGTGGGCTAGTTTATACCGAAATCGAAGCCAAAGGCGCGATGACCGATCTTCATTCCGGCATGTACGGCGGCGCGGCGCCCAACCCGCTATTTGCTCTGATCGAGATCATCAGCAAGCTCAAAGACGCGAAAGGCCACATTCTGATTCCCGGCTTCTATAAAGGACTCAAAGCGCCAACCGCAGCTGAGTTGAGAGCCTGGAAGCGACTGCCTTTCAACGAAGAGCACTACCGCAAGACCGAAGTGGGATCGAAAGTACTGACCGGCGAGCCCGGCTACAGCGTTCTCTACCGCACTTGGGCGCGGCCGACACTCGAAGTTCACGGCATGCCCGGCGGCTTCACGGCGACGGGCGCCAAGACGGTCATTCCCGCGAAGGCTTCGGCCAAGGTCTCCATGCGCCTGGTGCCAAATCAAGATCCCGATGACATTCTGAAGAAGTACACCAAGTTCGTGAAGAAACTGACGCCAAAGGGCATTGAGATCAAGGTCAAAGTCCACAGCAAAGGGCCGGCCTGCGTCGTCGATACCAACAACCGCTTCATCAAGCCGGCGACCGAGGCCATGCGCGAGGTCTTTAAGAAAGATACCGTCTTCATCCGCTCTGGCGGATCGATTCCCGTGGTCACCGACTTCCAGGACGTGCTCAAAATTCCCAGCGTGATGATGGGCTTTGGCCTTCCCGACGACAACCTGCATGCACCGAACGAAAAGTTTCACATCCCGAATTTCTATCGCGGGATTGAAACGATCATTCGGTTCTTCGAGAAGCTAGGGGAATCGGGTGATCGCGCGTGATCGGGTGATCGGACGGAGTGGCGGCACCGGATGTTTGCGGTGAAGGTTTCGCAACGAGACACGTATCAGTGCACGACCTTCAGTCGTGCCGTCCAGCAAGAAAGGCCGGCTTAAGCCGCTGCTCTGATAGAAATCAGTGCTCTCAGTGTAATCAGTGGTAAGGTTTTGTTCTCACTCTGGATGAGCCAGGGCACGGCCATCGGGTCCGACCTGAACTTCGGAACGCGTACCAGCCGTTGTCACTTGCGCTTCGTAGGCCACCAGAGAGCCGCGTTTCGTGATCGATTCAACTTTGCCGATCTTTCCCGTTCCCGCTTCTCTTTGCAATCCTTGCCGAACTGCCGCAGGCAACGCGTCAAAGCTTACCTCTTCCTCGATTTCGAGGACGCTACCATCGGGCGAGATGGTTACATCCTTGGAATGGCCGTTCGCCATGAGCTCGACCTCGTATTGAAGCCGGCCGTTCTCCTTCTCACTTGCGTAGCCCTTGACGATAGCTCCCTGGCTCTGCTCGTCTGCTGTCTTCTGCACCGCTGGCGGCAGATCCGACTTCTTCAGCCTCTTCTCCTGAGCCGGGACTACGAGGGTGAGAGACAGAGCCAGCACCAATATTTCAGTAGCCCTAAGGTTCGTGTTCTTCATTGAGGTTGTTCCTTTCTGCAAACCCATGCTTCACTTAAGTTCAATCCGTTTTGCGCACCCTGAGATCGTGCCCGGTCATCTCCTTTGGCTGAGGAAAGCCCAGCATGCCCAGGATGGTCGGCGAGATATCCTGCAATGATCCATCGGCGCGCAGTGAGAAGTTCTGCGCATCCTCGCTGACCACGATGAACGGCACCGGATTGGTGGTGTGCGCGGTGTGCGGCCCACCCGTCACCGGATCGATCATCATCTCGGCATTGCCGTGATCGGCGGTTATGAGCATGGCTCCGCCTTTCTGGCGGACGGCTTGATAGATCTCGCCGAGACACGCATCCACGGTCTCGACGGCCTGCACGGTCGGCGGAATCTTGCCGGAGTGTCCGACCATATCGGCGTTGGCGAAGTTGACGATGACTACATCGAAGGCTGAATCGGCCGCAGCTTTCGTCACCTTCTCGGCAATGCCGGCCGCGGACATCTCCGGCTTCATATCGTAGGTTGCGACTTTCGGAGAAGGCACCAGCACACGGTCTTCGCGGGGGAACGGCTGTTCTACCCCGCCGTTGAAGAAGTAAGTCACATGCGCGTACTTTTCGGTCTCCGCCACGCGCAGATTGCGAAGCTGATGCTCGGCCATCACGTTAGCGAGGATGTTGTTCAGCGCCTGCGGCGCAACCACGCAGGGCAGCTTGAACTGCTTATCGTACTGCGTCATGCAAACATAGGTCAGGTTCTTGGGCACGCGCTCGCGCGGAATGGTCGCGTCCAGAGCTTCGGCATCCGGCAAATCGCGACCGCCTTGCGGCGTGAGCCCACTCTCCCTGGCCAGACAACGCGTGATCTGCCGCGCGCGATCGGCGCGGAAGTTGAAGTTGATGACCGAGTCTTCGTCGCGGATGGTGGCCAGCGCCTGCCCGCGGTTGTCCACGCAGACAAAAGGAACGATGAACTCGTCGGTCACGCTGCGGTTGTACGATTCCTTGACTCCCTGCACAGGATCCACGTACTCGCCGCCTTCCGCTCTGCCTTGCACCATGGCGTTAAAGGCTTTGAGCTCGCGATCCCATTTCTTATCACGATCCATCGCGTAGTAGCGTCCGCTGAGAGAAGCAATCTTGCCGGTCGCGTATTCGCGGATCTTCTGCTGCAACGCTTCAATGTAACTGGCGCCGTTGGTGGGCAGAGTGTCGCGGCCATCCATGAAGCAGTGCACGAAGACGCGCTCTACTCCGTTCTGCTTGGCCAAACGAAGCAGCGCGTACAGATGATTCTGGTGCGAATGCACGCCGCCATCGGAGACCAAGCCGCATAGATGCAAACGCCTTCCTCCAGCGCGCGCGTTCTTTACCGCTTCCAGTAGAACCGGGTTGGTGAAGAAGTCGCCGTTCGCGATCATCATGTCGATCCTGGTGATATCCATCTGCACAATGCGTCCGGCTCCGATGTTCAGATGTCCTACCTCGCTGTTACCCATCTGGCCTTCCGGCAGACCGACATAACGCCCGCTGGTATGAATCAGCGTGTTGGGAAATTCATGCAGCAGGCGATCGTAGTTAGGTTTGCGCGCCAGCGCGATGGCGTTGGCTTTAGACGGCGGCGCGTAACCCCAACCGTCAAGAATCACAAGAACAAGGGGACGATTCATTGGATAGCACTCAGCAATCAGCGATCACCAATCAGTAATCAGTAATCACGAGTGACGGCTGATTGCTAAAAGTAGATTCATCTTGAAGGGAGATTGTAAATGACATGGCGCTCATGAGCAGCAGTCAGCGTTAAGCCGGGGACGCGCTTCGGTGCGGTCCAGAAGACCTGAAACTGAGAGACAGCGTAAATCCCGGATCAAAACGCTTCCAGTTGTGGAGGGCGCCAAGAGCCTGGGCGGCGTTAAGTAGTGAAACCAGCTCCGAAAGGGCCGGATGAAAGTAGCCCGGCACGGGTTCGGCGCGTATCGCGATTGTCCGTCTTCCAAGGGTGGTTGCGCCGAACCAAGTGCTGGGTTATCCACGGAAAGAAACCATAGTCCTGCTTTAGCAGGACGACTGATCTGCGGTCCATGCATTCACTGTTGCGTCAATGTCCCTCAGTCGTCCCGCTGAAGCGGGATTCTGGGGTCGAGGGGTACAAACTAACCCCGCACTTACTCGAGGCACAACGTGCCTGGGGACGTGCTGGTCACAGTTTCCATTTTCATGGACTTCTTGCAGCACCGCTTGAAACCGTGTCCTTTCAAAGCAGGCCTGGACCATTCAGCGGCCGCCTGTGGCGCGGCCGCTGAAATCGCTGATCTGGCTCATTGGTTAAGGTGAGTGGTAAGACGCAAGACCGGTTTGACGACGTGGCGAGGAGGAGCGGCTTTGACGAAAATCTGGGCTGCTCCCTCATCGTTCAGCACAGCGGTGTCGAGCGTGCAACTATCGAGGAATTGCGCGTTTGTAACGTGAGCCGCCTTGCAGATCGCGCGGGCGCGTGTGAATTCCTGCGGACTGAGGTGTCTCGCAAAGAACAGCTTGTCGGGAATGCCTGCTCGGATCGTCGAGATCTCTGTGAACAACGACTGGTTCGGCTGGACGCGCCAGCTGTCGCCATAGCTGTGATAGAGATCAGTGAAGGCTACCGGCTCCTTCAGCGCAACTCCGTTGGCGGTCACCAGCTGGTTGACGCTTCCGCCGGGTTTGCCGAGGAGGCCGCGCGCTTGCGGCTGGGGCGTATGGCCCAGGCCGACGCGAGCGTTTATATAGGAGCCATTGAGCTGCGCGTGCACCCAATTGCCCTTCTCGTCCGAGATGGCGTACATATTGCCGTGTCGTAAGACCTGCACGCCGCCGGGCAGCTCGAGCCCCTTGCCGTCAGCCAGATCGTTGGGCCTGCCATCGACGACCAGCCGATCCGGCTCTACGTAGACGGCAACGCGGGTTTTGCCCATTTGCGTCCCAATCCCCTTGTTGAGCGACGCGTTCGGCCAGTTCGGGGCCCCTGACGCCTGCCTCGCCTGCACGACGAAGTCCGGACCGGCACTCGCCAGCAGGAAGTCGCCAGAGGCTTGGAAGTCGTAATACAATCCCGCGAAGGTCGTGAGATGCGTGTCGCCGATGCTATCTGCCGTCGAGCACGATACCGGCGTCGGGGCGTTGTTAGTCTCCGTGAATGCGATTGAGGGCCAGTTCAGGTCGTTTGCCTGGGTGAGCACAGGCGCGGTCACCAGGGTGAGGTTGTTGGTCTCGCCGGTAAAGCCTACGCTGTCGCAGGTGGGGGGGACCGCCCCCATCCCGCTGTTCACGGCAGTCCTGACGGTGATCGTCGTTCCGGCGTTGAAAGTAGCGTCGGATCCGCCACCGTCGCCAACCACATTGAACTCGGAGATATTCCAACCATTGGTCAGATCGGGGAAGACGTTGTCGCCTGACGCCGTGAAGCCGACCCCACCTACCGTGAAGGTGACCGCATCATCCGGGTTGCCGTTCACGCCGGCGACGGCGCCGTCCACGACCATTGAGCCCAGCGCAGCAACCGTCTGGCCCGGGGGAGTTGCGGAGTTCGTGCTGTTTTTCCAGCAGTCACTCCCGAATGTGTTCCATCCCCCCGGGCATGGGTTTACATAATTGATCATCCAGTACTGGATGAACACAGCGTTGAAATCGGAGGCGTAAATAAACTGCTCCCAGCCCAGGCAATTCGCTGGAACCGAAGCGCCGGCGCAGGTCGCAGTCGAGAAGAAATTCGTGTTGAGCTGGAGCGAGAAGGAGTTGGCGGTGCCGCCATCGCTCTCGCCGCTCGTAGCGACGCTGTCAAAAGATCCCTCCGCCTGCGATGTGTTACCGGTCACTTGGGCGGAGAAATCGACGCCGTTGCCCACGCTGAAGGGCCGGATTCCCCCGCGCGGTTTATACGGACGGTTGGGCGGAGTCCCACACTTAGCCTCATGCCACGTTTTGTCGGGATAGGTGGCCGTGAAGCACCCCTTCTTCGGACGGGCAGCGCCGGCCATGGCCCTACGCCAGGCCACTCGCTGCTGCGCGGGCGGCCCGATAACGCGCCCATGCCCTCCCACTACTACCTTGGGCTTAGGCTGGGGCTCCGGCTGGGGCTGCGCTGCCGCCTTGCCGACTCCTATCAAAACAACGCTCAGCATCAGCGTCGCAAGCCCCAAGAGCTTGCCTGTGTCTTGCGCCAAGCTCAAGGATGCATTCAGCACCTTTCCGAGCAGGGCACACGTAAATGGGAAAAGTTTCGAGGTTTTAGTCACAAGTCCCCTTTCATGTCGATCGTTTTGCATTTCAATTAAGGGTGAGGAGAAGCGCTGTCAACATAGTGCACTTCGTGTGGGTTCCGTTTCAGCGAAATGAGTGAATAAATCAGGCACGCCTCCTCCCGTGCTCTACCTTTTACTGCAAACTGTTACGGCTTCTCACCTGAGGCGGTAATCTTTTGACGCCGGATGGCGCGAAGGAAGCAGCTGCAGCGGCCGTACGCTTAGTTTGCCGCCTAGGAACGCCGAAGCGTTACGGGATCGTCAAAGTAGATCGTTCCCATCTCCTCGACGAACCGGCTCGGACTGCCTTCCCACACGATGTGGGCGTGCTCGAGTACGTAGATCCGGTCGGCATGAGGCAGGGCAAAGGTTACGTTCTGCTCGCCGAGCAGTACGGTCATCTCCCTGGTTTGGCGGAGCTGTTGCAGCGCCTCGGAGAGTTGGTTCAGAATCACGGGCGCAAGCCCAAGAGTCGGTTCGTCAAGAATAAGAAGCGCCGGCCGCATCATCAGCGCGCGGGCAATAGCCAGCATCTGCTGCTCGCCTCCGGAGAGCGTGCGCGCGGTTTGAGTCTGGCGCGATCCCAGCACGGGGAACAACTCGTAGAGCCAAGCCAGCTGGCGAGCGCGCGTGGCAGCCGGCAGATGATGTCCGCCGAGGTCGAGATTCTCCTGGACCGTCATGTCGCCGAACAACTCTCGCGTTTCCGGGCACTGCACGACTCCGCCGCGGGCAATGGCGCCGGCGGTCATTCGCTGCAGGCTGCGACCGCGGAACTGGATCGTGCCCGCATAGGGAACAAGGCCGGAAATTGCGTTGAACAGCGTGGTCTTGCCGGCGCCGTTCAGACCAACCAGGGACACGAACTCCCCTTCGCACACCTGCAAGCTGACCGCCTCGAGCGCTTGTGCTTTACCGTAGTGGACGGTGGCCTTCTCCACTTCCAGGAGCGGAGCTTGCCCGCGCGCGGTCTCGCCGGCTCGGTCCATGGACTCGATCTTCCCACCCAGATAGACTTGCCGGACTCGCTCGCTGCTCATGACTTTCTCCGTCGTGCCCTCAGCAATGTTTTCGCCGAGATACATGGCCAGAACGCGGTCGACCAGCGCCGCCACGCTCTTGACCTTGTGATCAACAAGCAGCACGGCCCGGCCCGCATCGCGGAAGCCACGGATCAGGGTCGAGAAGGCCTCCACCTCGGCCGAGGTGAGACCGGCAAAGGGTTCATCCAGCAACACCACTTTGGGATCACGGGCGATCGCCTTGGCCATTTCCATCCGGCGAAGATCGCCGAACGCCAGTCCGCTGGGTTTGCGATCCAACACCGCGCCGAGACCAACCTGCTCAGCGATCGACCGGGCTTTTCTATCAACTCCGGCATCAGCGACAAGCCGCCATAATGAATCGGGAAGAAGCGCGAGCTTGATATTCTCAAGCACTGTCTGCCGGCCCAGTGGACGAGAATGCTGAAAGACGATGCCAACACCGGCACGCGCGATGCGGTGCGACGGCCAACCGCTGATATCTACGCCATCCAGCTTCACCTGGCCCGTGTTCGCGCGCTCAATTCCCATGATCAATTTCATGACCGTTGATTTCCCGGACCCGTTGGGGCCGATGAGGCCGAGGATCTCCCCGGCCCGGACTGCAAAGCCGAGTTCCTTCACGGCCGCCAAGCCTCCGAAGCGCTTGGTCAGACCACTGACTTCCAGGCGAAGGCCATTGCTCATTTGGCCTCTCTTCTGCGCAGCGTGTGGCCGAGTAGTCCATCGGGAAAGAACAGGATCACCGCCAGGGCCAGGGCCGAAACTACGAAGGTGTTGAGTTGTCCGAGCGGCCGCAGCACTTCGCCGGCGGCAATCAGGAATACCGCTCCCAGCGCTGCCCCGAGAATGCTGCGCCGCCCACCGAGCACGGCGGCGATGATGATCTGTACGCCGATGGAGATGTCGATCAAAGTGCCAACCGAGGCGGCACCCATATAAAAGACCAACATGGCCCCGGCCATGCCCGAGAAGACCGCACTGATCGAGAACGCCATCAGCTTGTGTTTGGTGACATTGAAGCCCAGGGCCTGGGCTTCGATCGGGTCCTGGCCGCTGGCCTGGAGGATCAGTCCCATCGACGAACGCGACAGGCCGAACAGAATGATGGCGCAGATCACCAGGAAGATAAGCCCGTACCAATAGTTGGTCGCTGCGCTCAGCGATAGCACATCCGGTACCGTCATGCCAATTTCCCCGCCGGTGACGCCGGCAAAGATGACAACCGCGTTCTGAAGCAAGAGCACGGCCACCAGAGTGACCAGGCCGAAATAGGGACCGCGCAGCCTAAGCGCCGGCAGCGCCAGAAGTAGCCCGCCGATCAACGCTACGGTGACTCCAGCGATCACGCACAGGGGAATCGCCAGGCCAAACCTGCTGTTGAGAATGGCCGCCGTATAAGCGCCTAGACCGATCAGAAACGTGGGGCCGAAATTGACCTCGCCGGCAAAACCGAACAGCAGGTCCCAGGCCATGGAGAAGACGCCGAAATAGTAGCCGGCCGTGAGTACGCCGAGGACATAAGCGGAAAGCCACACTGGCAACACCGAGGCGACCCCGATGACAACAAGAGCGATCCAGAGCGGTCGCGAGCGGAGCAAACGACGCATCGCATCCTTTCTTATAGGGGCTCTTATTGACACGCTTTCTCCTGTTTCCTAGCGCCGGCCCAGCAAACCCTGCGGCCGGACATACACTACCAGCACCAGGAGCAGGAGCGCTGGGATCGGCCGCAACGTTGGCGCTACCAGGTACGCCGTCATGGTTTCGAGATAGCCAACCAGATAAGCAGCGAGGAGTGAGCCGGAGACACTTCCCATTCCGCCTACCACTACGATCGAGAAAGCGCTAGCGGTGAGCTGGCCCGTGTTGTTGGGGCCGACTCCAAGAAACGACGCGAGAAGGACGCCTGCCAGACCGGCCAGTAGGCCATAAATGCTCCAAACGAGCAGGTGGACTCGAGAAAGCTCAAAGCCCAGCAGCGTCAGGCCGCGCGGATTCATGGAAGCGGCGAGCAGCGTCTTGCCGGCCCGCGTTCGGTTCACAAGTAACCACAGCAGACCGATGACCAGCCAGCACACCACCGCGATCATGATTTCGTTGCGCGGTGTGCGCACACCGGCAATGTTCACAACGCCGGAAAAAAGCGGGCGCATGGTCACCGGGTTGTCGGTGAACTTATAGGCCAGGGCGGTCTGGATCATGATGCCCCACAGCAACGTGCCGGTGAGCACAAAGATCTCGCTCTCTTCGTGGGGGATGGCGCGCGAGCGTTGGATCGGCCGCACCACCAGAAGATAGGTTGCATACGCGCAAACCAGCCCGGCGAGGATGCCCAACAGGGAGCCGCCATAGGTTCCGGCACCGAGTTCCCCGGCCGTGAACCACCCGATCAGCGCCGCCACCACCATAATGCCGCCGTGGGCCAGGTTCAGCACGCCGGAAACTCCGAAGATCAGCGTGAAGCCCACGGCGCCCAAGGCGTAGAGGGCGCTGATGGCGAACCCGTCGATAAGAATCTGCAGTCCGACCATTTACATTCCGTTTCTCCGGCCGCGTCACCCGGCTTTTGCCTGGTCTCCCGATGTGAGCATTCAGTGACCTGGTACTTACCGCCGCTACTTGGTGGAAGCTTGTTTAGGAAACTTAACAAATGCAGGGAATTCTACCTTGGCGTTGGCCTTATCGGCCGGCCATATGGCCACCTGTTTGCCGTTTTGCCATTGCAGGTGCACTCCGGTTACCAGGCCGGGGCCATATTTCAGCGCGTGCGTGAAGGGTTCGTCACGGCCGTAGAACTGCTCCCGGCCGCTTGTGCCAACGTAGTCAGTCTTTTCGAGAGCATCTACTAGTTTGTCGGGATCGGTAGACCCGGCCCGCTTGATGGCCTCGGCGATCACGTGGACCATGTCATAGCTGGTATAGCCGCAATAAGCAGGCGGTAGTCCGTAACGCTGGATGTAGGCATTGACGAAGGCAATCGTTTTTGGCGTTAGCGCCACGCCCGGGGCGCCCGTGTTGCGAGTAATCACGCCCTCGGCAGCACCGTTTGTGTCTTTCCAGAAGGTGCCGTTGGTGGCTTGCGAACTCTGCCCGGCCAAAGGGATGGGCACTTGCTGGTCATGCCACTGCACGGTGGGCTGCACGCCGACGTGGCTGATGCCGGTGATGATCACATCCGGGTGTTGCCTCTCGATCTGGTTGAAGATCGGGGTAAAGTCGGTGGTATCGGGATTGAAGCGGATGTGATCCAGCACCTCCAGGCCGGCTTTAGGCAGGCACTCGAGGTAGCGCGCGTCAAGCGGCGTGGTCCAGGCGGCGTCCTCGCTCATCACCACCGCCTTCCTCAAACGGAACTGCTTGACCAGGACGTCATGCGAGAAATCACAAATGGACTGCGCAATGTGTTCCGACATCGTCGTGCCCTGAAACGTATACTTGTTGTGCTCGTAATCGTCGTGCACTCGCTTGGGGATGTCATTGCTCGAGGCTCCCGGAGTGATAAAGGGCACGCGCGTCCGAGCCGACCAGGGCTCGATGGCCAGAGCCACCTCGCTGAGATAGCTGCCGACTACTGCGACCACCTTGTCCTCGCTGACCGCGCGCTGGAAGGCACGAACACCCTCCGCGGCCGAGGAGTGGTTGTCGTAGGTAATAACCTGGACACGACGGCCATTGACGCCACCATTGGCGTTAATGTCCTCCGCGGCCAGCAACGCCGCCTTCGTGAGCGAGGCGCCGGCGACGGAAGATTCCTCGCCGATGACGCCGATCTTGATTGGTTCGTTACCCTGCGATCTAGAACAGGCACACAAGCAGGCAACCATCGCCAACAACACCGCTCCACTCATCCGCACCCCATTCGCCCGCGATGAAGTTAAATCAAGAATTGAACGCATACGACCCCCTTCTCCTTGGCTAGAGCGGTCTCAGAGTTGTGTATTCATACAATCGACGACGGTGTCATTTCGAAGCCGTAGGTGAGAAATTGGCTCCGCACCAGAGCCCAGCGTGAGCAGATCCTTTCTCCCGCTTTGCGGGATCAGAGCCTGTTCCCGGTCTGCGGGATGGTAGGCGAAGGAATGACAATCCCCTTGCTGCTGCCTTGCCGCTGGCATACAACATCCCTGGACTGCAATCATAAGGATGGCCATCTTACACTCTTTTGGCCTTGAGTCGCCTGGCGACTGCCCCGCACATCGCGGCGGAATCGGCTGCAGTAAATCCTTGAAGCAAAGAAGCTTGAACATAAAAATTCCTTCAACGCCGCGGACGTTGTGGCACAACTGTGATCTTCTCCTCCGTCGCAGCCTCCACAGCTTTCCGGGTGTATAGCAGAGAAAAATACTGCCATTTCGCCACATTCGCGCCAGATCGCGATTGTGCGGATTATCCGGGTCGCCTGGATGACCGGGGTGGTTGATGGCGCCCGAATTGTCCCAGTTCCCGACGTCCACCACAACGCGAACGGATGGTCCCGTGGTTTGCCGGAAATCGGTCGTCCGGTATTGAGAGTTGTTGGGCACAAATTCGCTGCCGCGCTGCTCAATCGGCCCGACATTCAACTTCGCCTGGTTGCATCGTCGACGATCGCGGCAAATGGATGTTCCAGTGCAGTGTCATCCCAAACCCGAAGGGTGAGGGGATCTGCTCCGCTTCCGCTTTTGCGAAGTAGCACGGCTATAGCGGAGCGGATTCCTCGCTCCGCTCGGAATGACACCTTGATACACCGCAGACTCTTTTCGACATACAGCGTTTTCCAGCTGAAGCGCTCTCGAGGCCCTGCCTAAACTGACGAAGCTTAGCCACTCCGCTGGGTGATTCATCTCCACTTCTTCTCCACGCCGGTGAGAATGCCGGCGAAGATCTCGATTCCGTCCCACAGGTTCTGCAGGCGCAGGTTCTCGTTGGCGGCGTGCTGGTTGTTATCATGGTTGACGATGGGCAGGCCGATCACCGGAGTCTTCAGCAGACTAGGGAACAGGTACATGGGGACGCTTCCGCCCAGCATCGGCATTTTCACCAGTGAAGCGCCCAGCGTCTGCTCGATAGAGGTGAGCACGGGCCGGACCGCGGGATCATCGATGGAGGTGCGCTCCGGCGGATAACCGCCTGGCCCCCAGGTAAGCTTGATGATCTTGCCGTGTGCGCTGCGAGTATCCTTATCAGGCGTCTGGCGCACGATGTAGAAGCCTTGGTGGCGGATGAATTCTTCCACCCGAGCCCGCACTTTCTCCGGCTTCTGGTCCGGCACCAGGCGAAAGTCAAGCGAGGCCTTGGCTTCGGTGGCGATAGCGTTCTGCGCTTTGCTCTCCACGTGGCCTGCCTCCAGGCCCCGAATGTTCAATGCCGGCTGGCTGATCGCCCCGGGCAGCGATTGGCCGCTGCTCTCCGTCCAGGCCAGACCCAGCTCTTGTTTCACTTGCGTGTCGACGTCAGGCATCTGGGCAAGTGCCTTGAGTTCGGAGGCGTTAAGAGGACGTACGTCGTCGTAGTAGCCGGGGATCAGGATGTGCGAGTTGGCGTCGCGCATGCTTGCCAGCAAGTCAACCAGCAGTGCGGCCGGATTGGGCGCCCAGTTGCCGTAGTGGCCGCTATGCAGCACGCGCGTGGGACCATAGACGGTCATCTCACAGTCGGTGATGCCGCGGGCGCCGAAGTAAACCTGCATGCGCCGCGTCTGGTTAACTGGGCCATCGCTCAGCAACCACAGGTCGCCGTTGAGCAACTCGGCGTTCTCGCGCAAGATGGCCTCCAGATGCGGCGAGAGGGCTTCTTCTTCACCTTCAAAGAAGACTTTCAAATTGACGCTGACTGGCAATTTGGCCGCGCGCAGAGCGTCCAGCGCGGTGAGCAACGCCTGGATGGGCGCTTTGTCGTCACTGGCGGCGCGGGCATAAATGCGCCACTCCGGGTTGATTGGACCCTGCAACGAATCAAGCGCGATGGTCTTGCTGTCTACGGGGCCTTCGCGCAACACCGGCTTCCACGGATCATTCGCCCATTGGGCTTTGTCTACTGGCTGACCGTCGTAGTGCGCGTACCAAAGGATCGTGTGCTTGGCCCCCGGCGAGGGCAGCTCGCCATAGACTGCCGGTGGACTTCCCGCCACCGCCAGCAGTTGCGTCTTGAAGCCGCGCGCCTGTAGAAGCGTCGAGATGCGCTCGGCGTTGGCGCGAATGTTGGCGGTATCGCTAGCTAGGTTGGGTATCGAGAGGAGCTCGGCATAGTTGCGCACGATCTCTACCTCGTGCTGCTGCCGATACTCGCGTACCGCACTGCGTACGGCTTGCGGCGAAAGTTCCTGGGCCGTGGCCGCGCTGCCGACCATCAACATACAACTGACAAAGAGACCGATGGATTGACGTTTCATTCCTTCTCCTTGGACGAACAGTTAGTTTCCTCGCGCCCACCTTTCGAAGATCCGCTTGACCTGGGCTTCTGCAGTCTGCGCTCCCTCTTCGGCGCTCATTTCACCGCGAGCTACTTTCGCGAAGGTGGTGTTGAGAACGTAGGTGCTGGCGACCTCGTTGATCGCGTTGGTTGCGTAACCGGGATAGCCGACGTTGGTAGTCCAATCCAGCACGTTGCTCAACGTCTTGTATTTATCTTGCGGGCTGGCTTTCGGGTCATGAGCCAGCCGGCTTTCGAGGTCCGGCACCGTGCTGGGGAAACAGGGAAAGCCAAAGAACTCGCTGGCCGTGAAAGCCTGGGCGAAATTTTCGACCAAGTCTACGAGAAATTGTTTGGCGCCTTCTTTATTTTCTGCAAAATCCCAAATGACATAGTGATTGGCAACGTTCGCGGGTGACAATCGGCGCGCCGGACCCTTGAGCGCTGGACAGAGCTGGATCTTCTGCGACATTTCTGGGTTGTCCTTCTCAGCCGCGCGCGTGATAGAGATCGCATTCATGGTGTAAGAAATCTTCCCCGCCAGCATGGCGCGGTTGTTGGAAGTTTCATCCCACGTGACCACCTCGGGCGTTTGCGACTCCTGGTACAGCGCTCGCATGAACTTCAGCGCCTCGATGGTCTGTTTAGAATTGATGACCACGTTGCCGTTCTCGTCCTGCTCCGCTCCTCCAAAAGACCAAAGGATAGCGCGCACGGCGGAACTCGTATCATTGTCTTGCGACAGGCCGATGCCGCAGGGATGGCCAGACTTGTCGCGGATTTTCTTGGCTCCGATTCGCAAGTCGTCATAGGTTTCCGGACCATGGGGATATCCGGCTTCCGCCCACAGGTCCTGGCGATAGTTCCCGGGGAAGGGCACATAGGAGTCGCTGAACGCGAAGTGTTTCTTGGTTTTGGCATTGAAGGTGGAGCGGTGTGCCAGAGCAATGGCCTTGCCGTGCTTCCTTTCAACCTCTCGGTAAACGTCCGTGAGATCGATGACTTGGTTCTCGTAGGCTGCCGGCGGAAACAGAAATAAAAAGAGATCATGCCCCTTTCGCGCCGAGGCTTCCGCCGCACCTCGCGTGTTGACCTCGCGGGTGACGATGTGGTCGACAACGACATTCGTGTCATGCTTCTGGCCCCATTGTTTGGCAAATTCTCCGTCAAACCATTTATCAAAGCCCGGCACGAAATGGCTCCATTGAACGATTTTCAGGGTTTTCTGCTGTGCTTGCGCTCGTTCAGGGAACAAGGAAAAGGGGCCTATGGCAGCTCCCACGGCCCCAGCGCCGGTGATCTTAACAAAGTCCCTGCGTGTAATTGTTTGTTTCCGCATTGGTACGCCTCCTTCGGCTGCAAATTTGAAGTCGCGCATCCCTGACCTGCATCTGCGAACTCACAGAAACACGTTAGCGAGGTTCTACTGGACTGAGACCTCACCTTCGTAGTCGCTGTCTCCGCCATCTGCTGGAGTGAACGTCCCGCTAATGTGAATGTGGCCGGCGGCGCCCGCCCATCTCCCAGTACCGCGTGTGATGGTTGAGACGCTTCCTACATCGCCAGTCCCGCCGGGAAGTGCGTTAAACGCCCCGGCATCCGTAATACTAAGGATGTCCCCACTCGCTGTGTGTATGAGGATATCCCCGGTGTAATGAACAACGCCGGTGACAGGCGTAGCCGACGTAGGCGTCAAGGTGTTCGCACTGAAAACGAAGCTCCCCTTGATGTCTCCAGAGAACCGCCCCTTGGTAGCACAAACCAACGGGCGATGTGCATTCACCTCCAGTGAGCCGGACCGAGGAAATGCGTCCCCGGACGGACCGGGCTTCGGGCGTGGGGCTAGTCTGGCCGCTGCTGCGGGTACTCAGAAACACCAACGTAGCGACCAGAGCCGCTGTAAATGAAATCGACCTTCTGACTAACATGCGAATCTCCTATCTTGTTGCGACCGAATCGGTTTTATCTCCCATGCATCACTTCCGGTCAAACGCCAGTGCCGTTTGCAGTAGCACGTTGGCGCCATTTTCGATGTCCTGCGGACGAGAGAACTCCTTAGGGGAATGGCTGATGCCGCCGACGCTAGGAATAAAGATCATGCCCATGGGCCCAAGCCTGGAGATCTCCCCTGCGTCATGCCCGGCGCCGCTCGGCATGACTTTCGTCGTGAAGCCGCGAGACTTGGCGGTCTCCTCGATTAGCTTCTGAAGGCTTTTGTCCGCCAAGGCGGGATGGTTGATCACCGGCTCGGTAAAGCTGAACCGGGTCTGGTTCAGCTCACCCAGACGTTCAGCTTCGCCGCGAATCTGGTCGAACAGACCAGTGAACTTTTTTTCGTCTAGATCGCGAAGCTCCAAGCCTAGGGTGACTTTTCCGGGAATCACGTTGTAGGCGCCCGGAGTCACCTTGATCCATCCCACGGTGCCCACTTGCCTTCCGGGAACGCTAGTGACAATCTGATTCACCTTCTCAATAAAGCGGGCTCCGGAGAGCAAGGCGTCATGGCGCTGGTCCATGGGCGTAGTGCCGGCGTGGTTGGCAAAACCCTCGATGGTCACTTCGGCGTGCAGAATGCCCACAATCCCTTCGACCACGCCGATGTCGATCTTCTCCCGCTCCAAGCTTCCCCCCTGCTCGATGTGCAGCTCAAAGTACCCGGCGATACTGCCGCGTTGCCGCCGCACTGAGGCGAGCTCCGCCGGCTTGCCGCCGATGAACTGGGTACCTTCGCGGATGCTCTTACCACTTGGCGATACCCGGTTGAGGGTTTTCTCGTCCAGGCCCTGGCCCAAAGCCTGGCTGCCGATGGTGACACCCTCTTCATTCTGGAAGATGATCACCTCGAGCGGATGGCGTAACACGATCTGGTGCTCTTTGAGGACTTGAGCGACTTCAATGGCGGAGAGCGAGCCGACGTTGCCATCATAGTTGCCGCCCTCGGGAACCGAATCGATATGCGAGCCAATGAGCAGCGGCTTGAGCGATGCGTCGCTGCCCGCACGTGTGCCTACGATGTTTCCCGCAGCATCAAGGCGAACGTCGAGCCCGGCTTCCTTCATGAGTTCGATGGCGTAGGCGCGCCCCTGAAGATCGGCCTCGGTGTAGGCCACGCGGCTCACGCCACCCTGCGGATTCGCTCCGAACTTGGACAAGGAGCTCAGGTGATCGTTGATCCGCTGGCGGTTTACCCGGAGGTTGGCCGTCGCTTGTCCAGTCGCGGACGCTTGATTGGCCGAGTCATCCTTAGCGGCGGCAACGCTCAGAGAGATAGCCGGAAAAACGAGCACGATCGCCGCAAGTATCGCAGCGCAGACAATCAACGACAAAATGTACGTTCTTGCTGATGCGACTTTCATGGCAGCCTCCTTCTTTGGCTGAGCAGACTTACCTCAAAAAGGTCCCTAACGTATCATGAAAATCCCGCCCTCCGAATAAAATGCAGAGGGCAGGATTCCCCAGCAGTGGCGCTCGGGACCGGGGCCTTGCGCACGTTTTGCGCGAAAAGCCGGGCGGCCCAATCTTCGTATCGGACTGTACCGTCCGCTGCGATGAAAGGTCGCCCGCTCCCGGAACAACGAGCCGACTTCCCTTCATACAAAATTCCTCTACGCTTTCTGGAGCCTGCGCTAGTTCTTAGGCAGCGCGCAACTGTGCTGCCTACTGATCTAGTGGCAAACCTCCGATTTCCTTTCAAAAAAACTAACTGAACCCGTGACCCGCATCGAGATTTGCGCCGGTGATACCCATGATTGGCTCCGCACTTATCACTGTTTACCCCGATAGTTGAAATATCCGCACACTTGTTCGCTCACGCGGGCGATCGCGCCCTCCAACTCGAAATAGCAGGCACGATTGTGCGCGGAGAGGAAGACCACCAACACGCGGCCAGACTTATCGGACCTGCCGCCTGACAAGCTGCTCGGTGGAACAGTGCGACGTGCAACTGGCTTCCTACTTATGAAGTGGCAAATCTCCCAATTCCTTTCAAGAAATCTCCACGCGTCTTCCCCGCAAAGAGAGAACCTGAAAGGCGGGTCCCCCGGCGGTTAGCCCTTACCTGACCGGGGACTCCGAGCGCTCTACGAAGAGAATTGTTCCAACAGTGTTTGAGCTTGTCCAATTCTGGCGCCGGCATCTGGCATCGGGTCCGCGGTGCTCATAATCCAATCGTAGCGGACGGGTGTTGCTTGGCTGCTGATCGGCGATCGAGAGCCGTCGTCTGCTCCATGCGGTCTGCGATGTTCAGAACTCTTTTGATGGAACAAGGATTGCTTTATGCGAATGAAGACAGGACTATTCGGCTTTTACGTGATCGCGCTTCTTCTAGTTTGTTCTTCTCTTACTTTTGCGATTCCAGCTTTCTCCCGGCAGTATCAGACTTCCTGCACGACCTGTCATTCCGATTTCCCGAAGCTCAATGATTTTGGCAAGGCGTTCAAGGACGCAGGTTTCAAGTTCCCCACCGATAACGAATCGTTTCTGAAAATACCCGCGAGCTTACTGGGGGCGCCCGCTCAGAAGGACCAGTTCCCACATACCGTCTGGCCGGGAAGCATACCCGGTGTCTCGCCAGTGGGATTGCGCATGAACACGTTTTTCCAGAAGACAAGTGCGAATCGCGGGCAATTCGATTCGCTGCTTTCTCCAGGAACAGCCGCTTCTCCGTTTATTCCGAAGACAGACTTCAGTACCGGGTTCTTCAGTATCTTTAGCGCTGGTGACTTCGGTAGCGACATTGCCTTCTGGGTAGACAACGACATCAGTATCTCGGGAGACAACAGCCAGGGCCACCTGGGCGACGCCTACTTGAGATTTGTCAACATCGGGCGTCTCGTCCGGCTGCCGAAGGATTTCTTGACACTGCGGGTGGGCCAGTTTGAGATGGACCTCCCTTTTACCCAAGCGCGCAGTTACGATATCAGCCCCTTTGACATTTATTCTCAAGCCAACGTTGGGGCCGCGAGTACGGGTTTCGGCCAACAAAACGTCAGCAACCTCTTTACCTTTGCGAGTGGCGCCCGCGGTGTTGAGTTCAGCGGCGGGCACCAGTACGGCGGCTATCATTACTCGATTGCCGTGGTCGACCAGAACACCCGGGGCGTCACTCAGTCCAGTAACACTAGCCCGCTGGTGCCGTCTCCAACCGGAAGCGCCGGTGGCGGCATCGGCTTTGCTTCTGATGCCAACTTCAAAGACGTCTACAGCCGCATCTCGTATCGGTTCAACCTGGAGCGGGACACGACTAGCCGCCATGCTGTTCAGGGAGCCGGGCCCTCGGGACCGCGCGATCATACTTATCTCAGTCTGGGAACGTTCTACTTCTACGGGCGCACGGTGCAGCACTTCACCGGGACGGACATCGAAGGAACACCCGAGGTGTTGACGGCTAGGGAGCCCTTCTATCGTACCGGCGGCGACTTCAGCTTCAACTACAGGAATTTCAACATCTATGGCCTGTTCATGCGCGGCCACGACAACAACCTTCTGCCCGTCGATGTGACCAGCACTCCCATTCAATTGCCGATGAGCAGTACCTCGCCGGTCCCTGCGGGGTTTGTGCGCGGCCAGCCGGCGACGTTCTCCGGCGGATTCGTCCAGGCCGACTACCTGGCACTACCCTGGGTGATGACCATCATGCGCTGGGATGCGGTGAATTCGGCGGAAGACCGGATCAATGCCCTGGCCTTGAACACTTCCACGCCGTTTGGGCTGCCTTTTCGCACAACCCGCAATCGTTTCACGCCTGGCGTGCAGTTCCTGATCCACGCCAACATCAAAGCGTCATTTGAGTACCAGGTTCGCCCGCAACAGTTTGTCACCGTGATTAGGAACCCGATCACCAGATTGCCGGTTGCGGTGGAGCCATTCCGCACTAACACCGGAGTGGCTGCGTTGGAGTGGGTGTTCTAACTAGCTGTGGACAAAAACGGATCGCTAGGCCAACGACCGCGTCGTTCCGGCGGCGCAGGAGCAAAGCAATGAAAAAGACCGGGTGTATCAGTATCCTTATTATAGGAGCGTGCCTGAAGCTCGCCGGTGGAGCGCAGGTCCTTGCGATCTCCCAGATTAAGGATCCGGAAGCCCGGCACCTTCAGCAAGCATACGTTTCCCAGTTGCGCGAGCTAAGCGCGGACGCGGCAACTCTTCATTTCCCCTATCCTTTTTACTTCAGCGGGACGCTCGATATCGACGAGGTCCGGCAGAAGCAGCTGCCGCAGGGCTCTATTCATTTCGACCGTTTCAATGATCAGACCGTGCTTGAGATTACAGGCAACTATTACGTTTCATATTCGTCAGATGTGCTGACTGCAAACCAGCGTGCGCGCAAGACTTTTGAGGACGTTGTGCTGCCGCTCCTGAGGGTTGCCGTGGCCCACGTAGACCGAAACGTGCCCATCGATGCATTCGCTTTTGAGATAGCTCACCACGTGCGCGCCAGGGTCCTGAAAGTAAACACCGAAGGTCCGGAAAACCTTGCGCTTATCATCCCGCGCTCTATCGCGGAGCGGCTGGTTGCCGCCAAAGACCAAGAAACCGCGCAAGGCGCCTTGCTGGAGAGCGCGGTCTTCCTGAACAGCGAGCCGCTCACGCTCTGGCTGAGCGGTGACGACGCGCCGATCGACGTGAAAGATCATTACCTTGCCCGCCATCAGCGCAAACCGCAGGCAGAGACCGCAGCGAACGACGATCCCCCAGAACCGGGGACACTGGTGAGCCCTAAATTGATTCCTGAATCCGAGCTATTGACTCGGATCAGGGAATACAGGAACAGGCCCCACGACGTTTCGCCCGCCAAGCTGGAGAGTTTGCAGACGGCATACGACACTGCGCTGCAACGCCTGGTGACCGACCTCACCGCACAGGCGCACTTCATCGAATATGCTCCCCCGGCGTTTATCGCCTTCCACGATGGCGCCTATTTGCAGCTCAACATAAACACGGATCTGCAGCAGCCGGTTGGATCGTCGCAGTACCGCATTGCGGCCTTGGCTTTCGATACCCACATTTCGCACCTTCTGCGTCCGGTTTCAAAATACTTTCGTGATAACCCGCGGTTCGAGGGAATTGACTTCAGCTCCACGGTCCACCAATCGAGGCAGCCCAGCAGCGAATCGGTAGAGTTCGTGGTGCCACTCTCGGCCCTGGTCTGTTATGAAAAGTATGATTGCACCGGCCAGGAACTTATCAACCGCAGCGTCGTCCTGATCAATGGCGAGCGCGTGACCCTGGATCTGGAACGCGCTGAAAGCGATCCAATCGCCAGCTCTCGGTAAACAAGGCGACGACACCTGCTCTAACATCGGGACGCTTCAAGTGCGAAATCCCGAATCCCCGGCCGCTGTGAGCCGGGGTGAGGGATCTCTATAGCCGCGAAGGCGATGGGCACACGACCTCTTGGTTCCTTCATGGATTAAAATCCATCTGCTCTGGTTGCAAACCGCCTTCTCGTGCGTCCAGCCGGACATTGCCGGCTGTCAGCGCGCTGCGGACTGGACACACGGCAACGATGCAGACCACACAGATGTACTGTAAGACGTCAGAGCCAGAGCGAATTCTCTAAGTCGCGCTCACTGGTCCAGCAAACTTAACTTGGAACCGCAGGTGCGTGAGTGTTTCGTCGCTGGTGTCGACAACTCCGTACATGATCGGAGCCGTTTTGCCATTTGTAGAACGAGGCTTGCAGGTGCGGACCGGCTTAGCTGTAAGTTACGTCATCAGGATTGATACTTTGGGTCTCACAACTGGCACAATTCTGCTAGTGCATCCAAATCGAACAACTCTGAATCGAAAGGCGTAGTGGGAGGAGAGTTTTTCTCGTTTTTCGATATGTCAGTTCCCCAGGGTATACCTTCGTTACCAGCTTCGTCAGCCCCAACCTCAACACCTTGGCCGGCGGCCTCGTCGACATCCGTATCTGTATTTCCTTGCGAGCACTGTAAAAAACCGACACGGTTTCTTGGTGTATCCAGAGCTGTCCGTCTTCTAACGGTCAGCCGTTCAACCATTTACTACTGGATGGAGCGCCGGTGGATTCACTGGCGATTGTTGCCGAGCGGGCGCCGTCTAATCTGTCTGGAGTCGTTGACCAGTTCAGCGACTACCCCAGCCGGCGCAGGAGCTCCAGCGTCCAGCTCGAAAAACTCCTAGGCCTGTTCAAGCGAGGGCTGGGGTGCGTGTGCTACTTGGCGCCGCTGGCTGCGCACTCTTCGCTGGCTCCGCACTCTTAAGGTCCATGAGAATACTGCCAACTATCGCGGTACTTGGGCTGTCGGTCATGCCCACATGGGCTTACTCGCAGCCTGTCGAGGTGACTCAGGCGCCGGCGACCAAACTAGCGTACACCGAACCCGAACAGGGAGCACAGCAAACGTTACTGAGTCCGCTGGCGGAGCGACAGAACCTCCGTCTCCAAACAGATACGCAGGCCGCCTATACCAACATAGGCGCAGCCTTTGGTATCAAGGTAACGTTCGACAGCTCCACGCCCGGCACCGTATTACGTCTCGAGCTGGACCAAGTTACATTCGAGCAGGCAATGGATGCCGTGGCGCTGGTAACACGCACTTTTTGGACACCGCTCTCGTCCAACGAAGTGCTGATTGCGGCCGATAATCCCGCGAAGCGTAAAGAACTCGAGCGCTGGCTGCTGCGCACCTTCTTTTTGCCCCAGACCTCTTCGCCGCAAGAATTGACCGAGATCGCAGGGTTGCTGCGGACCCTGTTCGAAATCCGGTACGTGACCCAGTCCTCCAGCAGCGCGAGCATCACGGTGCGCGGTCCTGCTCCACGGGTTCTGGCGGCCACGCAGTTTTTGAATACATTTTGGACTGAACGCCCGCAAGTAACGCTCGATTTCGATGTGTATGAGATCACGCGACAGATGATGCAGGACGTCGGCATCAACGTGCCAACACAGTTCACCTTGTTCTACATCCCGCCATCCGCAGCAAGCCTGGGGAACGAGGGCATCGAACAATTCATCCGACGAGAGACGGTATTCAGCAGTCTCAACCAAACAACTGTCACCCCGGTTCTCGCGCTGATTTCCCAACGGCAACACCAAAACCCATTGAACTCGCTCTTGCAAGACTCACGCGCCACGCTGGACCTAGGAACAGGCCGGGTAGGAATTCACATACCGCCGGGAACCGCCAACTTCTCCAGAGATCAATCGCGCGCAACTTCGCTCAGCCGGATGACCATGCGCAGTTCTCAGCACAGCCCCGCGGTCTTTCGCTTGGGTACCCGTTATCCTGTGATGACGGCGACAAACGTGTCAGGCGTATCTTCTGTGGCGTCCACGCCCGTGATCACTTATGTGGACTTGGGTGTCACGATCACGGTAACCCCCACTATCCATGAACGCGAAATAACTCTGAACTTGGACATGGAGATAGCGTCCTTGGGGTCGGCGGTTTTCAACGGGATTCCCACCATCGGTCATCGCAAATACACGGGGACCATAACGGTCAAGAACGATGTGTCGGCGGTGGTAACAGGTTCCCTGAGCCGAAGCGAGTTCAAGAACCTGCACGGCATCCCGGGTACCAATAATCTGCCGCCACTGGGCACTCTCGTCAATGATCGAAGCAAAGGAAGCGACGAGGATGAGCTCCTTGTCATTATCACGCCCCACATCGCGAGTGCCGCACCCACTGGCGAGAATTCGGTCCTCCTTTTACCGCGAGACTAAGCGGTGAAGATCGCCGGAATCGCCCGGGATCGCCGACATCGCCGGAATCTGGTTCTTCCGATCACGGCGATTTCGAGCGATTCCGGCGATTCCAAATCACTTAGCGTCGTTGGAAGAACTGCTGCCTTTACTGGGATCAGCTTGTGCTTGCCCAGTGGAGCCCGTCCCCGGAAACGGTCCGCCAAAAACCGGCGATCCGTCGTAGGGGCGGGTCATCAGCGCTCCGCGGTCGAGAACTGGAACATAAATGAATTGCCAGTCGTTGTAGTGGTCCTTGTTGTTAAAGGCGTGGAATGACTTTTGGTCGCTGGTACTGACAACGCCGATGATCGGGCCACCACCGAAAACAGGCCCCTGCGCTCCCATCTGGGACAGCGAAACAAATGGAGTTGATGAAGAGCCGGATTGGCCTCCACTCGAGGAGTCGGCAGAAGCGTCGGTAGCGGTCGCCGGATTGAGCGCCGTACCCGACGCGGAGGATATGCCGGAAGTCCTCAAAGAAAGCCGCGCCTCTCCCAGATGCAACAAACGGAAGTCGCCGCCGGTTATTGGGTCCTTGTAGCGCCTGCGCAAGAAACGAAGCTGATTGGTGTCCTCGAGCTGCTCTAAACTGGCTGGGTAGATGCCGAATTTCTGATGATACTTTCGAATCGCCCGCGCATATTGTGTGCCACGGTGAATAAGTTCCTCCTCGCGTTGCCGCCGCAGCTCAGCAGAAAGCGCCGGTAGTCCCGCCGCAAGCCCAATCAGAACCAGCGCTACTGTCAGCGTGAGCGCCATCATGATGTAGCCTCGCTGCGAGCGCCAAGAACGACTTGCGTACGATTTGGACTGCATGTTTTCCCCGATGACGCGGCGTCAAAAGACGATTGGCACGCTGTGTCGGTTGTTGCTAAGCATGTCTTCGATCTCAATCGAGCTTGGGCCGATTTTGACCACACGATAGCGATTTGCAACAATATCGCCTTCGCGGGCAACGAACCCGTTCTCGCCTTGGGCCAGGAAGACTGCCTTGGACTCGCCGGCTTTGCTCGCCCAGCCCCAGAACTTCAGGTTGATCGGCGGTGGAGGCGATACCGGAGGCTGCCAAAGAACCTTGTCCGGTTGTTTGTCGCCCTCGACTACAACCGGGGCAATCGGTTTGGGGATGTCCTCTCGATCATTCGCAAAGATGTTGCGTCCGGTCCCATCGTACTTAATGCCTTCGCTGTCCGCGAGCAAGTCAAGTCGCAGGCGCGGGTCAAGCGTAGGCTTAAGCAGCATGGCAACATAGCGATGCTCGTTCGTTCGCGATCGAGACTTTGTTGGGGCGGTCGCGGAGCGCGCCGCAACCGGGCCCTTCAATGCTTCCGGTCCCGATGCGGGCGTGTGCAATCGCTGGTAGAACAGAAACGCCGCTCCAACCAGCAGCGCGCTTGCAGCTATCATCTTGGGCTTGCGTTCGGCTCTAATCTTCATCGTAAACTCCTCGAGTAGCACCGTCATCAGGGACTCAGGACTCCTTCAAGAGAACATCGATCCCTATCTGCAACTGGACAACACCACCGTGCTGTTGCGCCAGCGCAATGGTGTCAATGAGAAAGAACGTCTTCTCTCGTTCCACTCCATTGATGAACTTTACTGCCTGCACATAGTCGCCCGTGATAGCGATATCGATGTGAAGGCGCTGTAAGCCAGTCGCTCCCGAAGGCTCAGCGTGGTAGCGGCCGGCGCCCAGGCTCACCCCGGTCGCAGCTGCCACTTTACCCAGTTCCTCGGAAACGAACGCATAACTGGACGGCAGGCGTTCCTTGTAGAACTCCGCGACCTGGTCCTTGGCCACCATTACTTTCTGGTCGATTCCTCGCGAAGCTTGCGCCTCGAGAGCCTTCGCCCGTAACTCGGCCCGAAGGTGCTCGAGTTCCTGGCGCCGCGCACGTGGGGAGGCGCCAATGGGTGACAGCAGGAAACACGCGGCCCCCAAGCAGACAGCCGACAAAAAGGCCACGATGACCGCAAAACGGAGACGTGCCTCTCTAATGTTCCGCATGACGAAACTCCTCTGGTATTTCGGGATCGCGTGAATCTACGTCTGGTAACGATTCGCCGCGGCGCGACGCTACCTTTTTATGTGCCGCGGAGTTATCCCGGGCAAACCCAGGAATGTAGACGGCCGTGATGGTGTATTGCACCAAATCGTCCGAGGGCTTTGCCTGGTCCTGCGTTGCTTCCGAGTCAATCTGCGGCTGCGCGAAATGCTTCGACAGTTCTAGCCGGCGCAATACCTCGATGGCCGCGCCGCGAGTCGATCCCGCAACCACAAGGTGCAGCTGGAGCTGGTCATCATTGTTAACTTCGGGATGAATGTTTTTTACATGGAGACCAGGGGGAACCACACGCTCCAGGTCAGTGAAAACCTCGGTCCACGAAAAGGCTTTGCGCGCGATCATCGAATTCAGGAACTCCGCGCGCTGCCGAATCTGCGAATTCTCTGGGCGGTTCAGAAATGTCTCGACTTCCGTCTTCTGATTGTCGTACTCGCTAATCTGGCGTCTTAGCTCGCGCGCCTGCTGTTCCGTTACCCGCCAGGAGAGATAGGCCGTGATCGAAAGGCAGAGAAGGGCGACAGCGATCAATGCCACTCCAGAGATGACCATTCTCCAAAGCGCCATGAAGCGCTGCACCCGTTGGTAAGGCTGGGAGGCGAAATTGATTTTGAATCGCACTGTTCCTACAACACGTCTTTCATCGTGGTCGTTTACGAGAAACCTGCGTCAACTTCTCTTGCGCCAGCGCACCGGCAACAGCGCCTAGCATGGCGTGCTGACTTCCGCAAGCCGCTTGGAGCCCCGCAGGGTAAACCAGGGCCTGTGGGCGAACGCCTGTTGACTCTTCGAGAAGTGAACTCAGTTCTTCCAACGGCGTCACGCTGCTCACCAGGATTCCCTGCACTTTAGTTCCGTGCACGTCCTGACAGAACGCAAGGGAATGATGGACTGCGGCAAGGAGCTGAGTCCCTGCTGCCGGCTCGTCCGGCGCGCGGTCAAGGATGCGAAGCAGCAGCACCGCCAGGTTGTTGACGACGGCAAGGCTAATCGTTGCGGGATCGATCTTGATCAACAGCGTCGGCACGGTCGCATCCACCAGCCCAAGCGTGGCCAAGATGGACGGAAGCACGAAACCAGGGTTGCAGCCTGCTTCCCGCACCACAGATTCATACTCTTCCAAAACGGCGCTCTGCGTCACCGCTGCAAGCACGTTGGTTTTGCCGTTCACGCCCTGCGCCTGCCAGGAAACACAAGCCTTTTCAATATCAAAGGGCAGCGATCTCCGCAGACGCAAGCGAACGAAGGCGTCCGCCTCTCCCGGCCGATCAGGTAGAACTTCCAAATCGATCAATATCACCCGACAGGAGGCGTCAGGCAGAATCGCTGTCACATCTCGACCACATCCAAGTTCCGCGACGGTGTCCTGAATTGCTGTGCGTACGGCCTCGCGCGCAGTGACGTTGACTCCCATGAGAGCGGGCACAAGCGCGCCAGGCGGCAACGCACGAGCGGAGAACGAATCGACCACGCCACTCTCGCCGAGGCGCGCCGCAACGACTTGCGTGGGACTGAATTCGCATGCGACGCGCGGGCGTCGATCTTTGAGAATCACCATATCGTTCGTTTCCATCGTTCGCTTGGCCCGCAGACTGCTCCGGGCTCAAAACATCTACCGCATGGCTTGAATAAAAGTAACCTTGTTGATCTCCCTCAGCGTGGTGACCCCCGCCTGCAGTTTGGCGACAGCTGATTCCCGCAGAAAACGGATCCCTTCTTCCTTGGCGCCCTTTCGGATCTCCGAACTGGGCCGCCTGGCGAGGATCATCTCGCGCACACGATCGCTTAGATCGAGCAACTCATGGATGGCGGTGCGGCCGCGGAAGCCGGTGCCGGCACATTCAACGCAGCCTGCGCCCTCGAAGAGCGGGATTTCACGCCAGACTGCCGGGTCAAGGCCGCCGGCTTTCAAGACGTTGTCGGGATGATGTACCGCCTTCTTGCAACACTCGCAGATCACCCGCACCAGACGTTGGGCGAGCACGCAGTTCAAAGCGGAGACGAAATTGTACGGCTCAATCCCCATGTGAAGAAAGCGGCCTATGACATCCACCACGTTGTTGGCATGCACCGTGGTAAACACCAGGTGGCCGGTGAGCGCGGCTTGAATGGCGATCTCTGCAGTCTCGCGATCGCGGATCTCGCCCACCATGATCTTGTCCGGATCGTGGCGCAGGATCGAGCGCAGCCCTCGGGCGAAGGTCAGCCCCTTCTTCTCATTGACCGGGATTTGGGTGACGCCGTGAATCTGGTATTCGACCGGATCTTCGATGGTGATGATTTTGTCCTCGTCCGTCTTGATTTCGTTCAGCGCAGCGTACAACGTGGTGGTCTTGCCGCTTCCCGTCGGTCCTGTGACCAGGACCATGCCGTACGGCTCCAGGATGTACTGGCGAAAACGCTCTAGATCGGCATCGTCAAAACCAACAACGTCGAGCGTCAAGCGATGGAACTTCGCGCTCATCGATTCCTTGTCGAGCACGCGCAACACAGCGTCTTCACCGTGGATGGAAGGCATAACGGAAACGCGAAAGTCGATGGCGCGGCCCTTGTAGCGAACGCGGAAACGGCCATCCTGGGGCACGCGCCGCTCAGCGATGTCGAGTTCAGACATTACTTTGATGCGCGAGATGATCGTGGAATGGTGTTCCTTGGCAATAGGAGCGACTGCCGGCTGCAATACGCCATCAATGCGGTACTTGACCAGCACGGAGTCGTCGCGAGTCTCGATGTGGATATCGCTGGCGCGGCGTTCCAGCGCCGTGAAGATGGCGGTGTCCACGAGCCTGATCATCGGGCTGACGTCGCTCTCTGAGGTGAGACGATCGATCGAGATCTGCTCGTCGCCGTTTTCACCTTCATGAACTACGTCGAGCGCGAAGGCCTCGCTGGCCTCCTCCAGCACGCGTTGGGACTGCTCGCTCTTCTTGAGGATGTCGTTGATTTGTGACAGTGTGGCGACTTTAACCTCAATCCGCTTGCGCAGCAACAAGCCGATCTCGTCGACCATCATGATCTGGCTGGGATCAGCGATGGCAATCACCATCACGCTGTCTTTTTCTTCCAGAGGGACGAAATTGTAACGGAACATTAATCCCACTTCGACCTTGCGGAGTAAAGAGGCATCCATGCGAAAATCGCGCAGGTCGAGGAACTCGCAACGATAGCGCTGTGCCAGTTCGCGGGCACGACGCTCCTCGTCAGGAGCTGTAGCCCCAGCGGTGTTCGGCAAACCGCTGCCGTTCACCACCGGCAGGCTTTGATTCGACTGATAATTGGTTTCCATACGAATTAAAGTTCCGGTCTCTCTTCCCACACTCTCTCCGGTGATCCAAGGCAACGTCCGTCCAAGTCGGCGCCTAATGAACCAGCCCGGCGCCAAGTCTAAAGATGGGCAGATACAGCGAAATCAGTACGAACCCGACTACCAGAGCCATGACGATCAGCGTCACCGGTTCCATCAGCGAGAGCGCCGCGGCCAATGCGGCATCAACGTCTTCTTCGTAAAATTCGGCCACGGAGGTAAGCATTTGCGACAAGGCCCCGGTGGATTCGCCCACCTCTATCATTTCCACCGAAAGCTGCGGAAAGCGCCCCGCCTCTTCCAGACTGCGAGCTAGCGGATGTCCCTCGCAAACCTTGTGCGTCGCCGCAGTCACCGCAACCGCTAGGCGACGGCTCTGGATGGAGGCGCCCGCGGTTTGCAAGGCCGAAACCAGCGGCAAGCCTCCCGAGAGGAGCGTCGACATCATGCGGGTAAACATCGATACCTGGTATTTCAACCAGATCGGACCTAGCAGAGGCAGCGCCAGACGCAGCCGGTCAAGGTAACCCGCGCCGCGTTCGTTCCGCTTCCAACGCCAGAGCCCCAAGATCAGAGTGGCGAGCGCGGCCACAATGACCCAGAAGTACTGCCGAAGAATGGTGCCAACTGCGAGAACGAACTCGGTTGACGCAGGCAGTTCGGCGCCGAGCTGGCTATAAAGTTCCGCAAACCGGGGCACGACGAACGTGACCAGGAAAGTGGTCATAACGATCACCATGGCCACCAGCAGGGTTGGATAAATCAGCGAGGAGGTCAGCTTTTTGCGAAACGACAACGCTTGTCGCTGGAAACGGACGTAGCGGCTCAGCACCTCTTCCAGATTGCCGCTCTTCTCCCCGGCCAGAAGCGTCGTGGTGTAAATCTTCGGAAAAACGCCCTGGGCCTCAAATGCTTCCGAGAGAAGTGCACCACCCTTGACGCGCTCACGCACGCTGTGCAGAAGGTTGCGGAAGGACTTGTCCTTCTGCTGTTTCGTCAACAGATCGAGCGCGCTTAGGATAGGTAACCCGGCGTGAATCAGCGTCACCAGTTGTTGGTTGAAGACGACAAATTGTCCTAGCTTGACTTTTCCGATCTTGGACAGTGCCAGCTTGCCGCCAATCACGAGGCCGCGCGGCTTGACTCCAACGACCAACGCTCCCCTTCGCGAAAGTCTTTCGCGCACTTCGGATTCAGAGCCCGCGGATTCAACTTGTTCGGTCACATGCCCGCGTTCGTCCGACAACCTGATCACAAATTCAGCCATATCTCGCTCGCAAGTTACGCGCCGTCAGCTACTGCTTGGCTCCCACCGCCGGTGGTGAAGTTGACGACGGCTTGATCTCCACCTCGGTTGGTGTGCCTGAAGCAGGTATGAGTTGGTCATTGGCGTTGCGCAGGCCGGCACGGGCAATTGAGAGCACCGCCTGACCATCGCTTTTGGCCATAAATGTAAGCGTCAGCAGCGTGCCCTGCCCTGAAGCGCCGCCGGTGGCGGGTGGCCGAATCACTGTGATCCGCACGGTACCGGTGGTTGGATCGTCATGTTGGGTCAGAGCCACGACTTGCTGGCCTTGTCCCAAAAAGCCACCGTTCGAGACGTTCATAACCTGCAACTTGGTGGGGTCGTACTGCAATAGAATCGGCGCCGATGCCAGGTTCTGCGCATTGCTGACTACCACGTCAACTGCAAAGGTCTGGCCTACGGTCGTTGTCAATTGCGCCGGATTGAAGGAAAGCAATGCGGGTCCCGGTACAAGAGGCGGCTGGCTTGCCGTTGGGGAAACCGGTCCCTGCGACTGCACGGCTGCTGCTAGGGTCGCCGGACTGGCCGTTTTTACGGCTGCTTGCCGCTCCGCCACCGGCGTCGCCGGGGGTGAAGTTTGTTGGGTTGCAGCCGGCCCGGGAGTAGGTAGGGCTGTGCTGGGATTTCCAGTCGGCCGCATCACCTTGGCCTGGGCCGCCGGCTCAATTCCCTGCAGTTCGATCGTGCTCCCAGTACCCACATTCAACGGCTTCAGATTGTCTTCCGAAACGTCCGGGCCGCGTATGATGTGCGGCGTCAGCACAAACACGATCTCGTTCTGATGTTTCTCCGTGTGATGTTCGCTGAAGAGGTATTTCAAAATGGGTACATTGCTGAGCCCGGGATAGCCGCTCATGGACTTGATGTCGACGTCCTCCAGGATGCCTCCCAACAGGTTGACCTCGCCCTCTTTCAGCCGAATCTCGTGTTCGAGCCGGCGTTGTCCAATGATCGGTTGTGAGATGCCGCCGATGTTGACATTTCCCGTCACTGAGGAGACGTCCAGCGAGATCTTCAGTGTCACCGAGCGGTCGCCATGGACGTACGGTGTAATGTCGATGTTCACGCCAACGTCCAGATACTGGAACTGCGTATTGACCAGCGGACTAACTCCACCTCCGCCGGCGGTTACTCCTGCCTGAAATGAACCGGTAGCGACAGGCACGCGGTCGCCGATTTTCAACGTGGCTTTCTGACCGTCTACGGCGCGGATTTGCGGATTTTGAATGACCTTGGTGTTGCTGTCGCTATAGAGGAGAGTGGCCGTCGCTGAAGGGATGCTGACAGCGAAATCGCTCCCCTTGAGTTTCCCGATATTGTCCAGGGTAAGCAATGTTGAAGTGTTGGAAGTGCTGGCACCTCCCACAACACCGGTAAAATTCGGCGCTATCGCCACAGCCACGCTGGTGGGGAGACTCACTCCAAGATCGCGGATGCGGTCACGGGTTACCTGCATTACGGCGACGTCTACGACTACTTCAGACCTGCCCTTATCCAGGTCGTTGATGAGTTTGTCAGCCAGCGCGATCTGATCCGGAGTGGCACGAACAACGATAGCGCCCAAGCTGGGAATAGGAGTGAGGCGGCTGACGTCCAGCAAGGTGCGTAAGGTGTTCACCACATCTTGCAACTCGGTGGTTTGCGACAAGTTCTTGAGATAGAACGTCTTGATCACGCTCTCTTCAAGCTCTTTACGTTTTGTCGCCGTGTCAGAAGCGACAAAAATCGCGTTCGGGGTCACCGGCCGCCAGAAGGTTTTCGATTCCAACGCGATCAAGCGCAGCGCCTGTCCGAGGGTGACAGCGTTCAGCTCAATGTGAATTCGCTTTGAAGCATAATCTGCGTCAAAAAGGACATTGATTCCAGCAAGCTTGCCGACGGTCTCGTAGACAAGTTTGCTGTCTTCGGTCATCTTCAGCGTGATGGGCTGATTCGAAATCGGTGCGAGCTCAATCGGCTCAGCCGACGCTCCTTCCAGCTTCCGCTGTATAAAGCCCCTCGGCGCGACGCCCTTGGCGGCGGCTGCGTTCTTAGCCGACTCAATCATCGTTTGCGTCCGCTGGATTTCCTGCGACGCGATGAAACTTCCCGAATCCGTAGCCGCAGCTTTTTCGAATTCCGCCAAGGCTTCATCCAGCTTGCCCGCGTCCCGCAACTGCTGGCCCTTGTGAACATGGACAGCCCCGGCAAAAAAGCGCGTCCGCATCGCCGCCGTCCTGTACTTCACGTCCTTGGGTTTTTGGTGCCATGCCTCCAAATAGGAGTTGTAGGCGGCTTCATAGTCCTGACGCGCTTCAAGATCTTCTCCCTTTTTGTACAGGGATGACGGGCTCTCCGCTTTCACTGAAATGGCCAGCAGCACGAACGCCAGCACAGACGCTCCGGCGCGCGAGGCCAAGCTGGCGAAGGGACGTGTGCGAGTCATATTCATTGGGAACATCAGTTCTGTTGTTGTTTTGGCTGTTGGTTCTGTGGCTGTAGCTGTTGGCGCTGCCGGTAGAGATCCTGCAAAACCTCCGCTGGAGTCCTGGTCTGCTGTTGCTGGCTCAGCAAGGCATTCTCCGATACCTGAGGGGTTTCACCGGTCCTTTGCCCACCACTGCCCGTGAAGGACGAACTTGCCGCGTCTTCGGATGGCGGACCGGCTGCTGCAACCGCCGGTAGACTCGGCTGAGGATTTGTGCCCGGCGAAACCTGCGCCGCGACATCCGGATCGATGCTCCTCTCGCCGTTGCCTCCTGCTCGTGGTGGGTACTCCATTACGGGGCTGGCTTCCGCCTGGGGTGTCGTTCCGCCTCGGCGGCCTGGTGCCTGCGCTACTGCAACCGGTCGCGCTTCACTCTGCATCGTCAGGACCACTCTCACAACTGTGTCCGGATCCTTAGAAGAGGAGAGAATGACGTACCCGAATTTTGCGCCGTCCAGCAGTGCGGCAATGACTCCGCTCGGAGAACCGGAAAGGTGGACCGCAACACGCTCGTTACTGCTACTCGGCAATGCTTCGATCTGAGCCCCTGTCTCAACACCGACCGCTTTCAGGATTTCGTCCAAGGTTGAGTTGTCTGAATCAACGAACAAGCGGCCGTCCCTGTAGCTCACGCGCGGCGCTGTTGCCGGTAGTTCTTCGGGCGCCATCGCGGGAATCGGCACAGGCTCGGGCGCCTTTGCTTCTTCGCGACTTGCGGCCTTGGGGTCGTCCCGGCGCGCGGCCACATGACCGTTGCCTCTCTTAAGCTGTTCGTCGTCCCCAGCCTCAGGTTTACTCTGGGCCGCGACGCCGGCTAAAGCCAGCAACATGAGAGTGCACAACTTGTTAGTCAGAGTAAACATGAACCTCGCATCAGTTGACGCACCGGCCACGTAGTTAGGCCGCCTGAGTAGATGCTGCAGGGGGCGCGTTGGTTTAGCACCAGGCAGGCCTTCGCTCCCTTCACAGAAAAACTCATCCGAGAGTGTGTAAGACTGTCCGATTTTGCAGCTAGCCTCTGGCATCAGGATGTTTGTCATATCGAATCCAACTCGCAGACCGGTGCTTTCATGAGGCGCGGTCAGAATCTGAATTTCGAGTATTACGGGGCCCGTCGATCATGGTTTGGGAAGATCGCTTACGGCCGGGGGAGAAAATCCGTGAAGCGTGCATTCCTGTGGTTTGCGCTGGTCATGATCGTGCCTGCTCACCTTTGCGTAGCTGGAACAATTAGTGGCAAGGTTTCCGGCGCCGGAGCGGGCAGCGTCATCTGGGTGGATGATCCCGGGCCGAAAGTGGACCCGCCTGCCAAGCCTATCACCGTGGATCAGAAAGGGTTGCTCTTCGCTCCACACATTGTCGTCGTCCCTGTGGGATCGACTGTGGAATTCCTAAACAGTGACAGCGTTCAGCACAACGTTTTTTGGACGGGGGTCGGCGGCAACAAAAAGCTAGGCCACAATCTGGGAACCTGGCCCAAGGGGGAGAAGCGCGCTTTTAAGTTCGAAAACCCTGGCGTCGTACCCCTGCTGTGCAACGTGCACCCTGAGATGAGCGCCTACGTGGTCGTAGTGCCAACCACGCACTACGCCACCACGGACGCCAATGGTGCATACACAATCCAAGACGTGCCGGATGGCGCACACAACCTCACCGTGTGGCACGAAGGCATGAAGCAACAAGCCAAGCAAGTTAACGTTTCCGGCGCCACGACGAGCGACTTTACTCTGACGAAGTAGCAAATTCGTGTGGCGCAGCCACACGTTTCAAAGCGAGGAGCTATGCAGAAAGAGAACACCGAAAAAGAGAACAACAGAGATGATCAAGAAAACAGATCGCACGATATCACTCGACGTCAGTTTTTCCTCAAGGCGGGCGCCACATCGCTGGCGACGGCCGGGGGTTGTGCAGGTGTCTTCGGTTTGCGTTATCTCTCTCCCAGCGTACTCTACGAGCCCTCACCAGTAGTCAGCGTGGGTAAGCCGGACCGTTACCCGGTCGACTCAGTCACGCTGGAGTCGCAACTAGGCATCTTTGTCGTGCGGTTGTCGGAAGGGTTCTATGCCATGAGCGCAATTTGCAGCCACCTCGGTTGTTTATCGGCATGGAAGCCAGATGCGGGGGTGATCGCCTGCCCGTGTCACGGTAGCGCTTTCCATCGCGATGGCGCCATCGTCAACGGGCCGGCGCCGCGTCCTTTGCCCTGGCTGAAGATGTGGATGAGTGACGAAGGCAACCTCATGATTGATCGTGCCACGACAGTTGCGGCGCAGAGCGGATACGTGCGGGCTTGACCATGGAAAATAGCTCCCCAGGACCGGACGCAAACACCATCAGGAACCCGATGATCCCGCTGTCTCGGTGGCAGGAAGAGTTTAAAGAGATCTTTTCCGCCCGAGTACGCGAACGCCAGCTGGGATTTCGCCACACTTGGTATCTTGGCTCGTTGACGTTAGGCGCGTTCACGATTCAGTTAATTACGGGCATTCTGTTGATGCTCTACTATCATCCTTCCGTCCCGCAGGCCTACGCCGACATGAAAGACCTGCAGTTTGTCGTCTCCTCCGGCATGCTGCTGCGCAGTCTGCATCGCTGGTCGGCTCATGCCATGGTCTTCCTGGTCTTCGTCCACATGGCGAAAGTGTTTTACCGTGGCGCTTATCGGCCACCGCGCGAATTTAATTGGATGTTCGGGCTGGGCCTCCTGCAACTCACCTTGCTCTTGAGCTACACCGGCTACCTCCTGCCATGGGACCAGCTTTCGTACTGGGGGACGACCGTCGGATCAAACATTTTGTCGTCGATCCCGTTCATTGGAGACAAGCTGCGCTTTATTTTGCTGGGCGGCCACAGTGTCAACGCCAATTTCCTCCTGCGTTTCTACGTACTCCATACCGTCATCCTGCCGGTCGCTGTCATCGGGCTCGTAGCTGTACACATCTGGCGACTGCATCGAGATGGTGGCATGTACTCAGCGCGCGAGGCGCATGAGCCTGCCGCCACGACTCCGCCCTCGGATTCGCCCGCAGCACAAGGGAACGAGCGAACTCTTCCCTACTGGGAGCTCCTCTTTCGCGAAGTGATCGCAATTCAGGTTCTGGCGGTGATCCTGGTTTGGATTGCCCTGCATTGGCATGCGCCTCTGGGGCAGCTGGCTGATCCGACGCACACGCCCAATCCATCCAAAGCGCCTTGGTACTTCACCGGATTGCAGGAGCTATTCCACTACTTTCCGCCGTTCGTCGCCGGCATCATCCTTCCCGGACTCATTATGACGGCCCTGGTCGCAGTTCCCTTCTTCAACGTCAACATCAAGGGTGAAAGCCTCTGGGCACGCAACAAGCTACGCCGGCTGCTTGCGGCAGGCGTGGTTGTACTGGCGCTTACCGGATTTTTGGTCTTTTTCCACGCATGGGTTCCACTGGTTCCAGTGTGGATCGTAGGCGGCTTCTTGGTTCTTTCCGCGGCGAGCTCAAGCCGGCAAAGCCGGACCAGTCCGAGCTGGTTGGGATCCAGACCGCTTTCCTTCTGGATCATGACTTGGTTCCTGGCAGAAGCAATCACCTTAACCGCGGTAGGTACCCTATTCCGCGGCCCGGGATGGTCGTGGGTATGGCCTTGGAGAAGTTGAGTTGAATTTGCTGAATCACCTGCGGCGGCTGGGCAGCTTCTTTCTGGGAGATCCCGCTCGGCGATTTGCCTCGGCAAGCGCTGTACTGACTCTGTCTCTGGCGATTGTTCTATCAAGCGAGTTCGTCAACGATTGGCACTCCTACCAGAGACAATTCCTCAAGTTGGTTCGTACTCGCCCGGACGCAGCCGCACTGGAGCGCCGTTTCGAACGTGGCATTCATCAGATCTGGATTCCCGAACAGGGTATTGTGGATCGTTGCACCACGTGCCACTTAGGCCTGAAGGAAGTAGCCCTGGCCGATGTGCGCGAACAGCCGTTCCGGCCTCATCCGACAATTCCCCACTCCCTGACCGAGTTTGGGTGCGTCACCTGTCATCGCGGTCAGGGCGCGGCTACCACGGTCGAGGAGGCGCATGCCAGCACCAAAGCCTGGGAACAACCGTTATTGCCCGCGAAATATCTGGAGTCGTCTTGCGGCCAGTGTCACCTGGGCCCACTCGAAGGAACGCCCAAGCTCAACTTAGGACGCCGGCTCCTCGCCCGCTACGGCTGCGCTCGCTGCCACTCCATCCCACAGCCGGACGGAACCGCGGTCGTTCCCGCCGACGACCCACCTCCACTGCGGCACATCGCCGAGAAAACGTCGCGCGAGTGGCTTTTCGCTTGGGTCAAGAATCCCCAGGCATACGCGGCCACATCCACCATGCCAAATCTTCAGCTCAATGACCAGCAGGCGTCTGATGTCGCCTCCTTTCTGATGGCTCAGAGTACGCCTTCAGGCAGCGCACCGGCAGGCGATGCCCTTGAGCCAACTCTCCTTCCAGTAACAATCGATGCGTCTTCGAGTGGGAAAGAGGAAGGCGCCAGCCTCTATGGCAGTTCGTTCTGCGCAACTTGTCACGCGGCCCAGAATGCCGCGGGCAACGTGGTGGGCGGCGATCTGGGACCCGAACTGACTGGGATTGGAGGCAAGGTCGACGCCGAGTGGCTTCGCCTATGGCTGAAAAATCCGCAAGCGTACGATCCGCGAACGCGCATGCCGCACTATCGCTTTGACGATAGGCAAATCGCACTGCTTAGCAGCTATTTACTCAGCAAAAAAGGGGAAGGTCTCCTGGCGAACGTACACCTACCGACCGCTGATGCCGCGAGCGTAGCGCGGGGAAAAAACCTGGTCGTTGAATACGGCTGCGCCGCCTGCCATCAGATCAACGGCGTGAACGCCCCGCAAACTTTCGCTCCGGACCTCTCACGGATCGGCAGCAAAGCCTTAGCGCAGATTGTCTTTGCTCCCCAGATGGAGAAAACCCTGCCGGATTACATTTCCCAAAAGATTCGTGACCCGCGGTCTTTCGGCCACGGCCTGAAAATGCCGAAGTACAACTTCACGAACACTCAGATCGAAGCGCTCACCACTGCTCTGCTTGCGCAGACCGGTCGCGCCTGGAACGAACCTAAGAACTTGGTCCGCTTGGCTCCCCGTCGTTCCGACTATCACCCAGGCGGCGAGGGTGGCCGGCTGATCGAGGACTTACGCTGCCAGAGCTGCCACGCTATTAACGGAAGCGGCGGCGGCATGGCGCCCGATCTCACGACAGAAGGCAGTGCCGTACAACGTGCCTGGCTCGAAGAGTTCATGCGAAATCCGGGCACGCTCCGGCCCGCTCTGATCCGCAGAATGCCAAAGTTCAATCTGACTCCGGGCGAGATCAAGACCGTTGCCGATTACATGATCTCCGCGTATCAGTCCCCCGGGTTTGACCCGCACACCTTGGATCCGCACGCGTTGACCGGCGATGCTGCCGTACGGGGCAAAGATCTCTTCTACCTCAAGTACGCGTGCCAGTCGTGCCATATCGCCGACTACAACAAGGACAAGGGCTATGTCGGACCTTCATTGACGGCGGTCGGCCATCGTCGTCCGGCGGTTTGGATTTACAACTGGCTCAAGAACCCACAGGCTGTTCGTCCTGGCACAATGATGCCCAACATGAGGCTTTCCGACAATGAGGCACGGGACCTGACCGCGTTCCTTATGACCCTGACGGCGAGGGAGAATGGGGCGGCGCAGTGACAAAGCTTATTTCGTGCTGTCTCTTCAGTTTGGTGCTTGTCGTCAGTTTGCTGCTTCTAGGGGGATGCCCGCAGCGCATTTCAAAAGACAAGGCGATCGCGCCCAAGGCCTACGGAACGGAACTCGTTGAAGTCAGCGGCGGCAATCAAGTCACCGGGATCGGCTCTGACCTGCCTGAACCTGTCGTGCTCCAGGTTAAGGACAAGGATGGTAATCCCATGGCGGGCGCTTTGGTCGCCTTCCACGGCGAGAGGCTCCGCTTCAAACCAGGGAGCGCTCTCTCGGATTCCGGCGGTCAGGTGACCACTTTCGTGCAAGTGGCCTTCGCCTCCGGCGACTATCAGATTGTCGCCGAAACACCCAAGCCAGGCGGCGGTCGTGCGATTATCAAACTACGTGAAATTGCGCTGGGCTCCGAGCAAACGGTCGGTCAAGGAGTGCATGAGACGTACTGCATCCAATGCCACGATCGTCAATCGATCCCAGAACGCGTTTCTAATTTTGATAACCTTTCTCCTGCGCCCCACGAGTTTACGGATGCGGCCGCGCTCAATCCCATCTCAGACGCCGACCTGATCAACATCATCACCTACGGCGGGCCGGCGCTGAAAGAGTCACCTGAGATGCCGGCATACGGTGCAACGTTGAAGCCAGACGAGATCAAGGCCGTCGTTGCTTATATCCGCGCCCTCACCCGCGGCGCTGCGGCTGCACAACTCTCGTCCCGCCGCGCTCCTTGAGCGGTGCGCACAAGCCGGCTGGAAGGGAAGGACCACCTCTTCGGTCGCTGGCTACGGACGCTCCTCGATTTTTCTGCCGCTGGTCGGCTGTATTGGGCGGGCGTTGTTCGGATACAGCTTGGCAAACGCCGCTACTTGGGCCGCCGAGACTTCCACCGGCGACCTCAACACGAACCACCGAACGCCTTCTGTGCAGGGAGGCGTTGTCAGCGACCCGGGGAAGGTGTAATAGCCCTTGGCGGCAGGCAAAAGGTTGGCGACATTAACGCTGGCGTTCACCACCATCTGTTCTTTCCCCGGTGCCTGCGGCAAGTGGGCCCACAGGCTTTGCACGAACGGATTCTCGTGTCCGGGTTTCATCAGCACGGCCACCACAGCCAGGCGTCCTTCGCTGTCTTTATGGACGATGTGTGTGACCATGTCATACCCCTGCCCTTGGATCTTCTCCTCGCTGGGATGGTGGAAGTGAAACTGGACGACCTCATATTCCTTACCTGCTACAGAAATCTTGCTTCCCGGCGCGTAGTTGATCTGAATGGTGTGGCCGTTGTTGACGATCTTCAGGGGCGATGTCTTGTAGTTGAATTCGATCGCCGGCAGCTCAGCTTTTTCAGCGCTCCGGATGTCGATCGGAGACTGTTCGTGTCCCAGCTTGCAGACAGCGTTTTCTGGACCGAGATCGCCCCAGTGTTCAGGACCTTCCGCGCCGGAGTAGGACCACTCGTGGCCCTCGGCGGCGTGATGCTCCTGTATCCACGGAGGATTCAGCAGAAGCAATGACACTAGTGCGATCAAGAGTGTAGCTGAAACCATAAATCCTCCCCGCTCGCAATCGGCCTTGAGTAGGCCTAAATAAAAGATGCCGCGAAG
>Ga0209648_10000255_pt1 | contig 39873 bp, 30 predicted proteins | sample GraSoi2013_115cm_FD_185830 | JGI IMG/M metagenome (GOLD analysis project Ga0209648, IMG submission 185830) | Grasslands soil microbial communities from the Angelo Coastal Reserve, California, USA - Sample 9_17_2013_115cm (SPAdes) (version 2) | ecosystem: Environmental > Terrestrial > Soil >...
ATTTGTCCACGTTCTCGGCGCACATGTTGAATCTGAAAACCATGCTGGAGGAAGCGACGCCGAATTCTCTCGTGCTAGTGGATGAAATGGGCACGGGAACTGCGCCGGAGGAAGGCGCCGCGCTGGCGGTGGCCCTGCTGGACGAATTTCGCGCCAAGAACTGCATCGTGCTGGCGACCACACATCACGACCGGCTGAAGACCTACGCCTCGACCACGCCGGGCGTGGTGAATGGCGCGGTGGAATTCGACGACGTGAATCTTCGGCCCACGTATCGGTTGATGGTCGGTGTGCCGGGCGGCTCGAGCGGAATCGCCATCGCCAAGCGGCTGGGAATCGCCACGGGAATCATCGAACGCGCAAGGTCGCTGCTGACGCCGGAATCGCGCGAAGCCGCGGACCTGATCGCTTATCTACATCGCAGCCGCGACGAGCTTGACCGCATGCAAAAGCGGATGGCTGAAGAGCGGCATGCGCTGGAAGAAGAACGCAAAAAGCTGCGCACCGAGTGGGTCGAACGCCAACAAAAACGCATCAAGGAACTGGAAGCGCAGTTCGCGGAAATGCAGAAGCGCTTTGACGAAAACGTCGCGCGCGTGGTCGAGGCGGTAAAGGAACGAGAGCTGCGCGCGCAGCTCGAAAAAACGTCGCGGCGAAAAATTCAAGACGCCCACGGCGAAGCCCGTGAAGAGCTGAATGCCGCGGTTGTGCAGACCATCTCGGAATCGCAATCCGATCTTGGAGTGAGTGCGGCTTTGGTGGAGGCGGTCAGCGCGGACCGCCTGCAACCCGGTGCGAGAATTCGCGTCCGCGGTTTCAGCAAGCCGGTGATTTTTCGCCGGTTTGACGGCTCGTCCGCGGAAATTGAAGCCGGGCCGCTGCGGATGAAAGTGGCGCTCGATGAAATCACAGGAATCGAGACCCCACCGCAGCCATCCCCTCGCGGTACCGTAGGAGCGGGGCTTAACCCGCCCGCTTCCAAGGTTACCGTGACGTCGCAATCCAGCGGAACCGCCGCTTCGGATGAGATCAATGTGATCGGCATGACCGTGGAAGAAGCCACGGACCGGCTGGACAAATTCCTCGATGACGCTGCGCTGGCGCACAAAGGACGAATCAGGATCATTCACGGACACGGAACGGGCGCGCTCCGTAAAGGGATCGGTGAGTTCCTGGCCTCGCATCCTTTGGTTGAGAAACATTCCTTTGAGAGCGAAGAGCATGGGGGGAAGGCAATCACCATCGTCGAGCTACAAAGCTAGAAAATGGAAATCAGAAAATAGAGATTGGAAATTAGAGTTAACAAAGAAAGACGACACCCGGGATCTCCTGCCAGAGAGATATAAGCCGCTCTGCTTTGCTATACTCGCCGCGTTCCGATAGCCAATTCACAACGAGGTGCCTGGATGAATGCTTTGAAGAATTCACCGTCGCGTGCAAGAGCAGTCCGAGAGTCCAGTCGTCGGGGGATAGCGATCGCGACGTTTCTGGCCATGCTGGCGGGGATGGCGGTCACCGCAAGCGCACAGTCGCCTGCGCCGAAGAGGACCGTGATTCGCGCTGGGCGTGTGCTCAACGTGCGCACCGGAGAGTTGCGTGCCAACCAAGCAATCGTCATTGAAGGCGACAAGATTGCACAAGTCGCGCCGTCCAGCGATGTCACGGCTGCCCCCGGCGACACGACGATCGATCTGCCGGACGCCACGATGTTGCCCGGGCTGATTGACATGCACACCCATCTCACTTTTGAACTGAGTTCACTGTCCTATGAGGGTTTGAAAATTTCAACGGCGCGCGAGGCGCTGCACGGCGCGAGAAACGCGCGGCGAACGCTCGAAGTCGGCTTTACAACGGTGCGCAACGTCGGCGCGAAAGATTATGCGGATATCGCGCTGCGCGACGCCATCAATGACGGCGATGTGATTGGGCCGCGAATGGTGGCATCTGGCCCGGCTCTGGGCATCACCGGCGGTCATTGCGACGAGAACTTGCTGCCGCCGGCTTTCCATTTCGAGGGAGGCGGAGTGGCGGACGGCATCGAGGCCGTTCAGCACAAAGTTCGCGAGGTCATCAAGTACGGCGCCGACGTGATCAAGATCTGCGCTACGGGCGGCGTGCTCTCGAAGGGCGATGATCCAAACGCTTCGCAATACACCTTCGAGGAAATGAAGGCGATTGTGGCGGACGCGCACCGGCTTGGCCGCAAAGTCGCGGCGCATGCGCACGGCGCCGAAGGCGTGCGCTGGGCATCGGAAGCCGGCGTCGATTCGATCGAACATGGACACTTTATTGATGATGCGGCGATCGCGACTATGAAGAAGAACGGAACATATCTCGTACCGACACTTTTTTTGACCGAATACATGCAAGAACACCTAAAGGACAGTGCTGTGCCGGAGTATTCCAAGCAAAAAATGCGCGACGTTGCCGCGGCTGCTCCGGTGAACGTCAAGAAGGCGTTCGCTGCGGGCGTGAAAGTGGCGTTTGGCACGGACGCAGCCGTCTATCCGCACGGCCTGAACGCGGGTGAGTTTCACGTGTACGTGAAACTCGGAATGACGCCGCTCGCGGCGATTCAAACCGCGACCATCAACGCCTCGGACTTGCTCGGACCAAAATTCGCCGTGGGCTCGCTGGAACCGGGCAAGTTCGCCGACGTCATTGCGGTGGACGGCGATCCCACGAAAGACGTCACGATACTTGAGCATGTAAAATTTGTCATGAAGGGCGGCACGGTCTACAAGAATGATTACGCGAAGCGGTAATCTTCACTGAAGAACGGAATGGCAGAGGCCGGATCATTTGCGGATCGGGTGAAGCAACAGGCGGACATCGTTCGCGTGGTGGGAGAATACGTCCGGCTGAAAAAGAGCGGGCAAAATTTCACCGGGCTATGCCCGTTTCACGCGGAAAAGTCGCCGTCGTTTGCGGTGCATCCGACGAAGCAGATTTATCACTGTTTCGGATGCGGCGTAGGCGGCGACGTTTTCAAATTTGTAATGGAAATGGAGAAGTGTGCGTTTCCCGAGGCGATTCGCATCGTCGCCGAAAAATGTGGGATCGCGGTTCCGCGGCAGAAAGAGCGTTCGCCGGAAGAACGCAAAGAAAACCACCAGCGCTCGGTGCTCGTGGAGATGCACCGGGAAGCACAGACCTTTTTTGTGAAGCAGCTTGAAGGGACGCTGGAAGGGAAGGCAGCGCGGGCGTATCTCGAGGATCGCGGGCTAGATAAGGATGCGATCTCGCAGTTCGGAATTGGATACGCGCCGAGCGGCGGCGATGCGCTGCTGCGCCATCTGAAATCCAAATACAACGAAAAGTTGCTTGTCGAATCCGGGCTGGTCTCACGCGACCAAAGCGCTGGGCGGCTGTTCGACCGGTTCCGGCGGCGCATCACGTTTCCGATTTCAAACGAATCGGGAAAGATCGTGGCGTTCGGAGCTCGCGCGCTCGGCGACGATATGCCGAAATATCTCAACTCGCCCGAGACACCAGTCTATTCCAAGAGCAACGTGCTGTATCACATGGACCGCGCGAAGGACGCATTGCGCCGGCAAGACTTCGCGATTCTAGTCGAAGGGTACATGGACGCAATCGCCGTGGCGAGCGCGGGGATCAGCAACGTGGTGGCGAGTTGTGGCACAAGCCTTGCCGAGCCGCAGATCAAATTGCTCGGGCGCTTCACCAAGCGGGTTATTGTGAACTACGACCCGGACACTGCAGGTCAGTCTGCCACGGAGCGTTCTCTTGCACTTCTGCTTGAACACGATTTTGAGGTGCGTGTGCTCGCTTTGCCTCCAATCGGCAACAAGAAAGCCGATCCGGACCTATTCATTCGCGAGCGAGGGAAAGAGGAATACCTCAAGCTGCTGAAGGACGCGCCGCCGTATGTGGACTACTTGATTGTACGCGCGCGGCAGATGGATTTGACGACGGGGGAAGGGAAGCTGCGCGCGGTGAATTTTCTCATGCCATACGTGCAACGAATTCCCAATCGTATCCTGCGCTCCGAGTGGGCCACGAGAATTGCACAGCAGCTTCGCGTGGATGAGCCGGTGCTGCGCGCGGCCTTGAGCAAAGCGGCGACCGAACGCCGCAGCGAAGTAAGGACGCAGCCGGAGCTCGTCGGACGCGCAGCCAAGCCGGTCGAGCGACGGCTAATTCGTATGCTTGCCGAAGCGGAAGGCTTCCGTGTGGAGCTCGCCAAGCAACTGCAAAATGCTCGCTTGTATCAGGGCTTGGAGACGGAAAAGATTTTTGTTGCGCTAGTGATCGCCAGCCTCTCCGGCCAGCCTGTGCAGGCCACCGAAGTGGGAGCAGTGCTGGAGGATCGCGACCGCCGGCTGCTCTTCGAAATTCTGTTTGAAGAAGCCAACGAGCCGACCTGGGAAGAAGCCATGAGCTGCATCGAGGCGCTGCAGCATCGGCACGCAGAGCGGGAGCTGGCCGACGTGCAGCGCAGCATCGAAGCCAACCCGGCGGCACCGGAACTCCGCGGCCTACTCGAAAAGAAGCAGGAATTAATGCGCCGACTCGCCGCAGCCAGGTGACCGTCGAAATGCTGTCCGAGCCGAAAGAAGGATGCCCCCTACCCCCCATCAATTTGCATGAATATCAAAAGAAAAGACTTACAAAATTTGCATTTTGTAAACGATTGATTCTAAAGGATGTGCTTTGGGCTGTTTTGGGCTTGGGACAGCTGGAGTAGCTGGCCGTAAGAAAGAAAAGCGGGAGCAAGCTCCCGCTTTCCAAGCGCAGTTACCTACAGGAGTAAGTATAGCACAGGGTGGAGGAAAGTCAGGGAGAAATTTGCGGAAATTTGCGGAAAAGTAGGAGGTCGGTGACCGGTTCCGTGCTTCCGCGCCTCGAACCAGGGGTGGCATTCCGAGCTAGGTGGAAGGCGCGGGCCGCCGGCGCATCAGCCAGACCGAAAGTGCCAGCAGGCCCGCCGGAAGCCAAATCCAGACCAGTTCACTCTGGAGGACAGCGATTCCGCGCTGCGAGAAAAACCGCCCGAAATCGATGGGTGACACATGAATTGGCCTAAATGGAAGAAAATAACGGTTATTGTCGAACGGGGCAAAGAAAGCCACTCCCAGACCCCCGTCTGTCATGGCATCGAGGAAACCATGGCTGGCGGTCGCCAGGAACAAATAAATCCACATGCGGAGCCGGTCTAACCCGGGCGATACATGGCGAAACACAGTCAACGTCATGGCGCTCGCCAGGAGAGCGGCAAAGAGAATCGAATGCGTGAACCCGCGGTGGCCCCAGGAGTCGCCACAATGGATGCCGAATCGAAATCCGATCACATCAAGGTCGGGAATCACGGAGCAGACTACCCCCACCACCCAGACTCGCTTTGGCGTGCCTTGACGGTAAAAGCAGGCCCCGATGCCTAAAGCCGCCACCGCGTGTGAGAACGCCGATGCCACGTCGAATTCCCCTAAAATTGGAGTTAGAGTATTCCCAGGCAGTATGGTTTTCCACACAAATCCACGAATTAAAATGTTGACGAGATGGGACTTAAACGTGTAGCGTAATAGGGTTTCGCGGGTAACGATTTTGCCGTTAAACGCATCTATATAGGTGTGTTCAGCGGCAGGGGCCGGGCTCCCAAAGTGCGGGAAACGGGCGACGCACGGAGCTTCCGGTGGGCGAGCGGCGCGGCGCAGAGGTTTTCAATCAAAAAAGTGAGCGATCTTGTGGGGAAATTCCCCTGTGGTTTGCGCCTGCGCGCCAGCCTGTTCGTGCGTCTGCGAGCACTGATGTTCCCCGATGGGCGCGGGACTTTTTGGGATTGCGGTCAAGAAACTGGAGGGATTTGTGGCAGCAGTAGGCCTTGAAGAAAAATACGATGCAGTACGCCAGCTCATTGCCGTAGGCAAAGAGCGCGGTTACCTGCTCTACGACGAAGTAAACGATTCGCTTCCGGCAGAGGTGCATTCTTCGGAAGAAATCGACGATCTGCTCACGACCTTCGAGCGGAACGGCATCGAAATCTATGAAGATCAGGCGTCGGCGAAGGCCGCGCGCGCCGTGGAAGTTTCCACAGAGGGCGGCGACCGCGATGTCGCGGTCAAGGACGATGCACACTCCGATGAAGGCGGCAGCGACCTCGACCTGACACCTGGTTCGCTGGAAAAAACAAACGATCCCGTGCGCATGTACCTGCGCGAGATGGGGACCGTGCCGCTGCTGACGCGCGAGGGCGAAGTCACCATCGCCAAGCGCATCGAGCGCGGGCAACTCGTGGTGATGAAGTCGATTACGCGCTCACCTATCGTTATTAAAGAACTGATTGCCGTCGGCGATGATTTGCGCAAAGGCGTGCGCTCCATCAAAGAAATCGTGCAGTTCGACGACGAAGAACTGACCGAAGAGAAGATTGCCAACAAGACCAAGCAGACTCTCAGGTATATCGACAAGATTGCAAAACTTTACGAGACCGCATTGAAGCAGGCCCAGAAGCTCGATAAGACACCGAAGGCGAAGAAAAGGTCTTACATCCGCGCGAAGTGGGAAGTGGCGCGGACGCGCGTGGAAATTTCCGTCGCCATTCGCGCCATCGATTTCAATCCCTTCGAGAAAAAGCGCCTGATCGACAAGATGCGCGGCACTGTCGAGCGGCTGCAATCGCTGGAACGCGAAGCCGGACGCCTGGAGCGCCGCGCCGACGTGGCCAAGGGCGAGGTCGCGGCGGAAGCGCGCAAGGAACTGCGCACGCGCCGCACCGAGCTGAAAGACATCGAGGAAGCCAGCGAAGTCGGGCTCACGGAGCTGAAGCGCACGCTGACCTTCATTCACCGCGGTGAAGCGGAAGCCGAGCAGGCCAAAAAAGAATTGATTGAGGCCAACCTTCGATTGGTCGTTTCGATCGCCAAAAAATACACCAACCGCGGATTGCAGTTCCTCGACTTAATTCAGGAAGGCAACATCGGCCTGATGAAGGCGGTGGATAAGTTCGAGTGGCGCCGCGGCTACAAGTTTTCGACGTATGCGACGTGGTGGATCCGCCAGGCCATCACGCGCGCGATTGCCGACCAAGCGCGCACCATCCGTATTCCGGTGCACATGATTGAAACCATCAACAAGCTGGTGCGCACCAGCCGCCAACTGGTGCAGGAACTTGGGCGCGAGCCGACGAGCGAAGAAATCGCCAAGCGCATGGATATTCCGGTGTCCAAGGTGCGCAAGATTCTGAAGATTGCGCAGGAGCCGATTTCCCTCGAAACGCCGATCGGCGAAGAGGAAGACTCGCACTTGGGCGACTTCATCGAAGACAAGGCGGTGGTTTCGCCGTCGGACGCAGTCATCAATTTGAACTTGAAGGAACAGACCTCTTCGGTGCTGAAGACCCTAACGCCGCGCGAGGAAAAAGTTATCAAAATGCGCTTTGGCCTGGACGACGGCAGCGAGCACACGCTCGAAGAAGTCGGCCAGTCGTTCGCGGTCACACGCGAACGCATCCGCCAGATCGAAGCGAAGGCGCTGCGCAAGCTGCGCCACCCGTCGCGCTCGCGCAAACTGCGCGCATTCCTCGAAGGCCCTTCGCGGGATTACCTCTAGAAAAATCGAACGGCTCAGACAGAACGCCTCCGAGAACTTCGGAGGCGTTTTTCATTTTTCTTTAAGCAATTTACCTGGACCGAGAGCTTTCAGGTCCTCTTCGGCAAACTCCAGCTTCCGCGTCCGAGTACAGACGGTGTTGAATGACTTTCCGAAGGCATAAACTAAGTATTCCTGACCCACTTCGAGGCGAGGACCGCAGATCAAGCCGATTTCAGTAGAGACGTTAATCTCTGTCGTCTTCACGCCTTTCCAGAATCGTTTGACTCGCAATCGAGCCACGGCGACTCCGAGTCCATTTTCTATTTGTTCCGGCGTCGCCCTTTCTACGCCGAGAACTTTTCCAACAAAAACGGCTCTCGCACGATGGTTCGTTGCGCGCGGGCCGCCGTCTCCGAAAATCCTACACTCGCAAGGCCAAACTTTCGAAGGAATGAGTAAGGACGTGAAAACAAAAACCGCAAGAAGTGAAAGTCGTTTCATTTGGATGCCCCTAGGGTTATGCGGGGAGTTCCACATAAGCAGAATATGTGTGAGGCTCAGGCACGGGCTCACCTTCCTCGCGTAGGCCATCGAGGTGGAATGTGATTGCTTCTCTCATGTTCTGTTCCACTTCTTCACGGGTTTGGCCAGTCGAAACGCATCCAGGAAGATCCGGGGAGTAGGCAGAAAAGCCGGTCTGAGTTGGCTCAATTACGATCAAGTATTTTTTCATGTCTTTAACCCTGCTTGTTTCAAGATACTGTTCAATGTTCCGGGAGCCAGGTCGTCGCCCGGCTTTCCCGGGATGGTTACCAGACCTAGTTTAACAGGATGTTTGCACTGACGGTGCTTCCCCGCGTTCTCACCAGCACCCGTCCGTCTTGCTCCAACATGCGGACGACGTCCCTGATCTTCACCGGCCAAAGCTATGCTCTCCAAGAATTCTCGTCAACTCCCGAGCTTTTTTGCGGCGCCCGCAGGAGTCACGCAAACTGCGTCCCTTGCTCGAAGGCCCTTCGCGCGACTGCCTCTAGAAGCAAGTCGCCGCAAGTCCGGCCTACCGAGGATGGTACGCCGCGCGGCACAAAAGCGGGTAAACTGAACGGACCCAGACAGCGCCGCGCACTAAGGGCACGGACCAATAATAGGGACGGGTCAATTCAAGCCATGAAAATGAAGCAAAAAGTTGCCGCGATTGCACTTCTCTTGCTGCTGGGCGCGGCGGTATATGGATTTTATCGCACCGGACGGCCGTCCAGTGTGCCGGCGAAGAACGCCAAGGTTGCGTCCGCCGGGCCAGCCCAGGGGCCGATCGTAGATCAGACGTCGCTGCTGACCGCGCAGCGGCTGGCGCAGATGCCGACGGGCGCGGAGGAAAAACCGTTTGCGGAGGAAGCGCTGCGGCTTGCCGATAAGGACATGGACCTGACCTATGCGGCGGCGGAGCGCGAAGCGGAAGACCATCCTCCGACGCTTAGCCCGGAAGCAAAGGCGATTGAGGGGCGGCTGAAGAAGTCCGAAGATGCCCTGGACGCCGACAATGCGCTAGTGGAGCGGTTGACAGCTGAAGAGGCCAAGGCTGGCGGGGCCAAAAAAGACGCGCTGCACGATCAGCTCGTCCTGGCCACCGCGCATCAAGAGGAGCATCAAGATGAAGTGGACGATGCGAAAGAGGATTTAGAAAGGGCGGGGGGCGACCCGAAGAGCCGTATCGAGGCAATGATGCAAGAGCACAAAGCCTCTTCGGCGGCCACGGATGCCTTGCACGTCACCGTAAGCGCGACGACCGAAGAGCGTGGATTGATCCACCGGTTCGGACAGTGGCTGGCGCTCCATCAAAAGCAGCTTTTGTTGTGGAAAGCGAAACAGGAAGCGGAGTCGGCAGCGGCGGCGCTTTCGGCGAAACACAATGCACTCGACGCGCAAATTAGTGCCCGGAAAAAGAGCTCAACGCCAGCAGTCGGGCTGGTGGGCGCGAGTCAAGAAGCCTCAAACGGCGGGAATCACACCGCGCCGAGTCACGAAGAGTCCGCGGCGCTGATTAATGCCGCCAAACAGCGCGCGACGGACCAAAAGACCCTGGCGTCCTTTGACAAGCAAATCGACGATCAGAAACAGCTTGCCGAGAATTACGGAAATTGGATCGAAGCCGTGGCGGCGAGGCAAAGAGCCGTGATTCATGGCGCGCTGAACGGAACCAGCTTCATCCTTGGGATTTTGCTGATCGGACTTTTTTTCAATAGCTGGCTGGAACGGCTGTTGGGCAAGACGTCCCTTGATCGCCGGCAGGTCGAAACGATGCGCACGCTAACGCGCGTGTCGGTGCAGGTCTTCGCGGTGCTTTTCATTTTGCTGGTCATTTTCGGGCCGCCGAGCCAACTTGGAACGATACTGGGCCTTGCGGGGGCGGGCTTGACGGTGGCGCTGAAAGATTTCATCGTGGGCTTTCTCGGCTGGTTCGTGCTTATGGGAAAGAACGGCGTGCGGCTGGGCGATTGGGTGGAAATCAATGGAGTGACCGGAGAAGTCGTCGAGCTCGGGATGTTTCACACCGTTTTGCTGGAAACCGGCAACTGGACGGATTCGGGCCACCCTACGGGACGGCGCGTGACGTTTACGAACAGCTATGCGATCGAAGGCCACTACTTCAATTTCTCGACTTCCGGACAATGGATGTGGGACGAATTGCAGGTAGTGCTACCCACGGGGCAAGACCCGTATCCCGTCATTGACGCCATTCAAAAGAAGGTCAGCGAAGCAACAACCGAATCCACGAAACAGGCCGAACAGGAGTGGCAACGGGCGGCAAGTTCGCGGCAAATGAGCGCTTTGTCGGCGGCGCCGGCCATTAACGTAAAGCCGATCATCGGCGGCATCGAAATCGCCGTGCGCTACATCACGCGGGCCAACGAACGCTACCAGTTGCGTGCCAAGCTCTATCAGGCAGCGGTGGACCTGCTTGGCGGCAAAAACGTGCATCTCGCGCCGGCTCCGGATCAGGCGGCAACACCTACACCCAGCCAGCGCTGAAGCGCCGGTCATTCGGCGCTGAGAATAGTGCGGATTTCCATCGGGGACTCACGCTATAGAATATTTCCGCGCGGCAGTTTATCGCATGAGCTGACGCGCGCGGATGGCGGAGAGCGTGGCGCCAGCGTAGAGCACCGCCAGCAGCGCATACGCCACGACCAGGCCCGCTCCCTGCGCCACCCAACCCAGCGCAAAACTCATGAATAGCTGCACCACGGTCGTCAAAATCGCCATCGCGGACTGCGTCCGCCCCATGAAATGCCTGGGCACGATGGACATGAGCGAAGATTGTGCCACCACTCCGCCGAGCGCGCGGCAGAATCCAAACAGGATCTGCATTGTCACTGCGCCGACGAGAAAAGCGACGAACGGAGTCGCCATGTGGCCCGCAGCGAGCACGGCACACGCCGCAACGTAAAGCGGCATGCGCAATGCTTGCGGAAGCTGGCTGGCAATCAATCCTCCGATAATCGCGCCGCTGGCCCAGCCTGCTTCCAGAAAACCCAGCCCGCGCGCACCGGCCCGGAGAATATCGTTTGCCAGCGCGACCAGAACCACGTTGGCGCTCACCACGCCAGCCATCATAATGGAATGGGTGATGCCCAGCGCCAGCACCAGCGGCTGCTGCTTCAGATAAGCAAACCCCTCCTTCATGTCCGCGTAAACGGCGAGCGAAAGGCCGGCTTCGGCAACCTCCGGATTTGCTCCCGTTTCGAGCGCTTCGGCGGTCGCTTCGGTCGCTTCATTGTATTCGCGCGGATATTTCTGGCTTTCCCTCGGCGAGACGTAACCGCTCCGCACTTTGTAGAGGCAGAACGCCGAAACGAAATAAGTCAGTCCATCGATGAAAAGAATCCCCTCGATTCCGGCAGTGTTGTACAGAAAGCCCACGAACGCCCCGGCGATGAGCATCCCGCTCTGCACCCCGATCAACACCGCTGCGTTTGCGCCGGTGAACTGGCTGGGCGGAATTACTTCCTGCACCAGGGCGTTTACGGTCGCCCAATACATCGCCGACCCGGTTCCGGTGATCAGTGTCATGGCATATAAATGCCAGAGCTGCAGATGGCCGCGCCAGGCGATATACGCGGTCGCCAGGACGAAGAACCCGCGTATGAGATCGAGCAGCACGCCAAGGTAGCGCCGGTCGAGGCGATCGATCAGCACGCCCCCGAGGAACGGAACGAAAAGTCCGGGCAAGGTCATGACAATCACTTGCCCGCTGACTCTCACGGTCGAATGCGTGGCAGCCAGGATGTACCAGCTCACACCCGCGAAGTTCATGCCGCTGCCGAAGAGCGACACGAACATCGCAACGAAGAAATACCGGAAGCCGCGCTGCGCCCAGATCAGCTTCCAGTCCACCATATGTGTGGCAGTCGTCTCCATGGAGCGTATTAGTTTACTATCGAGCTGCTATCGCAGGGCGATGAGCGCGAACGAGCAGTTACACCTTCAAAACAAATTGGCCGATAGAGAGGTGAACCGCCATGGGAAACGAATTGAAATGTGTAGTCTCGTTCGGCGAACAGAAATCAGAAGGGAAGGCATTGCTCGAAACGAGCAAGATTCTGTTTCGCGGAGAGTTCCGGTTGAAGATTCCTTTCTTCACGATCAAATCAGCCAAAGCAGTGGACGGCGAACTCCGCTTAGAAACAGCGGAAGGACTCGCGGTTTTTCATCTTGGCGCGACCGCTGAAAAGTGGTGCGACAAGATTCTTCATCCGAAGTCGCGCACCGAAAAGCTTGGCGTTAAGCCCGGTGCAAGAGTTTCTTTGCTTGGTAGTTTCGACGCGGATTTTCTCGCGGAACTAGGTGCGCTCACCAAATCTGTGGCCAAAGGCAAAGCGGCTGCCGATTCGGAATGCGTCTTTTTCTCTGCTGGTTCAAAGCAAGACCTCGGCGCCTTGCCAAAGATCTCGAAATTAATGAAAGGCGCAGCCGCACTGTGGATTGTCTATCCCAAGGGCCAAAAGCACATCACGGAAAACGATGTTCTTGCCGCCGGCCGCAAGACTGGCCTGAAAGATGTGAAAGTCGTCGGCTTCTCCCCAACGCAAACCGCGTTGAAATTCGTCATCCCTCTTTCTCGACGCTAGGCCGCTTATCTTTCGTCTGCTGGAAATCCGTTCGAGTTTCATATTTCGAGTTTCGACTTTCCTGTCTATGATGGCCGCATGAGCAGTTTGCTCGGAGTGCGCGGACTGACTGTAGAGTTGCCTACGGCGGCCGGATGGGTGCGGCCGCTCCCCCTTATGCCGTCCCCTCTCCCGAGAGCGCTGCCAGCGATCTGTAGGGCTCGCCTTCTGAGGCGAGCCGCTCCTGAGCTTAACCGATAACTGACAACTGACTTCTGCTTCCTCACTGGGTTACAATCCCCCCACTGAAATATTCCCTAGTGTCCGTGCGTAGTTCCTCTCAGAAGGTAGTACTACGCAACTTTGTGGTGGAGGAGTCTTCGATGGCTACAACCCCTGCCGCTCCGCCGGCTACGCCTGAGTCACAGCCCCAGATGAGTGCGATAAGCCGCATCGTGGGCGTGTTTTTTTCCCCGGGCGCCACCTTTAGGGACATAGTCCAGCACCCAAGCTGGGTCGCGCCCATGATTCTATTGATCGTGATCTGGTTCGGGCTGTGTGCGGCGCTCGTCAAACGCGCCGACTGGGTGGATTACAGCAGGCAGCAGATAGAGAAAAACAAGTTCGCGGCCCGACAGGTCGAAGCTTTGCCCGAGGCGCAGAAGGAGGCCGCCTACGAACAAGGCGCAAAGCGATCGAAAGTCTCGCAATACGTGCGGGGAGTCATCGGCTGGCCACTCCTGATCCTGTTTTCGGCAGCGCTCAATTTTGGCGCCTTCAAGCTCATTGGAGGAGTCAGAACGAATTTTGCCACCGCGTTCGCCATCACGGTCTTCGCGCATCTTCCAATGTCGCTTCGAGAACTTTTGGCAATTCCAGTTACGTTCCTGAAAGATCCGCAAAGCATCGATCCGCAGAATTTTTTGGCGTCGAATATAGCGGCTTTCCTGGGAGACAGTGCTCCCATTTGGCAGCAGATCCTTTTTGGCAGCTTGGATCTCTTCGCGATTTGGGCCGTCATTCTGATGGCGATTGGTTTCTCCGCCTCGGACCCGAAGAAAGCGCCTTTGGGGAGGGCGCTTGGGATTTCATTCGGAACAACTTTCTCCATTGTTCTGCTGTTCACCACGATGGCGTGGATTTTCCTCTGATAGACTCGATTTGTGAGTTTATCGTTTGTCGTATCAAAGAGTGACCCAACCGGCGCCCGCCGTGGCCGCCTAACCACGCCGCACGGCACGGTCGAAACCCCATTCTTCATGCCAGTGGGCACGCAAGCCTCCGTCAAAGCCCTTACCCAGGAAGCGCTAGAAGACCTCGGCGCGGAAATCATCCTTGCCAACACCTATCACCTCTACCTGCGCCCCGGCCACGAAACTGTTCGCAAACTTGGCGGCCTGCACCAATTCATGTCCTGGCCCCATGCCATCCTCACCGATTCCGGCGGCTTTCAAGTTTTCAGCCTATCCGAACTTCGCAAAATCACCGATGAAGGCGTGTGCTTCCGCTCTCATCTCGACGGCGCCGAGCATCTCCTTACGCCAGAGAAAGCCGCCGAGATTCAGCTCGCGCTCGGGTCGGACATCGCCATGGTCCTCGATGAGTGCATCGAAACACCTGCTCCACGCGACAGAGCCGAAGCTGCGCTCAAACGCACTTCCGAGTGGGCCAAGCGCGCGCGCAACTATTTTCACGAATGCGCGCAACGGAACGGCGATTTGCAGCAATGGCAGTTCGGCATCGTGCAAGGCGCGACCTTCACGGATTTGCGCCGCGAAAGCGCGCGCCAGCTTCTCGAACTGGATTTTCCCGGATACGCCGTCGGCGGACTCGCCGTCGGCGAGCCGCACGAAATCACCTGCGAGATGACCGCCGAAGTAGCAGCCTTACTGCCTAGGGACCGCCTGCGCTATCTGATGGGCGTCGGCCGCCCCGAGCAAATCGCCGACTACGTTGCGCTCGGCATTGACATGATGGATTGCGTACTACCGACTCGCGCCGCGCGTCACGCCTGCCTGTATACCAGCGAGGGACGCGTCCTCATCAAGAACGCGCGTTACGCCCAGGATCAACGCCCTATTGATCCAAAATGTACCTGCTCTGTCTGCCGTCGCTACTCTCGCGCGTACCTTCGTCACCTGTTCGCTGCCGGGGAAATCACTAGCGCCATCCTCGCCACCCACCACAATGTCCACTTTTACCTTGACATCATGCGCCAAATCCGCGAGGCTATCGAGTTTGGGAACCTGGCGAATTTCTCGTCCGAGATGCACGCGCGCTATGCTGAAGGACCGGCCTGAACGAGAATGTAACTCAGGCCGCCTGCCCTGAGCGAAGTCGAAGCGTCAGGCCCGGGGCTTTTGGAGTCGAACAGCGCGCGAGCCATCCGCGGGGCACCAAAGCGAATCGAATGGAAGTCAGTTCGGCAGGAGCGCGGGTGATTTGCCCGCGGCGCGGTGTTTCTCTCTTCCACCGACGCCAAGGCGTGGCGGTCCGCTGAGACTGCGGAACTACGACTGAGAACTAAGGACTGGTTCGAGACACGATGATGGCAGCCATGATTCTTCAAGCTTCAGGGAGCAGTGGCTTTGGCGGCTTCTTGATTCCTCTCGGCCTCATGTTTGCCATCATGTATTTCATGGTGATCATGCCCCAACAGCGCCAGCGCAAGAAAACGCGGGAAATGCTCGCCGCTCTCAAGGCCGGCGATAAGATCATCACCAACGGCGGCATCTACGGCACCGTTAACGGGATCGATGGGGATTCGGTCATTCTGAAAATCTCCAGCGAACCGCAAGTAAAAATCCGCATCGCGCGTGCGGCGATTGCTCAGGTGGAGGCATCGGAAGATGCAAAATAAGCCTACCCTGCGCCCCATTACGCGCCGTACTTTCTAACCATGAACCCTAATCTTAAGTGGAGAGCGCTGTTTATCCTCGTTGTCATCCTGTTCTGCATTTATTTCCTTTTCGGCTATCCGGTGTTTCCCACCTCGGTGGCTCAGATGAAGGATAATTTCGCCAAGCAGATTAAACTTGGCCTCGACCTCCAGGGCGGCACGCACCTCATCCTCCAGGTCCAGGTCCAGGAAGCCATCGCGCAGGAGACGGACACCACCGTGGACCGCCTCACCAGCCTGCTACGCTCAAAAAATATTCATTACGATGAAGTCCGCCGCGTCGACGATACCCACATTCTCGTGCGCAACATCGATTCGGCCCAGCTCTCGCAATTCCGCGACCTCTATAGCGCGCAATACGCCAACGCTTGGGACATGGCGCCCGCCGCTGGCGATCCCCCCGGCTACACGCTCAGTTTGCGCCCCAGCGCCATCGCCGCCATCCAGGAACAGACTATGACGCAGTCGCTAGAAACCATCGAGCGGCGCATCAACGCCTTGGGCTTGACGGAACCCACTATCCAGCCTCGTGGCGGCCGCAACGCCAACGAAATTCTCGTGCAGCTTCCTGGCGAGGGCGATCCTGCTCGGGCCAGGGCGGTAATTCAGGCTGGCGGTCAGCTAGAACTAAAACTCGTGGAGGATCCCAGAACTTACTCCTCGCAATCCGAGGCCCTGGCTGCTCACGGCGGCGTGCTGCCTCCGGGCACGGAACTCGTCCCCGGCCGCTCGGAGACGCGCAACCCCGCAGGTGGAGGCGACACTGGCGAAGTTTGGTACGTCTTGAGCCGCGCCCCTATCGTTACGGGCCGCGACCTGCGCAGCGCCGTCGAGAACCGCAGTACGGCGAATCCCGGAATGTGGCAGGTTAATTTCACTCTTTCGCCGGAAGCCGCGCGGCGCTTCGGGCCGTTTACTCAGAATAATCTTGGCCGCCAGATGGCCATCGTTCTCGATCACCGTGTGACTTCCGCGCCCACCATCCAGGGCAAGATTGAGGATAGCGGCGAGATCACCGGCAATTTCAGCCAGGAATCCGCTCACGACTTGGCGCTGACCCTCCGCGCCGGCGCCCTTCCTGCCTCCATCAAATATCTCGAAGAGCGCACCGTCGGTCCATCGCTCGGCGCCGATTCCATCCGTCACGGTGTCCAGGCTTCCGTTCTCAGCCTTGTCGTCGTGATGCTCTTTATGCTCGTCTACTACCGCCTCTCTGGCGGTAATGCCGTGCTGGCGTTGATCCTGAACCTCGTCATTCTCTTGGCGGTCCTCGGCCTCTTTGGCGCCGTGCTGACGCTTCCAGGCATCGCCGGTGTCATCTTGACAATTGGTATGGGCGTGGATTCTAACGTTCTCGTCTTCGAGCGCATCCGCGAAGAACTGCGCAATGGCAAATCGTCCGCTGCGGCCGTTGACGCCGGCTTCGATAAAGCCTTCCTCACCATCATCGACACGCACGTCACGACCGTTGTCTCCGCCTTTTTCTTATTCCTTTTTGGAACGGGTCCGATTCGCGGTTTTGCTATCTCCTTGACCATCGGTTTGATCGCCAATGTCTTCACCGCGATCTATGTATCGAAGACGATTTTCCAGTATCACCTGACGAAGATGGACCGTCAGGCCGAATTGAGTATATAAGCCGTACTAGAACTGCCGGGGCGAGTGTTCCACTCATACTCAAACGAGTGGGCTGTGGGTTCGGGGCGTGGATTCCTCTACCTTTAGGTAGATGGCTTTCCGCCGGGAACATTTCACACACCCCGGTGTCTAAGGAAGGGAAGCAAAGACCGCATGATCGAGCTCTTCAAACAGCCCAATCTGGACTGGATGGGCAAAGCCAAGTATTTCTATGCCTTAAGCGGTATTCTTCTCCTCGCTGGTTGGACTTCGATTTTCTTCGGTCCCGGGATTCGCTACGGAATCGACTTCAAAGGCGGCACCAACGTGGATGTTCGCTTCGCCCAGCCTCCCAATGTCGACAAGCTTCGCAGCGGCCTGGCCGCCCAGGGCCTGGGCAACGCCGAAATCCAGAGCATCAGCGACATCGCCAATCCCAATTCCAATGAAGTCCAGATCTTCGTCGAGGGCAAGGGGCAGGACGACGCGGCTCTCCAGGCCAGCAGAGAGAAAGTGTTGAGCGCGCTGAACGCTACCTATGGAGTTTCGGAATCGAACAAGCCTGATTTCAATGCCGCCACGCAAGCCTCGCTCGCTACCGTCCTCACCGAGAAGGATCCTCTGCTTCTTTCGGTCAACGCCGGGGATCGTTACCAGCAACTGGCCAAGAAACTTCTCGACTATCGTGATAAGAATTCCAACGGCGTGATCACTAATTTCGATCAACTCTCAAAAGTGGATGGCGTCACCGCGCCGGTTCTTGCCGCTGTGAAAAACAGCTACGCCCTCGGGCCTTTCGCCATTCGCAACGTCGAAGTTGTCGGCCCCAAAGTCGGCGCCGAGCTTCGCACCCAGGCAATTTGGGTTACCCTCTGGGCTTTGGGCGGCATGCTGGTGTATATTGCCTTCCGATTCGAGTGGGTCTACGGTGCCGCCGCCGTTCTGGCCGTCTTTCATGACGTCCTTATCACTTTGGGATTTTTCTCGCTGCTGCACTTCGAGATTTCTCTCACGGTGATCGCTGCACTGCTCACGCTCGTCGGTTATTCCATGAACGACACGATCGTCATTTTCGATCGCATCCGTGAGAACAACCGTTTGCTGCGCAAGGAATCGTTCGCTGATGTGGTCAACAAGTCCATCAATCAAACTCTTTCGCGAACGATCTTGACCAGCGGTCTGACTTTCCTTACCGTGCTCGTCCTGTTCCTGATGGGCGGCCAGGTGCTTCGCTCTTTCTCCTTTGCCCTGGTGGTCGGGATTGTGGTAGGAACGTATTCCAGTTTTGGTATCGCTGCTCCGCTCGTCGTCGCCTGGAATCGCTGGCGCGGAAGGGGCGTCGCGGCAGGCACCGGACCCGCAGCCGGCAACAAAACCCGCGGTAGCGAAAACGTCCCCGGACGTCTTGCTCCCGTCGGGAGGAGGTAGGACCCATGTTTGAAGAAATGGTGATCTCGAGTCCGAATCCCAAGAAGACCAACAAGCCTTGGACCGTCTTGGTCTCGATGGCGTTCCAATGTCTCTTTCTTTTGATTCTGATTCTCATTCCGCTGATTTACACCGAGGCGCTTCCCAAGGCGATGATGGCTACTATGCTCACCGCTCCTCCGCCCCCGCCGCCGCCCCCGCCGCCTCCTGCGGTTGCCCAGGTCGTCCACGTGAAGCCACAGGCCCACTTGATGGATGCCGGGAAGCTGTTGGCGCCCAAGGTCATCCCCAAGGAAGTTAAGATTATTAAGGAAGAGGCCGAGCCTGACGTGTCCGTTGGCATGCAGGGCGGCGTTCCGGGCGGCGTTGCCGGCGGTTCCATGGGCGGCGTGCTCGGCGGCGTCATCGGTGGCATGGGTGCCGCGCCTCCCCCACCGAAGCCGAAGGTTGATCGGATCCGGGTTGGTGGCAACGTGACTGCGGCTCGCATCATCAACCGTGTTCAGCCGGTGTATCCGGCGCTAGCACGCCAGACGCGCATCTCCGGAACCGTACGCCTGCACGCCATCATCGGGAAAGATGGCACGATTCAGCAGCTCGAAGTCTTGAGCGGCCACCCCTTGTTGCAGCAGAACGCGCTGGAGGCCGTGCGTCAGTGGCGCTATCAGCCGACTTTGCTCAACGGCGAGCCGGTAGAAGTTGACACCACCATTGACGTGATTTTTTCTCTCAACCAGTAGTACGGGCTGGCGTGCCGGTCGTGGGACGGGCGCGCCACTCCGGGTAGCAAAAGTTCAGCAAACACTCTCGTTGCCCCCTGACCTCGTCAGGGGGACACTTGAAACTTAAGGAGCAAACGAATGGTAGCTACTTTGTATGTATTTTCCGCCCTGCTGTTGCAGCAGGCCAGTACTTGGGACCTGCGCAGCATGCTGGGCCAAATGAGTAAACTGGCGTTGGCCGTGGTCGTCATTCTTTTCGTTCTTTCCATCTATTCCTTCGGCGTGATGATTGACCGCGCATTGATGTACAGCGCCGCGCGCAAGCAATCGCGCGTCTTCGTTCAGCAGGTCGCCGGCGCCCTCAAGGACGGCAAGCTCGACGAAGCTATCGCCATTGCCGAACGCAACAAGAAAAGCCACATCGCCAAGGTCGTGGCCACGGGGCTTTCCGAGTTTCAGTCCGCTTCGCAGCAAGTTTCGGACTCCGACGTCATCGACGCCGCCAAGCGCGGCCTCGAGCGCTCCGTCGCCATCGTCCATGCGGAAATGAAGCGTGGCCTCTCGGCTCTCGCCACCATCGGCTCGACCGCGCCGTTCGTCGGTCTCTTCGGCACCGTGGTCGGCATCTTGAACGCCTTCAAGGGCATCGAGCAGAACAAAGCCACTGGTCTGTCGGCCGTCGCCGGCGGTATCGCTGAAGCGCTCGTCACCACCGCCTTCGGCTTGCTCGTGGCCGTCCCCGCCGTCTGGGCTTACAACTACTTCACCAACAAAGTGGAAGCCTTTGACGTCGAGATGGACAACTCCTCGATGGAGCTCATCAACTACTTCATCCTGCGCCGTGGCGCCAAGAAGTAACCGGCCATGGGTTACAAGCCAGTAGCCGGACCCCAGATGGCGGCCCCCAATGTCATTCCCATGGCCGACATCATGCTCGTCCTGCTGATTATCTTCATGGTGGTCACGCCCATGTTGCAGAAGACTCATCAGGTGGACTTGGCTCCCACGAACAATGCCCATGAAATGCAGGACGCCGATAAAGACGATGCCATCGTTGTGGCTGTCACTCGCGATGGGCACATCTATCTCGGCAACACAGAGACACTCAAGGCCGATCTCACCGGGCAGATTAAAGATCGCCTCTCCACCCGCCTTGACAAGACCGTTTACGTCAAAAGCGATGCTCGCGCCAAGTACGGCGACGTGGTCGCCATTGTCGATGAGATTCGCTCTGCCGGTGTCGATCAGCTCGGTCTGCTCACCGAGAGAAACCAGAAGGCGCCGCAAACTCCTCCTCCGCCACCCGCGGATTGAGGACCGTAGTTTTTGTTAGTGCCGTTCGTTTGCTGATTTCTTTAAGGCCGCGCCGGATCCCACCCGGCGCGGTTTCATGGCCTGCGGAGACGCTCTACCTCAGGCCCACAGGAGACTCGCTATGGGGATGGATGTTGGAGGAGAATCCGGCGGATCGATGTCCACGCCGAACGTGGTTCCGCTGATCGACATTCTGCTCGTGCTGATCATCATTTTCATGGTCATCACCCCGCTTGTTCCCAAGGGTTTGGACACGCTCGTCCCGCAACCCTCGCCGAACCAGCAGCAGAACGTCGAGCTCGAGAACAAAACCGTGGTCGTCCAGATTGCCATGAATGGCAAACTCAAAATCAACAACGAGGACACCACCTGGGAAGGCCTCGGCCCTCGCATGGAGACGATTTTCAAGGAGCGCGCCGAGAAAATCGCTTTCGTCAAAGGCGACAACGATGTACTGTTCATGGACGTCGCCCGCGCCATTGACATCATGCGCGGCGCCGGTATTGACAAGATTGGTTTGATTACCGCCAAGCTCGAAGCGGGCCAGTAAATTTTGCTGCCTTGTAGGGGTGGGGCTTGCCCCTCCCGTTCTCGCAAGATGTGAGCGTCCTCCTCGCGGGGAAGTCGCCCGAAACGTCGGCCGTTTTATGGCCGCCCAAAACGAGGTGGATCATGGGAATGTTAGTCGGCGGTAAGCGCGGTGTCGTCTCGGACATGAACGTCGTTCCGCTGATCGATATCCTGCTGGTGCTCCTGGTGATCTTTATGATCATCCCGAAGCACTCCATGGGTTTGGATGCGCAGATTCCGCAGCAGTCACCGCAGCCGCCTGACAAGAGATTGCGCGATGACGAGGCGGTTGTGGTTCAGGTTCTGGCGGACGGGACGCTGCGGATCAATCAGGAACCGGTCACTTGGGATAGACTTGGCAGCCGCATCGAGGAAATTTTCAAGCTGCGCGCGACCCGCGTCGCATTCATCCGCGGCGATCGACCGGTCGAATTTGGTGTGGTGGCCAAAGCAATCGATGTCATGCGCAGCTCCGGCATTGCGTCGGTCGGTCTGTTGACTCCGGACTTGGAAAAAGGCTTCTGACGGTTATAATATGCCCCTCGCAAGGGCGGACGTGAATATCCGGGCGCTGGCCCCGGCAATCTTGGGGTCACGCACAGCAGGGATGGACGCTTCGATGACTCATGCATCATCGGTGATAAATGCCAGTTCGGCTCGGCGGGTTTCAGCCTTCGCGGCGCTCTTGGTGTTCGCGGTCGGCGTCTCCGGCTGCAACAAGCTGAGGGCTCGCGATCTCCTTAACAAGGGTGTCGCCGCCTACAAGAACGCCCAGTACGACGCCGCCATCGAGGATTTCAAGGAAGCCAAGGATCTCGACCCTGGCTTGATGAACGCACGCCTCTACTTGGCCACTGCCTATGCCAGCCAGTACATTCCCGGCGCACCCTCCGAACAAAACGTGCGTCTCGGCACTCAAGCTGTCAATGAATTCAAGGAAGTTCTCTCCATTGATGACAAAAATGTCAGTGCCATCGATGGCATCGGCTCCATCTTGTTCCAGATGGCCGGCACCCCCTACGATCCCAAGAAGTTCGAAGAGTCCAAGTCCTATCATCAGAAGCACATCGAGCTGAAGCCCAATGACCCCGAACCCTACTACTGGATCGGCGTCATCGATTGGACCCTGTCCTTCCGCGCCAATGGCGAATTGCGCGCTGCTTACAACAAGGATCACATCACCAAGCAGGTCCGGGATACCGACCCTTTGCCCGCCTCGTTGCGCGGTGAGTACACCTCCAAATACGGTCCGCTCGTTGAAGAAGGTATCACCAATCTCCAGAAATCCATTCAAGTCAAGCCTGACTATGACGACGCTATGGCTTACTTGAACCTCCTCTATCGCCGCAAGGCTGACATGGTTGAGTCCGCCGATGAGCGCGCCGCCCTCCTCAAGCAAGCCGACGATCTCGTCGACAAGGTCAAGGAGATTAAGCAAAGGCGCGCCGAACAGCCTCAGCAGCCGTCCTGATCGGTGGTTGCTAACGCGCTGCCTCGCTTCCCGTCTTTTCCTAACAAAGCGCGGTTTTTTACGCTCCGGACCCTTCCGTGGAGCGACCGACGTGTCCCGACCTTGTCGGGAAGGCTCCGGCCTCGTCGGAAGGAATCTCTCAAGCTCTCGGCCTACCTGAAAAAATCCTCTGCAATGACTAGCGCAGGCGCAGCCCACTAATCGCAGGGAACAAAAAAGCTGTTACGGATGTTTTTCTGAGGGCGTCCCAGGCGGACGCGTTTCCGTGTGTCCTTTTCTTCTTGTCGCTGCGCGATTTGTCAAATGGCGCTCATCGCGTCCTCATCGGTCCCGTAAGAATTTCTATGTGTCGTTTGGCTCGCCTCGCACATCGAAATTCGCTGGGGCTTCGTGCGCAACGCCAGCTTATGAGGGATAATCTGCTCCATCAGGGAGAGCTGCGATGTCTTTTGGCTTCAAATCTGCACCCTTCAAGCTCGCCATGACGGGTGCCTTGTTGGCCGCGCTGTTCATGTTCGGCTTTTCGCCCCTTGCGGCGCAGGAACCCTCCGCGCCCCCGGATCACGCTGGCCACGAAGCTATGTCCATGCCCGTGGACGAGCATGCGCAAATGGACCATTCGCAAATGGACCCAGCAGTCCAGCGCAAGCTCCTGGCCGACAAGAAAGAAAGTGAATTCAACCATCATTTGGCGGGATTCTTCGTTATCCTGGCCGGCATTTTCATCTTCGCGGAAGGCGTGCTGACCCGCCGCTGGTCCTTTCTTCGCTTTGCGTGGCCCGCTTGTTTTTTGCTTTCGGGGCTGTTTCTGCTCGTCTTCAGCGACACGGAGTTGTGGCCCTTTGGTCCGCAGAGCTGGTGGTACGGTCTCACCCACAATCTCGAAGACGTGCAGCACAAGACCTTTGCCGTGATTCTCCTCGCTCTCGGAGTCATCGAGGTTCAGCGCGCCCGCGGTGTCCTGAAATCGCTTTGGGCCGCGTGGCTGTTCCCAGTACTTGCTTCCTGCGGTTCTGTGATGCTCCTTTTTCACGAACACCACAGCGGTATGCATGGTCCCGGCCACATGACCGTAATGGCTCACATCCAGGCCCAGCACCTGGGCTTCTCTGTCACCGGATTCGGCATTGGCGTTGTCAAGGGATTGTCGGAGTTGCCCACTCGATGGAAGGTGGCCTTCGCGCGCCTCTGGTCCCTTCTGATGATCGTTCTCGGCGTCCTCCTCATGCTCTACACCGAGTGACCGTCCCACGGTCGCCGGTTCGCAGTCTCTACCCCCACTCTCATTCCGTCTATAACGACATTGGCCCCATGCCGCCCTTGGCGTCAGCCGATCCCGCGCCGACTTTGCATTTGCAGATACCTTGCAACGGAATTCCGAGAGTATAATCGCCTCCAATCATGCCCCTGGCCCCAGGTACACATCTTGGCCCTTACCAAATTGCTGGACCGCTCGGTTCCGGCGGAATGGGCGAAGTCTATCGGGCGCGCGATACGCGGCTGGAGCGCAGCGTCGCCATCAAGATCCTTCCCGCGCAGTTCTCCTCTGATCCTGTTCGCAAGCAGCGCTTCGAACGCGAAGCGAAAACCATCTCCAGCCTGAACCATCCACACATCTGCACGCTCCATGACATCGGCCAACAGGATGGCACCGATTATCTGGTGATGGAGTGCGTCGAAGGTGAAACTCTCGCCAAGCGGCTGGAAAAGGGTCCGCTCCCACTCGATCAAGCCTTGAAATACGGCGCGCAAATCGCCGATGCGCTCGACAAAGCCCACCGTAGCGGCGTCGTCCACCGCGATCTAAAACCCGGCAACATCATGCTGACCAAGTCCGGCGTGAAGCTGCTCGATTTTGGATTAGCAAAGCCTCTATCTGAAGCTATTGTCAGCGGCCAGACCGTTTCCATCTCCCCTATGAGAAGCCGCCCGCTCACGGAGGAGGGCTCCCTTGTCGGAACCGTGCAATACATGTCTCCCGAGCAGTTGGAGGCCAAGGAAACCGACGCGCGCAGCGATCTCTTCTCTTTCGGCGCAGTGCTGTACGAGATGGTGACGGGAAACCACGCGTTCGACGGCAAGAGCCAGGCCAGCATCATTGCGGCCATCCTGGAACACGAACCCCAGCCGATCTCGGCGTTCCAACCGCTTGCCCCAGGTGCGCTTGATCGCTTGCTTCGCGCTTGCCTCGCCAAGGATCCCGAGGAGCGCATCCAAACTGCCCACGACGTGAAACTGCAGCTCCAGTGGATCGCAGAGGGTGATTCGCAGACCGGCCCGCCGGTGGGCGTACTCGCACGGCGGAAGGGCTGGGACCGCGTCGGCTGGCGGCTCGCGGCCGCGCTCTCAGTACTCTTGATAGCCGGAGGCGCGGCATGGTGGGCTCGAATCCCCCAGACCCCACCAGCGATGCACTTTTACAGTCCAGTGCCATTTCCAGCGAACGGCGTTGCACTCTCACCCGATGGGCGGACCCTGGCGATGGTTGCCTATTCGGACCAGGCAAATAAGTACGTCATCTGGACCCATGAGGTGGGAAGTCGCACGCAGACCGCCGTGCCCGGAACAGAAGGTGCCATTCATCCCTTCTGGTCGCCCGATAGCCGGTCCATCGGGTTCTTCGCCAATGGAAAACTCAAGAAGGTTGACGTTTCGGGAGGCTCAGCCCAGGTGTTGTGCGATGCACCCAACGGTCGCGGCGGCGCTTGGAACCGCGAAGGAACGATCGTCTTTTCACCCGAAGTGTTCGTAGGATTGTACCGAGTGCCGTCAACTGGTGGGACGCCGGCCGAGATAACTAAGCCGGACGAGTCGCGTTCTGAAACAAGCCATCGCTGGCCCGTCTTTCTCCCTGACGGACGCCACTTCCTTTATCTGGCAACCAACTTCTCGGGTGCCTTCGAAAAAAAGGCCATCTTCCTGGGCTCGCTGGACTCGGCGGAGAAACGGCTTATCGTGAGCACGACCTCCAATGCCGCTTATGCCTCTCCCGGCTACCTGCTGTATCTGCGGGACAATGTCTTGGTCGCCCAGCGCTTTGACTCTCATAACTTTGTACTAAGCGGAGAGCCGCATACCATCAGCAACGAGGTCCAGTACGTGCCGCAAATAGACCTTGCTCTCTTCGGCGTGGCCGGCAACGGGACTCTGGTCGCACAAACCGGAAAAGGCGCAGCCAAGTCTCAGTTGAAATGGTTTGACCGGAGCGGGAGGCCCGTTGGTACCGTCGGAGCGGCAGGCTATTTCGGCGACCTGCGCATCTCGCCAGACGGGCGGCGCGTTGCTGCTGACCAGGCGGACCCGGACGGACGCCGAATAAACATTTGGATTCATGAGCTGGCCAACGATGCGGTGACGCGTTTCACTTTCGGCTCCTGGTACGATCAGCTCCCGATCTGGAGTCCTGATGGCAAGCAGGTCACTTTCAGCTCGAATCGAAAGAATTATTTCAGCATGTACCAGAAGAACGCGGACGGATCCGGGTCTGAGCAAGAGGTTGGGAACTTGGACGTTCATGAACAACTCTCCTGGGACTGGTCACACGATGGCAAATACCTGCTGTTCGGGAAGAATATAGAGCTATGGTACTTGTCTTTCCCGGATGGACAGCCGAAGCCGCTCTTCCAGGCGAAGTGGACCGTGCGGAACGCGCAATTTTCGCCGGATGGGAGATGGGTGGCGTACTCCACAAACGAAACGGGAAACTCGGAGATCTATGTATCGCCATTTCCGGGCGCGACCAGCAAATGGCAATTGTCCCGGGGAGGTGGTGAAGCACCGCGCTGGCGGCGGGATGGCAAGGAGTTGTTCTACCTGTCGGCCGACGGAAAGATGATGGCGGTCGCAGTGAAGACGAGCTTGCCAGCCGTGGCGGGCGCCAGCTTCGAAGCCGGCTCTCCGGTCGCCCTGTTTCAGACACATATACGGCAGCCGATTTCATACCAGGACACGTTTTTCTATGATGTGACCGGCGATGGCCAAAAGTTTCTGATCAATACAAAAGTGGACGAAGCCAATGCCGCTCCCTTATCCATAACTCTAAACTGGGCCTCCGAAATGGAAAAGTAATTGGAAAAGATGACGCTCCCTGCTGGCAGCAAACTTGGGCCCTATGAGATCGGTGCGCCCCTAGGCGCGGGCGGGATGGGCGAAGTCTACCGCGCTCGCGATACACGGCTGGAACGCACTGTCGCTATCAAGATTCTTCCCGCGAAGTTTTCCTCTGATCCTGTTCGCAAGCAACGCTTCGAGCGCGAAGCGAAAACCATCTCGAGCCTGAATCATCCGCACATCTGTACGCTCCACGACATCGGCCATCAGGACGGCGTCGATTATCTAGTGATGGAGTGTGTCGAGGGCGAAACACTGGCCAAACGTCTTGAGAAGGGCCCGCTGCCACTCGATCAAGCCTTGAAATACGGCGCGCAAATCGCCGACGGTTTGGACAAAGCGCATCGCAGCGGCGTCGTCCACCGCGACCTGAAACCCAGCAACATCATGCTCACTCCGACCGGCGGGAAACTCCTTGACTTCGGCCTCGCCAAACCCGCCGCGTCGATTAGCGCCGCCACTTTGACCGGTGTACGGGCTTCTCCGGTGACTGAGGAAGGGACGATAGTGGGAACCTTTCAATACATGTCGCCGGAACAGGTGGAAGGGAAAGAAGTGGATGGGCGGAGCGACATTTTCTCACTCGGCGCGGTGCTGTACGAGATGCTGACCGGAAAGCGAGCGTTTGAGGGGAAGAGTCAGTTGAGCGTGGCGTCGGCGATCTTGGAGAAGGAGCCGGAGCCGGTCGGCGCTGCGAAACCGATGACGCCACCGGCGCTGGACCACGCGGTTAAGAAATGCCTGGCAAAACTCCCTGATGAACGGTGGCAAAGCGCCAGCGACTTGGCGAGCGAGCTGAAGTGGATAAGCGAGAGCGGCTCACAGGCGGCAGCAGCGGGGCGCGTTCCGGCTAGGCGGAAGAGATGGGAGCGTGCGAGCTGGCTGGCGGCCACCACGTTTTTTCTATTGCTGATAGCCACCGGCGTGGCCCTGTGGAATGCAAGCAACAAGCGCCCGCACGCTATGTACTTCCACGCTTCCGTGCCGTTCGCCGCGAACGACCTCGCTTTGTCGCCAGATGGACGGATGCTGGCGATGGTCGCCTATTCCACGCAGGCCAACAACTACGTGCTCTGGACCTATGAAGTCGGGGGACGGCACACCAGTTCGTTGGGTGGAACGCAAGGGGCGACTTACCCATTCTGGTCGCCGGACGAAAAGTTTATCGGGTTCTTCGCTGACGGCAAACTCAAGAAGGTGGACGTGTCGGGAGGACAGCCGCAGGTGCTGTGCGACGCGCCCAACGGGCGCGGCGGCACGTGGAACGGGGACGGCGTGATCGTGTTCACGCCTGATTCACTCAACGCAGGGTTGTTCCGAGTGTCTTCTTCGGGGGGCTCTCTGCAGGAAATAACCAAACTGGACAAGTCTCGCTTTGAAACCAGCCACCGCTGGCCGGTGTTCCTGCCGGATGGGAAACATTTTGTTTATCTGGGAGCGAATTTCTCCGGGCTGTTAGAGAGTAATGCGATCTTCCTGGGCTCACTGGATTCGCAGGAAAAACGCTTGCTGGTGAGCACTAGCGCGAACGCGGCCTATGCCGAGCCAGGCTACCTGCTGTACCTGCGGGAGAAGACCCTTGTGGCGCAACCGCTCGACCCGCGGCGCTATGTTCTGAGCGGCGAGCCGCGCACCTTGAGCGACGAAGTGTTGTACTTCCCTCAGGTAGACAGGGCTGTTTTCAGTGTCTCTAGTGGGGAGGTTCTGGTCACGCAGACGGGAAAAGGCGCGTCCCTTTCGCAGTTGACGTTGTTTGACCGAAGCGGAAAGTCATCGGGCACCGTCGGCACACCAGGGATTTACAACAACGTGCGTCTCTCGCCAGACGGGCGCAGGGTCGCCTCAGACCAAACCGACCCCGACGGACGGAACAGTCATATTTGGATCCATGAGCTGGCCCAGGGGTTGGCGACGACGCGGCTGACGTTCGATCCGTCGTTTCATCAGGCACCTATCTGGAGTCCCGATGGCAGGCAGATCCTGTTCAGTTCGAACCGCGGCCCCGACTACTACTTTTATCTAAAGAATGCCGATGGTTCCGGCTCCGAGGAAGAGGTGAGCGATCTGGGCACCGTTGCGCAGGCCAATGCTTGGGACTGGTCACGCAACGGCAAGTACTTACTGATCAGGAAGGCAAACGAGGTGTGGTACCTTTCCTGGCAGGAGCGCGTAGCCAAGCCGCTGATGCACGCAAAATGGACGGTGCGGAACGCACAGTTTTCCCCCGATGGCCGATGGATGGCCTACGCCTCGAATGAAACGGGGAACATGGAGATCTACGTGTCCCCCTTTCTTACTGGCAGCGGCAAGTGGCAGGTGTCCAGCGGAGGCGGACAGGAGCCGAGATGGCGCCAGGACGGCAAGGAGTTGTTCTACGTGTCGGCTGAAGGAAAGATGATGGTAGTGGCGGTGAAGACGGGCGCCAGCTTCGAAGCCGCCTCCCCGGTCGCGCTGTTTCAGACCCATCGACGGCAGCCGGTTTCCTCGCAGGATGTCTTCTCCTACGACGTGAGTGGCGACGGGCAGAGATTCCTAATCCTCACGAAAATGGACGAAGCCAATCCCGCGCCGCTCTCCGTCCTCCTAAACTGGACCTCCGAAATGGAGAGATAGCTGAGGTGCGTGCGGCGCCCTCAGATTTTTTTTTGGATACGGTTTTGACTTTTCCTCCTTCCTCTCGTCTTATCCTCTTTTCTCAAATTCCTCGCTTTCCCCTCGCTGAGCCCATCTGAATTTCAACCTTCAAATGCGGTTTTTGCATCCCGGCCGTCTAAGGCGGGACATTTCAACGCCTTACGGCTTCATTCGAATGATATCTATATAATAATAGTCATCTACAGTTAGCGCTGGCCATGGCTACACTTTTGTATGAGCTGGACACCTGCCACCTCGAACGGCAACCGCGGCCTGCATCCTTCAGGGATCGGCGTCCTGAGCGAGCATCGCGAGTCGACCGGCCTGTGCCGATCTCATCCGGAAGCTTCCGACCCTGTTGGAAAGGACTCTCCCCGATTCGCTCATCTCTTTCCTTACCGCTCGACTCCTCTAACTCCTTTCTTCACGGTCTTCGCGCATCCTTTGCGTCCAGATCGTGGAGATGCGAGAACTCATTCCCGCAAGTGGAAAATGGGCCATTTTCTGCACAATTTTGGTGCAATGTAAGCCCCTTTAGAATCAACACTTCCAAAAGTGTATCAAAACAAATGACTTTAACTACCTTTAGAATGAACACTTATGAAGGCAATAATATACTTGACTCAGTTTATTGGAGCGAGTATGTTTGTTCTTTGTCATAGAGAGGGACCGTGAATGAGTGGGGTTATTTGAGAGGTTCGCGAGAACAATTTGTCCGCAGCAACCCGAACTACGGATGTTCGCCATAATGGGAGTCTGTGAGGGTACTTACGAAGCAATGGGGGCATACCTCGATGAGAGCGTTGACCCAAAGAGGCAGGGAGGAATTTTTGCGGTCGGCGGCATTCTCGGTAGAGGTATAGCAACCTTTGAGCTGGATAGAAAATGGGAACGTCTGCTTCAAAGAAAAGATATTGATATCGAATACTTCAAGGCGTCCGAGTGCGAGTTGGGGACCGGGCAGTTTAGGAAATTCGTCAAAAAAGACAGGCATCCTACACCGGAAGAGTACAAAAGATTACAGGCGATAAGTCACGAGTTTATTTCCCTGTTCGCTAATGAGCGCGTTGTCGCCTTTGGGATCGGAGTTATTCAGCCAGACTTTTATGAAGTAATTCAAGATACATATGCCCATTCAATTTTAGGGGATGACCCATTTCAATTGGCATACGACCTTGCAATAGTTCAGTGTGCATGGATTATGAAATCTCTTGAGAAAGAAAAAACTTCCAAGGCTCAACCTTGGGAAAAAGTTCAACGCGAATACGTTTCGATTCTTCGAGACGAGCATCAGCGGTACGCTCCATTGTCGCAAGCGCGTTATTTAAATCTTAAAGACAAAAACCCTGAAGCGGCCCAATATCTAGGTACTCATTCAATCGGCGAAGACAAGAAGATTTTTACTCTTCAAGCCGCCGACGCTGCTATTTACGAAGTCAGGAGAGCACTCCACATAGCTCATAGACAAAAGCAGGGGCCATTGCGTGGGCAATTCACAATTTTCAGAGATTCCAATAAAATGGCGATTATTCAGACAGCGACCAAACAGAATCTACTGAATACCGTCAAGTTGCATAAGCCCGGGGAGTCTTTCGATTTGAGCGATATCATGGAGACGGAATTCAATGAAAACGTCCGCATCGAAGAATTCCAGTAACGAATTTACGGCATTTTCTGACATGGTTGACGGGCTTTTGGCCGTCCCACACGCTGAGATCAAGCTTAAGTTGGATGAAGAAAAACAAAAGAAAAAGCGGAAGAAATCTAAGAAATCTTCCGCTTCCCGCGTGGCAGGCGACCGGGCTTAATTACACGTCGTACCCACCTTGCCAGTTACTTCGGCATAGGTGAGGCGCTTTCCGATGATATGCGAGGCAACATGCTCGAAACGAAGTCCATCGTGAGCCAGTTTCCGAAAGTTGTACCGGAATACTTGCTCGTCCAAATACCGGAACAGATGGAAAGGCTCAACGCTGATGTAGGTGCCTTTGAGTTGGCGCTTGAACAGGCTCCAGAAATTCTCCAATCCATTTGTGTGAACCTGTCCGTCAACGTACTTTTCGGCATGGTCAATCACTTGGTGCTCGAATCCTTTTTCCCTGAGTCCTTGATAGGACATAAGGGCGTCGGTATAGATTGCGCTTCCCGCTTTGACGTGAGCGCGGATATTAGTTTGGAGCGCGTGCTTTTTGCGATTCCCGACTACAGCGGCGCGAACCTCACCACCACGTTCCAGAATTCCCATCACGGCGGTTTTATCTTTGGTGCCAGTCTCAGTAATCCGGCGCCGGTGTTTGTCAGCGTGCATGAATCGGGCTGCACCGCCAACGAAAGTTTCGTCAACTTCGACTTCGCCATCCGGCCCACCAAGTTTGAGGAAGGAACGGTTCTGCATCGCAAGACGGATGCGGTGAAGCATGAACCATGCGGACTTCTGAGTGACGCCGAGAGCGCGTCCAATTTCGTAAGAGCTAACGCCGTTCTTGCAATTCGCAATCATCCAAATTGCGATAAGCCACTTGTCGAGCGGAATAGCGGAATCCTCAAAGATGGTTCCAACTTTGCAAGAGAACTGCTTGCGAGCGTGTTCCGCTTTGCATTCCCACATCCGGCGAGTAGAGATGAAGCGAACATCGTCGCGCCCACAAGTTGGGCATTCAACGCCATTAGGCCAACGGCGAGACACGATGAAGTTGAGGCAGTTGTCGGGGTCGGCGAAGTGCTTGATGGCTTGCTGAAGTGTCTTTGGTTTGGCGCTCATGGCGTTCCTCACTGTCAAAACTCTATCAGAAACGCCTTACTGAGTCAAGTATATTATTGCCCTTATGAAAAACAGGGGGAGGGGGGCCAGTTATTGTTAACTAGAAATTCCAAGAACGCGCGGTTTGAATATCTAAACTGGGCCCATGCTCGTGACTCACGGATTCAGGGAACTCAGATTACGGACGACGAGTCCCACATCGCCGGAGGGGCCCTTTCAGGCGTAAACTAGAATATGCCCTCGCCGAGCAATCTGCCGCTTAGCTTCAACCGCGACCGCGCCGTTCGCCAGCTCGACGCACGCTTCGAGGAACTGCTCGAAAAGCTCCGCAAGAATCGTCCTTCCGAAGATCCCTGGATGCTCCGCCGCGCTTACGAAATCGCCACCGAGCGCCACCACGACCAGTTCCGCAGTTCTGGCGAACCCTATCTCACCCACCTGCTTGAAGTCGCGCACATCCTCGCGGACATGCGCCTCGATGCCACTACGCTCACCGCCGCGATTCTCCATGACGCCATCGAAGACACCGAGTATCCCGTCTCCCGCATCGAAGAGCGTTTCGGCGCCGACGTCGCCCATCTCGTCGAGGGCGTAACAAAAATCGGCCGCCTCAAAATGATGGCTCCCGAAGCTCGCCAGGCCGAAAACGTCCGCAAGATGCTGCTCGCCATGGTGAACGACGTGCGCGTCGTTCTCGTCAAGCTCGCCGACCGCTTGCACAACATGCGCACGCTCGAATATCTCGAGCCCGAAAAGCAGCAGCGCATTTCGCGCGAAACTCTGGACATCTACGCGCCCATTGCGCTCCGCCTCGGCATGAGTGTCGTTCGTGGTGAACTCGAGGATTTGGCCTTCCGTTATCTCGAGCCGGAAGCATTCTTTGCCTTGCAAAAAGAAATCAGCGATACGGCGCCTTTCCACAAAAAATTTCTCGAGGAAGTCCAGGCCACCATCCAGACCAAACTCGTCGAAGCCGGCATCCCCGCCGAGCTCGAATCACGCGTAAAGGGCCTGTACTCGGTCCATCGCAAAATCGTGCGCCAGGAAATCGGCCTCGCCCAGGTTTACGATCTCCTCGCCGTGCGCGTCATTACCGATTCCGAGCGCAACTGCTACGCCGCCCTCGGCGTGGTCCACCACATCTGGCGCCCCGTCCCCGGCCGCTTCAAGGACTACATCGCCATTGCCCGCCCGAATCTCTATCAATCGCTGCATACCACCGTGCTCCACAGCAGCCAGCCCTTCGAGGTGCAAATCCGCACCCAGGAAATGCACCGCATCGCGGAAGAAGGCGTTGCCGCGCACTGGAAATACAAATCCGGCAAGCCCACTTCGGAAGACGACGACCAGCGCATCACCTGGATGCGCCAGCTTATCGAATGGTCCCAGGAGCTTCAGGAACCCGGAGAATTTCTCTCCACGCTGAAAGTGGATCTCGCGCCGGTCGAGGTTTACGCGTTTACGCCCAAAGGCCGCGTGCTCGAACTTCCGCGCGGCGCCACGCCCGTCGATTTTGCCTACATGGTTCATACCGAAGTGGGCCACCAGTGCGTTGGCGCAAAGGTGAACGGACAGATGGTTTCGCTGCGCCATGAAATCTCCAGCGGCGACGTCGTCGAAATCCTGACGCAAAAAGGGCACCACCCCAGCCGCGATTGGCTCAGTTTTGTTAAATCCTCTTCGGCAAAAAGCAAGATTCGCCACTGGATCAACGAGCAGGAACGCGAAGAAGCTACCGAAATGGGCAAGCGCCTGCTCGAAAACGAAGCGCGTCATTTCGGCCGCAGTCTCAAGAAAATTCCTGAAGCCGACACCCTCAAACTCGTTTCGGATTACGGCCTTTCTAGGGTTGAGGATCTTTACGCTGCCGTCGGTTTCGGAAAATATTCCGCCCGCCAGGTCCTCACGCGCCTTCTCGGTGAACCGGAAAAAACCGCGGAGCCCGAAAGCGTCGACGCCAAGCCCACCCTCGTAAAAACAGTGAAGCGCATGCTGGGCTTCGGCGAAGCTCCGCTCGTCGTCAAAGGCCACGACGACCTGCTTGTTTACCGCGCCAAGTGCTGCAATCCCATTCCTGGCGACGAAATTGTCGGCTACATCACGCGAGGCCGCGGCGTCGCCGTGCACACTCGCCAGTGTCCCAACGTCCAAAATTTGATGTACCAGACGGAACGCCGCATCGCCGTCGAGTGGGGCGGCGGCTCCGAAGCCAAGTTTCCCGTCCAGCTCACCATCCGCGCGCGCGACCGCGCCGGCCTTCTTGCAGACATCACTGCCGTCATCAGCAGCGCCGGCTCCAACATTCACAACCTTGAAAGCCGTCCCGACCGTACCAACGCCCGCATCGACGCCAACCTCGAAATTGCCGACCGGCGCCAGCTCGAAACCATTCTCGTCAACATTAAGAAAATTTCCGGTGTTTTTGGCGTCGAACGCGTCTACCAGCCCAGCCATTGAACTGCCATGAAAATCACTCCTACCCGCTATTCGGGCCTAGCAAAATTCGCCACCACTCGAAATTTCTTCTTGCCGTTGCCAATTTGCCTCGCGCCAAGTTCACCAAGATCGCAATCTCGTTTTCCGTTTGCGATTCGCTCGATTTCCGCACCCTGTCCTTTCGTACGGGTATCTCGCATGGCACAGTCGCCGGTCTCCTCGATTGTCCTCGCTACAATGGAATCATGCGGTACAAGCTCATGCTTCTCGGTGTGTTCGTCCTCTTCCGTGTCGGCGGATGCGACAAGCATCCGCTCACGGATTATCGTCCGCTCGACCAAGCAGGCATGTGGTCCAGCAACGTCGAGCAACTGAAAGCTTTGAACACTGCGGATGTGGAAGTCGGGCAACTCGTAAGATTAAAACAGGCAGGAATTTCCGACGACACTTGCGTGACTCTGGTTAGCGGCGCGCACCAGCACCAGCATCAGTTCGCGAGCGCCGACTCCGCAGTCAACCTCGTGCGCGCCGGATACGCTGAGCCTGTAATTCTGGAAATTGCGAAAACGGATCAGCTGGATACGATCAGCGGCGATGCCGTCATGCTGCGGCTGGTGGGGCTCTCCGATTACGCCGTCGATTTAATTTTGCACCGAAGACTAAAGGGCCAGCGCACCATGAGCAGCGCGGAAATCGGGCGCCTGAAAAATACCGGACTCACGGAAAAACAGATTCTCGAGCGCATCAATGAGGGCATGACCGACGCGCAGGCTGACAGAGAAGCCTACGTGCGAGAGGCCACGCGCAATCATTCCGGAACAGGATTCCAGCGGGTTCATGGGCGGCGCAGGTAACGCCGCTTTCTGATTCGAACCTTCGCATTCCCTTGAAATTCGCAGATAACGCCGCGCTGCCAACTCGAATCTTCCGCACCTTTCTGAAACCGGCCTTTTTTCTGAAGCCGGCCAGCCTCGCCTATTGGAATTTGCCGCGCGACGCGACAGCCCCAAGCATTGAGGCGACGCGAGGCGGCGGGCTGGAAAAAATAGCCCACTGCTTTTGCTTCTGACTTTTCCCCGATACAATCAAAGCGTTTTGCGCGTTCGAATTCATGCGTGTTGGCTTTTAGCGATGGCGCCGGGCGTGGCTGCGCTGGCGGGTGGATGTGTTGCGCCGCTCGGCCCGGGTTACACCATCGAGAGTCAGCAGGTCCGCGTGCAGTTCGTCGCGGCCCCGGAGCCGCGCATTCGAATTGAGGCGGAGTATTCGCTCAAGAATACCGGCAACCGGCCGCTCAACGAACTCGAGTTGCGGCTGCCGGGAAGGCGACGTTTTCATTTTGATGAGCCTCACGCCGCCTGGGATTCGGCTGTGATCACAACAGGAATATCGCCCGAGAATCCGCGAAACATGCTAATCACGCTGCCCCAGCCATGGACGATGTCGGCGCGCCATACCCTGCATCTCTCCATTGAATATTTGCCGGGGGCCGCGGGCGAGACGGCCTTGAGTTATTCCAGCGATGCGTTTTTTCTTCCAGCGGCAGGGTGGAGTCCCGAATTGCTGCCCGCGCGAGGCCTATTTTCCACGGGCGGGGTGCCGCCGAAAAAATCGGATTTGAGCGTGCAGGTGCCGGAAGGATTTCTCGTACACGCCAGCGGCCGGCAAGCGAAAAGTTCGAGCAGGAATGGAGAAGCGATCGTTCTCGCGTCGCAGGGTTCGAATGACCGCTATCCTTTCGTGATTGCGGGACGCTACGCCTCGGCACAAATCGGCAGAGGCAAAGAAAAGATTATCTTGTGGACGCGCAACGCGCAGGAGGCCGCGGGGTTGCGCGGCGCCAGCGATGCGCTGGCGCGAACGATGGAAGCGTACGATTCCGCGTTTGGGGCGCGGAGCAAAGATACTTCCACAACTTGGATTGTGGAATGCCCCGTCACGGATGGTTGTTTCACGAATCTGAATGCCACGACGGCCGAGCTATTAGGGGAAGAGAAGGAGTCTGTCTCAGCTGAAATGGTTTCTCCGGACACGATGATGGTAGATCTCAGAGGGGGCCTGCCAAAACTCGCCGTTGCGGCGGCTCCGTCACTGGCGGCGAGCTGGCTCGGTTACGCGCAGAGCCCCGGATTCTACGAGCAGGGGCCTCCGCTTTCCGCGCTTCCGGCGTTCGCGGCGTCGATTGGGCGCGAGGCCGCGGAAGGAACGGACTCGCGCGCGGAAACGATTCGCCGGGCGCTGCAATTGATCCCGGAGGAAGCTGCAGACCACAGGCAGGAAGAACCAACCGTGGTGCGAGCAAAGAGTTTTCTTTTTTTCTATGCTTTGCAGGACCGCTACGGGAGGGACGTGTTTCGAAAGGCGATCATACACATGTTGCAGGCCCGCAAGGAGCGCGGATTGGAACTTAGCGACTTAATTGCGGCTTTCGATCAGGAAACGAAGCAGAATGCCTCGGAGTTCGTGCGAATATGGATGAAGCGCCCGGGAGTGCCCGAAGAGTTTCGCGGCCGCTACCAAAAAGCCGCCGCGGCGACGGCCCAATTTGAAAAGGAGACCGCACCATGAGAGAGGTGATTCTGACCGACCGGGGACCAAAATCCATCGGACCGTATTCGCAGGCCATCCGGACGAATGGATTTCTGTATGTCTCGGGGCAGGCGGCGCTGGACCCGAAAACGGGAGAGATGACGGGGACAGACGTCCGGCAGCAGACGGAACGGACGCTCGAAAACGTGAAGGGTATTTTGGAGGCGGCAGGTTCGAATATGCATCATGTGGTGAAGACGACGGTTTTTCTAAAGGACATGAACGACTTTGCAGCGATGAACGAAGTGTACGCCAAGTATTTCTCGTCTGCGCCGCCGGCGAGGACGACAGTGCAGGTGGCGCGTTTGCCGAAGGACGCGCTGGTGGAGATTGAAGTGATTGCCGGCTCGTAGGCGCGCCATATTTCGAACAAATCGGCAGCGAATAAAAGAATTGCCCACCCTTCGAATACCAACCAACGCCGAAGGGTGGGCACTCTCGTTGAATACTCCTGCTAAATCACTGGAAATCACGTCCAAACGTCGTGCTCGCGCGCGAGAATTGGGAATCGAACGAGCGAGCTAATCGCCTTTGATTCATTCAAACATTTGGGGATGGGTGTGGCCTGCGTCTTGACAGAATCTTGAAGGGCGTGCTACTAACTTTCCCTGTCCCCTAGCCAAAAAGAGAGTCCTGGAAAGGTCTGTCCCATGAAAAAACTGACGCGAACAGTCGGAGTGGTGTCGGCATTAGTATTGGCGGTGGCTGCAGGGGTGCTTGCGCAATCTTCGAGGGGCCCCAACAGCGACGTCTACAATTACTTGATTGATAGCAACACGCCGGGGTTCATCAAGCAAGCTATAGACCTCGGCTCGGCCGATCCCACGACAGTCATATCCGTTACCGTGTGGCTGAATCTGCACAATGAACCGCAGCTCGACCGGCTGGTTCAGCAGCAATACCAGAAAGGCTCACCGAGTTTTCAGAAGTGGATTACGCAGGACGGTTTTAACGTCTCATTCTCGCCGACGACCCAGGAAGTGAAGTCCGTCCAGAATTTTCTCACGGCGCATGGACTTTCGGTCCTCGCGGTTGCGGAAAATAATTTCTACGTAAAGGTGCAAGGCAGCATCGGCGACATCGAGAGGGCCTTTCACGTGGACATTCACAATTACAGCCTGAATGGGCAAACGTTGCGCTCGAACACCGGCAATCCGACCCTAAACGATGCTTCGGGTGCCCACGTCGCCGGCATCACGGGGATGGATGATTACGGCTTTCAGCCGAACGTCGTCCTTCCCACCGACGCCGAAGGCCAGACGTTCCCCATGAGAGCAGTTGGGTCAAGCCCGAGTGGATTTTTCTTCGAGGGACAATGCTTCCGCGGCGTGCAGACGAAGACATTCACCAACTCGGGCGCGGGAGTGACCGCCACGTACACGGGCAATCGCTATGGCGCGGATATTACGAACAAGTCTCTCGGCCACTTGCCGCCGTGCGGGTATCAGCCTTCGGAAATGCAGACGGCCTATGGCCTCAAACCGCTGTACGGCCAAGGCCTCGACGGAACGGGCGAGACCGTCGTCATTGTTGATGCGTACGGCTCAGACACCATCGCGCAGGATGCCGAGATTTTTTCACAGTTGTACGGCTTGCCGGACATCACTCCCCAGAATTTTTCCGTGGTGCGCGCCCCGGGGCTTCAAAACAACCCGAAGGGCGTGCAGCGCGGCTGGGACGTCGAAACCACGCTGGACGTCGAGTGGGCCCATGCGATGGCTCCAGGAGCAAACATCGCTCTGGTGGTTGCCACCGATCGCGCTTCGCTCGATGAAGCCATCAACTATGCCGTTGTACATCACTTGGGCAACACCATCTCCAATAGCTGGTCTTCGATCGAAGGCTTCGGCAATCCGCGCACGCTCGATCGCGTGAATCGCATTCTCGAAATGGCGGCGGCCCAAGGCATTGACGTCAACTTCGCTTCGGGCGACCGCGGCGATGAATTCCGGACGGTCGGTTTCCTGAGCGTGGATTTCCCGGCAAGCTCGCCCTTCGCAACCGGAATCGGTGGAACCAGCCTGGCCCTGAATCCCGATAACTCGATCCTGTTCCAGACCGGATGGGGCAACAACCTCACGCGCATCGCGAACAGAGTGTCCCAGGGCAGCACGCCTGTCGTTCCTCCGATCAATGATCCCCGCCTCGGCCTCGGCTTCCAATTCGGTGCTGGCGGCGGTTCGAGCCTCACGTTTGCAAAACCTGGTTTCCAGTTGACCTTGCCTGGAGCGGCGCGGCTCGTGCCGGATGTGTCGATGCTCGCCGATCCCTTCACGGGTGCAGAGATCATCGAAACCTTTGGCAACCAAACGTTCGTTTTGGTTGTTGGCGGCACCAGTTTGGCCACGCCGATGTTTTCCGGTGTGATGTCTATCGCCGCACAGAAGAATGGAGGTGTGGGGCTCGGGCAGGCCGCTGCGCTTCTCTACACGTTGCCGGCAGGAGCAGTGAACGACATCGCGCCCTTCGCGTCGGCGAATAATGTGACCGGAACGATTACCACATCCAGCGGCACAATCATCCTAACGGCGGATCAGCTCGCCGCGCCGCTCGGCAACACGACGAGCTTCGTCAGCGCGCTCTACAACAGCCCGTTCTCGACGCGCTGGTTCGTGATTACCTTTGGCACCGATTCCTCGCTGGTCACCGCGCCGGGATGGGAC
>Ga0209648_10000256_pt1 | contig 39724 bp, 33 predicted proteins | sample GraSoi2013_115cm_FD_185830 | JGI IMG/M metagenome (GOLD analysis project Ga0209648, IMG submission 185830) | Grasslands soil microbial communities from the Angelo Coastal Reserve, California, USA - Sample 9_17_2013_115cm (SPAdes) (version 2) | ecosystem: Environmental > Terrestrial > Soil >...
CCGCAGCAAACGTCGTCGCGACCATCGAAGTTCCGGCGAGCCACCAGGAAACGTTGCGGCCGGACACGAAATAGTCTTCCGTGCTCTTGCCGGAGCGGCCGCGGAAGTACAAGCCGAGAAACAAAGTAATGAGCAGATAACCGACGATGGCGGCCCAATCCGAGGCGGCGAGTGTCAAAGGGAGTCCTTTCTCAGGAAGGCTGCTGCGCGCAGTACTATATAGCACTTCCAGGTGGTTGGCATCATGGTCTTTTCTGCTTTCTGCGCGATTTCATGGAAGCACGCGCTGCAACTTAGGAAGCTCACTGAGAAACCGGGGCGCGCGCGGCCCGGCCGGGAAATACTCCTTCAACCAGCTTCCCATCCCTGACGACGGGCACGCCGTTCACGAGCACAAACTGAATCCCTTCGGAGTATTGCAACGGCTTTTCGTAGGTGGCTTTATCGATGACGCGATTCGCGTCGAACACGGTAATGTCAGCGTCCGTGCCGACGCGAATCCGTCCTTTGTCCTTGAACATGGGCGCGTGTTTCTCCAGCCGCTGCGCCGGCATCAGCGTCATTTTTTTCAGCGCGGTCATCAAATCCAGCGCCTTCTCTTCCCGCACGTACCGTCCCAGCACCAGCGCATAGGTGCCGGCGGTTCGCGGGTGCCCCTTGCCATTCGCAAGATGACCGTCGCTGGCGATCATCGTCAATGGGCTTACCGTGGCCAAGTGAACGTTTTCCGGCGTATTTCCCGGAACTATCACCATTCCGCCTTGCTTGCGGTAACGCAGGAATAATTCCTTCGTCAGGTGCTCCCCGGTAGCGGGCCACAGAAATGTCGCATAGTAACTTGCGGGCTCCTCTTCCTTGTGATCGAACATGGCGGCCTGGATGCTGGTCATTCCCATCGTGTAAGGATAGCTTTCCGTGGTCACGTCCATGCCGTGGGAGCGCGCATCCGCAATCATCTGCAGTTCCGCTGTGACGTTCGGCCCGCCCGTGCTTTGGATATGTACGATATGGAGCGGGGCTCCAGTGATCGCGGCAGCCGCCATCACCTCTTCAAACCCGGTGAAATTCCCCGCCACCTGCGTCAGTGGCGCGCGAATGTGCACATGGCACGATGCGTTGTACTTCGCTGCCACGCGAAACACGTCGAGGATTTCCTGATTGGTCGCAGCTTCGGTGTAGGCGGGCCCCAGCCCGACAGCAAGCGCGCCGCGCTTCAATCCCTTCTCGAGCAGGGCGCGGATCTCTTCCAGTTCTGCCGCTGTCGCCACCCGGTGCGCTGCGTCCCCGCTCGGCAGCAATCCACCCGGGTCGTGCATCACAACCATGCGGACCGCGATATGCCCGGCGCTCGCGCCAAAATTGATGAGCGCCTTCCCTTCCCGCTCGCTGTACCATCGATCGACATCCGCTACGCCGACTTCCAGTTCCAGCGCCGTGGTCACGCCGTCCGCAGCTTTCGCGGCATAATTCTCTGCGTCCTGCCCGTGCTGGTGCAAATCGATGAATCCTGGCGCAACGACGAGTCGCTTGGCATCAATCGTCTGCTTCCCTTGGAGCGCTCCGCTCGAAATCACCGCGATTTTCCCGGTGCGAATCCCAAGATTTCGGATCGCGTCCAACCCCGATTCCGGATCCATCACTCGTCCGTCGGCGATGACCAAGTCATAGATTTCGGCGCCGTTGGTTGCGCTGGTTCTCGCCGACATCCCGAATGCGGCGCCAAGCGTCGCCGCCGCCGCGGCCAACTTCCACCATCCACGAACCATTGAACGTGACATTTGACCGGCGTCCCTCCCGTGCGGCGCTAAGTCTCTTCGCGCGGACTCCGTCTGTCAAAGGTTTTCTGGATCGATTAATAAGGGCGAATCGCTAAAGCGAAATTTGCGACAAAGAAAAACCCCGGATCGCTGGGGGGAGCGACCCGGGGTGGGGGTATTGCTGAGGGGGGCCGGAGGAAACTCGTTTTTGCCTAGTGCACCTCGTGCACGGCCAGCATGCAGATCTGTCGCAGCTCTTCGTAAGTGAAATACGTTTCTTCCTGTTCGCCTGCGACTTCTTTGTGCCCGAATCCCGATTCGCTCGAGATGCGGCTCAATTCCATTTCCGACAGACCGAGCAGCACGGCCGCCCGGCGCCGGGTTACGTATTTGAGCTCTTGTGCTTTCATGGCAGCCTCCTTACGCCGGAAGTAGAACCATGGAGTCTTTTTCGACCGCCAGAATCATGGCCTTATAGATATCCACGTCCCAGCCATCGCCGATGCGCATTCGTACAGTCTCATCGCCGTCTTTCAGCAGTTTCCCGCGCAGCGGCACCTTGATATCTCCCAACGCCACTTGCAGGACCACCGGCTGCCCGACCCAAGCCTTGAACGCATCGTCCATTCTTATTGGCCCCCTCAAATGATTCAGCAGCCTGACGGAAGAGAGAATCGCGCAGCGGACTGCCGCTCACAATGGTACAGAGAGGGCAGTGGACTAGTAAGTTGGTACTGTTTAAGCTCGCGGCAGGAAAGCAGGCCAAGTTCCCATGGCAGTACAGAAGTACTGCTCTTCCGGGACGCCCGACCCATAGGATAAGGATGCTCATCCTGCGATCCTGCGGGCATGACGAGGCACGGGCACGCTGTGCGCAAGACCCTGAATGAGAGTGCAGCCGCCATGCCCAGGCGGGCAGGCATCGGCCTAGCCCTTGGCGGGGGTTTCGCGCGCGGCTTTGCACACCTGGGTGTTCTGCAAGTCCTCGAACAGAACCACATCCCCATCTCTCACATCGCCGGAACCAGCGTGGGGAGCATCCTGGGCGCCGCCTATGCCAGTGGTGCGCCGCTCTCGCACATTATCGAGACCTGCCGTACGCTGCGCTTTCGGGACATCGCCCGTTGGCGCGTTTCGCGCCTCGGCTTGGCCAGCAATCAGCGCCTGGAGAGCCTGATCGGGCGGGTGTTCGAATCGCGACAGTTTGACGATCTGCGCATTCCTCTAGCAGTGGTTGCCACGGACCTGACCTCCGGCGAACCAGTCGTGTTCACGCAAGGCAATCTCGTGGATGCCATCCGCGCGAGTTGTGCGTTCCCAGGGTTGTTCGAACCCGTGGAAATTGGCACGCGCTGCCTTGCAGACGGCGGGCTCGTCGCCCCGGTTCCGACGCACGCCGCCCGGGACCTCGGTGCCGCTACGGTAATCGGCGTCTCCGTGGGCATGCAGGACGGCCACCGCGGCGCTCCCACGAATATCTTTCAAGTCGTCAGCCGGGCGGTAAACGCGGCACAAAAGCACCAGCTGGAAATCTGGGAACGCTACGCCGACCTCGTCCTGCGCCCTGACGTGCAAACGTTGGCTTGGGATGACTTTCACCGAGCTGAAGAAGCTATCGCTGCGGGCGCCTCTGCCGCGCTCCGTGCACTCCCACGTATAGAAAAACTGTTGGGGCAGCAGGGAGACGCCGCTCAACATCTCCAGGCCCGGCTCGAAGCTGAAGACAAAAGCTATCTCTGGCTCGCGGAGGCGCACTGATGATTCGCATAGGCATTTGGCTAGCGGCTTTTACCATTCCACTCCTTCTCTGGCATGAATGTGGAGAGGATGTTGGCGTTTTCTGCTACCGTATAGGTCTGGGTGCTTTTACGAATTTGCGCTCACGCGCACTCGTTCCCGTACCCGTAAGAAGTTCAGTTTATCCATTCACCGCGAGGAACAACGCCGAGTGCTCGAGGCCATCTTTCACTTTTTCCGCTCGCTCTATACCACGGAAGGGATTCAACAGCTAGTCAGTTGGTTCGGTCCCACGCGTGTGTGCATCGTTATTTGCACGATTATTTTTGTGGAAACGGGACTCTTCCTCGGATTCTTTCTGCCTGGCGACTCCCTTCTGGTCACAGCCGGTATCTTCGCCGGCCAACACATAATCCCCCTTCGCTGGCTGCTTCTGCCTGGCATCCTCTGCGCCATTGCTGGGGACCAGCTGGGATATTGGATTGGACGCTCGGCCGGTCCGGCTTTGTATCGTCGCGAAGACTCGCTATTCTTCCGCCGCAGCCATCTCCAAAGGGCGCACGAGTTCTACGAGAAATACGGTGGGCGCGCTGTAATTCTGGCGCGCTTTGTTCCCGTCGTGCGCACGTTTTGCCCGCCAGTTGCGGGCGCGGCGGCAATGCGCTACACCACGTATCTCATCTACGACATCTTTGGTGGCGCGCTGTGGATTGGCAGCATGCTACTCGGGGGTTACGTCGCAGGATCAAGAATCCCAAACGTCGGCAAATACCTTCACTACATAATCGCTGCAATCATCTTGCTCTCGGTCATGCCGCCAATCATCGGTATCCTGCGAGCCCGGCGCCACCCAAGCCAGACAAATCCCACGACACCCAGTTCGTCATTTCAAGAGACGGAGATTAAGTAATTGGTGTCGTCCAAGTTCCGCGCCATCATTTTCGATATTGGCCGCGTGCTGATCCGGGTTGACATCTCTCGCGCCATGGCTGGCTTGGCTTCTGGACTGGCGCTGAAACCTCAAGAGATTTGGTCCGCCATCGAAAAAGATCCCCACTGGCTGGACTGGCAGGAGGGACGTATTTCTCCTCACGATTGGCACATCCACCTAACCAAACGTCTTGGAGCCTCGCTTACTTTTGAGCGATTTTGCGAAGTCTGGAATCTTGCCCTGGACCCCAATCCGATCCATTCAGAATCTTTTCTGGAGAAACTCTCGAAGAACTACCGCCTCGCCTTGCTTTCCAACACCGACCCCATCCACATGTCCGAGGAGGAGGCGCGCTTCCCCTTCTTCCGCTTTTTTCCCAACCGTATCTATTCTTACCGCGTCGGCGTCAGCAAGCCCGACCCGGTTATTTATGGCGAGGCCCTTCGCGCCTGTAAAGTCGGGGCTGCGGAAGCGGTTTACATTGACGACGTTGCCGCCTACGCGGAGGCGGCCCGACGCCTTGGGATGACGGGAATTGTCTTCCAGTCGCCCGAGCAGCTCCAATCCGACCTCCGGACTCTTGGAATCCGATTTGATTGATGCTTCTTCAAGCAAAAAATCCGCTGTTCGCTCTCTGTTTGCGTAAACTTTGCTAGGACTAGTACTGCCCCTTTGTTTTTCAGTTTCCCGCAACCGTCCATTCCTCCTGTACTTACGGCCAGCCTTGCCTTACCTTCTTTGGCTGCTTGCATGCAACCTCCCGGTTACAGGCCGATTAAAGCGGCATTCCCCGAACCGGGGTGAGGAGAAAGATTGACTATGTCGGATGATAGAATTGAAACGCACACAGAATCACCAGCTTGGATGCTGCCAGCGGTTGTTGTTCTGGGCTTGATCGCTATTGGTGGACTGGCATTTGGCTGGAGTGCTTCTTCAAAGCTGGATGGCACGCAGCAGGCAGTTGCGACGCAACTGAAATCCACACAGCAAGCTGTTCAGCAGGACATGTCCTCGTTGAAAGATCGTCTTGCCCAAGACGAAAAAGCTAACACGGATCTTCAGGGCGACCTGAAGGTTGTCACCGATAAGCTCAAGATCACCCAGGGGCAGCTCAAGAAGGCTCGCCAGGAAGCAGTAAAGCTTAATGACGCGACGACCGAAAAGGTGGCCGCACTGGACACCTCGGTCCACTCTGAACTCGCGACAAAAGCGACCAGCGATGACGTGAAGACCGTGGACACCAAGGTTGTCGGCGTAAAGACTGACTTGGATGCGACCCGCGAGGACTTGAAGATGGCCCGCAGCGAAATGGGGACGCTCATCGCCCGCAATCATGACGAAATCGACCAGCTCCGCCGCCTCGGCGAACGGGACTACGTTGAATTCACCATCGCCGGCAGGGGCAAGCCTGAGAAGGTTGGGAATGTCACTGTCGAACTGCGGGGCGTGAATGAAAAGCGCAACCAATTCAGCGCCGCCGTGACCATCGAAGACAAGCGATTTGAAAAGAAGAATCGCGCCATGAACGAGCCAATCTTCTTCTACCTCTCGGGTACGCACATTCCCGAGGAAATCGTCATCAATAAGATTGGCAGGAACTCGATCAGCGGCTACCTCAGCATCCCGAAGGCAAATTCGCAGACGGCCGCTGCGGCCGCCGCGAAGTCTGGCAGCTAAAGCTAGAGCAGAACCCCCGGCGTCAATCGGCGCTCCCCATCAGGCGGGCAGAGCAATCTGCCCGCTTTTTTTCTTTTGCGGGGACCAGCGCCCTCACATGTTCCGATAGAATGGACTACTCTGTTTCGGAGCCATGTTTGCGCCAGACATCCAATGTCCTTTACGTCGCCGTGGATACGCTGATTCCCCTCCGCGGACACAGTTTCCATGGCCTCGATGAATTCACCGCGGCGCTCGATCACGAAGCCATTCCCGCCGTCTGGCTTACTAGCCGCTCTCGTCTCCAATTCGACGATGCCCGCCGCAAACACGGTCACACCCAACCTTTTATCGCAGAAGATGGCTGCGCGGTTTATCTCCCGGAGGGCTATTTCCATCTACGGCCCGACTCCGATCACGGTCGCGCCAGGAAAGCCGCAACGGTGCGGCTTGGGCGCTTCACGTGTATTCCCGTCGCGGAAGCCCTGCCGGCAGCGGCTGATGCCCTGCAAACCCTTTCCCAAGATACCGGCGTGCCGGTTGTAACTTTGCGTTCCCTCTCTCCCCGCGAACTCGTGCAGAACGTGGGGCTACCACAAAGAGAAGCCGAACTTGTCCGACAACGCGACTTCGATGAACTCTTTTTCTTCGCTGGCGCCCCGGATGAAGAGGTCCAGAAGTTCCTGGCAGGGGGACGCACGCGGAACCTGCAGTTCCGTCGGCACGGCGTTCTCTGGTCCGCCGCGATCGGCCCCAGCGTGCAGCGCTGCATCCGTGAACTTGCGAAGCTTTACGATCGGGCACTCCGTTATCATGCCCACACTCTCGGGATCGCCACACCTGATTTAGCCGCCGGACTATTTCCTTTCTGCGAGCGCACCATACTTCTTAGCGATCGCAAGACCGAAGACGCTGGCCAAGACCGGTCTGAAACTCCTCACTCGCGTCATCTGGCACTTCAAGCGCCCGACGTTTGGGAGCAGTTACTCTCAGCGGTCACTTCAAAGAATTAGAAGCTTTGGGAAAAATGTTGCGCAAAAGCGCGTCGATTTGCACACTCCAACCTTGGACCTAATAGTGCATTTCCTAGGTCTATTTCACAAATCTTCTGTTTTCCGTGAGATAAGAGGTTCCGCTCGCTCGCCTTGACTTGGCCCCTCGATTGCCGTCAGATTATCCGGCAAGCGCCACGACTCCGGCGCTGTCGACTCGGATTCGCGGGCACAAGGTGGGGAAGATCGAACCGAGTACTAGGAGATACCTTACCATGTCTTGGCTTCGGCGCGCCTTCACGCTTCCGGTCCACGAGTCCAAAGTGGTCCTCGTTCTTATGCTTTGCGTTGTTTCCCTGAGCATGATGTCCATTGCCTTGGTCTGGCAGGCGCAGATCATTGCCAGCCAGCGCGAAGCCATCCAATGGCTCCAAAGCTTCAAGTTCGGCGGCTAATTCCGCGCTCCCGGTCGACTCGCTCGATCTCTCACGACTTACCTGCCGCTGAAAAACAATTGCGCTGCGCGAGCGCGCACCGTGCTACCGCTGCTTGATTCCTGCTACCGTTGTCATCTCAAATGTCGGAGACTTTCCCGGCAACCTGTGATTCAATAGCACTACGGGGATTTCATTCAGGAGAATTGTCGTGAAACGTTTTGCTCGATTCCTTTTGGTGACGTCAGCTCCGCTGTTTATTGGTTCAGTGCAAGCTTCCGCCAGGCAAGCGGCAGTGCAGAATAGTGCGAGCAGCACCCAGGCTCAGGCCTCCAACCAGGCATCCTCGCACGATCGTCACCATCGGAAGCACAGCAGCAGCACCAGACGCCACCACCATCATCATAAAGCTACAACGCAGCACTGATTCGAAATTATCGACGCCGGAAACGAAAGGGGGAACCAGGCGGTTCCCCCTTTCGCTTCTTTACTGTGTCGTCTCGGAAGCGCGCTAAAAGCACGTATGTTTCGCGAGCGACGCGCACCGCAAAAGCGGTGTGATCAGCTGTAGTGCAGCTCTAAGCCCGGTGGAGTCATCGTCCGTCCCTCCGGAGCTGCTTGAGCTCACGTCTCGCTTGTACTCCTCTGATTCGTGGAGCGCAAGCGAATAGAGAGTGAACGCCAAATTTCCACAAGGCTCCGTAAGTTGGAAACTTTTGGGAGATTACTTGATGAAGAGCGTTTCGCGCAGTTGGTCGCGGCCCACAAACGATTTCATCGTGCGGAAGCGGGAAAAGAGATCCTGAATCTCACGGTTCTGATAGACTTTTTGTGCCGGGCAAATGACGGCAGTCGATATCACCTGCAGTGTATTCGAATCAGCCACTCGATAGCGCTGAAAGCCCTCCGGCTTTTTGCTGTGAAACATGGCTAAAATCACTCCGCCAGGCCGCAATAGTTCCGTCAAACTCGCGACCATTTGCTTCACCAGCGCCGGCTCAAGATAGTCCAGCAAGTCCCACAAAAGCACAGCATCGAACGACGCTCGTGGGTATTGGAGGTTCTCGGCCAGAAAGCGCACCGCGCGCCCATTCGCGGTCATGTCCAGCTTTTCGCGCGCATCGGCGTCCTCGCGCAGGCGCTTCTCTTCTTCGGTTAGAAATGCTTTCCACCCACGAAGGAAATCTTCCGATGAGACGCGGAAACCTCGCTCGATAAAAAAGCTCAAAGTTGTCTGCCAGGCCGGTCCCAAATCAAGCAGCGTTCCCCGTCCAAGGCCGTCGAGATTCCATAGGAATTCCTTCAACCCGTTCGACACGCGCGTCGATCCGGGCGATTCCGGCGCGCGAGTGGCGCCCGCAGCGGAAACCGGCGCACCCGTAGTACGCGAACGCGAGCTTGCATGGAGCGGCAGGGAAATCCCACGGCTCGTCCCGTTCCCCATTCCGAGCCCCAGTTTGTTCAGAAAACTCATTTTCAGTTTGCCGCCGCCGTTCCAGAGTTCAATGTTGTCGGTGTCGTGTCAGCCGCCTTGCTCGTTGCCGATGCCGTCGCCGCTGACGCCTTGATCTCCGGCGTCTTGCTCGGCTGCGGCTGCCTGCCCGCTTCGACCCTTCCGCGCAGTAGCGCACCGTCCTCAATCGCCAGCCGATCGGTCTGCACCTCTCCTGTAATCTGTCCCGTGCTCCACAGTTGGACCTTGTCTCGACCCGTGACTTTTCCCTCGATCTTTCCCCGTACGATAACCTCACGCGCAAGCACATCCGCCTTCACGTGCCCGTTTGGTCCAATCGTCAGGCAACTGTTTGTCGTGAGACTCAGTTTTCCTTCCACCACGCCGTCAACGAATAAATCTTCGCTGCCCGTTACTTCACCCTTGATTTTAATTCCCTGGCTGATGCACGCCGCCGCGCGCGACGAGCTTGGAAGAGCACTCGAAATTGAGGGCGTACTAGCAGTAGCAGAGCCGGATAAAGTCGCAGAATTTACAGGAGTTGCGGAATTGCTGGAAACTCCTTCAGGCTTGGCATCTTCTTTTTTCCACATCTCGCACCTCGACATCGAAAATTGGATTTTCGAAGCCGCTTATCGCAGGGCTGGTTGGAACTGCGACTCGGAAGAGTCAACATAGTACACGACTTAGCCGGAGTAAACAAGAATGGCGGGTGGCAAATGTAGCGTGTTTCCTAACAGCCTATACCATGCATAGTGGAATCGGTCCCCTCAATCCCACTACGGATTGCGTTTTCTCGGATGTTTCGCTTTTCCCTCGCAGCTCCCACACCGCCACCACCATGCCGGCAAACTCCTTGGTTAACTCTTTGATGGATTTACGCTTTTCCCACCAATGCTCAGGATCAAAGTCTCCGTCTCGCGCGCTCGCCACGCGTGTGTCCATGGCTTCTGGAAAAACGCGATGAAAAATATAACGCGCGCGTCGCGTGTGAAAATTCGAGGTCACCACGATGACGCTGTGCCATTTTCTTTCTCTTACAATTCGCACAAGTGCTTGAGCCTCTTCCAGCGTACTGTCCCCATCGTGCGAAAACCGCACAATCTTATCTCTCGGCACTCCTCGCTCGACCAGATCGTGTTCCATCAACTCCGCGATTCCCGCATTCGGCCGCAGGCGTCTTCCGCTGGCGACAACCACAGGGGCCTTCCCTTCCCGGAACAATTGCGCTCCCCGCGTAACCCGATCGGCATAAAAATTGTCGTCCCCTAAAACGATGAGCGCGTCCGCTTTGTCCAAACTGTCCTCGATGACCCAGGATTCCGCCACAAAGCGTAGAAGAGGATGCCGTACCAGGTACAGTGCGAGGCAAAAAACCGCAAGAAAAAGCAAAATGATCAAGTTAAGGAAGATTCGGCCCGACTCGCCTGGATTCGAGGGGCCATGCTTCATGAATTGGGGTCCAACGCTCGCAGGTTCGCCGCTGCCTGCTCCGGCATTTCTGCGTTGAAGTACACTTCTTTGATGCTGTAGGACTTGCTGGTCTTCTCCACGATCGGCAGGATTTCGATGTGCCAGTGGTAATCATCGGGCAGCGTCTTCCAATAGCCGGCCAATTCACCCTTCTTGTTTTTCGTATTGGGTGAAGTGTGCACCACCAAATGATACGCCGGCGCGACTTTCTCCAGCCGGCGCAATACGCGTCCCAACAGCGCAGCCAACTGCCGGCGGTTCGAGCCCGGCCGCGGTTGCTCAAACAGATGATTGTGCCGCCTGTGCATCAGCCATACTTCGTACGGCACGCGCGACGCATACGGGCACAGCGCATAGTATTCGCCCTGAACGTCCACGATGCGCTTTCCCTGCTTCTCTTCCTGTCGAACGGTATCGCAGAAAATGCAGCGCTCTTTATCCTTGAACCATTCGTGCGCGGAGCTGAGCTCGTACTTGATTCGTCGCGGCACGAAAATCGTTGCCGTCACTTGCGAATGTGCGTGCCGCCATTCTTCTCCCGCCATTGCGCCTTGATTCTTGAATACGCTGATGTATTTAAACCGCGCGTCCTTCTTCAAGTCGGCGATACGCGACGCCCACACCCATAGCACACGCTCAATCTCTTCGTCGCTAAACTGCGACATTCGCTTGTCGTGTAGCGGCGTCTCCACCACAACTTCATGGGCACCGAGGGCAACCATCTTGTCGTACATCCCCTCGGCCACGCGACCGGGTTCCCCTTCAATGTGATAGAGCGGATCCGGGTGCGGCAGCACGCGCACTTGCCACGCGCCTTCCGCGGGCCACGTCAAAATGGACCGCAGCTTCTCGATCTTGGCCGGTTCCAGCGGGCATTCCTCTGGCGCACCGCCGCGTGCTTCTCTCTGTCCCAGGATTACCCAGCTTTGTGTGATGGGATCTTTACGAAGTTCCATTCGGTATCTTTAGCGGGTGTAACGTGCAGGTGTGGGTCCCTGTTCGAGGCGGTGACGATCCCAAATCGCGCCTTCGCGGGTGAAGTAGGCCATTTCGAAATCTTGTGTCAGTTCCAGCGCATCCACGGGGCAAGCATCTTCGCAAAGGCCGCAGAACATGCACCGCGAAGTATCATAGGTGAAGTTCGTCAGCACTTTCCTACGGGTGGCGTCGTCACGCTGCCAGCCCACTACAATCAGGTTCTCGGGGCAGGCCAACGCGCACAAATTGCAGCCAATACACAGCGTTTCGCCGGTCTCTGGATTGTTATTCAGCCGTGGCGCGCCGCGATAGCGCTCCGCCACCATCGGCCGCTCCAGCGGGTACTGCTCGGTAACAATATTCTTGGGATGCTGCGCCCGGAAGGTGACCGCGAGGCCCTTCAAAAAATCCACTTGAAACAATCGCTCCAGGAGTTCCCTCATGCGCCTAGTTTGTTTCCCCCCTCCCCAATTGTCAAGCAACGGGTCTTGTCGTTCTACTCCGTCCGCTCCATTGTCGGTATTCGGGCCGCTTTCCCCGACCAGGTAAAGCCGTGGATTCCGTTTCTCCTCCCTCCGCATGTTATTCTCACGCGGAACATGGAAGCCGACACCCAATTCATGCAGGAAGCCCTCGCTGAAGCGCGCGCCACAGCGGCAGCCGGCGAAGTCCCCATCGGCGCCGTGCTTGTCTACGACGGCCAGATCCTCGCTCGCTCTGGCAACCGCACCATCCGCGACAACGACCCAACCGCTCACGCGGAGATTGTCGTTCTGCGAGAAGCAGCACGCAGGCTCGCCAACTGCCGCCTTGCTGGCACCACGCTGTACGTCACTATCGAGCCCTGCAGCATGTGCGCGGGCGCCATCATCCAAGCCCGTGTCCCTCGCCTTGTCTACGGCGCCGACGACCCCAAGGGCGGCGCTGTCCGCTCCTGCTTTGATATCCTCTCCCACGCACGCCTCAACCATCAGGTGGACGTTACTGCTGGCGTTCTAGCCGCTGACTGCGCTGCCGTGATCCAGTCTTTCTTCGCCGAACGCCGCTAACCCGCACGTATCCCTCGAATCAAGGATTCCGTTTGTGTAGCGGCAGGCCATGTCTATCATGACCGAAGCCGAAGGAGCGCGCCCTCTCTTCCTCGCCACACTGGGCGAGCGTCCGATTGCCGAGAAATGCAACTCTCTGCTACGATTAAGTCTGCAACGACCGCGGAGAGGTGGCTGAGCGGTTGAAAGCACTCGCCTCGAAAGCGAGCGTGCGGGAAACCGTACCGTGGGTTCGAATCCCACCCTCTCCGCCAGTATCTGTAACTCCTTTATTTGGTCGCTCTTATCTCTTTGGTGTCTATCCTGGTGGCTGCGGCGGAGATCTTCCCACTAAATGCCTCCAGTCGAAGAAAACATTCTAAATCTCCAAAAGGCGCTCTTTATAAGGGATTTCGGAGCGAGTGTCCGGAAGTTTCCCTGTTCGACACCCGTATGGGTGAGAGTGTGCCCCTCTAACCCAGCGCTTCGTTCGCGGGGGATCACAATTAGCGATTGATTTTGGCGTGGGGATGGACGTTGTGAGGAACCGTCGTTGTTGGAGACGCTAACATCCTGGCCAACACGGAAAGCGAGGGCGCTCGTGGCGTAACAGCCTGTGCTGGTCAAAGGTCACAGCGCTCTGAGGAATCGGGACGCTTTCCGGAGGATCAGAAGATGCATAAAGTGAGACAGAGTGCTGAATCTGAATGCTTTGTTTCTCTGGGTTCCGCCGACAGGCAGAACAATCGCAGTGCAGGCTATGGATTTCTACCGTCTGTCCGGCGGGCAATTCGTCGAAGAATAGAGACGGCCTGATATTCTGGCGTTGGTACGGCAAATCAGTGCAGTGCCGACAGCGCATACCGGGCTGCATAACAGCCCATGGTGAAAACGGTTCTCGGAGTAGCGCAGCGGGCGCTTATAATGAAACAGGCTTGTCCCTCACCAGAATCTTATCCGCGCCGAAAACGAATGTTCCTCTGGTTGTGAAAACTCCAGGGCATACATCTACATTCCAAGAGTCACCTTTCTCAATATCGAATCGCAGGTTGCTGTAGGAGTAGAAGTACTCGCTGAGCAGATCACCATTTGTCCCACGCAATGGGCAAGCAAGCTGCTTCTCCAATTTGAACACCGATTCTCCATGTCCAGTCTTGTATTATTGCTCGACCGAGATTACGGTCACCGACTTGGGTTCCAGGTGCAGAGCCGGCTTGCCGCTTTGAACCCTTTCCGAAATAGGCTTCGGCACGACCGTATTGGGTGCGTCGAAGGTGTTGGCACTGTCAACCTTGGGCGCAGTTAGGGTTTGTCCGACTGCCGATCTGGCCGTGACGCCCGCCAGGTTCGCCGCGACCTCGATGGGTTCATTGGGGTCGAGATTGGTAATGGCTAGCCATAGCTTTCCCGTCGTGTCTTTAGCGGCAATCGCATCCACACGAGGCAAGCTGATATTGCCGAGGGTGTAGGTGCCGGCGTCGAAAGCGACCAGCACAAAGGTGGCGTCCTGGAACGCTGCGTACATTTTAAACACGTGGTACGTCGGAGTCAGAACCATCTTTTCTCTATCCGTCACGATCATGGCCTGCAGAACATTGATCATCTGGGCGATGTTGGCCATGCGCACGCGGTCGGCATGGCGGGCAAAGATGTTAAGATTTAGCGCAGCCAGTATGGCGTCACGTAGGCTATTTTGCTGCATCAGGAATCCTGGATTCGTGCCGGGTGAGGGCGCATACCATGCGCCCCATTCGTCAACGACCAACGCCACTTTCTTCTGCGGATCATACTTGTCCATGACAGCTGACTGCTTACTAACCAGATCTTCCATGTCCAGCGTGGACTTGAGGATCTGACTGTACTCGGTCTCCCCGAACCCTACGGACGCAAACGAGGGCGGCCATCGGACTACCGTATACGAATGCATCGAAAGGCCAGTAATGTCCCAACTCCACTCGTGATCCTGATGGGCCTTCATGATGGCTTCCGTCCACTGTGCATCGGGGCCGCCCGGGCCACAGCAACCTTGAGCATCTGCTGTTTGCCCTGCTGTGCTGGATTGAATTTCCTGGCGAAGCGGCTCTAAATCTTAAGCTGGCTCAGATACTAGTCGGCTGACATGTTGCCGCCGCAGGCCCAGCTTTCATTGCCGATGCCAAGATAGCTGACCTTATAGGCAGCTGGATGACCGTTGGCGGCGCGCTCCTTAGCCAGTGTCGTCGGGTGAGCGCTGGTCATGGATTCCAGCCATTCGGACGCCTCCTGCGGAGTTCCGGAGCCGACATTGAGCGAGATGTACGCTTCGCTGCCAATTTGCTCGAGGAAGTCTATGAATTCGTGCGTTCCGAACGTGTTCGGCTCGACCACGCCGCCCCAGTTGGGATTGAGCGTTACCACTCGCCGATCAGCGGACCCGATCCCCTTACGCCAGTGGTATTCGTCGGCGAAACAGCCACCAGGCCAGCGAACGTTGGGGACCTTGAGCGCCTTCAGCGCGGCAACAACGTCGTTGCGGATGCCGCGAGTATTAGGGATTCTGGAATCTGGACCAACCCACACGCCCTCGTAAATGCCGTGTCCGAGATGCTCGGCGAATTGGCCGAAGATGTTGCGGTCGATCTTGGAGCCCGTTTTGGAGACGTCAACTGAGATTTGGACCTTTTGTGCGGCCGCGGCAGGCGCAGTCAGGGCTATACTGATCAGTGCAAGAGTGACAAGAAGGGGACACGCGAGAGGTGATGCCATTTGAGTCAGAATCATCAATGGAAGGGCGAAACAACGCCTCAAAAACAAGTGTTCTGCGGACGTCATTCCACAAGTCGAGACGGTAGAAACCTGACGTCGCTCGCTGTGGAACTAGAATATGCACCTCAAAGCTGTCGAACGTGCTCCGCACTCAAAAAAGGGCGGTCTGGGGAATACGGCGCACGGTATGACTCGCCGTGAATTCCTTGCCGTCCTCGCTGCAGGAGCTGCAGGAGTCAGCGCATCCCGGACCCAGGACCTGGGCGGCATGGCGTCGCGCGGAGTCAGGCCGCAACCGCGCGGGAAACCTTCGGGTCTGCCCTTTCATGCGCGCTTCACCGAAGTGGCCGCCCAAGCTGGCTTGCGCGCTCCAATCATCTACGGTCCCCCGGACCGTATGAATTATATCCTGGAATCCATGGGCTGCGGGGTCGCCTTCCTCGACTACGACAACGACGGCTGGCTGGACATCTTCCTGCTGTCGGGGACGCGCCGAGAAGGACCGATCGAGGGCGCCACCAATCGCCTTTACAAAAACAACCGCGACGGCACCTTCACCGACGTGACCGCAAAGGCACGCCTGGGACGCCAGGGCTGGGCATGCGGCGTGACTGTCGGCGACTACAACAACGACGGGTTCGAGGATCTATTTATCACCGGCTGGCCTCAGAACACTCTGTACCGCAACAATGGCGACGGCACTTTCACCGATGTGACGGAGGCGGCAGGCCTGTTGCATTCCGGCAAGCGCTGGGGCAGCGGTTGCACGTGGGTGGACTACGACCGCGACGGCCGCCTGGATCTGTTCGTCTCCAACTACCTGGTTTTTGACTTTGATAAGATCCCACCCACGGGAAAGGACCCCAACTGTAACTTCAAGGGCGTCCCAGTAAATTGCGGTCCGCGCGGACTGGTTCCCGAACGCCCGATGCTCTACCACAACAACGCAGACGGGACTTTCACGGACGTCACGGCGCGCTCCGGCGTAGGTTCCGTGGCGCCGGGATTCGGCCTGACCGCCGTGGCGGCGGATCTTAACGGCAACGGCTGGCAGGATATCTACGTGGCCTGCGACTCGACTCCCAGCCTGCTGTTCCACAACCGTGGAGACGGCACTTTTGCGGAGCAGGGGCTATTATCGGGCCTGGCCGTGAACGAGGACGGCAGCGAGCAGGCTGGTATGGGCATCGCCATCGGCGATTTCGATACCGACGGCCGGCTGGACGTCCTGAAGACCCATTTTGCCGAAGACACCGTGGCTCTGTACCGGAATGCGGGCCACCTCGTGTTCGAGGACGTCACGTTGCGCTCCGGGTTGGCTGTCGAGACCCGGTACGTCGGTTGGGGCGACGGCATCGCCGACCTGGACAATGACGGGCAGCCGGACCTCTTCTGGGTGACGGGAAGCACTTTCCCCGAGGTGGAGCGAAAGCATCCGGAGTTTCCGCACAGGACGCCAAGGGTGTTGTTCCGCAACTTGGGCGGCGGTCGCTTCGAGGAGCTTCTGGACGCCGCCGGTCCGGCGATCGCGGAAGCCCATTCCAGCCGCGGCGTGGCTTTTGGCGACTTTGACAACGACGGCGACCTCGATATCCTGATAATGAACATCAACGAGCCACCGTCGCTGTTGCGCAACGATGTTAGAGGCGCCGGACACTGGCTGAAAGTGAAGCTTGTGGGAACGCGCTCGAACACCAGCGCCGTCGGTGCAACGGTCACCGCGGCATACGGGGGGCGGCGGCAGGCGCTGCCGGTGCTGGCGTCGTCCGGTTACCTCTCCTGTGGAGACCGGCGCTTGCACTTCGGGTTGGGATCTGCTGCGATGGCGGACCTGGAGATCGCCTGGCCGAACGGTGTCCGCGAGTCGGTGAAGGGCCTCCGCGCTAATCAGCTCGTCACCGTAAAGGAGGGCGTTGGAGTGATCGGGCGGGAGCGATTCGGCTCGTGACACGGATCTTGGCAGCTTTGTTGGCGATCGTGGCGGGAATGCCCCAGGCGCAAAGACCCGGCGCCGAGGCCCACCTCGGCCGGGGAGTCCAACTGATGCAAGGCCAGTTGTTTGAGGCGGCCGCGAGCGAATTTGAGCAAGCTCTGGCAATCAATGCGGCGGATCCGAAGGCACATTTTCAGTTCGCAGTCTGCCTGCTGTCCCTGGGCCGCAACGACGAAGCGCGCAGCCAGTTCGAGCAGGTGCGCAAGCTGGCTGGAGGGTCGCGCTATGTCACGTATTACCTTGGGCGGCTCGACCTGCTGTCCAACGATTACGCATCTGCGATTAAGCGGCTGGGATCGGTGGTCGAGGACCGGCCGTTTCCGGATACGGCCTTCCATCTAGGAGTGGCGTACATTTCTTCAGGCGACGTAGCCGCGGGGACTAAGTGGCTGGAGCGTGCCGTCAAGCTTTTGCCGCGCGACTACCGCATCCATTACCGGCTGGCGCGGGCGTACTCCAACGGCGGGCGCGAGCAGGAAGCGGCTCGCGAATATGACCTCTACACGCAGCTCCGGGACGAACACAAGAACACGGAAAAGGAAGTGCGCGGCTGTACCAGCGCGTTGCGGGCCGAGCCACTGGCCGCGCAAGAGGTCTGCCATCGCATTTACGACCCCAACGACGCGGACAAGCTTACCTTGCTGGGACAATTGTTCGGAGATGCCGGTGCGTTCGCGGAAGCGCTCGATCCACTGACGCGGGCGGTGCAGCTCGATCCGAGCTCGTTCGAAGCGTGGCACAACCTGGGAGTCACCTACTTCCGCTTGAATCAGTACAAAGAAGCACGCGCGCCGCTGGAGAAAGCGGTGGCGTTGCGTCCGGAATTCTACGGCTCGGTTGTGCTTTTGGGTGCGACGCTCTACATGTTGGGCGAAGACGCGGCGGCGTTGCCTGTGCTGGAGCGCGCTCACCGCCTTAATCCGGCTGATACGCAGACCGCGGCCGTGTTGGAGAAGCTTCGCGCCAGCCAGAAAAAACAATGAGAGTTCTTCCTTAGAGGCTGGCAGAAGGCGTGGCCACGCTGAGCAACGCCATCATTGGTGCCGCGCCAACCAATCGGCCGCTTTCTCTTGCGCAACCCTGCGCTGTTCAGCAGTGAGGCTGCTTTTCAGGAGGTCCCTAAACTGCGCATCGGCCTGACCACGATCTTGTGCGATCAGCATCCATTGGTAAGCAAGCACAAGATCGCGAGGTGTCCCCTCGCCTTTCGCATACATGACGGCTAGATTCAACTGAGCCGCAGCGTTGCTTTGTTCCGCGGCCTTGGTATACCAATTGAGAGCGCTGCCCAAGTTCTGGATGACGCCGGCACCTTCCTTATACATGGCCGCGACGGTGGCCTGAGCGTCGGGTAGTCCTTGTTCAGCGGCTTTAAGAAGCCAGCTAAACGCTGTTTTCGCATTCTTAGATACGCCCTGTCCGAGAAGAAACCGATGCCCCAGGTTGTTTTGCCCCATTGGGTCGCTCTGTTCAGCGGCCCGCGTGAGCCAGCGTATCCCTTGTGCGCAGTTTCGGGATACGCCTGTGCCATCACACAGCAAGTCCCCCAAGTGGGTCTGTGCTTCCGAGTTGCCCTGCTCCGCCGCTTTCGTCAGCCACTGAAGGGCAGCGGCGTGGTCTTGGGGAACTCCTTGTCCATGCAGGTAGAGATTCGCCAGATCGTATTCCCCTTGGGGCAGCCCAGCCTCTGCTGCCAGTCGAAACCACTTTGCAGCAGCAGCCTCGTCTGTGGGCACACCGTCGCCGATAAGGGACATTCTCCCAAGCGTGTCCGCAGCGCTCGGATTACCCTGTTCCGCGGCCTTCAAGAACCAGTGCGCGGCTGTTTCGAAATCACGCTCCGTGGCAGAACCAAAGAGATAGCGAGTCCCAAGGTTGTACTCAGCATCTGCATAGCCTTGTTCGGCAGCTTTTTTGAACCACTCGAGTGCTTTCTTGTCATCCTTGGGGACCCCCTCTCCCGAAGCGTACATAGACCCCAATTCATTCTCTGCCAACATGTGCCCTGATTCGGCGGCTCTGCTCACCCAGTTGAACGCTTTTGCCGCGTCCGTCTTTACTCCGGCACCCATCGAATACGCCAAACCAAGCATAAACTGCGCCTGAGGATCGCCACTCGCTGATTTCTGCTGGAGTGAAGGAATGTCCTTTGAAGTCAAACGGGACACACGCTCGACGACGGCGCCAAGAGGGTCTTGCTGAGCCACCGCAAGATCTGGAAGCGCAAGGAGAACGAGCAACAAGCCCATCTTCATTAGGCTCTTCCTTATCCCAGCATGTTACCAGCGGGGTTTGGGAAAGTCAGCGGACTGCGCACAAAAGCGATGCTCGGAAATAGATCTTCTAGCGTACACTGCAAACGATGACAGCGACAACGGAAGGCGCAGGCTCGTGCAGTCTCGTTGGTCGGTTCCGGATGGGGCCGGGGCGCGACATGTTCGTCGCCCTCAGGTGGTTCGCGGTGGTATTTCCCCTGTTTGCAGTTAGCTTGCCGCCGAGTGCGAGCAGGATGCGTGGAACTGAAACTACATCTTCCGAAGCTCTGATTCGGTTTGCATACCGTTCGATTGACTTCCGCCTGGACACCTGCGAGACGCCTGAGCGCCATGAGCCTGAGGCTATGGGGGGAGGAGTGGCCGTCTTTGACTACAACAACGATGGACGCCTCGACATCTTTTTTGCGAACGGCGCGGACATACACACGCTGAAGAAGGACTCGCCAAAGTACTGGAATCGTTTGTTCCGAAACGACGGCAACGGCGTTTTCACGGACGTTACGGAACAGGCTGGCCTTAAGGGGACTGGCTTTGACGTGGGCGTTGCAATTGGCGACTACGACAATGATGGGCACGAAGACATTTTTGTCTCCGGTGTTTATCGCAACACACTGTACCACAACAATGGCGACGGCACTTTCACTGATGTCACCGCCAAGGCGGGGCTCGGAAAGATGGATCCGGAGTACGGCCCGCTGTGGTCGGTTGGGGCAGTCTGGGTGGACGTGAATAATGATGGGCTGTTGGACCTGATCGTCATTAATTACCTGAAATGGGACGGTCGGAACGAACCCTATTGTGATGCCGGCGGCCACCGAGCCTATTGCCACCCGGGGAAGTACAAACCCACGCCGAACCAATTGTTCCTCAACAATGGCGACGGCACGTTTCGGGACGCTTCGGTGGAGTGGGGGCTGCGTGCACATCCCGGAAAGGGAATGGCAGGCGCGATAGCCAGCACGAGCCTCGACGGCAAAATGGATCTCTTTGTGACTAACGACAAGCTCCTCAACTTTTTCTTTCGCAGCAAAGGCGGCAAGTTCGAAGAGGCGGGCTTTGACGCCAGCGTGGCTTTGCATGAAGACATTGGGTTCATCTCCGGCATGGGAGCCGACTTCCGTGATCTGGACAATGACGGTTATCCTGACATTTGCCTGGTCGCTCTTGCTAACGAAACATTCCCGATGTATCGCAATACCGGCAAGGGGACGTTCGAAGACGTCACCGAACCGAGCGGCATGGCTAAACTGAGCTTGCCGATGGCGGGCTACTCTCCCACGATCGCCGATTTCGATAACGACGGGTGGAAAGACATTTTTGTCACGCGCGGAGATGTTCAGTCACTGCAGTCCATGCCACACGCCAATGTGAATCAGCCAAACACTGTTTTCCGCAACTTGGGCGGTATGAAATTCGCGGCGCTAACCGATGAGGCGGGCTTGACTTCACGTCCCCCTGCCAGACACCGGGGATCGTCCATTGGCGACCTGAACGGCGACGGTCGACTGGATGTTGTCGTGAGTGCGATCAACGCCCCTGCCGAGATTTGGATGAATGAGAGCCCGGATAACCACTGGCTCGAGATCAAGCTTCAGGGCACCAAGAGCAATCGCGATGGCGTTGGCGCCTTGGTCAAAGTTGTGACCAAGAGCGGCTCCCAATACAACCACATGACCACGAGCGCAGGTTACGCCTCCTCGAGCGCGGGACCCGTTCATTTTGGACTGGGACCGAACGCGTCCGCCGATTTGGTCGAGATTCGCTGGCCCTCCGGAATTGTCCAACAAATGCGCGATGTCGCCGCCGACCGCATCATCGTGGTCAAAGAGCCAGGAAAGTAAACGCCAGGTTCCCGAAACGAGTGCTGTTGACCAATGGACTTGCCTTACCGGGATGAATCCGCGTCTGCGCAAAAAAGAAAGGGCGGCTTTGCAAGCCGCCCTTTCACTGATTCCAGTTGATGGAATGATTACCACATAAATTTGATCTGGCCCTGGATAATACGGTGGCCAATGGTGTTGGTAGCGTAGCCGAAAGCCGGGTTGAGAACGCCGCTTGAGTTGAAGTTAAGATTCAAGCCGGAATCGCCCGAGATGAACGTACGATTCGGATGATTCACGAAGTTGTAGCCCGAAAAGCGGAACTGGAGCTTTCTGCTTTCCGACTGTCCAAACGTGAAGCTCTTGAACAGTGACATATCGGTGTTAAAGAATCCCGGACCGGTTAAAGTGGGGAAAATATAGTTGCCCTGCTTGCCCGGTGTTGCGAACGGCGCGAAACATGCGCCGTTGATGTATTGGTTCTGCTTGAGCCCTTGCCTGGGGTCGCAGGTGAGCGTGGGCATAAGCGTGATATTCGGCGTGCCAAGCACGGTGCTACTGTTCGCCTGGAGCGGGTAGGGGTGCGTGCCTGTCGAGTCCGTATAGGCAAGGGTCTTCCCCATGAACGTGGTACCGGCGGGAATAAAAGCGGAGTAGTTGAAATTCGAGTTGACCGCGGCTTGCAGGTCCGCTCCGGTTTGGTACTGCGCAAGTCCCGAGACTTGCCAACCGTTGGCCGCGCCTTTCACGAAGCGGTTCGCGTTGTGTACTGTTGGGAATTCATATACATAGGCGAGGTTGAAGATATGCGTGCGGTTGTTGGGCAGGGTTCCATAGTTGTTCCTGAGGATTGTGGGATCTCCGGTTGCCGCGCCGTTTTCGCCGCGAATGCCCAGCGCCTTGCCAAACGTGTAATTGCTCAGGAAGGTCATGTGCCCAGCCTGTTTGTTCCAGGTCACCTGGAGGCTGTTGTAGTTGGAATACATCTTGTGATCGATGAGCTTCACCGACCCATAGCTCAACGGGCGCGTGGCTGCTACTTGCTGGTCGTAGTAGCCGGTGGTCCAAGGCCACCCCCCATTGACACAAGAATTTGCCCCGCCTGCAGTTCCGGGGTCTTTTGCGCCGGGAGCAAGCGCGGGATTGCAGTCTGGCAGCCAGCCACATTGCGATGTTCCGGTTGACGCCCATGGGGGGTTATATCCCGACGCACATGTGTTCGCATTGAACATGGCCCCCATGCCGAGGTCATTGATCTGGTCGAAATTGTTGTTGTAGTTGCTCAGGTAGTCAGACTTGCTCCCGACGTATGCTACCTCCAACAAGCTATGCCAAGGCAGCCGCTCAGCGAGGGTGAAGCTGTAGGTCTGGGTTCGCGGCTCCTGGTCATCCTTCGGATCCAGGGCTGTGACTCCACTCGCATTGAATTGCGCCTGAGTGGAATTGATTTGAGAGATCTTCAGATTCAATCCCGGGGTTGAAAACGATCCGCGGACAACGCCATATGCGCCGTTCTGGACGTTCTGTTCGTCATGATAGTGGTACATACCATAGCCGCCGCGCAGCACTGTCCGGCCAGTGCCAAACAGATCCCAGGCAAAACCTACGCGAGGATTGTAGAAAAACGGTCTGCTGGAGGAGCCCGAGAGCGGCGTCGAAGAATGCACCTTGTTCCACTCTATGCCGGGGAACGTAGCGGTCTTACCATTTGTAGTTACCGAGCCGCCAGTTCCACTGGCGTAAAGGTTCGGATACCAGGCCGCAAAGCCGTAGCCTGTGGTATCCACCCAGGGTCCCAGATGCGAGAACCGCATCCCGTAATCCAGGGTGAAACGGCGAGAAATCTTCCAGGAGTCCGTGGCGTAAAATTCCGACGTCATGTAGCGGAAGGCAGGAGTGACATCAAGAGTCAATTCCGAATAGTTTGTGGTCTGCCCAACGAGCATGTCAGCGTACGCGTTGCCGCTGCTGCCGCCTCCCCAGGGGGCAAACACCATCGAGCCATTGACAGGACCATTGCCAGGTTGCTCGTTCCAGGTGCGCTCCCAGTAGAAGCCGAACTTGGTGGTGTGGGTTCTCCAAACTTTGGAGAGGTTGTCTGCCACGGATGGCAGAGTCTTCTTGGCATAAACGTTGCCGTTCAACTCAAATCCGGTGTTGAGCATATTCGAAATGCCATCGCCCCAGCCGGTCATCTGCGGGAAGATCAGGTTCTGTGTATTGGAGTGGGTAAAGATCGTGCCGTAGTTGAGACCGAGCGCCCCGCGCTCTAATTTGGTTCGATCCTGAAAATGATTCGGTAGGTTTAAGTACGTGTAACTGAAAACCACTTCGTTGGTGAGAGTGGGGCTGATTACCTTTGTTACGTTCGCCGTCACGACGTCCGATTGCGATGTTTCAGCGATGGCCGAGGGGTAAGGCGTTGTCGGGGCAGCCCAACTGTTCGTACCACCCGGTCCCCAAAGAACGTCAAGGCTGTTTAAAGCGCTATCATGCTGGTGGTTATAGGTCACGTACAGCTTCGTCGTCTGGCTGATGTTGTAATCCACACGCCCGCGGAACTGCAACATGTTGGAACGCCGGGTCTGACCGCTGGCGTAATTAAAACCCCCGAATTTACTCGGATCCTGGTTGGGCATCGGATAGATGTTCATCAAGATTTTACCGTTAGGGTCCGGAGCAGTGTTGAGCTTACCGCCAGTGAACATGCTGCCGCCCGGCACTCCCGTAACGCCATAGCCGTTCAAGCTGCTTAGATAGGCGGCATCACTGAAATCACCGTTGCGCATTGCTGCGGTCGGAACCACGGCGTGATAAACGCCGTTGTCCACATCCTGCTTGTAATACTCAGTTCCGAAGAAAAAGAAGAGTTTCTCGCGGTTGTGGTTAAAGTTTGTGCCTGGAATGATGAGCGGCCCGCCGATGTTGAAGCCAGGATAGAAATACTTTGATTCGGGGCGCCCCTCCCCCGCATTCTTGTTTTGCGGATCGTTGGCGTTGAGATGGAAACTACGAGCGTAGACATAAGCCTCACCGTGGAACTGCTGACCGCCTGACTTGCCGATGGCGCTGATGACCACCGGCCCCTTGGCCTCATCCGCGCCGAAGTTCGAGGTCATCACTTTTAGTTCCGCGGTCATATCGACATTGGTGTTCATGGCCTGGCCGCAATTGCAACCAGGATCAATGATGTGGGCGCCGTCGGAAGTTATGTCCAGAGCCGCGCCGCGGGTTCCGTTGGCTGAGAAATTCCCCACTGGACCCGTGCCGGTACGATCATCCTGGGCCGCATACGAAGACACGTTCATGACACCACTCGTCATCGCTACACCCGGTATGATCTTGATAAACTCGGCCGCATTCTGGCCCACAATGGCCACGTTCTGCAAAATGTGCTGATTGATGAGGGTGGATTTCTCGCCGGAGTCTGTCGGTGTAATCTGGATGCTCGACGCTTCCACGACCACGGTTTCCGTCGCAATGCCAGGTTCCAGCTTGATTCCAGCAACATTCCGTTTGTCATCGGAGGTGAGGACGATGGATTTGGCTGCCCACTTCTTAAAATTCTCTCTCTCCACAGAAAGCGTATACGTGGCGGGCGGGACGGCAGCGAAAGTAAAGTAGCCTTCCCCGTTACTCTTGGTCGTCCGCGTGTCGCCGCTCGCTTCGTTCTTCAGCGTTACTGTCGCATCCGGAACTACCGCGCCTGACGCGTCAAACACAGTTCCGCTCAGAGTCGCGCTAGTGGTCTGCGCCAGCGCCGACGGTTGAAAAGGCAAAACAAGAGTAGCCAGGACCGCAGCCAAAAGCATAAGTGCCACGACCGAGCCTTTACGCAGAAAATCGATGCTGCACGCAGAAAGTCGCACAATTGGAGTCATCAAGAAGCACCCCCCTTTTTTGCTTGAAAACTTGAAAATGAGAACCACCACCGGCCCTAGTTACGTGTAACGCCTGTCTCAGGACAGAGAGACGCTACCGTTAACGTTCACGATAGTGGGTTTCTACAATCCGGTCGGCGGCTTGTCAAGCGTTTTTTTTATGTTTCACATCAATTTTGTGGTTCGTGCCGCCCCAAGGCAAATTCTGAGGTGGTACTGGAACTTACGATTTGGGATTTCGCGGGTGTTATAAGGCTGTCAAAAACTGGCAATTGCAGGAACTTTACGGCCAGTTTGCCTGCTCCGCTTTGAGCCGAGTGTACTCGGCATTTTCGCGCCGCATATCTTCGATACGGCCGAGGGCGCGATACTCATTCACAATCTGCAGCCGGATGGCCGGACTCACGGAATCGAGCCGCTCCGCCGCCAAGAGGGCTGCCAGAGCACCCGCGTGGTCACCTTGGGTTCGGAGCGTCTTCGCAAGCGCCAACTGTGCTCCTACAGAATCAGGACTCAGCGCCACTGCCTCGCGAGCCGATTTTAGCGCCTCGTCCAGCTTGCCATCGAGAAGGTAGCGCAGGGCCAGTTGGACTCGGGAAGGCACACTATCGGGAGTGACGCTTAGATCTTGCAGGAACTCTGGCGCGCACCGTTCGGGATCCCGAGCCGCAAGGTATGTGCCATAAAAATAGTGTACGTTGGGGAACTTCGGGTACTTGGAAACCAGCGCTTTAAAGTCAGCTTCGGCCTCGTCAGATGGCTGAGTTGCCAGGTCCCAGAAGGCTTTCCCGGCCATTGCTATGACGTCCCGCTGGCTTGCTGGCGCATCCGAAGGCAGGATTGGCATACGCAGTGATGGCAGACCGGCGGCAAACATCATCTCGGGGTTATTGTGAACCTTTCGCGCGATGCGCATCAGAATCTCCTGCGCCACCTCGAAGGCGCCCTGCTGAGTGAGCAGTAAGCACAGATGGTAGTCGGCCATATCCAGCAACGGCCCTCCTCCGCCCTGCGTTTCCGGTACTAACATGTGGGCTTTCTTCAGATGCGTGAATGCAACGTCGTATTGCTTGGCGCGAAATTCACACAGCCCGAGCAGCGCCCAGCCCGGTGCGGCCGAGGCATCCAGCTCCACCATTCGAGTTAACGCATCGCGGCATTCCGTGTAGCGGTCGCGCTCGTATTCGATCATCCCGAGCGCCCACCACCCTTGGGCCCAATCGGGACGCAACTTGACGGCGCGGCCATAGAGTTGGGCGGCCTCCTCGGGATGATCCGCCTCGTAAGCCTGCCGGGCCCTGGTGGAAAGTTCTTCAAATGTCCGAGGCTCGCTCTGCCAAGAGGCCAACGCTAGCAGCAGAAGAACGCTTATCCCCCGGATCATTTCTGTAAACTCCGGCCGCGTGCCTGATCCTTTGCCTGGATCGCGGCGTCCATCTCTTCGGCGATCTTCTTCTCTCGTCGGGCTTCAGTTACACGCCCCAGACGAAAGTAAATCGTTGAGAGGCTGCGATGCGCCTCCGTGTACTCCGGCGCATCTTTTACTAGAGCCTCCAAGAGCGCCGCTGCGCGCTGGTCGTCTCCTTCGTCTGAGCGCATCAGAGCGAACTGATAGCGGACTCGGACATCTTTCGGTCGTAACTGCGTGGTCTCTTCCAGACGGGAGTGCGCTTCCTGGAGTTTGCCCTCCTGACGCAGTAGCGTCCCCAGCCAAAGCATCGCATCGAAAGCAGTTGGGTCCAGAGTCAACGCTTTGCGGAACGCCGTCTCAGCACCGTCCAGGTCGGCCGCCATAAACGCCAATCTCCCGCGCAGAGTGTAGGCCTCCGGCAGATTCGGATTCAGCGCGAGAGCCCGGTCCACCTCCCCGAGAGCATCCTTTTTCTCGTTGGCTTTCATGCGCGTGAAAGCCATTAGCATGTGAGCCTCGGCGGTATCGCCATTTCGCAAGATGCGCTCGATCATAAGGGCTCCGCGCTCGTCGTGCCCCTGATGCAGTAACGCGGTACCGAGCAAGTAAGCCAGAGTGAGATCGTTCGGGTCGGCGTCGGTCAGCGGATCTAGCAGCGCCACCACACGCCCATCTTCGCCTTGGCGAAGATAGCATTCCGAAAGGAGCAGCATGAGTTGCCGCCGCTCAGGTGCATCGGCCGGCTGAATCGCGTAAACCGCTTCGAACTCTTTGACAGCTGGTTTGATCTCGCCCGTTTTGTAGTAAGCAAGTGCAAGGTTGAAGCGGATCCCGTAATTGGTTGGCTGTGCCGCCAGGGCCTGCGTGTATTCCTGAATGGCTTCGGTGTAGCGGCCCTCGTGAGCCAATGCGGCGCCTAGATTGGAGCGAACCGGAGCCGCTTCCGGATGGGTTTTCAAATAGGCCTGATACTCGGTGATCGCTTCGGCGTAGCGTCCCGACTGGTGCAGCTCGACGGCCCGGCTCAAGGTCTGCCGCCCGGATTCATCCTGTGCCTGCGCGAAGCACGGCAAAAGCAAGCACACCAGCATCCACCACCGCATCACTTTCATAGCCCCAGAGCCAGTATAACCGGAGGGTAGCCCGTTGCGCTTCATTTGACTGCACCGCTTCCCCTGCGATTGCGTGCAGTGTGCTAGGAGCTGGCGGCCAGCACGGAATCCGGCGGCATTTCCGTCCACGATCTGGACCAACCGCGATTGGGCACTATGCCCACGCCTTCCCGAATTGTCAGCAGTTGATTGGCCGACATACCTTTGTAGCTTTCATGTAGTCCGCTCGGCCAAAATATCTCAAGGTCAACTGAGACCGATGTTCCCAGCCCGAAGTGCAACCGGGGATCGTTACAGGAGAAGAAGCTAGACTGACTGAGTAGGGCTTGCGCTTGGGTCTTCCCGCCATAATGGGCCAATATGCGAGCTCCGATTGCACTGCGATTGGATTTTGTGCCTTCGAGCTTAACCTTAAGCCAGTTTACCTTGCCGGTGAGGTCGTTTCGCAAAAGCGACGGCGGTTCGTTAAGGTTGACGACGACGATGTCAACGTCGCCATCATTATCGAAATCTCCGAAAGCGCAGCCACGGCTGCAATGCTGGGCTGCAACGCCAGGACCCGCTTCGTCGATCAATTCCTCAAATATACCTTGACCCAAGTTTCGGAAGACCGCCCGCGGAGTCTTGTTGGGGTATTGTGGTAGCTTTTTTTCAATCTTGGGGTCCACATGACCTGTGGTCATGAACAAGTCTGGATAACCGTCGTTATCCAGATCAACAATTCCTGCGCCCCAACACACGTAACGAGTCTCGACGCCCAGGCGCGAGGATGATGTGGCGTCCTGAAAGTAGGCCTTTCCATCGTTGCGGTAAAGAATGTTCCTGTCGTCAGCGAAGTGGGTCTTAAAAAGATCGAGGTGCCCGTCTAGATCGTAATCTCCCACTCCGACACCCATGCCCGCCTGTGCCATGCCGTCGTCGTTTAACGCGACGCCCCGCAGGACCCCCTCTTCGCGAAAGGTTCCATCGTGGTTGTTCATGAAAAGGAGGCTGGGAGTGGCATCACAAGCGACGTAAATGTCCGGCCAGCCATCTTCATCGAAATCGGCTGCTACAACCGTCAGGCCGTAACTCGAAGTCGCTTGCGCGATGCCCGCGCGCTCGCTCACATCGGTGAACGTCCCGTCGCCATTGTTTCGATAGAGCCAATGCCTGCCGGTGGGCAGCCCGCGCGGCCCGCACGCGACGGGGATTCCTAGCCAGATGCAGCTGTTGTTTTGCCCAGGGACCGGCGCCTGCTCAAAGGAAAACCGCACGTAGTTGGAGACGAAAAGGTCGAGGTACCCGTCGCGGTCATAGTCCACAAAGCTGCAACCGGCGCCCCAGCGCTGCTCCTGGCTCCAGAGGCCGGCCGTCTTGGTCATATCCGTGAAGGTACCATCGCCGTTATTGCGGTAGAGAATGTTCTGCCCGAAGCAGGTGCAGAAAATGTCGTCAAAACCGTCGTTGTTATAGTCACCCACGCAAACGCCACAAGCCCAACCAACTGATTGCAGTCCTGCTTTTTTTGTAACATCCGTGAAACTGCCATCACGATTGTTTTTGTAAAGACGATTGGTGGCACCATCGGGTGCGCCCTCAAGACGAGTGCCCGACAAAATGAAAATGTCCATCCAGCCGTCATTGTCGTAGTCGATGAACGCGCAGCCACAACCAGTCGCCTCGACAAGATACTTCTTTTGCTCCGTCCCGCCGTAGATGATCGGGGCACGCAGCCCCACATCCTGCCCAACATCCACAAAACGAGCATGGAAAGGGCGACCGGAAGGCGCGGATCTCGGCAATGGCTTAGCGCTGTGTGTGGAAAGCCCCTGCGCTAGGAGCCACTTACTGCCGACGGAAAGCGCAGTCCCCATCCCCAACTGCGCAAACCTACGGCGTGTGATAGTCATTGGCAGAAGTTCTCCCAGAAATTCAGGCGTCTCACGGACAAATCCGTCCCCTGCCCTTGCCTGACCCGCCCGCGGCAAATTCCCGCAAACGCCCACGCGCCTCATTCAAGTCCGTTAGTTCACCTGAACTGTGACCTTCTCCTCCGCCTTGGAGCTGCCTTGAGTGACGCCGATGTGGATCTCGTATGCGCCTGGAGCGAATTTATCCGCAGGCAAGTTCGCGATGTAAGGAATTCGTCCGTCTTGTTGCACGTCCGGCAACGGCGCCTCTGCCGCGCCGAGATATTGTCCTCCCTTGTAGAAGGACATCGTGAGCTTAAGAGCATCCTTATTGGCGCGATCCGGATAGACCGCAAAGTAGAAAGGCAGAACATTTCCAGGACCGCCCTTGAGCGCGCGAGCAAGAGTGGGCACCACCTTGCCTCCCGGGAAATAAAATGCATCCGGAGCCGGATTGCCGTCTTTCATGGGGTCAGTCCGGCGTATCACGACCACGTCGCTCATAGACAGCTTGCTGGAGGGTGGTTGCACCGTGAGGGTGCTCTTTGTTACTCCGATCTTGCTGCCGTTTCGATCCATTACCGCCGCTTCCAGGGCATATTCTCCTGGCGGCAGTTCCGTTCGGAATGTTTGAACCAGGTTTCCCGCCTTGAACGCATCCACCTTGTCGAGAGCGACCTGCACGGCAAAGTCTTTACTAAACTTTTCAACGATTTCGCCGTTGGCATTCTTCAAGACGGCAATCAGCGCTGCATCGACCGCGCTGTTCTTTTGATCTGCCTGTGGCGCGAAAGTCAGTCCTTTGAGGGGAGCTTCCAACGTCACCATGTACTCGACTTTCAGGCCATGATCATTGAACCGCTCTGCCGCAGCCTGAAAGGCCACATCCAGAGGAGGCGACGCGGCATTCAAGGCATTCAGTAGGGGCATCTCATAGGCGAACAACTGTTGTCCACCCTTGATGTGAGGCAAGGCAAAATATCCGCTGCGAGCATGGACAACGACATCCGGGCGATCCACGCGGGCGGAAATTTTGCGGAACTTGCCGTCAAATACCGTAATATGCGGAGCGTACGAAGCTTCGTAGTAGGTTCGCACTTCTTCCAGTGCAGTTCTGAGGGGCGCTCGATAGTCGTTGGTTTCGGCAATCGTCACGCCGCCGGTTTGCTGAGCCAGGTCGCGTAACCAGAGCAACGGATTAGCACGCAGCGCGCCTTCCGCCGTTTCGCCGGCGCGTGCCTGCGCCGCCGTCACCTCGCCGATGCCTCCTCTCATCTGCTGTGCGCGAGTTTCTCCAGCAGCGTAGTTGAGTGCATCACGGCCCGTGTTGTTCTGACTCCAAGTCACCAGCCCTTTGGGATCAACCGTGTAGAAGCTGACGTTCGCGCGATTCGCGACGCTGATCAGGTTGGCGTATTGCTCTTTCACCGTCTCCGGGATGAACAACCATGGATTGAAGTACAATATCCCTTTGCGGCCCGGGAACTGGGACTGCGACCGCACCAGGGCCGACAGCGCATCTAGCGTTGATCTGGCGTTATATGCCCGGTCAGCAGTCTCGGCCTGTGTGAGCATGTCGTACTGTATCCGCGCCATTCGATAGTTGACAAAATCCTGAACCTGGCTTTGATTTGGGCCGCCTCCGATGCCGCCTTGGAGTTGCGGCTCACCCTCTGACAGAAGCTGCTGGAGGGCCTGTTTTACCTCGGCGGACTGCTTCTCATATTGGAGAAACGACCACGTCATGGACTTATCCATGGACCTCAACAATGCGGTGTGGTTGGTCGTAAAAGGTTGGACAATGTGCAGCCCATGGTCCACCGTCAGGATTGAGTAATACAGGTTTTTCTCTGGGGACATGTCGAGAATGTCCTTGAGCGCTTGGCGGAAGAACCGCTTGCCATCCTGGTCCAGTCCTTCGAAGACGAGAGTAACTAAACGCAGTTGCCGCATCGGATCCAACGTGAGTGATTCACTCGATCCACTGGCCGTACTTGTCGTGTTGGAGGGCGCACTGCCTTCCACCAAGCGGAATGACGTAAGCTTCTGCTCGACCCCATCCTCAAAAACGTGGATTTCCTCTGGCCGAATATCGCGGATCGTTCGGCCCTTCTTGTCGCGGAAGACCACGTCGAGCACGACCTCTTGCGCGGTCGAACGAACAACAGGGCGGGTATCCTGACCCGAAGTGTTTTGCTGGGATGGCTGCTGGGCCACCAAGCTGAATGCACCCAGCAGGAATACCGCGAGAATAAGAGACAGCCGGTTCATGGTTCAGACCTCCAGCGGAAACTTTACGGAGCAAGTGTAGCGCTACTTTCAATGCAGCAAGAACGATTTTTTCCGGCCTTCCTGGCCATTTCAGGCCGTTCCGCTAATTGTGGTTTGGATTAAGACCGAAACCTGGCTTCTATAGTTCCCCGAGATCGCGGTTTTCCAAGTGGCTCTGCAATGACATAGTTAGCGCCCTTGGCGCGGTCGTGGGCATTCGGTTTAAGGTTGCGTGCTCGCACTCTGAGCCTCAAACTTCTGACATAATCGAGTCGTGATTCGGAGAATTATTCTCATTCTGATTTTTGTACTTTGCGGAGCCTCGATGCGGGGGACTCCGCTCTTCCTGCAAGCTGCGAACCCTAACCCGACTGCGAACGATAAAAAGACACAAGGAAATGGGAATTCCAGGTCGTTTGAGAAATTGGTGGAACGCGCGCAGGCAGCAATGGACTCCGAGCGCGTCCCGGAAGCCATCCGGCTGTATGACCACGCCACTAAGCTTCGGCCTGACTGGCCCGAAGGCTGGTGGCATCTCGGAACGCTGTTGTTTGATGCAGGACGCTTCAGGGAAGCGCGCGATGCCTTCGCGCGCTTCGCGTCGGTCGAACGGAACCAGCCTGGCCCTGGGTTCGCCATGCTCGGTCTGAGCGAATTTCAACTAAAGCATTACACCAGGGCACTTCCGGCGTTGGAACGCGGCAGAAAGCTCGGCTTAGGGGCCAACCCAGAGTTCATGCGCAGTGTGCTGTTTCACGCTGGCATCCTAAACGCTCTGCTGGGCAAACCAGAAATCGCACTCCAGCGCTTGACGTTGGCCGCCAACCAGGTCGCTGCCGCGCACCCAGAGGCTCCCAAAGATACGGTATTGGCGGATCTGCAGCTGCTGGACGCTTTCGGAATTGCTGCGCTGCGCATCCCGAAGCTTCCTTCCGAACTCGCAACCTTGCAAATTCCGGTGGTCCGTCTGGCTGGCCGCGCCCAGGCGTTGATCGCCTTACAGGACCGCGTGGCGGCCGAAACGGAGTTCCAACAGTTGCTGGCCCTTTACCCCTCTGAACCCGGTGTGCATTATTTCTATGGCGTATTTCTGCTGAAGGAGCGTCCCCCGCTGGCTATTGACGAATTTCGCCGCGAAATCGAAGTCTCCCCCTCTCACGACGCGGCGCGGATTCAACTCGCTCTGGAATTGCTCCGCACTGGTGAGTACGAACAGGGGCTGAAGTATGCGAAAGAGGTGGTCGCCTTGGCGCCGCAGAACTTCGTCGCGCACGTAGCATGCGGCAGGCTATGGCTGGCCCTCGGAAAGACTAATGGAGCGCTGCAAGAGTTGCGCACGGCAGTTAAGTTGGCTCCCGGCAGCCCCGACGCGCACTTTGCGCTTTCCCAAGCTTTGTCTGAGGCAGGACGGAACGGCGAGGCCGCGCGCGAGCGAGCCGAGTTCGAGCGCCTGAAAGCGTTGACCGATACCGCAGAGTGATGACAGGCAAATTTCGAGACACGCCATGCTAAACTCAGCTTCAACGATGATTCGATTCTTCCTTTCTATAGTCCTGTCGATGGCGGCGCTCGTTGCTCTCGCGGTAACGATCGTGATTGGAGCACAAGCAGACAAAGGCAGTAGCATTCGTTTTGAAGACATCACTGGCCGGTCGGGTATGACCTTCGTGACGGACAGTAGTCCAACTCCGAACAAGAACCAACCGGAGACGATGGTCTCGGGCATCGGTCTAATCGATTACGACAACGACGGATACTTAGATATCTTCATCATTAACGGGGCAGCGATTCCGTCTCTCAGGAAAGAGTCGCCCAAATACTACAACCGCCTCTTCCACAACAACCATGACGGCACGTTCACGGACGTTACAGAGAAAGCCGGACTGGTAGGCGATGGCTACGACATGGGCGTCGCCATCGGTGACTTCGATAACGACGGTTGGCAGGATATTTACGTCGCGAGCGTCACCAAGAATCATCTATATCGAAATAATGGGGACGGCACCTTCACGGACGTCACGGACAAAGCTGGGGTCGGCACACCGACTTATAAGGGCCGTAAGATGTGGAGCGCGACTGCCGGTTGGCTGGACTACAATAACGATGGCAAGCTGGATCTTTTCGTGTCGAATTACTGCCGCTGGGAAGTCAACAAGGATCCCGTATGTCTAAGCGGAGGGCGGCTGCGGGCTTACTGCCACCCTAAGTTTTACGAGCCGCTCCCATCCACCTTATACCGCAATAACGGCAACGGCACATTCACTGACGTTTCTGACGAAACGGGCATCTCCAAGAAGTTAGGCAAGGGGATGGGTGTGGGCTTCAATGACTATGATGGAGACGGCTTCATTGATATTTTTGTCGCCAACGACAACATGGCGAATTTGCTCTTCCACAACCTCAAGGGCAAGGCTTTTGAAGAAGTGGCAATGGATGTCGGCGTGGCTTATTCCGAAAACGGCAAGGCTGTCTCGGGGATGGGAGCCGAGTTTCGCGATCTGGACAACGACGGCCTGCCGGACATCTGGCACACGGCGACCGAACTGGAGACCTTTCCCTTGTTCCGTAATCGCGGCAACGGCATTTTTATCGATGTCACCGGCCGGAGTAGGCTCGCCCGGCCTACTTTGGAAATGTCGGGCTGGTCCAACGGGGTCGCCGACTTTGACAACGATGGCTTGAAGGACCTGTTCGTTGCCCGCGGCAACGTTCTTGACAACATCGCTGAATTCTCCAACCGGGCGTACGCTGAGCCTAACTCAGTCTTCCGAAACCTGGGCAAAATGACGTTCCAAGATGTGACGGCGCAAGCAGGTCCCGACATGCAAGTTGCTGAACCCTATCGCGGTGCGGTTATCGGCGACTTGTTCAACGACGGACACATGGATATCGTTGTTACCGTCTTGAATGGCAAAGCAAGAATTCTCCGTAACGTGACATCGAATGCCAATAACTGGGTGACCTTTCAACTGGTGGGCACCAAGAGCAATCGCATGGCAATCGGCGCACAACTGAAAGTGACGACCGAAGACGACAATAGCCAGTATGACATTGTCTCGACAAGCGCGGGCTTCGCAGCATCGCGCGATCCCCGTCCCCACTTCGGTCTAGGTCCCTTCAAGACGGTGAAACAGGTCGAAGTGCGTTGGCCCAGCGGGGTACGCCAAGCGCTGAGAGATTTGCCGGCCGATCAGATCCATCGTATTGTGGAACCATAAAGTCTCTCCTTAAAATCAAATTTGGAATTTCGATTGCGACGACTACCACGTTCATCCACAATGCGCAGAAAGATAGCAACACAAACCATGAATTCGTGCGTGCCGAACGAGTTCGGCTCGAAATCAAATACGTTTAGCGTTGCATCGAAATCCTCGACTTTGCCCTCTCCCAAACGGAACATTCTGCTTCAGAGAATGGATAACCGACACGAAGGTTCCCGACAATATTGCACTGTCGAGCGACTCGGCTCAGAACCGAATGCTCCGCGGTCCTGAGCGTCGGAATTCGAGACGGAAAACTTTGGCGATCACGAGCACAATCTGAGTAGCGGAACCCCATGCCAGCGTTCCAGGGATGATCCTTGCGATCCAAGGCTCTTGGTGTCTTTGGTGTCTGTTTAAGGCGGAAATTTGATCTAAACAGAGGAAGTAGGAGAGGCGGTTGAAACAGGCGAGAGCGTAGAAATCGCCTGTATTCATGAACCTTTCATGCATCTTATTGAAAACAGGGTAGGATTACAAAAGTGGCTTGGTGAGTATCCCACCCTCTCCGCCAGAAAGCCATTCTCAGTAAGATTTGATGATTCTTCGCACTGTCCAGCAGGTCCGCCGGGTCTTCCTGATCATCGCTGGGTTCACCTTGCTGCTGGCAGGTGGCGTTATGCTGGTCACTCCCGGGCCGGGAATGCTTACAATTCTTCTCGGGCTAGGATTGTTGGCCGCCGAATTTGTTTGGGCGCGCCGCCTGATGGAGCGCATCAAGCACGAAGGCGGGCGCTTGAAAGACGCTGTCCTTGGCCAGTCGAAGGAATAGCCCTCTGGGGTTTGAGAGTGTATATTTTCCCATCTCTCAGCGGCACTAGGCAGCTGCAGACCATAAACCGGTCAAATCAAAATATCCGCTTGACTTTGACGTAACGTCAACCTGTACCCTGCATCACAGGTAGAAAACAGGGGGCCAACAATGAGAGTCGGAGATTTCGCGCGCTTGGGAAATGTTTCCTCGCGGACGCTGCGCTTCTATTGTCAGGTCGGCTTGCTCATGCCCGCGCATGTCAATCCTGGCAACGGTTATCGGCATTACGACCCGCGACAACTGACGCAGCTCCACCAGATTCAGGAGTTCAAGGAAATGGGGCTTTCCCTTTCGGAGATTCGCGAACTTCTGAGACGGCGATTGACTGCCCGGGAATTAAGAGAACTTTTCCGCGAGAGACGTGCCGCGTTGCTCGACACAATCAAGCAAGATTCCAGCCGATTGGCCCAACTCGACGCTCATCTGCGCGTACTAGAAACCAATCGGAGGAGTGCTCTTCAGGACGTTTTCTTGCGGCATACCCAACCGGTCTGGGTTGTCTCGCTTCGGGAGAAGATTCACCGCTATGATGAGGCCGAAGAGATGTTCGAAGAAATCGAACGCGGCGTGGACCTTGCTAATCTATCCCAGCAGCGTGCGGCTCTATGGCACACTTGTGCGAATGAAGGCCCAACGATTGACTGCGAAGTATTGCGCTTCCTGAAACGCCCCATCCCTGGTCGCAGCGTCCTCAGAACCTTTCAACTTCCCGGGACGACTGTTGCTTCGATATTTCATTTGGGCGGTGATCGAACTCTGGACCGTGCCTATCGTGTGCTCTCAGCGTGGCTTGCCACCAGCATGTACCGCTTGGCTGGGCCAAAGCGCGAGATCTATTGGCAGGAAGCCAGGCCAGGCAATGGATTTGAATCACTAACGGAAATTCAATTCCCCGTGGTTCAAGCGCGCCGCGCCAAACGCGCCGTGCAGATTCGTGCAGCATAGCGCAAGCCATTCATTCAGTGTGGCAGGGTTAACGCTCGATTGGAAAACTGGAGGAACCATCCGAACGGTGCTCGTCGGCTTGTGTTTACTTGCGGCCGGGATCGTCCCCCTTTCGTGGAGTGCAGCTAAGTCGAAGGAGAACATGAAAATGGAACACCAAAGAAGTGTCGCGCGTTTCATAAAGTCTGATGCGTTGCCGCCATCGCCCGGCTATTCACAGGTGGTGGAAGTGCGTCCTGGGCGGATTATCTACATCGCCGGACAGGTATCGCTCGATCGTGCAGGAAAGCTCGTGGGCGAAGGGGATATGCGCGCGCAGGCACAACAGGCTTTTGAGAACTTAAAAGCAGCGCTCGAGGCCAGCGGCGCCAAGTTCGAGAATGTCGTCAAGCTGAACTATTATATCCTCGATGTCGCGCAGTTGCCGGCCGTGCGCGAGGTTCGAGATAAGTTCGTCAACACAGCGAACCCTCCCGCCAGCACGGCGTTTGAGGTGAAGCGGCTTTTCCGCGAGGGCTTCCTCATCGAAGTCGAAGCGGTTGCGGCTGTACCGGAATAGTCTGCGTCGATCGGTGCGCCGCAAGTTAAATTCAAGGAGTCTGGGATGAACAACTGGCGCGGGAAATGGGCTCTCATAACCGGGGCCAGCGCCGGGATCGGCGTGGCGCTCGCGGAAGAATTGGCGGTCGGCGGAACGAAACTCGTTCTCACCGCACGCCGAAAGGATCGCCTCGAGTCACTTGCGCGCCGGCTGACGGCCAGCTACAAAGTCAGCGCGGAAGTCATTGCCGCGGATCTGGCCGACTCGAATGCCCCAGAACGGATTTTTGATTTTACCAAAGAAAAAGGGATCGAGATCGATCTGCTGATCAACAACGCCGGTTTCGGCCAATACGGCGAGTTTCATTCCGTTGAAAAGCAGCGTTTACTCGACGTGGTACAGGTGAATTGCAGCGCGGTGGTGCATTTGACAAGGCTATATCTGCCCGAAATGATCGCCCGCCGCCGAGGCGACATTCTCATCCTCGCCTCGACTGCTTCTTTCCAGGCCGTTCCTTATATTTCGACCTACGCAGCTACGAAAGCTTTCGATCTGCTTTTCGCGGAAGGCCTCGCTGAAGAAATGAAACCCTACGGAATTCGCGTCTGCGCGCTTTGCCCAGGCTCGACCGAGTCTGAATTCCACACTGTGTCCGGCCAGGAAAAATTCAAACGGAATGCCGAGACCGCTGAAAAAGTAGCGCATACCGGCTTGAAAGCCCTGGCCACCGGAAAAAGCTACGTCATCTCCGGCCTCGGAAACTACCTCGGCGCGCACGGCGAACGCCTCGTCCCCCGCCGCTTCGTCACCAAAGTCGCCGCCGGCATGTTCAAACCTAAAAAATAGAGGCTTTGCGCCGTCCTTTACGGAACGGGCGCGATAATTCACCCTTTCGCACATCGCTTTCTTCGACACGCGAAAGCCTTCGTCCACGTCTAACCTATTGTGAAAACAACGACTTTCAAGCACTGCCTCCGATCCGCGCAAATGGGAACTTTTTCATTCTGCGGCGGGAATTGACAGATGAGAACAGCCAAGAACGTCGTACCAGGGGAGATGAGAATCGCCGAGCAAGAGAGAGACGACGTTCTGTTGCGGCGGGCCGCCAAAGGCGATGAGGAAGCCTTCACGCTCATCTACCGGCGGCACCAGGCGGCCATGTATCGCTTCGCCTTGCGCATGACCGGAAATACCTGGGCTGCGGAAGAAATTGTGCAGGACGTGTTCATGACGTTGATGCGCGATCCGAAAAAATATGACGCCACGCGCGGAGCACTGGGAGCCTTCCTGTACGGAGTCGCGCGCAACCGAGTGATGAAACACTTGGAACGGTTGCCACGGGAAATTCCGCTCGAAGAAAAAAACGAGGACGGCACGGGCTTTGGAATTGTTTTGCAGGACGCCTCCACCCCGGCGATATGGGCGGAGAAACGCGAACGCATGCAGCAAGTGAGAGCGGCCGTGCAGGAATTGCCAGTGGAGTTTCGCGAAGCTGTAGTGCTTTGTGAGCTGGAAGAAATGAGTTACGAGGAAGCCGCGCAAATGGCGGGATGCCCGATTGGCACGATTCGCTCGCGGCTGCATCGCGGCCGCGCCTTGCTGATGGCCAAGCTGGAAATATTTCGCGGCGTGCCGCGGCGTGCGAGCGCGGCACGATGAAGGATTTTGCGTGATGCAAAGGAAACAAGAAATGACGTGCGAAGAATTTGAAGCGATGGGATTGGACGCCGAGCGCGACGCATCGTTGAGCGAAGTTGAGCGCGCGGCCGCAAATGAACACGCCGGCACCTGTTCACGCTGCGCCGCGCTGCAGGATTCCTGGCAGGCCGCAGAGGCTGAGCTGCGGGCATTCGCGGAAGATACCGCCATGGCGCAGACGCCTGCGCGCGTGGAGATGCGCTTGCGCCAGGAGTTTCGCACCCGGCATGTGACATTGAAAGTTCGGCGCAGGGCCGTGATTGCGGCGTGGGCGCTGGCCGCTGCGGCCGTGGTTGTCGGCGCGGTGAGCTGGCTCAATTGGCGCAAGGGCGGGCACGAAGAAGCGGCGAACGACCTGAAATCTACGCCGAGCGTAACGAATTCCGCGGGAAACACCGCGAACGCTTCGCCTAACTCCGAGGCGCCGGTGCAAGGTGGAGGCGCGGTACAACAGCGGGGCTCGGCAGGGGCTGCCGGTTCCCAAACACTTGTGGCTGAAAATGAACTGAGCGGCTTCACGTTTTTGCCGGGAGCAGTCGTCACGGATACCGATGACGCTGCGATTCTGCGCGTGCGCCTGCAACGGGGTGCGCTGGGCGCGCTGGGCTTGCCCGTCAACGAAGAGC
>Ga0209648_10000258_pt1 | contig 39546 bp, 44 predicted proteins | sample GraSoi2013_115cm_FD_185830 | JGI IMG/M metagenome (GOLD analysis project Ga0209648, IMG submission 185830) | Grasslands soil microbial communities from the Angelo Coastal Reserve, California, USA - Sample 9_17_2013_115cm (SPAdes) (version 2) | ecosystem: Environmental > Terrestrial > Soil >...
GGGCTGCCTTGCTCCAGAAAGGCAGCCCTCGCGCTCTTTTCCTTGTTCAGCGCGGAATAACACAGGCGTTCGATTTCCTGCCATCGCTCAGGCTCCATCCAATCTCTCCCCGCTCAGTTCGCAACGTAGCCAGTTCTTGGCCATCTTCCAATCGCGCAGCACGGTATCGCTGGAAACCTTCAGGAACTCAGCCGTTTCCTCCAGGTTGAGCCCTCCGAAAAAGCGCAGTTCCACCACCTGGCTCTTGCGCGGGTCCACCTTAGCCAAAGCCTTAAGAGCCTCATCCAAATCGGCAAAGTCCACACCCGGCATTTCCGCCCCGTCCAAAGCCTCGTCGAGGGGAAGGATCGCAATCTCTCCGCCTCGTTTCAGGGCCCGGCGAGACCGTCCCCAATCCGCCAGAATCCGCCTCATCGCCTGGGCGCACACGGCTAAAAAATGAATGCGATTTTGAAAATTGGCATGCCCGGAATCCACCAGCCGCACATAAGCCTCATTCAGCAGGGCGGTAGTCTGAAGCGTGTGGCCGGGCGACTCGCGAGCCATGTAGAACCGCGCCATGCGGTGCAGCTCCTTGTAAACCAACGGCATGAGTTTTTCGAGCGCGGTTTCGTCCCCATCGTTCAAGGCTTGAAGAAGTTGCGAGACTTCGCTAGACGAGGGGGTTGCCATTGCACGTTGACCTGACCTCGTTGTTTTCCCCGCGGGAGGAGTTATCTGAGAGACGGCTCCCAGTGATGGTGCACAGAAGGTTAACATCCCTGGGCGTCCCTGGCCAAATATTCTTTTCGCTCTTGCGGTTTTCGGCGCCTAAGCCGCCAAGTCTCGCACTTGTCCGCCTGCCGCAGATCTTCCTGCAACTTTGTGCCCCAAGTAGCCCCAAAAACCCGTGTTCTTCATTACCTTCGGGAATGCACTTCAGGTACGTGGGTTAGCGTGGCGGTTCTGCCTATCATGATTGAGCAGAGCTGGGAGCAGAGGCGGAAAGCTGTGCTCCTGGCGGAAAGCCCGTCGTTCAGAATGAGCAGAAGACGTCAATCCGGATTCTCGCTGATCGAGCTCTTGGTGGTGATCGCGATCGCCATGATTCTGATGGCCATGGCGAGTCCACTGGTTTTGAATGTCGTCAACACCTACCGCTTGCGGACTGCTGGGGCGGACTATGCGAATCTGATGCAGACAGCGCGGATGCGGGCGGTGCAGGACGACCAATATTACCCTGTGTGGATCAATGCGGGTGTACCGCCGGCGGCGCCGAACTCGAATGCATGCGTAGACCTCAATGCCAACGGAGCTTGCGATTGGGGTGCTGGCGGTGTGGCGGAGCCCGCCGTCGCGTTTCACTCAACCGTTCAAATCCAACCATTCCAAGCGCCACTGGCTCCTAACCTAGTTAATCTCCGCGGCCAATACTTGCCGAATACATGCGGCGCAAACGCAGCTTGTGTGGATGTGAATCCTAATGCGTGGGGACCGACGTTTGGGCCGCGAGGACTGCCTTGTCAGGCTGCGGCAGCCGCTGGCGCGACATGTACCTTTATATCTGGCGCGAATGGAATTAATGGATCCCCCGCTGGTCTCCCAACCGCATTTGAGACGTATCTGCAGAACATTCAGACCGGCGCGTGGGAAGCCGTCACCGTAAGTCCGGCGGGCCGAGTGCGCGTGTGGAGCTACAACATAACCACTTTAACCTGGACAGCTTTGAACTGAAATATATATGCGAATTGCCATCCAAAATCGAACCCAGAAATCCGAGCAGCGCGGATTCATGCTGATCGAGCTGTTGATTTCCATGGTAGTGCTGACCGTAGGACTTGGAGGCCTGCTGATCCTCATGATCAGTGCCCTGCACACTGACAATCGCTCGGGTGGTGACACCAGCTCGACCATGATTGCCGAGCACGTGCTCGAGCAGATCAGCTCACAGCCGGCGAATTCCCCGAACCTGATTCCATTCACAGATTGCGCAGGCACGGTGTGGAATGTCAATCCGGTGGGGGCTGCAGTCGGAGCTGGGACTGGCGTTAATGGCGGCAACGGCGCAAATCTGACCAACATCCCTACGCCCGGAGGCCCGGCTGGGATTATCGACTGGACGCAGGCATACGCCGGGGTTCCCGCCAATTACAAGATGCTGTGGGTAGCGTGCGGCGCTGGTGGAACGCAGACCACGTATGACGTGAGATGGGACGTGATCAACCTGAGTACCTACAGCCAGTTGGTTGTGATATCGGCGCGTCCGGCGGGTTCCGCTCAGAGTGGCGGATTACGTTTTGTGATGCCAGTGAACCTGCGCACAGTCCAGGGAATGTAGGGAGCCGAAATCTCATGCAGACTTCCATAAAATTCGCTGCGAAAATTCGCGACACCCGGCGCGGCTTTTCCGCGATCGAAATGCTGATTGCCATTGCCCTGATTATGCTGGTGATGGGGGTCGCGATAAAAGCTATGCAGGAAATGCAACAACGTAGCGCGAGTGAGAGTTCGAAAACGGATACTGTGCAGGAGACAAGGGACTTCATTGATCAGATTGTGCGCGACATACACGGCGCGGGTTACCCGCCCGCGCGAGCTCAATCGTGGGGAGTAGGCGTAGTCCCTCTGTGCACGAATCCCACTGGGGTTCTCAATCCCCAGGGGTTCTGGAACAACCCAGCCGTTGCTTGCGGAGTGATCAGTTACAACCGGAATCAAATTATCTACGAAGGTGATCTGGATGGAACCGGCGTTGTTTCGACAGTGACTGTGGACATCGTGCCGGCACCGGGCGGCGGTGGAACTTGCCCCTGTATTCTGCGGCGAGGTGTTCAAACTAAGTTACTAGCGCTCGCCGGCACCCCGCTGCAGTACTTCACCGAAGTCAACGGAGTTCTGAACAGCGGCAACGGCGCCGGGGGGTCACTCTTTGGCGTCACCCTACCCGGACCGGGAAATTACAACGCCTACAACAGCGCCGACGTTTTCGATGCCTACGACGTGAATGGAAACCCGGTCGCGCCATGCACGCTCATCACGATTCCGGATTGCACCTCGATTCGCAGCATTCAAATCTCCGCCAACGTGGCCCCCACTTACAACGATCTCGCGACCAGGCTGTATCCGGTCTTTTCGGTAACTTCAAAAGCCCGGCTGAATTTTTAGTTTCCTTGCATGAGGAGGACCCGAGTTATGCGTATGCCAAATCGCCACAACGAAAAAGGAATCGCGCTGATACTCTCGATTCTGGCGCTGCTGCTGTTAAGTGCGATTGCGGTGGGGATGATGTACATGTCCACCACCGAAGCCTCGATCAATGCCAATTTCAAGGCCGAGGAAACGGAGTATTTTGCCGCGCGCGCCGGCGTCGAAGAGGTCCGCGACCGCATGCTTCCGTCTAATCCCAATACCATCAACAACTTCGTTCCGGTCGGGGGCGTCGGAGTGTGCCAAGGGAATTGTTTGCTGCCTACAGCATTGCCGAATACGGCAATCGGTGCCGGCGCACCGGTCCTTTACATCCTGCAAAATGGCGTGACCATGGCCAATGTGACGACTGGACCTCCAGCGGCGAATCCTTTGTTTGATGATGAATTCTGTCATGACTTTGCGCCGTTCGGCGGCATGGCTGCCACCCCCAACAACGTCCGATGTGCAACTTTACCTGGCGGCGCAGCTTGGTACAGCACTCCTGCCGCTCCAGGCGCCGGCTCGCCTTTCTTGAGCGCGGCGCCATACCCGTTGGATTGGAAGTGGGCGCGGGTGACGCAGAAAGGAAATACTAGTAACGCTTATCCAGTGACTCCCGCGCCGGGCGGGGCGCCATGGGACCTGGTTTGCTGGAACGGAACTTCTGAGGTGACTGCGCCGGCGGGCACTCCGGTTGCGGTGCAGAACAACAGTCCTTGTGGCAGTCTGAACCCTTATGCCAATCCCGTGTACCTGGTCACGTCGCTCGCGGTAAGCCCAAGTGGGGCCCGACGCTTGGTGCAGCAGGAACTTGCTCAGACACCGGCAAGGCAGCCTTCTGGCTTATTCGCCACCGGGACCGGTTGCGGTGCGCTTTCTCTCGCGGGAGGAGCGCAGACCCATGCCTTTAATTCTGCGACTGAGCTTGGCGGGCCAACCAATCCTCCAAGCAATATCACAAACGTTGGCGCTGATATCGGATCAAACGGGAATGTGGATGTAAGCGGCGCTGGCACAATTGTGAATGGTGCGACCCTAACCAACGATCCAACCACATGGGGCAACTGTAATCAAGGAAACGGCGTGAGCGGGAACGGTACCTACGGCACTGCCATCCCTCCGATTCAGCCGCTTCCGACCTCTCCGGTCGCGTATTCTCCGCCGACGCCGCCAGCGCCGAATCCAATGCCGCCCACGACTAACTGCAACAATGCCAATCCGTGTTGGAATACGGGCACCAACACTCTGTCCCCGGGATCATACGGCAATATCAGCCTTACCGGCGGCACGTCAGTCACGCTGCAGGGCGGGGTGGACGCAGCCCATCCTGCGGTTTACACGCTCAACAGCATCAGCGTGAATCCCGGCTGCAATATTGTTATCACGGGACCTGTGATTCTGAACATCGCCGGAGCCGGCCAGCAAACCGCAGTGGACATTCAAGGCTTTGCGAACAACACGAATGTCGCGGGCAATTTTGTCATCAACTATGGGGGATCGGCGAATGTGAAGATAACCTCGGCGAACGCAGGAGCATACGCCGTCATTAATGCCCCGAACGCGAATGTGAATCTCACCGGCAATGCCAACTTCTACGGCCAGATCGTCGGCGCGACCATTAGTGATACGGGCGGCGCTAGTTTTTACTGGGACAAAAGCGCCGATACTTCGCCAGTTACCAACCCTTACTATGAAATCAGCATGCGCGAGCTGAGTTACTAGGACAAACTGCTGGTCTCAGAATCAAGTATGGGCAGGTGCCCTCACCTGCCCCACCCCAGACGAGGGCGTCTGGGGCTACATGGATTAGCAGCTCACTGAGCGCCGCGTCCGAGGCTTTTCCGTCGCAGCAGTTCCGCGCTCTTCTCCGCGGCCTCTTTGACTAGAAAACCCATCTTGGGATGCGACGGTTCCATATCCACTTCCACGCCGTTTTCCTTCAACGTCGCAGATGCGATCGGCCCAATGGAAGCGACCACGGTCCGATTTAGCGCATTCGTTAACTGGGCCGCCATGCCCATTTCTGCCGCGATCCGGGCAGCGTGGACGAATTGCACCGACGAAGTGAACATCACAACATCAACTTTATTTTCCGCAAGCGAGTGGATTGCGTCCTTGAGTGGACCCGTATCCTCGGGCAACTCCCAGCGATAAACCCGGACCGGAACGACCTCCGCTCCCCGTTCGCGAAGAGCGGAGTAAAGCTCGGGACTGGGTTCGCCGTGCTCCTGAACGGCAATGCGTCGGCCCTTCAGCGGGACTTTCTCCAGGTTCTCATCCAGAGCTTTCACAATCTCTCGCCAGGTATTCGGTTCGGGCACAGCGAGGGTTACAGGAACATTGAACTCTCGCATTGCTGCCGCCGGTTTGGGTCCACGAACAACTACCCGTGTCCGAGCAAGTGCTTCGAAAAGCTCCTCACGAGAGCACACCGCCTCCGCTGCCTGCACCAAGGTGCGAGATCCTACCCCAGTCATAAAGATGATGGCGTCAAATTCATTATTCAGAATTCCGTAAATCAGCTTGCGCTCTTCTTCGTTTGGCGTGGGGACTTCGCGCGTCGAAGGCGCTACGATGGGTTGTCCGCCATTGTTGCGGATGAGTTGCGCGATTTCCTGTGCGCGGCGGCTCTCGAATGAAAGCACCCGCAGGCCGCTGAAGCCGGGCATAGGAGCTCCTGGATTGATGTGGCATCATCCTAACAAACCACGGATGTGCACCGTCCACAGTCTCGAAAATGGCCGCCAGCGCCGGCGCCATTACCTAAAAAGTCACCTACACCCTTTATCCCCAACAGAATCCGTGATATAACCCGTTAAGGTCATCGAGCTCCCAGGAGATGGCGTATGGAACTGGCTTTTCAGGCCTATGGGGCCACAGAAACGGAAGGCCGGCAAAAAGGAGGGCTTGTGTCCGAAGCACGGACGGGAAAAAGGTTTCCGCTGGAACTGCCGATCAAGATTCAAGGCGTGGACCAGGGCAGTGTTACAGGGAACATGAGCGCGGCCGGGGTCTACATTCGCGGCAATGCGACGCTCGAAATTGGATCGAACGTGGAGTTCGAGATTGCGCTGCCTCCGGAGCTGACCGGTGGAAACGAGAGCGTGATCGTTCAGTGCCGCGGACGCGTAGTGCGCAAGGACGCGGGCGGCGGTGAGTCGCAAGGCGTGGCTTGCGTGATCGATTCGTACGATTTTGTTCGCCAGCCGTAATCGCGAGGTGGGAAGGTAATGCTCAAACTAATATTGGCCGACAACCAGGCTATTTTTCGCGCGGGGATCGCCAAGGTGCTCGCGGTAGAAGACGAGATGCGCATCGTGGCGCAGGCGCAAACCTCCGAGCAGATGTTCATGGCGCTCGATAAATTCCGCGCCGCGGTGCTGATCGTGGCTGGCGGCTTCCATGGTGAATTCAGCGCTGTACTGCAGGCGGCGAATAAGGTCCGCACGCGTGTGGTGTTGCTGGCCGATACTGGCGAGAGCGCGCAGAAATATATGGGCGCGGGCGCGCACGGCGTGGTGTACCGCAACGTGACCAGTTCGGCACTAGTGGATTGCGTGCGCAAAGTTGCTCGAGGCGAGACCTGGATCCAGGACATCGCCGTGCCCAGCGAGCTGACAGAAAACGATATGGTCGGATTGCGTGTGCGTGATCGGCTTACGGCGAAAGAGTTGCGCATTGTGGCGCTGATTGTCCAGGGATACAAGAACAAGGAAATTGCCACCCAGCTTGGGACCACCGAACAGGTAATCAAGAATTACCTGCGAAATGTGTACGACAAGATCGGAGTTTCCGATCGGCTGGAATTGGCGCTGTTCACGATTCATCACCGCATTCTGAATGAAGCTGCCGCTGCGACAGCGGCTGCGGCCCAACAGCCACAGCCCGGGCCGGCGGGAGTGGCATCGTAAGCGTCAGCGCCAGTGGATAGTGTTCAGGAATTCTTTGAAAGTGATTGAACGCCCGCCCGAGGGTGGGCCCTTTTGTTTTGGCTATTGACTACCTGCTCGTTCGGGACTACCGTTTTAGCCGAAAATCGGGGGGCCTGGTTCAAGGCGCCTAAGTACCCAACTCTCAGACATTCCATTTAGGAGGCACACCATGTTCTCGCGAACTGTCAGTTGCACGATTGATCCCTCCAGAATAAGCGAGTTCAAGAACGCGCTGAACAATCAGCTTCTGCCACGCATTCAGGCGCAGAAGGGCTTCGTTGACAACCTCGAATCACTCGACCCTACTACCGGCGAATTCTCCTGCACGACGCTATGGGAGACGAAGTCGGATGTGGATAATTACGATAAGGGGCTATTTCAGGACATCGCGGCCCAACTTGCGCCACTCATGAAAGAGGGGCCGACGGTCAAGACGTTGCCCGTCGAGAACTCCTCGGCGCACGGGGTGGCGGCAGGCAAGGCGGCCTAGTTCGTTTCGAGACAATGCGTGGCCGCCGACCCAAGGCGGCCTTTTTTATTTTCCTATGGACTCGCGCATCATGGCCGAATAGATTTTTGAATTGGACTCACACTCGCGACTAATCTGCTTCACCCCGTGCTGTCTCCCATCTCGATTTCAACTTCGCGCTGCCAGTCAGACTCGGCACGAGCGTGAATTATGCGGACACACCGGTTCCAGCGCAAAATTGCGTCGTCGTTTCCCACGGGGCGAATCTTCTCCGCCTCGGCGTAGCAGCGCATGGCCTCTTCCAGAAGCACCAGTAGAGTGTGCGGCGGGCGGCGCGCTTGTAGTTGTGCCTTGGCGCGGCGCTCGTGCATCAGTCCCACGTAATAGAGACGCTCATAGCGATCGCTAAGCTGCTGGAAGGCGTTTTCCGCATCGGCGTAGCGATCGGCAGGACTGCCGGTGAACTGGTCGGTGATCGCAAGGCCTAAGAGGCGCAGGGCCAGTTGATGTCCAGGGGCGACGGCAAGAACATCATGACAGATAGACTCAGCCTCTTCCGGCTGATTCAAGAACCGATAGAGTTCAACTTTGGATAGGGCCTCGTCCACGCCCTCGAGAGAAATGGCCTTCAGTTGGAATTCCACGGGTCCTCCTAATCCGATTTGCGACAGTCTGGCGTCGCGACGCCTCCTACCGGAAACTCCACAACAAATAGCCCGCCACTACAGTTCCGAGAATTGCCCCGCCGTAACAACAAACGAAGATCAGTTCATTCAGATGCTTGATCTGCAGGCCATCGTACAGGGTGTATCGGAATCGGTGCGCCCAGTGAAATAGCGCCAGAAAACACAGGGCAAACAGGTAAAGCCTGGTAAGCGGCAAACGGGCCAAGGCATGCAAGGATTCATAACCAGCAGCCGGAATCCATCCCAGGGGAAAGGCTAGGCCGAGCAGGAAAAGGTGCACTGGTATCACGAAAGCGGCAAATACACCACCGGCGCTGAACAGCGCCCAGAGAACCGGCTCATTCGATTGCTTTGCCATTACCGCCTCACCAGAAACCAGGCTACAACCAACGAGACTGCCACCCAGGCGGCAAAATTTGCGCCCACGATGAAAAGGTCGGGAACGCGCTTGCCACGAAAGCGCACTGCCATCGCACTCGGCGCCAGGTTGAACCAGGTGATGGCATGAAAAACGACAAAGAACAGCGTAATTAAATTCAACCACAGGACCAGCGGATTCTGTAGCCAATGCTGGAAGCGGGCGTATGCGTCCGGCCCGCGCGACAGTGCGCGAATCTGCAGCAAAAGAACCACGACAAACCAGGCGACGAAAACACTACTGATCTCGCGCAAAATGAATTTTAAGTATGGCCATCGTGTCAGCCACCACCAGGTGGAAACACGGGAGCGATACCAGCGTGGGTGGTACTCGGTGTATCTTGTTGAGAGCCTGGTGTCGCTCATTTCGTACCCTTCATTTTGCACCGCGGGGCAGCAAGAAGGATTTGAACCGCTCGATGGTTGCCGTCAGTTTGTATTGCTGTATCGCGCCGGCTGGGTCCACGTGCTTGGGACAAACCTGGGTGCACTCGCCCACGAACGTGCACCCCCAAATGCCCTCGTGCTGGGCCAGCACATCCATGCGCTCGTGCGCACCCTCGTCACGGGAATCCATGTTGTAGCGTTGGGCCAACGCGATAGCAGCAGGACCGATAAACACCGGATCGAGACCATAAACCGGACAAGCCGCGTAGCACAACATGCAATTGATACACATGCTGAACTGTTTGTAGCGATCGAGTTGGTCGGGGGTCTGGAGGTATTCGCCTTCGGAAGTCGGCTTCTCCTCTCCGCGGATCAGCCAGGGCTTGACGCTCTGCAGCTTGGTCATGAAGTCGGTGACTTCGACGACCAGGTCGCGGATGACGGGAAAGTAGCGCAACGGCTGCACGCGTACGGGAGCCGCGTCCCTTGCGTAGTTGGAAAGGAATGTGGCGCAGGTCAGCTTGGGCTCGCCATTCACCATCATGCCGCAGCTTCCGCAAATACCCATGCGGCAGGACCAGCGGAATGTAAGTGAGCCATCCACTTTGTCCTTGATGTAATTCAAGGCGTCGAGCACTACCCAATCCTTGCGTAGGGGTACGTCGTAGCGCTGAAAGCTGGGCTCGGCGTCCGTTTCTGGCGAATAGCGAAGAACTTCCAAGCTGATGGTTTCAGGCATAGCTTATGTTGTTGCGACCTCTTTCGCCTCCGACTTTACTCCGTAAACGCGTTCTCCAGGCGGCCAGCGCGTGACCACGACTGGGGATTGTTCAATCCGGTTGCTGCCGTCGGGGTTGCGGAAAATCAACGCATGAGCCAGAAAATTCCTGTCATCGCGAGCAGGGAAGTCAGTGCGCTGGTGTGCGCCACGGGACTCCGTGCGATGCAGCGCGGACTCCACGATAGCGGAGCCCACATCGAGCATGAAGGACTGCTCCAGCGCCGCCACTAACTCGGTGTTAAACGTGAGACTGTGGTCGTCCAGGCTGATGTCCCAGAATCGCTCTCTAAGTTCGCGGAGCTTGTCTGCCGCCTGCTGCAGCGAAGTTTGATTGCGATAAATTCCTGCACCGCTTTCCATCGCCTGGTGCATTTCCGACCTGATGGTGACGATGCGCTCACGGCCTCCAGTTTTGTGCAGGAATTGTTTCTCCAGGCGAAGCTTTTCGTCCCGGGCTTGCGAAACAACCTGTTCGCTGGGCGGCTTCTGTTCCATTGCGGACAGGGCCGCAGCCTTGCCGGCGCGAGCGCCAAAAACGAGCAGCTCGGGCAGCGAGTTGGAGCCCAGGCGGTTGGCGCCGTTTATGCTGACGCACGCCACCTCTCCCGCCGCGTACAGGCCAGCCAGCGGAGTAGCTCCGTGATTGTCCGTGTGAACGCCGCCCATCATGTAATGTATTACCGGCCGCACCGGAATCAGTTCTTTCACCGGATCGATGTTCTCGTACTTTAAGCACAGCTCGCGCACAAACGGCAGCCGGGAGTTAATAAACTTTTCGCCCATGTGACGAAGATCAAGATGAACAACGGACCCGTATGGAGTGTCGGTTGTGCGGCCCTTCTCCACTTCTTTGACAAAGGCTTGAGAGAGACGGTCGCGGGGGCCAAGTTCCATGTTGCGCAGGACTGGCTTGTCTGTCGGCGTGCCGAGGTTGTAGTCCTGAAGATAACGATACCCATCCTTATTGATGAGATAGCCGCCCTCGGAACGAGCCGCCTCCGTAATGAGAATGCCGGTGAACGGCAGTCCCGTGGGATGGTACTGCACGAACTCCATGTCTTTCAGCGGAGCGCCCGCCTGGAACGCCAGCGCCATACCATCGCCCGTCTTGATGCTGGCGTTGGTGGTGAAGGGAAAAACACGCCCGCAACCTCCAGTGCACAGGATCACGCTCTTCGCCGTGATGGCCTGAATTCTTCCCGACATCAGTTGCAGAGCAACCACACCCTGTACTCGGCCCTCATCTACAAGTAGCTTGGTGACAAACCATTCGTCGTAGCGGGTAACGGCTTTGTATTTGAGTGTGGTCTGAAACAGGGTATGCAGAAGATGGAACCCGGTCTTATCGGCGGCAAACCAGGTGCGCATTTTCTTCATGCCGCCGAATGCCCGGACTGCAATATGTCCATCCGGATCTCTGCTCCAAGGACAGCCCCAGTGCTCGAGCCGCAGCAATTCTTCCGGCGCTTCTTTCACGAAAATTTCGACGGCATCCTGGTCGCACAGCCAGTCGCCGCCGGAAATGGTGTCGTAGGCGTGGTCATCCAGAGAATCCCCACTTTTGATTACCCCCGCAGCTCCGCCTTCGGCAGAAACCGTGTGGCTGCGCATCGGGTAAACCTTCGAGACCACGGCCACACTGAGTTTGGGATTGGTCTCGGCCACGGCAATCGCGGCTCGAAGGCCGGCGCCGCCGCCGCCGACCAGAAGAACATCGTGGTAGGAGATGTCCATAAGCCGCGAACCTCGCTTCTCAGAAAACTCAAGCTAGTCTCTATGGCCTGAGACCTAGTAAAGAACGAAGAGGGCACATTCTGCAACTCACTAGGAGTACATGCAACCTAGAATTACGCCGGGCGGATAAAAGGCGCATATAAAAGTCCAGCGAAGGCGACTAAAAAAAACTCCGACAGGTAAACAGCATGTGATGTTCCTCCCGCAACCGCAACTCAGGTAAGGCCCTGCCCGCGAGACTACGCATTATAGTCTTCGAGTCTGATCCTGCAACCCGATGCATTTAGCGGATTCACCATAAGGCCTCGTTTCAAGTTGCCAAAGTACGCATTTACACTTCATGGCCGCGATAGATTTTTTCAATTGGACTCGTGCACTCCGTGCCTGACACACTGATCGTGTCTTCCAGAGAAAACCAGGGTAGGGAAGACGGACCCAGAAGTTCGCTCGCAGCCCAGGGTTGGGCAGTTAGTTCCATCCGGACCTCGTAGTCAATCCCGACAACTGAAGACTCCATGGCTTGCGCCGAAGTGTCTTTTCCAGCTCAACAGGAGACTCACAGGTTCCTCACGGCTAAAGCCGGTTCGGAATGACAAGGGTCATGTTGCAACGCTATCGGGGGCTGGGCCCTGTCCAATCGCAATTTTTGATGGAGACAATAAATAACATCTGTACGTGGGAGGACGTTGGAAGAAGATCGGACGCCGGTACGCAACTTACTCCAGTAACTCTTATGGTTACCCTAAATGTGCAGGTGGTTGCAGTTGTCGAATCTTGCTGGCCCGGCTAGCCCGTATATAAGCCTTTCCATTTCAGCAACTTACGCAGAGGCATGAGTTCGGAGCAAAATCTGCTTTGGCAGTAGTACCCGCCGCCGTACCGCGGACTTGAGGATGAAGATGAATCTGGCCGTGAGCGCGGTAGCAGCACGCAAACCCAGGCGGAGCAAGCTTCCGCTGTTGGCAATTTTGTTTGTGATTTCCTACGGCCTCTTGACTACCCTGGTCGTCCAGCAGGGGCGGACCATTAATTCTCAGCGCAGCCTGATTCATCTGCTTTTCAAGGACCGTATTCATCTGAGCGCGATGAAAGACCGTATGCGCAGGAATCAAAGCAGCACCCAGGCCCAGGCGCAAACTCCGTTACCCCAAGTTCCGTCGTCCCAGATCCCGTTGCCGCAGACTCCGTCGTCCCAGATTCCGTTCGTTGAAACTCCGTCAACCCAGGCTCGCTCGAATCAGATAGATCCCAAAGCTAGTGCGAAAGCCAGTCGAAAATTCCGGAAGGCAGCACCACGGCCCATCACGCCTCCGGAGATCACTGACCCGTCAGATATGCGGCGGGTTTCGTTTTCGATCTAGCTCGCAGTAAGGGTAGGTGCTATGAACACGATTGCTGTTTTGCTTTTGGCTTCACTTCCCGTTTCTCAGGTTCAACTGCCGAAGGCGCAACGTCCGCAAACCCAGCCGCATTTCGCTGAGCAAGCCAAAACGGCGCCGCGCAAAGGTGGAACATGGTACTTCGCGCGGACTGGACATGCGGTTTACTGTTACGGCCCGGTGATGACAGTTTCCGCTTCCACTGGAGGACTTGAGCGGGTAGCCACGTTCTGCAAAGGCGATAGCCTGCTGGTTCCATTGAAAGACTAATCGAACGCTCTTTCCTGCGATTTGTCACTTCTGCGTTCTGAGTTCTTCCTTCTGCCTTTCCTGTACGATATTTTCATGCCGAAGTTTGAGAGGCATATTTTCATCTGCGGGAACCAGCGTCTTGCGGGGCATCCGCGGGGATGTTGCGATCCGACTGCAAAGGCGGAGCTGCAGAAGCTATTCAAACAGAAGCTCGCAGAGCATGGACTGAAGGGCAAAGTGCGTGCCAATCAATCAGGCTGTCTGGATCAGTGCGAACACGGCCCGAATCTAGTGGTTTATCCCGAGGCGGTTTGGTATGGCGGCGTCACTCTTGCAGACGTGGATGAAATCGTCGAGTCACACATTCTTGGCGGCAAACCGGTTGAGCGATTAAGGCTGCGGGATGAATGCTTGAACACCGCAACCTGTGAGCATCGAAATGGGAAAGTCCGTGGCTGAAATTAGCGCCGGTCCAATTCACTGACTAATTCAAATTACGCTGCTCGCCGAATCTCCATGGGAACCACATGCAAGACCTCGGCGTCAAAAGCCTCAGTTAGCTTTGCCAGGCCGAAGGCGGCCAGGCACAGCCCAATGTCGCGCAGCGCGATGTCGAAATATTGACCGGTAGCGACCAGATTAATCGCGTTCAGAAGCAGCCACAGGCTGGCAAGGTATGCTCCCGGCCTCGTCCAACTGGTAATCACCAGCAAGGCGATAATCACTTCCAGCGCTCCTGCGGCCCACATGAATTGATGGCTGTGGCTCCCCATCGCACGTTGCGCCATCGGACTTAAATACTGGTCCCAGTTGGCGAGCCGATGGAAGAACTTGTCCAGACCTGCAAGAAGAAACCCGAGAAAGAAAGCTATCCTGAGAGACCACCAAGCTGTAGTCATTTTATCGCTCATGCAAACCTCCATAGACCACAGACCGAAGTGTGCGCAAGGGCCCGAAAGTCAGATGCCCGAATGACCCTAGCAGTTGGGCAGAACTCAAGCAGGAAGTTGTTGATAAATATTACGCGACGCCATTTTCGTACAGCAGGAGATCGCAAAGTGCTTGCTTCAATTCTTCGCGCCGGGTTGGATCGTTCACGTGCGGCAGGGCCTGGATGGCTGCGTACAGGATCCGATTGAACTCGCTGCTAGTCAACACCTGATAGTTGATCTCGCGAGAGAATAGGTTAGGATTGCGCACCGGGAACTCTAGTACTTTTCCATTGGACATACTCACCGCCGTCCCATCAAGCGATCTGCCTTGCCGCCATAATCCTCATGATATCGCAATTCGTCTTTTGTTCGCCAAGATATTTGAGACCTCCAAATGGAAATTGATTTTCGAAACGATTTCGAAGGGCAGGGCAAAGAAGGCTTGATCCGGCGGTTGGAACAGTCTCGCGCCGATACGTTTCTGGTAGGCGCGGCAGGTACCGAGAGCTAATCCCCTGCTCGTAGGCGAGTTCCCGCTTTATTCGGGAAGGATGTCTTCGAGCCTTACGGGTCCGGTCCACGGTTTCCAATCGCTGTAGTTCAGGACATCTTCAACGTATTTCCGTTTCACTTCCTGAAAAACTGGCTTCTCTGTCTCCGAGGGTGTTTGAAGGAACGCTCTTCCGTGTGGTTGACCAAAGATCATGGGCCTGCCATCGTGGGTGTATCTGACAGCAGCTTGATAGAGCGACTCTGCGCACGCTTCGCGGGCTTTCATGGCGCAAATTATACGCCACTTGGAACCAGCTTTCCGGGCGTCCGGCGAAGGCGTATTCTAAAAAGTTTATGGAACCCCCCGCGGCCGCACCCGGCTTTCTGCCAGCTCTGATCGATCTAGGCGAAGGCGTAACATTCACGATGCTGGGAACAACGATGCGGCTTATCGCAACCGGAGCCGAAACAGGTGGGCGCTATGCAGTATTGGAACAAGTCACGCCTGTGGGGTGGGGTCCGCCGCGTCACATTCACTCTCGCGAGGACGAGATCTTTTACATCCTTGAAGGAACCTACGAAGTGCACTGTTGGGACAAGCGCCGACCTGTTTCGGCTGGAGCACGTGCCATTCTGCCGCGAGGAGTTCCGCACGGCTTTCGGAATACCGGGTTAGCGCCCGCTCGCTTGATTACCGTAATTACTCCCGGCGGACTCGAGGATTATTCATCGCTATTTCGAAATTTGGGCCGCTGCCACCAAGCCCAGCCGACCTTGCTAAACTCGCGGGACCTTACGGACTGACTTTACTGCCGCAAGGCCACTAGACAGGATTTCATCCAGCTCGGCGACGGACCGCGCAGCTGCGGCAACTCTCAAGCGCCTACGTTCCCGTGAGTCATTGCAGTAATGATATGCAGCTTGAAAGGGCTAGGTGTGGTAGGCGCGGCAGGAATCGAACCTGCAACCCCCGGATTAGAAATCCGGTGCTCTATCCGTTTGAGCTACGCGCCCGCGCAAACGACTAGAGCCATTCTACTTCAACCTGTTTCCACCAATGATCGCCGGCTACCCACGGTTTTTGCCTGAGGGCTTGAGCAGTCTCATGAATATGTTTCACTTTGTCAGCGCGGGAGGGCACGACTTTCAGTCGTGCCGTTAGATCGTTCTTAACTAGCATCGGCACGGCTGGAAGCCGTGCCCTCCCGGCAAATTCTGCAAGCCGCCTTGAAGCTTATAATTCGAGCACGTGGAACGGGCGTCGGGCTGGATTACTTCACGTCAGTGAAGGAGCGGTATGGATCAGAAGCAGTTAGAGGAAGACGCTGTTCCTCCGTCGTTCGGAGGCAAACCCGGTGAGCCGGTGCTGCAGGTTGACCCCGAAGACCTCAAGAAATGTTGGCAGCTTTCCCACGAGCACCCCGAGAAGCAGGCGGCAATTGGTATGTGTCTGCTTGAAGCGGTCTCCAAACCCGGCGCAGACGTTCAGGCAGTTAGCTATCGCGCAATGTTGTTGGCTCTGGTTCTGATGCCACTCGCAGAGGGCCACCCGAGTATCGCAGGGGAGAAGTTGGCACCCTGGGTAAAAGACGGCTTCTTAGATGACGTAGTATTCGGCGCGGCTGCACAAACCTCGATGGAATGGATGGGAGTGGGAATCGTCCGGCAAGGTCTGCCATTTAATCTAGACGAGTTTATGCGTCGAGTACGCGAATACCAAGGAGGAGGAGTGCATGAACCTTAGTCTCCTCCGGCTGGATGTTAGTCGCAATGCGATGCCTACGATGAGTTGTTGAAAGAAAGACAGCAAGACAGGGCCACCAGGCCTTGCACATCCCGCCCTCTTCGTGGCCTCTCTTCATTCTGTCATCTTCGCGATGTGAAGATCAAAGCCGGTGCTGGGGAGCAGTGAGGTCAGCTCGAACACCTTGAATCCGTCGCCTGAAATCTCTGTATGACGATAGAGGCCGGGTTCGTTCTCGACGACTTCTCTTTTTCCTTGTGTCCGGCTGAGAAATTCCTGAGCGGACTTGATGTCTGCAGAAGCAGACTTCACCTGCTGCACCATCGCTTCGGCGGCATAGGAGCGCACTAGCTTAGGCCAGTATTTCTCTAACAAGTTTGTGCTCGCGAAAACGTCGGCCCAGATGATTTCTCCATTCACCGCTACCACCACGCCCACCGCGTTCTTGTCGCGCAATTGCCGGATGACGCTCTGATATTCCTGCTGCATAGGGACAGCGACAGAGTCGAGCTTGTGCTGCACTTCTTTGTTCTGGATTACTCCTGCATACGAACCGGTTACTTCCACGGCCTCGCTTGCCGATGGGGGGAGACCGGCCGCCATCCCGGTGCGCGCACTGCCCACTTCAGACCAGACTTTTGCCTGATCTTTATCGGCCATTGCTTTGGAACGGATCGAGGGTTGAACCATTGCGGCGGGAGCGCCGAACTTGACTGAATTCGCCACCCAGCGTCCAGGCTCAACACAAAAGACGCTCAGGTCTATAGGATCGCTTTCCGCCGGCACCAGGCGGTCCTTGCCGATGATGCGATCTTGCTTGCCTCCGGTCACGATCTCGCCTGCCAGGAGCAGCAACGGTTTCTTCGAGTTGTTGACCAGCACAAGACGGTTGACCTCGGCGCCGTCATTTCTTCGCGACTCGTCCCATATCCCAGTCGAGTGGCGCGGACGCACCAGTGGAGAGACTTTGCCCGACTCGGTGACCACAACTTCGCCTGAGCGCAGACCTTCATCCAGGGTGAGAAATTCACGCGTGTCGTGCGAATTGCCGGACACGACAGGGAAAATGGTCAGATTTCCATGCCGGATCGGCGCCAGCACTTGATAAGAAGTGGCTGCACCGGTTTCGCCCGCCCGCAAGCAGGGGATCACAACCGCGAGCGCCACCAGAACAACCGCAACCACGATGAGCGTCCATAGTTTCTTTGACATGACGTCACTCCTCTAGAAGACAGACACCAGCCCAGGCGTGGCGGCCCCGTACTGCTCCGAGTACCGTACCGCCGCAATCTTGCTCGCCAATCTTTCTTACTAGTTGGTCTTACTAGTTGGTGAACGGCAAAAATCCAGCATCTTGCGTCTAAAAATTGGTAGCATCCGGAGAGAGCCATGTCCGCCACAAGCCAGCGCGGTGTCGAACCAACTGTAGAGACAGCGTTGGAGACCGCCATGACGGACCTTTATGCAAAGAGCAGGGCAGCGGAGTTTGGCCTCGGCTCAGCCCAGTTTGTCGCGATCCTCGAAGACATTGCTGCGAAACACGCTCCTGCTGCTGAACCCTATAGCCGCTTGCACGTTGAAGACCTGGTGCTCGCGCGAGCTTGTGCGGCGGGAAACGAACATGCGTGGGAAGTTTTCTTGTTACGCTTTCGCGAAAAGCTGTACGACGTCGCGAGACAGATTACGCGCGAGGACTCGGCGGGCAGGGAACTGGCCGATTCGGTTTATGCAGACTTATTCGGAACCAGGATACGCGAAGGCGATCGAATTTCGAAACTAACATCGTACAGCGGTCGTGGCTCGCTTGACGGCTGGCTGCGCACTGTCCTGGCACAAGAATATGTGAATACCTACCGCAAGCAGCGCCGGTTGGTAAGTCTGGACGAAGAAGAGGAAGACGGCGCGCAGTTCGCAGCCGCAAGTAATGACTCGCCGATGCCTGCGGATTCCAGGCTGGAGAAGGCCGTCGATGAAGCGCTGCGTTCCGTCTCCGCGGAAGATCGTTTCGTTCTGGCGTCGTATTTCCTTGATGGGCGCACACTGGTGCAAATCGCGAGAGCCCTTTCCGTACATGAGTCAACCATCAGCCGCAAAGTTGAGAAGCTTACTAAAGTCGTTCGTAAGCAGATTCTCAAGAGCCTGGCACGCCAGGGAATGAGCCGCAGGCAGGCCGAAGAGGCGCTCGCCGCCGATGTTCGCGATCTGACTGTGGATATTCGCGCCACCTTAGCGCAAGATTCGCTGCAACCACCGTTCTCAGAAGAGAGGGCAAAAGCAGGGGAAGGAGGGAGCTAATCCAGAGATGGACCAGATCGCAAAACTCGTTTCTGGACGCCTTAAAGCCCAATCAGCCGGGCCGCACCCCGGTCCAGACTTGCTGGCTGCGTTCGTGGAAAATGCACTGCAGAATGAAGAACGGGAGAAGCTCATCGAGCACGTGGGAGCTTGCTCCGATTGTCGGCAGATTTTGTATCTGGCTTTGCCCGAATCTGCCGAGGCGCAGAGAATCCTGGCTCTCAAACCCAATCGGCGGCCGGCACTCGCGCTGCGCTGGGGGGCTCTGGCGGCATCGCTCACGATTCTGGTAGTTGTCTTTACTGCGCGCTATCAGTCTCGCGGACCCGTGATGCAAAAAGCTATTTCAGCTCCAGCACAAATAGCCGCAGAAAGGGCCCCGGCCGAAATGGACCAAATGCGCGCGCTCCCGGCGGAACGCAGGAATGAAGCACCAGTTAAGACGAGAGCGCTGCCACAAGCCAAGCCCATGACCGCGAAACCGCAGGCCAATCTGAATTTCGACGACTCTGACCAGGTGCGCGTATCGGCTCTACCACTACCGACATTGGATCAAAATAAAGGTCAGAAGAAGGATTTACCCGTCCGGAGTTTGCCGCTCAACGGCCGCAACGTGACTGCGCTAAACGACCTCACGGCGTCTGAGGCCAAGCCCGCCAGTCCTCCGCAGCCGGTGGGCGGGCGAGACAAGGAACAGAATTCGATTGGGACCACATCCTCTGTTGTGGGCCAGTTGGCTAAGGAATCGCCCGTAGGAGGCAATTTGGGCGGCATAGTTTCTGATCCTTCCGGGGCCGTCGTAGCTAACGCCAAAGTGACGTTGATTGGCCCCGTCGGCGCGCAAACGGTTACCTCAGATCCGGAGGGCAAGTTCGCTTTCGGCCGGTTGCCCCCAGGTTCCTACGCGATCGAGGCGGAAGCCAGCGGCTTCAAACCTGCTGAGATGAAGCAGGTGGCAGTGCTCGACAATAGGACCTCGGCCCTGCATTTAACGCTCGACGTGGGCCCCGCTTCGGAGACTGTCGAGGTGAGCGCCGCGGCACCAGTCCGGAATGAGCTAGCGACTAAAGCGGCTACGGTGCCTGAGTCTTCCACCGGACTTGCTGGGGGACAGGCACAGGCGGAAGCGAAACTCAGTCGGAAAAAGGCCGAAGCAGCAAACTCCCGGCAACGAGAGGTCGGGATCGGATCCGGGGGTGGAGTGTCAACAACACTCCTATGGACGCTTTCGCCGGAAGGCGCAGTTCAGCACTCCGGCGACAGCGGAAGAACTTGGCAGGTTGTTTCAGTTGCCACCGGCGCCACGTTCCGCGCCCTCTCCGCTGTTGGTGCGAACATCTGGGTAGGAGGAAGGGTGGGCGCGGTGTACCGCTCCACGGATTCCGGCCAAACCTGGGTCAAGGTCGTGCCTGCGGCAGGGGGGAAGAATCTTGATCAGGACATTGTGCGCGTGGACTTTTCGGACCCGCTGAGTGGCACCATAAACACCGCCAATGGCCAGGTTTGGGCCACGTCCGACGGCGGGCAAACCTGGCTTCGCAAGTAGCCCACCGGGCACTCATCCCGGGTTACTGTCGTGACATTTACACCTCCACCGAAGCCTTCTACTATCCAGTCGTGGTTTGGCAGTTCTGGGGGAGGGCTGCCGAGGCGTCCTGAACATTGGTTCAGGGCGCTTTTAATTGAGCCATCAGCCATCAGCTCTCAGCCCGCGCGGTTCCCGCCCGGCACCTGCTCTTGCGACTTCGGCGGCCGAATCGCATCCAATACTTAGTGTTACGATAGTTGCGGCGTGATCTAGGATCTCTAGCGTTGGAGGAACAATGGCAGGAAACGGAATTGTAGAAGTAACGGATTCGAACTTCGACCAGGATGTTCTGAAGTCGGAGACACCAGTGCTCTTAGATTTTTGGGCGGCTTGGTGCGGACCGTGCCGTGCCATTGCCCCGATTGTTGACGAACTGGCCACCGAGTACGCCGGTAAGGTCAAGATTGGCAAGATGGATGTGGACTGCAACAGCGCCACTCCAATGCGCTACGGAGTACGCGGCATCCCTACCCTGCTGGTGTTCAAGGGCGGGCAGGTGAAAGAGCAGATCGTAGGCTACGTGGCCAAGGAGCAGATCCAGAAGGCACTGGATAAGCACATCGGGTAAGGCAGGTTTCTAGCCTATCCATCTCCAGCAGTAAGGCCCCGTTTCGGGGCGAATACCGCATCTAGATGGGGTATACTCCGCCTCGTGTTTTTGGGCGTCCTTGATCTCTTTCCCCCCGGTTCGCCCTATCTCACCGCACTTCGGAGAGCAAGGTCATGTCTTTGGTGTCCTGCTCGCAGTTCCCAACCTCTTTGCGCAATCGCTATTGGCGACTGTGCCCGTAGCGAACTATCCACAAGCAATCGCCATGAATCCGTTCACCAATCGCGTCTACGCGCTCGAAGAGCCTGCCAACCAGATCACAGAGATTGACGGAACTACAAACTCTGCCACTACATTTTCCTTGGGCGTAAATTCGCAAAAATCTCTAAACGGCGCGATTGCCATCAATTCCTTCACCAACAAGATCTACATTGTGGACGGTGTGAATAATCACCTGTCCGTTCTGAATGGTGCGACCCGCGCCGTTGCGCAGGTTACAGTCGGAAACGCGCCGGTTGCGGTGGCGGTGAATCTGTACACAAACACGATCTATGTCGTCAATGAGTTTGACAATACGGTGACTGTGGTGAATGGGTCCATGCTCGGCACGACGACCGTGAATGTAGGAGTTGAGCCATTGGCGATCGCCATCGACCTGGATCGGAACAAGATCTATGTCGCCGATTTTGGTAGCAATGCCGTGACCGTGATTGATGGCCGGACGAATAGCACCGCCAGCATTCCGGTTGGAAGCAGTCCCGTTGCCTTGGCGATGAACCGTGGCACCCACAATGTTTACGTAGCTGATCGGCTCGCCAATACCGTCACCGTGATCAGCAGCGCCGGCGCTGTTACCGGTACGGTTCCCGTAGGGTCGGTGCCTGTGGCAAATCGGCATTAACGGGGCGACCAATAAGATCTATGTCGTGAACGTAAACAGCAATGATGTGACCGTCATTGACGGAGCAACCGATGCCACCACTACCGTGCCTGCTGGCGTGGCGCCCAATACAGTTGCAGTGGACCAGGTCAGAAACAAGATCTACGTAGTCAATCTGGATGGCAACTGTACTACCATCATCGATGGAAAAACCAACACATCGACGACCATTGGCAACATCGGCAATGGCGCGGCCGATCTCGCGGTGGACGTTCTGACCAATCGATTCTACGTGATGAATAATGCTGGATCCGAGATCGCGATCTTTAGTGGTGCTGGGCCCGTTCCCGATCCCGTTGCTCGACGAACTCACAGGCCCGGTAAATGGAGTTAGGTAAATTGTTGTCTGATGCTTGAATACTTGCGATCAACAACTAATACTTCCTCAATACCCCAATCACTCGCCCCTGAATTTCTACTCCTGCGGCGTGCACGATAATCGGCTTCATCTTTACGTTTGAGGGTTGCAGGCGGATTTTGTCGCCTTCGCGATAGAAGCGCTTGAGGGTGGCGTCTGAGCCATCGATCAGCGCGACAACGATGTCTCCATTGTGCGCGATCTTGGTTTTCTCCACCAGAACGTAGTCGCCGCTCAGGATGTGTTCGTCCTGCATCGAGTCGCCGCGCACTTCTAGCACAAACACGTCCTTGGAGCGGACGAAGTCAGCGAGCGAAATGGTCTCCTGGTGTTGAACGGCCTCAATCGGCTGGCCGGCCGCAATTCTTCCCACCAGCGGCAGCACCATGCCGGTATTGACGGACATGGCCAGCTTCAGGCGGCCCTTGGGTGGCAGCAGATCAATCGACCGGCTGCGGTTGTAGTCGCGGCTCAGCAGACCCTTTTTTTCAAGGTTCGAAATGTGTTTGTGCACAGTCGCAAGCGAACTCAGGCCCAAGCCCTCTCCGATTTCTTCAAAAGACGGAGAGTATTGGTTGCGTTGCACGAAGTCGGAGATGAAGTCGTACACCTGCCGCTGACGTTTGGTAATTGCCATGCTAAAAATTGTAGGCGAATATAAAGCGAAGTCAAGTGGCAAAGGAAGATTCTAGGCGATGATTCAAGCGTACCTAGACGAAAGTGGCATACACGAAGGCGCCAACGTATGTGTCATAGCGGGATATTTTGGGGGACCGGGCCAATGGAAAAGGCTCAGCTCTGCTTGGGCGAGGATTCTCCAGCTTCACAATGTCACTGAATTCCATGCGAAGGAATTTTGGGCACGCGATCCTCTAGGCGGGCGTGTTGGCCCGTACAAGGGTTGGAGCGGAAAGAAGGCTGATACATTTCTCGACCAATTGGTGAACATAATCCAGGGACGGAAGGTGCACCCGGTATCGTGTGCTGTCGTACTAGATTCATTCAACAAGCTCTCCCATAACCAGCGCCGCTTCCTCACCGGAGGAAAATTGTTGAACGGCAAGTTCAAAAGCAGCGGTTGCCTAAGCAAGTCCTACTTTCTTCCGTTTCAGACTTGTATCCTAGATGCTGCCGACCATGTGCCAGTGGGTGGCAAAGCTCATTTTTTCTTTGACCTAAATAAGCAGTTCAAGGGATACGCTATCGACTTGTTTGCACTAGTGAAAGGGCTAGATCTCAAAGTGAAGGATCGCATCGGCGAGGTCCATTTTCCGACAGGCCTTGAGGCGGTGCAGCTTCAAGCTGCTGATATGTTCTGCTACGAGTCGTATCAGTATGAATTGAAAAGAGCTGCAAATCCGAACGAGAGGCCACGCGACCTGCTACTACGCCTACTTAAAGGACTTGTGGTAGGAGCAGATACTTTTCTCAATGATGAAGGTTTGGCCCTGCTACTCGACGGAATAGAGATTCCACCTGATGATCGAGTACAATTTCGGGTGAGTATCCCGCCAATCGGAAAGACTGAAACGGCCTGAACACGCTGTAATCGCGAGCCACATCAAACGAATATGACTGAGAAAATCAAGAAATCCGAATCCGAGTGGCAAGAGCAACTCTCTCCCGAGCAATATCAGGTCACCCGCAAGGCGGGAACGGAGCCGGCCTTCACTGGGAAATATTACAAGACCAAAGACCGGGGGATGTACACCTGCGTGTGCTGCGGAGAGCCGCTGTTCAGCTCAGACACCAAGTTTGACTCCGGCACCGGCTGGCCGAGCTTTTACAAGCCGGTGGCCGAAGGCGTGGTCGCCGAGCATACGGATCGCTCGCACGGAATGGCACGGACAGAAGTGCGCTGCGCCCGTTGCGAGGCGCATCTGGGCCATGTCTTTCCAGATGGGCCACGGCCCACGGGCATGCGTTACTGCATGAACTCCGCCGCACTCGAGCTGAAGCCTGAAGGTGAAGAGAAGAAAAAGTGAGGTCGGGCATGGTTTTCAGCCATGCCGATACCCACTCAATCAGGGTGTTACGGCACGACTGAAAGTCGTGCCCCCCCGAATTCAAAGTTAGTTGCTCTTTCCCGCCACTGCTGCCATGGTCTTTGGCAGTTCCGAAGACTTTTCGTGCTTCTGCTCGGAAGGCGTCAACTGCACGCTGCCCCTGAGCAATGCGCCATCTTCCACGCTGATGCGCTGGCTGATGACGTCGCCGGTCAGTGACCCTTCGCTGCGGATATCCACGCGGTCGCTGCACTGGATGTTTCCCGTGACCTTGCCCATGATTACAACTTCGCGAGCAGTGATGTTGGCGGCCACGACGCCATTGCGGCCAACCGTCACGCGGTGATCGCTGAAGCTGATGGTGCCTTCCACGCGGCCGTCGACGTAGAGCGACTCGCTGCCAGCGATCTCGCCTTTGATCACAACCGTGCGTCCGATTGTGGCCTGCTCGATCGGCGAAGTGATCGTCTTTACTGGTGTCTGCGAATTCGGGGTTGATGGAGAGTACTGCGGTTTAGGAGCGTTGTCAGTCGAATGCAGCATCGGAAGCCTTCCTTTGTTAGTGTCCGCGCGTTGCGGCGAAATGTGGTGGTAATAGTGACTATGGCACGGGATTACCAAGGGGCGTGAGGTTACGGAGGGTCAGGGACGGCCGGGGAAGGGCGTCAGCGGGTAGCCCAGAAGTGCGAATAATAGGCGCTAAGAGCTAACATCAAGTTCCTGCCCGATCTGCTCCCACTCTGCAATGCGGGCCTGCAACTCGACGCGATGCTGTTCGAGCTGCTGCGATAGGCGTTGAGTCTCTTCCGCGCTGACGAAGCTCTGCAGCGAATTCTCACAGCCGGCGATTGCGGATTCCAGGCTAGAGATATCCTCTTCCAATTCATGGGCTCGATCCTGCATCTGCTTGCGCTTGATGGGATTCAGGCGTTTGGCCGGTTTATCCCCATTCGAAGGTCGGCGGACGAGGGCGTCCGCCCCTACATGGCCATTGCTGGATTCAGAGTGCTCAGTTGAAGCTGCCACCTGCTCCTGCAACTTTTCCGCTCCACCCTGCTTCCGCCAAAGAAAGTCTTCGTAATTTCCGGGATACACTTCCACGCGCCTACTACCGATTTCGAAGACTCTGGTCGCCAGTTGGTCGATGAAATAGCGGTCATGCGAGACGAACACCACGGTTCCGACGTAACCGCTCAGTGCGTTTAGCAGGACGTCTTTGGCGCGCATGTCCAGGTGGTTTGTCGGCTCGTCGAGCAGCAGGAAGTTTGCCGGATGCAGCAGCATTCGCAAAAGTGCATAGCGGTTGCGCTCGCCTCCGGAAAGTACGCATATGCGTTTGAACACTTCTTCGCCCGAGAACAGGAAGCAGCCAAGCAGGTTACGGAGTTCGGTTTCCCGCGATGATGGCGAGACCCGGCCGAGATCGTCAATGATGCGCTCTTCCTGGTCGAGTTCTTTGTATTGGTCCTGCGCGAAGTAATCGGTTTGCACATTGTGGCCAAGGCGGTATTCGCCCTGAGTGAGTGGTTCTATTCCAGCGAGCAGCTTGATCAGCGTGGATTTTCCCGCGCCGTTTACGCCAACCAGCGCTATGCGGTCGCCGCGCTCGATCGTGAAATGCACATCGCGAAAAACTTCCTTCTGGCCGTATGACTTCGCCACACCGGAGAGCTCGGCAACCAGCCTGCCGCTCGGCTTCGGCTGCGGGAAAGAAAAGTGGATGGTCTTTTCTTCTTCCGGCAGTTCAATCTTCTCTATCTTCTCCAGTTCTTTGATCCGGCTCTGTACCTGCTTGGCCTTCGTTGCCTGATAGCGGAAGCGATTGATGAAAACTTCGAGCTGCTCAATCCGTTCACGCTGGTTGCGATACGCACCTTCAAGCTGCTCTTGCCGCTGGGTCTTCTGACTGAGATATTTTTCGTAGTTGCCGCTGTAGATCGAGATCTTCCTGTTCCATATCTCAACGATCCGATTGACGGTCACGTCGAGAAAATAGCGGTCATGTGAAATCAGAACGAACGCGTACGGATAATTCGACAGGTATTCTTCAAGCCAGTTGCGAGATTCAAGATCCAGATGGTTGGTGGGTTCGTCGAGAAGTAGAAGATTGGGCTTCTGCAGCAAAAGCTTGGCCAGGGCGATCCGCATCTGCCAGCCGCCAGAAAATTCTTCAGTTTGGCGATGCCAATCTTCAGTGCGGAAGCCGAGTCCGGAAAGAACTGCCCCGACCTGCGCTTCGATCGCGTATCCGTCGTGGGTACGAAACTCGTGCTCAATGCGGTGGTATCTGTCGGCGACTTGACTGTACTCAGGCGAAGTATGGTCGAGTTCGGCCATGCTTGAGGTCAACTCTTCCATCTCCTTTTCCAGGTTGCTTAAGCGGGAAAAGACGGACAGGCACTCGGCGAACACCGTCCGTCCAGAAAGCGTTAGCCCATCCTGGGGAAGATATCCAGCACTAATTCCTTTCGCGACACTGACGCTTCCATAGTCGAGAGTCTCCTGATCGGCGAGAATCTTCAGCACTGTGGATTTTCCTGTGCCGTTCGCGCCAACCAGCCCGACGCGGTCGCGCGGCGTGATCAGGAGATCGGCGCCATCAAACAGGAGTTTGTGCCCGTAGCGTTTTCCGGCAGAGTTGAGCTGGATCATGGGACTACTTCAATGTTCTCATGAAGAGGCGGATCGGGGGAGTCGTAGAGAACCTCAGGCTTTTGAAACGAGCGCTAGGTCTCTGTCAAAATTAGAGGCAGCAGCCACAGAGGAGCACAGAGCAAATCAGTACGCGGATTGGGGGACGCCTTCCAGCGTTCGCATGGTGTGGAGGATGGTCGAGATGACATTTTCATCCCCGATGGCGGTGTTAATCATAACGTGATAGAGCGACCGGGTAGGCCAGTCCGCGCCGAAGTAATGCTTGATAAAGAGAATCCGTTCGCGGTCCACGGTATCGACAAGATCTTCGGCGTCGTGCTCACTCCTGCCCAAACTCTGGATTCGGCGCAGCTTCTCTGCGCGTGGCGCGTACAGGAAGACGTGAAACACGTCGTCACGGTCACGCAGGAAGTACGGAGCCCCACGGCCGACGATAACGCAATTACCCTCTTTTGCGATCTTGTGCATCACCTGCTCGCCGACCTCCACCATTCGGTCGGGATCAAACGGTTCATGCTCGAGCTTCATGCTGCGCTCATAACTGCCCCGCCAGAAAACTTTCACCATGCGCTGAAATGTGGTGTCGACGCGTTCTTCGCACATGGAAACGGCGGAGGCGTCCACATTTGCCACGCGGGCAATCTCATGGGTCAGTTCCTGGTCCCACAGTTTCCAGCCTAGCTGTGAGGAAAGCTGGCGTGCAATCTGGCCTGCTCCGCACCCATATTCCCGTTCGACAGTGACGATTCGATACATTGCTTTGGTCCGAAATCGGCGCGAGAAACTCTACCGTATCCAGACTTTGGGTTCAACTGACATTCCCGGACGCAACACGTGTTCCTTGGTCTCGCCCGCATCAAAGGTGATCTTTACGGGGATTCGCTGGACGACCTTGACGAAGTTCCCGGTCGCGTTCTCCGGCGGCAGCAAGCTGGTAATCGCACCGCTGGCTCCGGAAATGCTTTGCACGTGGCCCTTATAGTCCTTGCCAGTCGTGTCCACCGAAATCGTAACTGCCTGGCTGGTGTGCATCTTTCGCAGCTGAGTTTCTTTGAAGTTGGCAGTCACCCATATGTCATCCAAATTGATGATGCGCATCAATTCCTGGCCGGGCTGGACATTTTGGCCGGCCTCGACCGTTCGATTGGTGACCACGCCATCCACTGGAGCCACCACCAATGTGTACTGCAGGTTCAGTTGCGCCGCGTCCAGTTCCGCTTTTTTCTGTTCGACTAGCGCTTCGGCCGATTGCGCGCGCGAACGCATTGCGGAAACTTGCTGGGGACCAGTTCTGGCGACTCTGGCGTTGGCTTGAGCTTGCACGAGTCTGCTTTGCGCGGCCTTGATTTGCTGCTGGGCGGCTGACAAACCGGCACGCGCGGCGTCCACTCCAGCCGAACTGGCCTGCGCTGCCGCAGTGGCCTGATCGAATTGCTGCTGAGAGATCTCCTGCTTCGAAACTAATTGTTTGTATCTCGCGAGGTCGTTTTGTGCTTTTACGTTGTTGGCGTCGGCTTGCGCGAGTTGGGCGTTAGCTGCGTCGGATTGCTGCCGCGAAGCCAGCAGCATGGCTTGCGCTGTCTCCACTTCTGCCGATGCCCCGGTGAGCTGGCTGCTGGTGCTGGTGGAGGTGATAGGAACATTCACGCCCGCAGCTTTGGCGGCGGCGACAGCGTTGTCATAGTCCCCTTTCGCGCGTGCCACTAGCACCTGGTAATCTCTGGGGTCGATCTGCACCAGAGCCGTTCCCGCCTTTACGTACTGATTGTCATTCACCAGTAACTTTTCTACGTGGCCGGACACACGCGCGCTGACCGGATTCAGGTGCCCGTCAATCTGCGAATCGTCGGTCGATTCGTAGCTGTTGAAGTAGCGCAACAGAAAAAAGCCCGCGACCAGCAGCACCACCACCCCGATGATCAGGAACATTCGGAAGCGCGGATTGCGCGACTGGAACTGCCTCCACTTGAGGTCACGTTCGGACAGTGCGGGAGGGCGACGTTCCTGTCCCTGGGCTTCAAGTGGACGCTCTCGAGTCTCGGTTTCCTGTGCCATATTTACTTACTCTCTAGATACTGTTTGACGCCCTGCTCTGCGAATCCGATGGCCCGCGCCAGCGATACTTTGGCGAGATTGTGCGCGTACAGGCTGGAAATGTAATTCTCATTTGCGGAAGCGACGGCCTCCTGCGCCTGAACGACTTCCAGATTATCGGCGACTCCAGCGGTGAAACGATCGCGGGCCTGGTCAAGCGTCTGGTTGGCGAGATCAAGCGCCGACCTGGCGACTTCTACCTGATCAGCCGCCGAAGCCAAGTCGAGCAGCGCTGTGCGAACATCATAATCAATCTGCGCACGAAGATTCTCCAGCTGCTGGCGGTTCTGCCGTAGAGTAGCTTCGGCTTGCAGCCCGTCAGCGCGTGCGCGGCCTCCGGCAAATATGGGAATGGCCAGCGTCGCGCCAACTTCAAAGACGCCGTGGGAATCGCCGACATTGACTCCGGCGGCTCCATAATTCCCGGCAAAATTCAGGCTAGGGAGGTGCTCAGCAGTGGCTGCGCTTCGAAATCTCTCTGCGCCGCGCACCTGCTGCACAGCCGCTTGATAATCCGCGCGGGAAGTATAGGCCTGCCGCAGCGCATCCTCTACACTCATGGGCGTCAGCGGCTCATAGGGCTCTCTTTCGGTCAGATTAAATTCTTGTCCGGTAGCAAGTCCGATGGTGCGCGCCAGCACAAGTTTCTGCTTGGCATAGTTGTTTCGCGCCACGATGAGCTGCTGTTGACGGGTCTTAAATTCAACTTGCGCGCGCAGAGCATCAATCGCTGGCACAAGCCCCGCGGTCTGCTGGTCGTGGGCCTTGTTGTAGAGCGCCTGTGCGGATTCGACTTGCGCCTGGGCTGCGTCCACCCTGGCTCCAGCAGCAATCGTGAGCAGATACTCATTGCCTGTCGCAAGCACTACGAGCTCGCGGGCGTCATTATATTTGTATCGAGCAGCAAATTCGTTTGCCCTCGCGCCGCGTTCACGCTCGATGGAATGCCAATCCAAAAGCGGCGCAGTCACGTACGCTCGCGCATCGAAAACGCCGACCGGACCGACCACAGATGAAACGCCGGGAAAAGAAAACCGGAACCCCAAAGCGGCAAGGTCAATTTGGGTCGCACTCTGGGTTACCGCCGCGCTAACGTTGGGAAGAAGATGGCTCAACTCCATCCACTTTTCGCCGCGTGCAGCAAGCGAACTGTCGCTGGCCAGCAACAGCCCGAGGTTGTTCCTCAACGCCCGAGCAATCGTTTCCTTGAATGACAGTTGCAGAACACCCACGGTTGCTTTGCCTTCGGGGACACTGCCGAGAAACGGACTCTGGGAACTCGGCGAAGAAGATGAGCCTCCGCTGGAGTTCGTCCCATAAGCGCCGGGACTTTGCGCTGGCGACGCATCCTCAGACGACGCTGGTACCGGGGCGGCGCTTGGCACTTGAGTTCGAGCAGGCGGCGCTGCGACGAATATGATCGCGGACAGATAGGCAGCCACCATTCCCGCTGATCTTGCTCTGTTCCAGGCCGGCTTCATCGTGCTCAGGTTGTCCAAGAAACGGGCAGACTCTCAGCGAACAGCGTTTTATGATTCGTTTGCCCGCCTTATAGATGCAAATGATTGTACCTACGGCACGACTTGGGCAGGTAATTGCCGCACGAAAACGGGCTCTTATAGCCTCTTTTTGTCCGGTTCGCCACCACCAAAGATGATTCACTGCTGCTGGAACGGGGAATCCTGCTGGGAAATATTCACCGCATAGAATGATCGCCGACCCCAAATGCGGGCTTGATGCGCGTCCGCAAACAGAATGTCGACGACCGGACGAGTCTCCGTTTGTGCGGTGCGGTCAACGAAACGAGCAAGGTGTTCGCTGCGACGGTTTCGCGACATGAGCACAATCGTGTCATTCAGACTGGCGTGCAGTTTTCGCTCGGCTGTTGGCGAAAGTGCGATATTCAAAACTTTTCCCGTCGGTAAAGCATGTTTGGGGACAGCGTACGCTTGGCGCGCGGGAGTGTTATTTGAAAACACCGGATCCGGACCGAAGTCGTCCGTCAGAGCATAAGCGGTGACCTGGACGCGGGCTTTCGAAGCCTCAAGAAACCCGAGTTTCTTGTTCGCATCGGCCAATTGCACGGTCGCATCGGCCAGCTCGGCTTGCGTTTGCTGAAGCTGTTCGCTGAGTTGGCGTACACTTGCCGCGTTCCGGCCATTCTGGTAACGCGCAAAAGTAATACTTACTCCGAGCACCAAAGTAATCAGAAGAGCTGTCGCTAAAGTAGAACGTGTTGTCATAGCTAAACCTCCGGTCTGATGCCATGGTTGAGGTGCTCGTAAGGTTCCATTCAACGGTGTTGGGGCTGCCACAAGCACGCTCGCAGGAGGGGAATCCCGAAGCTGCACGGGCCGTAGGAGTTCTTGCCGCGCAATAGGCGGGGTTCAAGCTAACGCGCAGCTCCGCGGAGCCAGCATCACTGGTGGGTCACCTGGCAGTAACAGTTGCAGAGTCTTGCGCAAAAATCCGACTCGCTTTGGCACAAGGACAGCGTTTGGCGGTAACTATGCCGCTGGTTACTATGTCCCGCCTGCACGGCGGAATCACATTGTGAAGCTGCACGTCGACGAGAAGCTACTAATCAGCCAGGGTTCGCGCCCGTACATCGATCCGGTCCTCTGGCGTCCGCTGATCATGATCTTCTGCCGCTTCTTCGGACTAGCGGTGAAGTACACTCGTCACGGCTGGCGGAATCGGATTTCAGGAAGTTCGTGGGCCAGGGAATGCCTTCGCGTCCACCAGATTCGCGTGCTGGAGAATGAGAGCCGGCTGGCGGGGGAATTAGGAAAATAAAGCGTGCGAGTTCAACCGCGTCACAATCATTGGTTGGCCCTTCGGGTATTTGATCTCTCGCAACCACGCTGCGCAAATCACCCACACAACGATCAACAGCAAAGTGCAAAGTACACCGCCCTCGGGACCGACCGTGCCGCCCGACAGCCATGCCGGACCGGCCGAGCGCGAATTCAGAAGATGACCGGGGAGCACCTGACCACTGTCGGCCACGCCGTAAAAGTAGGTCTCGCCCCAATCTAAGGCCATGTGAAGTCCGATCGGCATCCAGAGGCTACCGGTCCTTCGCAGCAGGAAACACGCCAGCAACCCAAACATGCCGGCGTTGAACAGTCCGATCCAAGCCTCTCCCGAGTTGGTGTGGTGAGAGTAGCCAAAAAACGCTGACCACAGTATTGCGGCAGGCCAGAAGCCGATGCCGGCCGAGAGCGTGTAGAGCCCGTACCCACGAGCGCGGAATTCTTCCCGCAGAGCAACAAGGATGAATACCAGCGCGTAGATGGTGCCCCACTTCCAGATGTCAGTGCCGTGCAGCGCGATCGTCCCAAAATGAAATACGCCGACGAGCCGCATGACCACTAGTAAAGCCGTGATGGACGTGAAGCCGAGCAGAGCGCCCTGCCAGAATTGAGTGCGGAACATCTTGCGCCAGGGCAGGCCGTAATCCGCGATGGTCCTGCGCTCCATCCGCCCCATGATCCAGGTGACGAAGACCAGGATGAGGAAATCGACCGCTTCGCGGATAAGAAACAAGGTGGTGTCGTCGGCATGAGGCAGCAGCCGGGCAACTGTAAAGTTCTCAGCGCTGATCAGCGCGGTGACGGCGCCGATGAAAATGAGCAGGCGCCATCCGGCACGGAGTTCCCGAGAGTTGTAGAACGCACGACGCAAGATAGTGGGATTGGATCCAGCGGATTCGACCATAAGAGCGGGTCTCCCTGTAAGGCGAATACGACGCTGATCGGGCGAAGGTTCCGCGAGTTGTAAGCAAAGACTGTCCTCGGGACAGGACGGGGTCGCACACGAAAATGGTCGGGGCGATAGGATTTGAACCTACGACCCCCTGCGCCCAAGGCAGGTGCGCTACCAGGCTGCGCTACGCCCCGACATGATCAGCTGGATTGATTCTAGAGTACTTTCCAACTTTATTTCCACTCCCGCTCTTGATTTCTGGCCTCGACCGTGCACAAACCGTGCACTTATTCGCGCATTGCACCATGACCGTGCGCATTCGTTCACCAGTCGCCGGAGCCATCTCGCTGGCTCGGCGGTTGAGCTTCTCCAAGGCTTCGCGCTTCATCTGCAATTTCATCTGGGAATACTTCTTGAAGACTTGCGCGTCTCCTTGGCGAAGCATTTGCGTCACCCACTCATCCGCTACGCCCCCAGCACTCAGCCGCGTGGCATAGGTGGAGCGAAGGTCGTAGATGCGGAAGTATGGAACCTTTGCGCGCCGAAGAGTTTTGCTCCAAACCGTCTTGAACGTGGCTTGATGCCCACTCCGATTTCGATCGCTGGGGAACAAAAACAGACTGTCCCGTTTCGAGTGCCCCGATCACGTCCGAAAGGCTACGCCGTGGGTGGCTAGCCGATGCTGAGGCACAACAGAGGTGATGATGTTGCAGTAGCTCGCCACGTGGAAAGCGGCTAAGTGCTGAAAATGAGCAATATTGAACATCTTCCAGCACGTGGAACGTTGTATCATGCAGTCGAAAGCAAAAGAGCTTCCTGGCCGTTTTATGTGGCTCCGTATCTGGTCTGGTCTTACCTCTAAAATTGTCGCCTTTTCGATCGCTTTGCTGTTAGCAGGCCTGCTTGGTGTATTACTTCTTCACGCGCAAAGTACCGGAGATTTCACCGTCGTAGTTCTCCCCGACACGCAGTTCTACTCACAGACTTACCCGCAGATATTCGATTCACAGACGCAGTGGGTCGCAAACAACGCGGCTGCTCAGAACATCCAATTGGCGATCGGGGTGGGCGACATTGTGAATGTCGGTACCAGCGCAACACAATGGGGGAATGCGAGCCATTCCGCCGGAATTCTGGACCAGGCCCACGTGCCTTACGCATTCGCGATCGGCAACCACGATTACGACACGCTGCCGCCAACCAGCCGTACGGCTACCACCTTCAATCAATATTTTGGTCCATCTCGATACGCGAGCGCGGCGTACTACGGCGCCTCGAACTATCCGCCCGGCAGCAACGAAAATTTTTACGAGACGTTCACCTGGGGAGGGAAGAGCTATCTGATCCTGGTCTTGGAATTTGTGCCGCGAAACTCCGCGTTGGCGTGGGCCAAATCCGTCCTGGACGCCAATACCGACAAAGAGGTGATCGTCGTCACGCACAGCTATCTTTATTCTGACGATACGACGGTGGACGAATGCGATACGGCCGACATGGTCGGGGACAACAATGGCGCAATGCAATGGTCGAAGCTCATCAGCCAGTATCCCAACATCAGCGTTGTGCTGAGCGGCCACATTACCAATCAATTCAATGCGCGCCGATCGGACGTGGGCGTGGGCGGGAACTTTGTCCACCAGATATTTGCAAATTGGCAAACCTCGACCAATGGTGGAAATGGCTATTTGCGGATCATGCAGTTTTCTCCCTCCAACAACACTATTAACGTTCAGACCTATTCGCCATACACCGGTCTCTATCTAACCGACTCAGGTGACCAGTTCACGCTGAAGTGGCACAATGACGGCACTCCCGGCAGTGGAACCGCTACCGTCACTGGCCGGGTGCGCAGTGCGGCCTATGGGGCTGGTTGCAGCGCGATTTCAGGAGCCACGCTGAACGTGGGCGGCACTACGGCGACAACTGATAGCACTGGTAGGTACTCACTTACCATCCCGCTAGGCCAGGTTTCTGCGAGCGCGAGCGCCACAGGCTATCTAGGCTCCGCCCAGAATGTGACGTTGAATGATTATTTCCCGAATCAGTTGGACTTCTTTCTCACTCCAGTGCCGCCGTGTCCGCAGAGCGCCACAGACCCTTCGGTGACGATCTGTACACCTTCCAACAACTCGACCGTAAGTTCGCCAACAAACGTCGTCGCTGGAGCAAACTCCTCGTCTCCGTTAGTCTCATTTTCTGTGTGGCTGGATGGGAGCAAAGTTTTCACCACCAATGCGGTGACACTGAATACCAATTTGACGATATCTGCAGGCACCCATCGGATCATCGTGCAGGGCCTGAACGGCGCCAAACAGACATTCAGCCAGACGATCAGCGTCACGGCATCGACGTCAAACCCGCCCGGAAGTTGTCAGCCATTACCAACTGTTCCATCGGTAAACATTTGCGTGCCCGCCGCCAACTCGAGTCTTAGCTCGCCCTTTACAGTGCAGGCCGCCGCTAACATGGCAAATCCAGTCAGCAACTCTCAAATTTGGCTCGATGGAGCGAAAGTGTATCAGGTGAATGGTGCCAGCGTGAACACGTCCGTGAGCACAGTGGCAGGAACCCACCGTTTGACCGTGCAGTCACTGGACACGTCGAATGCTCTGACCAAACAAACGATCTATGTTAAGGTGTCCTCGACTTTGCCACCGCCATGCACTTTGAGCCCTATCGATCCTTCGGTGACGATCTGCGCACCAGCGCCAAATTCCACAGTCACCTCACCGGTAACTATTTCTGCCGGAAGCACCGAATCGGCTGCCACGGTGACCAATATGTATGTCTGGGTCGATGGTGTGAAACAGTGGACCTCGTCCGGCGGGACGCTCGACACCTCACTGACCATGTCAACTGGCACGCACCGCGTAGTGGTGCAGGCAAAAGATTCCACTGGGCACTACTTCCAATCCGCCGAATACGTAACGGTTCAGTGATGCTGGCCATATCTAACGCTAGCGACACAGGCCAAAACTTAGCCTCTGGAGCTATCTACCATTGCAGCGGCGGGCGTCGCCATTGGCATGACATGGTCAGGACTGCTATCGAATTTTGCCGGCGGGGTGTTCTTGGTGATCCTGCGGCCGTTCAAGGTTGGGGACTTCGTTACTGCCGCGCGGCGCAGCACAGCGACTCCCTGGACTCGCGAAAGCTCCTGATGCGCCGCCTATCTGAAAGAGCGGTTTGCCACGAGATGGTGTCTTTCGCCCGAACCCTCGCTGTCGCTGCATGCCGGCAACTGGACAGTGCCCCGGCAACTCGTGGCGAGGTCTCCGGGAGCGGGCAACAAAGTCACCAAACTTCCGTATGACACCTCCCTGCTGGAGCTTCGCATCGCATTGCCGGCTGCTCCGGACCAGGAGGAAAAAGATGGCCTGCGCCTGTTCACAGCGGAATCGGCCCTGATTGCGTGTTCCCCTAATTATTTTTCCAATTAATTCAACGGACGTCCGCGCGGTGCTGCCGATGATCCGTGATGCCTCCGGCCTTCTCGCCCGCCTTCTTGAGGGCAGCCACACGGTTATCGCCGGACGATTGGCCGGCGCCTTCCGCAATATCGGACGCGACCGCATCGCAGACGATATTGTAAAGACCATGTCAGCTGCCGACTACGACGTTCGCGAAACCGATCCCTTTACGGACAAGCCGTCCTTGGTCTTCCGTACCCGCGAGACGTCCCCCTATGTGAACCGAATACGGTTGCTGTGGCACAAGATGCGGGAACCGGTGATTGATCATTTTCCTAAAGAGCCCGGCATCCCGCGCAACATCGAAACGTACATGAAGCGCGTCAACGACGCCTACGTCACGGACGCCTATCATTCATTGTCGATCGAGGGCTATCGGGTCACGCCCGAGCCGATTGAACGCGTCCGCAACAGTACCTGAAATGCGGACGCCAATAAAGGCGACCGCGAGCAGCGGAACGCCATGGCGGCGCGCGGCTACTGCAGGCCTACCAGGCCGTACAGAAAAGCGTCGGCAGGGTTCTGCATGCCGAGAATGCTGGCCAGGTTGCGGACGGGGATCACGGGACTTGGTACCGCGAACTGTTCGCGCCGAGCGTCGCCGTCGGCCTGCTGGAACGCGCCGACCTTGCCGGCTATCGCAACGGCCAGGTTTATATCCGGAAGTCCATGCATGTGCCGCCGAACCCCGAGGCGGTGAGGGACGCCATGCCGGCGTTCTTCGATCTGCTACGCGAAGAGACCCACCCAGCAGTGCGCGTTGTGCTCGGGCATTTCTTGTTTGTCTACATCCATCCTTTATATGGACGGCAACGGTAGGGTCAGGCGTTTCCTGATGAACACGATGATGGCGTCGGGCGGATACCCGTGGACCATCATACCCGTCAGCGACCGCAACGCCTATGTGAACGCCCTCGAAAAAGCGAGTGTCGGCGAGGGCATTGTTGCTTTTGCAGATTTGCTAGCCGGGCTGGTTAAGAAAGGACTGGCCGGCGAATCGCTGCCGAAGGTACCAAAGTTTTCTTGATGTCCCCCAACGTAGAGAACTCTAGAAATCGAATTTCCTGAGGCAGAGGAAGAAGTTGCTATTTCTTGGGGTGAAATGTGCGGAGAACCAAAGACAAGAGGAACCAGGAAGACCTCGCCAGTACCGAGAACCCACGAGCTGCGTAGCGACCGACGGTAGAACTTGCCCCGTCACCTCCTGAGCCTAGCTTCCGCGAACTGACGGCTTCTACAGAGAAACGCAGAGGAGGCCCCTTTCCTCCACACCCCCATCCCCGAGTGTTCGCGATGGCACACCCAACGCCGCACTGTCATCATTTCCGGCGACACGGTTATCAGCACATGAAGACGCGGCTGTTTTCAGCGGCAGGGTAATTCACATTGCAGGTGACATTTCGTGGTATGACACGGCAGACACGGCAGACCTTTCCGTTTGACAAGTGTCCAGCGGCAGCCTTAATCTAACTGGAAATTCTTAGTCGCCTGGGTTCGGCCGATGCAGTTTCTGGAGCCCTCCATCCTACCTTCCGCAATAACTCCCAAACAAAAATTCTGTCTAGCCAGAGGAGAATGTTATGTCCCGCATTTCCAATGCCCTACCGCAAAGACTAATTGAAAGAGCGCTCTGCGCAGTTTCAGAAATTGCTTGGCGCGTTCCGCTTGGTACCGCGCGGAAAGGTCAGCGGGCGTCATCATGGGTGCCCGGCAAACGATCGGACCGCCCATCGCGCTCTGCGATTCCTCTCGGAGTTCCCCGTACTACCCGTTCCGTTTGTCCAGACTGCGTGATCGAAACGCGCAATGCGGTGCTGGATGGTCGGACAGACATCAATGTTCTCAAACGGGATCCCGGCGTCATCAACGCGGAGATTATCGAAGAAGCCGGCCGCGTCCTCATGCGTAAAATCTGCCAAATCCACGGACCCTTCGAGGATGTGCTAGCGACGGACGCGGCGTTCTTCCGGCGCATGGAACGTCTCTATCCCGGCCCGGATTTCGCCTGCACCGAAGACGATCTCGTTCACGACCACGGAGTTTCGAGTGTTCGCTACGGCCGCGGTGCTTTCCTGGTATTCGATCTGACGAATCGTTGCAACATGAAGTGTTGGCCGTGTTTTATGGACGCCAATGCTGTCGGTCACGTCCACGAGCTTGATCTCGACGATATCAAGCGCATCCTGGAGCGTGCCCGGTCTTTCAAGCCTCAGCGGGAAGTAAACATCTTGTTCTCTGGCGGCGAGCCGACGATCTCGCCATTTTTCCTGGATGCAATCGGGTCGGCCAGAGCCCTGGGTTTTAAGCGGCTACATGTCGCCACCAACGGAATCCGTTTCGCTCAGGACGCCGACTTTGCACAACAAGCCCGTGAAGCCGGTCTCCACAGTGTGTTCTTGCAGTTAGATGGAGTGTCCGACGAAAGCAACAGCCACCGGGGAGTCTCAAATCTGTTCCGGGTGAAACAACAAGCGATGGAGAATCTGGCGAACGCCGGGCTCCGCATAACCTTGCAAGTCACAGTCGCAAACGGAGTCAACAATGACCAAGCCGGTCCGATTGTGGAGTTCGCGCTCCGGAACGTCGATAAGGTCTTCAGCGTGGTTTTTCAGCCGATCATGTTCACAGGCCGAGACGAGAACGTGACGGACGACCGGCGCTATGCGCAGCGATACACTCTTTCGCAACTCGCCGCAGACCTCGGCTCGCAGATGTCAACAGAATGGGAACCGCTGCGTGACTGGTTCCCAACCGCTGCCATTAGCCAATTCAGCGATGTCTTGGACCTGCTGCAGCCATCTGATTCCGCGGAGGGGTCGGTTGCGCCGAATGAACATCCCGATTGGGGTGTCATGAGCCCGCTCATCGTGAACCGAAGAACTGGGTTCTGGGTTCCAATCGCGCGATTCTTCAATCTTGAACGCTTTAACAGGGATCTCGAGATCATCGCTAACTCTGGTCGCGGTAAGGCACTAACCTATGCGCGACTTGCGATGGCGATCCTCCGGAACTATAGCCCTGATCTGGCGCCATCCGGGTTTTCGGTGGTCGATTTTGTGGACTTGTTCCGGCAGTGCTCTGCGCGGACAAGGATCGCAAGCCCAACCTGGGAGAGAGACGAGCGAGGAACCGGCGAATGGGTGACAACTATCGTCTACGGTCAATGGTTCCAGGATCTGGTTGTCCAGAATTTGGCAGCGATTGAGACGAGCATGACCCCAGTCGCGACGCAGGAAGGGGAAATCCCGTTCTCAGCCTACAACTCGGTCGGATGGCGCCAGCTTGTGGAGCAACTCCACCGAACCTCAACTCTTCCCGAGTGGCACCGGGAACACGGTCGACATGCGATACACGCCAAGGGTAACCTTGTGCAAATTCTTGGCGCTGGGAAGGTTACGATGGACTGTTAGGGAAGGAGCTCTCGGTGAAAAGGCGGCTACTCTATCCTGTTGCGAGTCGGAAGCATGCCCGATGACTCATTTGGCTAGACGCTGTTGTCTTCGGGCATC
>Ga0209648_10000259_pt1 | contig 39496 bp, 47 predicted proteins | sample GraSoi2013_115cm_FD_185830 | JGI IMG/M metagenome (GOLD analysis project Ga0209648, IMG submission 185830) | Grasslands soil microbial communities from the Angelo Coastal Reserve, California, USA - Sample 9_17_2013_115cm (SPAdes) (version 2) | ecosystem: Environmental > Terrestrial > Soil >...
GCCCCCGCACCCAGCGAAACACGGAGAGCTCGAGAAGCAGGCCCATCGCCGCGGCGAAGATCAGACCCGCCACGACGGCGAGCAACGTCGAGACCCAACCAGGCCAGAACGGATGGGACCATCCGTAGAACACCTGCCACGCGACGAAGGTCGAGAACATGCCCATCGCGCCGTGGGCAAAGTTGAGGACGCCGGTGGTGCGGTAGATGAGCACGATGCCGAGCGCGGCGAGGGAGAAGATGCCGCCGAGGCTGAGGCCGATGACCGTGTAGGCCGCGAATGTAGCCATCGCGCTACGCCATCAGGAGCAGATCCAACCGGATGTCGTGTGCCAACCGTTCCCGTTGCTCGCGGTGTACGTGAAGCAGCGATTGGGATCGTGCGCACCGGGACCGTACGAGATGGGGACGGACCATCCGGTCTGGTATCCGTTCATTGAGTTGAGCGCCTGCGCGAGCGTCTCGCGCGTCAGACTTTTGCCCGCCTTGCGCGCCGCCTCGACGAAGACCATCGCCGCCGTCCAGGCGTGCTGCGTGTAGATGTCCAGCGCCTGGAACTGGCCCGGATAGAAATGCTGCACCGTGCCCAGGTACTGGCGCACGGTCGCGTTCCCCTGGTGGTCGTAGGGCGAAAGGAACGGCACGAGCGAGTGGGCGTTGCGGAGCTCGCCGTCATAGGACTTCTGGACGTTGAACTTGTCCAGGCCGGCGCCCAGCACGCCCGGGTACCAGCTCGCTGCCTCCATGGCGTCGAAGAGGCGGTGGTAGCTGAACGGGTCGAGCGCCGCGATCACGTAGTCGGGGCAGGAGCGATCCGTCGCGGGACACTGGTAGTTCGGCGCCGCGCCTCCGCCGCTCGGCCCGTGGTGCGAGTGCTGGAGGTTGAACACGGTCGCGGTGTAGCTGGCCTGCGTGGCCGAGACCTCCTCCACGTCGGTGTAGCCGATTCCGTCGGCGGCAAGGCGGTTGAGCAGGTTGGCCTCGACGGGGTGCACCCACGGCACGTCGCCGAGCACGACGACCGCGGGATGTTTGACGCCAAGCGCCCTGGCCTCATCCGCGATCGCCGTGCCATATCGGTAGAAGCTGGCCGAGACCGGATAAGCGAGGGAGCTCTGGAACTCCGCCGGTGTGCCCAGGCCGCCGATCACCGGGATGCCGGCGCCCGTGAGGGTAGGGACCTCGTTGTTCTCGCCGAGCGGCGCGGTCAGGCCGACGACCGCAAGCACGTTCTGCGAGATCAGGTACTGGGCGCACGAGTGGGCGGAGCTGGCGTCGTACTTGGAGTCGCACCACACGTACTGGACCTGGCGGCCGTTGATGCCGCCCGACTGGTTGACGGCCTGGATGTAGGCGCGCACGGTGTCGCGCTCGACGGAGGAGTCGATCGGCCCGGTGATGTCGAAGAATCCGCCGATCGTGATCGTGCCGCCGGTGACCCCGCCCGGTCCGCCGCCGGCGCTCGAGGATCCGCCGGGCATCGCCGTGGGGCTCGCGTCCGCCTGGGTTCCGGAAACCTGGCCCTGGTCCATGGCCGCCGCGGTCGAGGCGGTGAACGAGCGGACCGTCATGACGCCGAGCACGGCGCTCATAAGTAGGGCCGCGCCCAGAAGGGAGACCGCAACTCGTTCCCGGAAGCCCCGCGAGATCAAAGCACTCCTCCTTTTGAGGGTGGTCAGGAACCCCTTCCCTCAATCAGATACGCCTGCGTACCGCGGACTACCCGAACTGACTGGGGTATTTAGCGGGTTAGAACCCAATAAACACTAGTTAAGGCCTGTTGTCAATATGTGCTCAGGCCGTGACTGTGCGCTCGCCGCCCGCTTTTTTGCCCTTGGAGGGCAGCTGCACGATCTCGCCGCGCTCGGCCTTGAAGTCGTAGAGGTCCTTGTCGGCGCGGGCGAACAGCGAGACGACGTCGTCCGGCCGCCGGAGCTCGGCGACCCCCGCGCAGAAGCGGACCCCGGCCTTGGCGGCCGCGTCCTGGATCTCGCCCAGCTTGATGCGGGCCTCCCTGGCCGCCGTGTCCGGGAGCACGCAGACAAACTCGTCTCCGCCATACCGGAACACCACGTCCTCGGCCCTCAGCCCGTCCTTCAGCGCCTGGCTGAGGACGCGCAGCATCCTGTCCCCCGCGGCATGCCCGCGCCGGTCGTTCGCCGCCTTCAAGCCGTCGATGTCGATGAACGCGACGCTGAGCGCAGTCTCATGACGGCGCGCGCGCGCGATCTCGCGCTCGGCGGATGAGATTCCCGCCGCGCGCCGCAGCACACCGGTCAGCTCGTCGAAAGCCGACTTCTCGCGCAGCTCGAACAGCGCCTGCGTGGTCATCGACGCGAGGTCGCGTGGCCTCAATCCGAGATCAGCCGCGACCATCAGCCTGACCTGCGCCTCGCGCGAACGGCGCGCCTCGCGGAGAGTCCGGCCGAAAAGCAGGAGCCAGATCCCAAAGAGCAGAGGAAGGCTGGCCACCGCCCCGAGCAAGGCAACGTCGAGAGGCGACGAGATGTAGATCGTCGTGAACGGGATCGGTATGCCACGTCCGCGGTCGCCGGGCGCGCTCGTGGGCTTCACGGTACGGTCCGACCCGCCGGCGTTGGTCCCCTGCGCAGGAGCGGCCGTCGGCTGCGCCTGGCTGCCGGGCGTGGGGCCGATCGTGGGGAGAGGCGGCGTCGAGATCACCGGGACCGAAAGCGACGGGATGTGCACCGCCGGGACTAGGCCCGGGGCCGGCGAAGGCAAGGGCACAGGCAGGGGCAGCGCCAGGAAAGTCGCGGCTACGCCGCCGCCGACCTTTCTGCATTTCCCGGCCAATTGCCTGCTGAATGACCCGCCGGTCGCCGTCATCTCGATTCACCCCCCACGGTCGAGCCCGCTCGGCCCGGCCGGGCGTCATTCATTATCAAACGTTCGGGCAGTCTCATTCCTGTATCTGTACCCGACAAACCTGCCATACGAGGTTTATGCTGCAAAGTGATGACGGGGGACATGGAGCGCGCCCTGGGGGCGCTGCGGGACTTCACGCGACGCGACATCCTTCTCCGCTTCTACGCCGACCGCAAGCCGCGGAGCGTCGAAGACGTGGCCCGCGAGGCGGGGGTGCATCGCTCGGTTGCATTCGATCACCTGGAACGGCTGGTGGCCCTCGGCTACCTGGAGGTGGCGCACCGGCGTGGGCTGCCTGGCAAGCCGGCCAAGATCTACAAGCTCACAGGCGGACCGGTGCAGATCAGCCATCCGATGCGCCGGTACGACATCGTGGCCGAGTCGCTCGCCCGCGCATTCGACGAGCTGGGCGACGTGGGAAGCCACGCCGTGCGGCGTGCGGGTCGCGGCTTCGGCGAGGCGATCGCGGCGCCTGGCGCCAAGTCACCGATGACCGCGCTCGAGCCGATGCTCGAGATGGGCGCCGAGTACGAGATGCAGCGCGGGGGCATCGTCCAGTGCACCAACTGCCTGTTCGCCGAGGTGTGCCGGCGCGCCCCGGTGATCTGCCGGTTTCACGCCGGCGTGATCGAGGGCCTGTTCCTGCACACCGAGATCAACATCAGCGTCAAGGCGCTCGGCTTTCGCGACCCGTACGGGTGCGCGTACATGCTGCAGGAAAACGAGTTGGGCGAGGAGCTCGAAGCCCAGGCCCAGTAGCGCCCGGCCTACGAATATCGTTGCCGCGTGAGGCTGGTCGCCGAATCCTTCGCCTGGCCGTTTCGCGGCTCCTGGCGATCACCATGGGTCGCGGGGCTGGTGATGGTCCTCGTCCTGCCGCTCCTCTTCCTTCCGCTGCTGGGTTACGCAATCGCCGCGACTCGCGCGGCTGAGACCGATCCATTGCAGGGTCCGCCGCCGTTCCAGCTCTCGGTGCGATTGCTGGCCGACGGACTCTGGGCTTCGCTTGCGGTGCTGCTGGTCGCGCTGCCGTTCGCGCTGGTCTTGAATCCCCTTGCCTCAGCGCTCCATGCGCTGGGAGAGCCGAGCGCCCACGTGGGCGCGTTCTTCGCGCTCGCGCTCCCCTGGGGACTCGTGTCACTGCTGCTGATGCCGCACTGCACGGCCGCGTTCGCCGCCACCGGCAAGCCGCGCGACATGTTCAACTTCGCGGCCGCGCTGCGCCGGCTGCGCCGCGACTTCATGACGTGGAACGTGGCCGCCGCGGCCATCGTCACAGGCTGGGCGATCGGGCTCGCGTGCGCGGGCTTGCTTTGCATCGGGATCGTGCCCGGCGTCTTCTACGCCATCCTTGTCAGCGCACATGCCGCCGCAGCGCTCCAGGGTCAGGGTCCGCGTCCATCCGCTGGGTGAAGCCGCGGTCCTGGCGGAGCTTGGGACCCGGCTCGACACCGCGCTCAACACCCGGGCGATAGCGCTCGCTGCCGCGCTGAAGAAGCGCCGCGACGTCCGCCAGGCGGTGGCCGGCCACGCCAGCGTGACGGTGCAGTTCGACCCGGACCAGGTCACGCACGAGGCGCTCGCGGCCGCGATCCGCCGTCTCGCGGCCAGGCGCCCGCCCATGGAGGAGCCCGGCCGCCTCCACCGCATACCGGTTGTCTACGACGGACCAGACCTCAGCGCTGTGGCGGCGGACCTCGGCCTCTCGACGGAGCGGGTGATCGAGCTCCACGGCAAGCCCATCTATCGCGCGTTCCTGGTCGGTTTCGTTCCCGGCTGGGCCTATCTCGGACCGCTCCTCGACGAGCTCGTGCTGCCCCGCCGCGCCACACCAAGGACGCAGGTGCCGGCCGGTTCGGTGGCGATCGCGGGCCGGCAGACGGGGATCTATCCCCTCGCCAGCCCCGGCGGCTGGCACCTGATCGGGCGCACCTCGGTCCGGCTGTTCCTGCCGGACTCCGATCCGCCGTCGCTGTTTCGCGCCGGCGACCGGGTGAAGTTCTTCGCCGTCTCCGAATGACGCAGGTCATCCGCGTCGTGCAGCCGGGCCTCTTCACGACCATCCAGGATCTTGGCCGGCCGCAGGTGAGCGCGTCAGGCGTGCCGCCGGGTGGCGCGATGGACCGCTTCGCCCATTCCGCGGCCAACCTCCTGGTGGGCAACGAGCGCGGCGCGGCGACGCTCGAGTGCACCCTGACCGGCCCTCACCTGACCGCCGAGACTCCTTGCGTCATCGCGATCACGGGCGCCGATTTCGATCCGCGCATCAACGGCTCCTCAGCGCCGACGTGGACGGGTGTGACACTCGCGGCCGGCGACCGTCTGACGTTCGGCGGCCGGCGCGTCGGCGCGCGCGCCTACATCGCGGTTGCGGGGGGCGTCGCCGGCGATCGCTGGCTCGGCTCGATGTCGACCAACGTCATGTGCGGGCGCGGCGGCATGGGCGGCCGCCCCTTGATCGGCGGCGATGTCGTCTCAACCAATGAGCCGTCCGGCGAACCCAGGCTGGGCCGCACCATGCCGGACGATTTGCGGCCGCGCTACGCCGACCACACGCTTTACGCGATCGCCGGACCGCATCTCGGGCGCCTTTTGCCGGAGTCGCGCCGGGCCCTGTTCGGAGCGCCATACCGGGTCACCCACGACTCCAACCGCATGGGCTACCGGCTCGAAGGCCCGCGCCTTGAGGCGGCCGGTGAGGAGCTGCTCTCGTTCGGGCTGGTCGCCGGCGTCGTGCAGCTCCCGTCGGGAGGTCAGCCGATCCTGCTCATGGCCGACCACCAAACCGCCGGCGGCTACCCGATCATCGCCACGCTTGCAAGCGCGTCCATGCCGGTCGCCGCCCAGCTCGCGCCCGGCGACGAGCTGCGCTTCGCCGAGACGTCGATCGAGGCCGCGCTGGCCATGCGTGCGGCTCAGCGAGCTGGGCTCGAATCCTTGACCACCTGATCGATCCACTCGGTGTGCTCGGCGTAGTGCTCGTAAGTGTTGCCGGCGACCCAGTCCCGAACAGGCCGGTCGTCGACGGCGTTCCGCGGGTCGTTCGCCTGGTAGTGGTTGTAGGAAAGCTGCAGGTCGGCATCGCTCATCTTGCCCAGCAGCTTCATCAGCACGGCGTGCGTGTCGTGAAAGTAGGCGAGGGCCTTTTCGGGGGTCTTCGATTGGTGGAGCGACCAGACCGCGGCGTTGATCGAGTCTGTGTCCTCGGGCTGGCCGGCGACGCCCATAGCCGCGCGCCGATCCGCACCCTCGAGAAGGGCGATCAGCGAGTGCTCCCACGCGGCGAGATGCACCAGGTGGTCCTTGACCGCCCACCCGTCCGCGCCCGTCACGGTGAGACCATTCGGGCCGAGCGACTCGACCATGGTGTCGAGCCGTTGCCAGGACTTCTCGATCGGCTCGACGACGCTGTTCGGCGCGGTCATGCTCCGCTTGCGATCCGCTTGGCCTCGTTGACCACCGCGTCGTAGTCTGGCTGCGGCTGCTCGCGAGACGCGACCCAGGTCCACCGGATCGTTCGCGCGCGGTCCACGATGAAGATCGTGCGGCGGGCCATCCCGGAGTAGCCCGCAACGTCGTCCCGCCGGACGCCGTAGTCCGTCACCATCTTGCGCTCGAAGTCACCGATCAGGTCGAACGGCAGACCGCCAAGCTCCTTGGCGAACGCTGTGTGCGAGAAGACGGAGTCGACGCTGATGGCGAAGATGCCAACCCCGTTGGCGACCGCGTCGTCGTTCCTGGACCGAAACTCGGTCAGCTCCGTCCTTCAACCACCTGTGAAGTCGAGCACGTAGAAGAGAAAGACCAGGGCGCGATACTTCTCGAGCGCATCGCCGAGCGTCAGCTCCTGGCCGGCGGTCGTGGGCAGCTTGAAATCGGGTGCCTTGTCCCCCACCTGCAGCACGCGAAAAGTCTATTGCTTCTCCCTACTGCCTCTCCAGCACGTACCAGCCAGAGCGCGTCGCGCCGGTGATCGCGTAGCCACGGCCGAGCGCTCCGCCCAACGCGTCGCGCAGCGCCATGCGCCACTCGCGTGCCTGCCCAGGCTCGCCGTGCCGCAGGGCGACGACGTCGTCGGGTACCTGACATATAAGGACGCGAGCCGAGGACGATTGAACCACCGGGCCGCCTCGCGGTCCTGCGGACAGGATCGGAGTGGATCCCCACTCGCGCAGCTTGTCGATGTGCGGCTCGGCCAGCTCGCCTGCCGCGGCCGCTTCGGCCTTCTGGGAGTCGAGCCGCCAGCGAATCAGCAGCCGGTCCGACTCGTCGCCCGTGTTGATCCCATCTTCCATCTGGCCGTAGAAGTCGACGAGGTATTCCGACCCTTCGGCGCCGAGCTTGGTCAGGTTGAAGTAGGCGTTGCGGCGGACGAGCGGATCGGTCGTCCACTCCATGACCTTCACCCCTCGGGCGATGCACCATCGACGCTGGTGCTGCTTCAGCTCGAAGCCGACACCTCGAGCCTCGCTGCCCGGCAGCACGCCGAGGATGTGTGAGTGCATCAGCAGCTCGTGGGGCGGCGTTCCGCCGAGCCAGCCGACGAGCCCGCCGATGAGCCGCCCATCGACCGACGCACCGGAGATGTAGTTACCCGAGTGCGCGAGCGCCTTGAGAATGTCGGAGCTGATAGGGGGCTTGCCCGGCCGGCCCCACACCACCGCGAACAGCTCCGCCACCTGTCTCAGCTCCTCGAGCTCGCTCAGCTCCGAGATCCTGGCGCTCATGCCGGGTTCAACTCGCGAGGGGCGCGGTCTCGATGCCGGCGTCGCGCAGCGCCTTGCGGACGGCGGCCGCGACCTGGCCTGCGCCAGGGGTGTCGCCGTGGACGCAGATCGTGTCGATGCGGCCCGAACGGGCCAGGCTCAGCGCCTGCTGCGCGGCAAGGTCGGGGTGGAGGACCGCTCCCGCCTGGTTGCGCGGCGCCAGCGAGCCGTCGGGCAGCATCAGCCTGTCGGCGAACCCCTCGCGATACCCCGGAATGCCAGCGCGCTCCGCGGCCGCGACGATCTCGAAGCCAGGCTGGCCCGTCACGCCGACTCCATGCGATTTGGCGACACGGGCCAGCGCGTCAGCGGCGGCGGCGTCCCGCTGGCATCGGTGGTACAGCGCGCCGTGCGCCTTGATGTACGCGATGGGAGCGACCGCGGCAAGGCTCGCCACCTGGAAGGCGATGAGCGCTTCGATCTCGTCCGCGCCAAGCGAGCGCTCGACGCGACCGAATCCCGAGCGGTCGTCGTAGCCGGGATGAGCCCCCACCTCCAGGCCCAGAGTTCGGCACCGCCAGGCCGTGGCGATGGCGATCGACGCCGAGCCCGCATGTACCCCGCACGCGATGTTGGCGCTGTCGACCGAAGCGAGCACGGCCTCGTCCTCGGCCGCGCCCTCCCCGATGTCCGCGTTGACGTTCATTCGTGCTTGGTCTGGCCGTGCAGGAGCTGGATCGCATGTCCGAGGACCGGCATCGTGGCGGCCAGGGACTCGGTCGCGCCTTTCTTGCTTCCCGGTACGTTGAGGATGAGCGCGTGGCCTCGCACACCGGCGACCCCGCGAGACAGCGCCGCCATCGGCGTGCTGGCCTCGCCGGCGCGCCGCATCAGCTCGACGATCCCCGGCACCTCATAGTCGATCAGCATCGACGTTGCCTGCGGCGTCACGTCGCGCGGTCCGAGACCCGTGCCGCCCGTCGTCACGACCACGTCGGCGCCGGCGACGACCGCGGTGATGATCGCGTCAGTGATCAGCGCGTGCTCGTCGGGCACGACCTCGGGACCCGAGACCTCCATGCCCGCTTTCTCCAGCATCTCGACAAGCGCCGGACCGCTCGCATCGATCCGGGTGCCCGCGGAAACGCCGTCGCTGACGGTGATCACATGCGCCCGATCGCTCACGCCCCGCGCTTCCAGGTCCCGGAGCGGCCTCCCGACTTCTCGAGCAGGCGCACCGACTCGAGGTACACGCCGCGCTCGACGCTCTTGACCATGTCGATCAGGGTCAGCCCCGCGACCGCGGCCGCGGTCAGCGCTTCCATCTCGACGCCCGTCTGTGCGGTGACCCGCACCCTGGTGAGGACGCGCACGCCTCCGGTCACGTACTCGAAGTCGACGCTGACGCTGCTGAGCGGCAGCGGATGGCACAGCGGGATCAGGTCCGGCGTGCGCTTGGCGGCCATGATCCCGGCCACTCGCGCGACCTGAAGCGCATCGCCTTTGGCGGTGCCTTCACGCACCGCGCTCACGGTCTCGGGGGCCATCCGCACGATGCATTCGGCGGTCGCCTCGCGCGTGGTGGCGTCCTTGTCGGCGACGTCGACCATCCGGGCCGCGCCCTTCTCGTCGAGGTGCGTCAGTCGTTTTACCACGGAGCATCAGGATATGCGCATGTCCGTGACCGACGGGGTGCTGTTCGATTACGGACGCACGCTGGTCACGTTCGAGTACCCGACCGACGATCTGCTCGGCGTGCTGAGCAGGTTTCGGTCGCCCATCGAAGCCGAGCTCGGCGTGAATAGCCCGGAGCCGGTCACGATCCTCCACGGGGTGCTGCTGCCGATGGAGGCCTACGTGAGCAGCACGAGCGAGGACGAGGTCGATTACATGGATGTCTATCGAGAGTCCTGGCGCAAAGCCGGGTTAACGCTCTCGGACCCGTTGCTCTACGAGATCCTCGACGCGGAGCAGCAGTGCTGGGACCGGGCCGTCCGCGTCGACCCCGACGCGCTGCCCATCCTGTCGTGGCTAGGCGAGCGTGGAATCAAGCGCGGCATCTGCTCCAACGCCCCGTTTCCGCCCGAGATGATGCGGCGCCAGGTCCAGAGCAACGGCATCGCGGCCGGAGTGGACGCGATCGTCTTCTCGAGCGAGGTCGGCCGCCGCAAGCCCGCGCCGGAGCTGTATCGCGCGGCGCTCGACGCGATCGATACCGAGGCCGGGCGAACCCTTTTTGTCGGCGACCGCGTCCGGGAGGACTACGAAGGTCCTCGGTCGCTGGGGATGCGCGCCGTGATCGTCACCACGCACGCCGACGAGGGCCCGCCCCCGGACGTGCCCACCATCTCATCCCTCGCGGAGCTGCGCTCGCTCGTATGAGCGAACCGAAGAAGCGCCCGGGCGTGCTGTGGATGCTCTTCTATGGGCGCCGGCGGCGGGGTTTTCCGTGGCTGCTCGTTGGCGTCCTGGCGGTGATCCTTCTCTTCGCGCTGGTGTTCGCGCTGCCGGGCGGAGCCGATGCTTCGCGCGCGATCGCAGCGGTGCTCTTCGGCGTCTTGCTCGTCGGCGCGCTGGTGGCGGCCGTGGTCGCCGTGATCGTTCCTCGCCGGCGCCGTTGACCGGCCCGCGCGGCGATCAGAACCGCAGCGGCTCCCGCCCCGACGCCGTTGTCGATGTTGACCACTGTCAGCCCGGTCGAGCACGACTGCAGCATTGTCGTCAGAGCCCCGTCACCCGACGCGCCCCGGCCGTAGCCGGTCGAGACCGGCAATCCGATGACAGGAACGTCGATCAGGCCCGCGACAAGCCCGGGCAGCACGCCGTCCATGCCCGCGGCGACGATGAGGACGTCGGCGCCCCATTCGAGCGCCGCCGCGAGCGGGCCGACAAACCGATGCAGGCCCGCGACCCCGAGGTCCGCTTCGAGCCTGGCCTCGACACCGCAAGACTCGACTACCATCCGCGCCTCGTCTGCCGCGGGCAGGTCGGAGGTCCCGGCGGTGAGGATCGCGACCCTGCCGCCGTTCGATTCAGGAACAAACCCCGGGCGCACGACGCGTGCCGAATCGTGATAGGCGGCGACGTCCATATGCGCTCGCTCGGCCGCGGCGGCAAGCGCCGACTTATGGGCCTCGGTCATGCGACTGATCAGGCCCTGGCCCTGCTTCTCTGCCATCGCCACCGCGAGGCGGGCCGCCTCGGCAGGCGCCTTGCCGGTGGACAGAACCACCTCCGGGATCCCGCGTCTCAGGTAGCGGCCCAGGTCCAGCCTGGCGCGGCCTCCCAGCTCGTCGAGCTGCATCCGCCGAAGCTCGGCGAGCGCGTCGTCCTCGCTGACCTCGCCGGCGACCAGCCTGCGCAGGACGTCTCTCAAAGCCCGAGCAGCACCTCGCGCATCCGCTGCCAGTGCGTGCCGGCCCAATAGATGCGCCCGCATTCGGGGCACTCCGAGTAGCGAGACTGGGTCTGCCGGACGTACGGCGGCACGCGCCCGGCGACCATCGCGGGCATGAGCGCCACGAGCTCGGAATTGCACTCGATGCAGCGAGTCAGAGCTTCCTTCAGCTCCAGGCCGAGCTCGGCGAACACCTGCCGCAGCTGCTTGGTCACATCGTCGTCGCGAATGAGGATCGCCCGCACCACCCCGGTCTGGATGACACGGCGCCTGGTCAGGTCGCGATCGCGGGTGAGGACCACGCGGTTTTCCGCCGCCGCCTCGCGGACGAGCTCCGAATCGTCGATACGCGCGTGGTATGACGCGTCGTAGCCCATGGCGCGCAGCCAGCGCGCCAGCCGGCCGACGTTGCAGTCGGCCAGGAAACGCGGTCTGACACGGGGGCTCACCGAGGTCATCTTAGAATCGGCGGATGCCCGGCTTCGAGGACCTCATGGCCCGGCTGCGGACCGAGGCGAGCGGGTGCTACTCGTGGTCGAACGGCCCGGGCGACCGCTACGCCGCGCACAGCCACACCTTCGAAAAGGTCCTCTACTGCGTCGACGGGTCGATCACCTTCGTCCTGGAGGGCGACGGCCGGCGCCTCGAGCTGAAGCCGGGAGACCGCATGGAGCTGCCCGCCGGGACGGTGCATTCTGCCGTCGTCGGGCCCTCCGGTTGCACCTGCATCGAGGGTCATCGTTAAGGGGTTCGGTCCAAGCCTCGGGGCGTAATATGGGTCGCTGCGATGAGCATCATCGAGTTCATTCGCGACCGGGCGCGCTTCTATAACTGTCCGGTCTGCGGGCGCAGCCTGAAGGGCTGCGACGTCCAGGTCCTCAGCCACGAGGACGAGAGATTTCATCTCCAGGTCACATGCGCGCAATGCCAGGTGACGTTCGTCGTCGTGCTCGCGATCGCCGGCGGCGCGGTGGAGGAGACGCTTGGCGCGACGGAGCTCATCGAGGAGCCGGTGGCGGAGGCCGAGCCGATCACGGTCGACGAGATCCTCGACCTTCACCTGATGCTCAAGAGCTTCCAGGGCACGCTCACAGAGCTGATCCACCAGCCGGACCGCACGCGCGGCTGATCTCGGCTCGTTAAGCCGATGACGCGGATCTATCTCGACGACGCCGGGTCGGCTCCTGTCCTGCGAGAGGTCCGCGCCGCGCTGCAAGACCTCCCCGACGGCAATCCATCGAGCCCGCATTCAGAGGGGCGCGCCGCACGCGCCGCGCTGGACCGCGCGCGCGATACGGCCGGAACGGCTCTCGGCGCCAGGCGGACCGAGGTCACCTTCGTGTCGTCTGGAACCGAGGCGGTCACCCTGGCGCTTTTCGGAATCGCCGGGCCCCTCCTCACCTGGGCGGCCGAGCACCAGTCGGTGCTGGGAGCGGCACGCCGCATGCAGGCCATGGGACGCGACGTGGTGATCGCCCCGGTGGACCGCCATGCCCGCGTCGACATCGACGCCATCAAGCCGGGCATCGGCCTGGTGTCGGTCGGGCTTGCCAACAACGAGGTGGGCACCATCCAGCCGGTGGCCGAGGTCATCGAGCGCGCGCATGACATCGGTGCCCTGGTTCACGTCGACGCGTGCGCCGGGCCGCGCTGGGTCCCGATTCCCCCCGGAGCCGACCTCGTCTCGCTCAGCGGCCACAAGCTCGGGGCGGGTCGCGGCGGGCTCCTGTTGGTGAGGGACGGGGTCAGGATCCAGCCGATGCTGTTCGGTGGCCCGCAGGAGTGGGGCAGGCGGGCCGGGCACGAAGACGTGCCGTCCGCGGTGGCGGTGGCCACCGCCCTCGCCGCGTCGGCGTCGCGGCGCGACGAGCACGCGCTCGCGGCGAGACGTCAGGGCGAGACGCTGCGTTCGGCCCTGCTGGAGCTCGGCGGCACACTCACAGGCGGCGAGCCGCGGCTGCCCAACTTCGCCACTTGCTTCGTGGACGGCAGGCGAGGCGAGGACATGCTTCTCGCCCTGGACCTCGCGGGGGTCGCGGCCTCGAGCGGATCGGCGTGCGCGTCGGGATCTCTCGACCCGTCGCACGTGCTGCTCGCGATGGGCCTCAGCCTGGAGGAGGCACTCGGCAGCCTGCGCCTCACCACGGGCTGGTCGACAACCGATGAAGAGATCACGCGAGCGATCGGCATCCTGCGTTCGGTCCTGACTCGAGCCTCCGCCCGTGCCTAGCGTTGAGGAGGAGCTGGCGTCGCGGATCGCGAAAGGCGATGCTGTCGTGCTCGCCACCGTGATCAAGCTCGACGGCGAGCCGCCTTCGCAGACTGGGGCCAAGCTACTGATGTCGGGCTCGAACTCGATCGCCGGCACCCTGGGCTGCAGCGAGTTCGACTCGGCGGCGCTCGCCGACTCAGACGCGGTCGCGGCAGCCGGCGCTCCACAGATGCGGACCTATCGCCACGACCTCGGCTCGATCGAGGTCTACCTCGAGCCGTACGCGGCCTCCCCGATCCTTATCGTGTTCGCCGACACCCCCGTCGCGCGCGCCCTCGTGCGCTGGGCGCCGGAGGTTGGATTCACGCCGATCCTCGCCCCCACCGCGGCCGACCTGCCGGCGGAGACTGGCGCCGACCTGTACGTCGTGCACACCAACCACGACGCGGAGGACCTCGTGAAGGCGCTCGAGGCTGTCCTCCCTCGCGATCCGCGCTTCATCGGCCTGGTCGGCAGCCGGCGCCACACCGGGCACCACCTAGAGGCGTTGCGGGCCAAAGGCGTGGACGAGGAGGTGATCGACCGGATCCAGAGCCCGGTTGGGTTGGACCTTGGCTCGAGGACTCCGGCCGAGATCGCGCTGTCGATCCTCGCGGGCCTGGTCGCCGTTCGCCGCGGCGCACACGGAGGCTGGAAGCAAGCACCGCTGCCGCGCGAGAGGTAAATCAAGGTTTGGTTAAGGCGAACTGAGTTCGACCGGTCGACTCGCATAATCAGCGGTCGTGCCAGTCGCGCCGGGGATCAAGCTCGGGCAGTACGAGGTCCAGGACTTCATCGGCCAGGGGGCCATGGGCCTGGTTTATCGCGCCTATCACACCGAGCTCGAGCGCACCGGCGCCGTCAAGGTGATGCAGGCGATCACGCCCGACGCGGACAGCGTGGCGCGCTTCAGACACGAGGCGCAGTCCATCGCCAAGCTCCGCCACCCCAACATCGTCGACGTCTACGACTTCGGCGAGTACCAGGGGACGCCTTACATGATCGTCGAGTACGTCCCGGGCGGCAGCCTGGCGGGCCGGATGAACCATGGCCGTCTCGAACAGGCGACCGCCATGAAGTACCTGCGCGGGATTGCCTCCGGGCTCGACTACGCGCATGAGCACGGCATCATCCACCGCGACGTCAAGCCCGCCAACGTCCTGCTGAGCGCCGAGGACTCGCCGGTCCTCGCGGACTTCGGTCTGGCGAAGCTGCTGCAGGGCTCGTCCCTGAAGTCGATGACCGGCGTCACCACCGGGACCCCCGCGTACATGGCGCCGGAGCAGGTGACCGGCAGCAAGGTCGGACCGGCCTCCGACCGGTACTCGCTTGCCACGATCGCGTACGAGATGCTCACCGGCGTCATCCCGTTCGACGGAGAGGCGCTGATGGAGCTGCTCTACGCGCAGGTCCACCGCGAGCCGATGGCGCCCACCGAGCGCGAGCCCACCCTGCCGCCTGCCGTCGACGCAGTCGTCATGCGCGGGCTGGCCAAGGACCCGGCCGCCCGCTGGAGCTCGAGCATGGCGTTCGTCGACGCTCTCGAGGCGGCCCTGAAGGGCGTCGCGCCGGAGCCGGCCGAGGCCAGGACGATGGTGATGCCGCCCGCCGTGGCGTCGACGGTGCCCCTGACGGCGGCCGCCGTCGCCGAACGGTTGGCCGCGTACTCCTCGCCCGCCACGGTCGCGATGCCGCTTCCGGCCCAGGGCGGTCATATCGTTGCCGCCCAACCCAGGCGCAAGTCGCGCAAGAGAAGGTTTGTCCTGATCGCGGCAGCCGCGATCGTGCTGCTGCTGATCGGCTTCCTTGCGCTTGCAGCGTTGGCCGCGCCCACGCTGTCCCTCTCCTCGACGACAGTCTCGCCGGGCGAGGACGTCGTGGTCAGCGCGACCCGAGTCCCGGCGAACACCGACGGGCAGATCCAAATGTGGAGCGTCTTGCACACGTTTGGATTTCGCTCCGACGCGGGCGGAAACGTCGCCGTCGATATCACGGTGCCCCGAGACATCGGCCTCGGGGATCACCTGGTGAAGCTCTGCTACAACTCGTCGTGCCACGCACAGGCGACGCTGCATGTTGTCTCCCACGTCGCCCTCGTGTCGCCGACCCCGATCGCGAACACAACCCCTGGCACGACGCCGAGTTCGAGTCCGACCGCAGCGGGGACGCCTACACCAGGCTCGACACCGCGACCGACCTCAACGCCGGGCTCAACCCCAACATCGACGCCTACCTCGCCGCCGACTGCCGCGCCCACATCGCCCCCGACGCCGCCAGCGCCGTACATCACCAACGCTTCGATCTCGAAGAGTGGAGGTTTCTCGGTCGTGTTCCACTACTTCGGCGGGGGGACCTGGAATGTCAGCGTCGTACAGCTCGGCAAGCCTTACGGAGCCGGAAGCGCAACAGTTCCTTCCGGCAGCACGTACGACCAGGTGCACTTCAACACGCCGACTCCGGTGCTATCGCTCCAGAGCGCTTACGTGGTGGCGTGCAACAGCACCGGTAAGTGCTATCAGTCACCTCCGGTGACTGTCGGGCTGTGACCTAAAGGACTTCGGCTGCCAGCAGGTCGTCGAGAGTTTCGCGCCGTCGCATCACCCGCGCCTCGCCGTCTCGCAGCATCAGCACCTCGGGCCTCGGTATCCCGTTGTAGTTGCTCGCCATCGCGAGGCAGTAGGCGCCGGCGGCCGGCACGGCGATCACGTCACCTGATTTCAGCGGCGGCATCTCGATGTCGGAGATCAGGATGTCCGTCGATTCGCAGTACTTGCCCGCGATCGTGACCTTCCCGTCCGGCGCGTGATCGGGGTCGGAAGCGAGGAACGCCTCATATCGCGCTCCGTAGAGCTTCGGCCGGATGTTGTCGCCCATGCCGCCGTCGACCGCGACGTAGCGGCGCACGCCCGGAATGTCCTTGATCGAGCCCACCGTGTAGATGGCCATTCCCGCCGGCCCGGCGATCGACCGACCCGGCTCCACCACCAGCTCTGGCACCTTCAGACCCCGCCGCGCGCTGCCGGATTCGAGCGCATGACGCACCGTCTCCACGAAATGACGCGGGGTCGGCGGGTCGTCGTGCTGCGTGTACGCGATGCCGAGCCCACCGCCGGCGCCGAGCTTGCGCGGCTCGAAGCCGAGCTCGTCGCGCAGCTGCACGAGGAGGCCGAGCATGATGTCCATCGCCTGCTCGTACGCGCCGAGGGCGAAGATCTGCGAACCGATGTGCGAGTGCAGGCCGACAAGGTCGAGGCGTGAGTGGCCGAGCGCGGTCTCCACGGCTTTCCGCGCCGCCCCGGACTCGACCGAAAAGCCGAACTTCGAGTCGAGCTGCCCGGTCGAGATGTGGTCGTGCGTGTCGGGCTTGACGCCGGGCGAGATCCTGAGCATCACCGCCGTGCGATGCCCCTCGGGCACGATCTGCCGCAGAAGGTCGAACTCGTGGTCGCCGTCGATCACGATCGTCGAGCCGGCGCTGTACGCAGCGCGAAGGTCATCGAGACTCTTGTTGTTGCCGAGGAAGTGGATGCGCTCGCGTGGAAACCCCGAGGTCAGCGCGAGGTGCAGCTCACCGGCCGACACCACGTCGAGGCCCAGGCCTTCCTCGGCGACGACGCGCAGGAACTGCGGCGACGCGAAGGCCTTCGCCGAATACAGGACCTGGCCGTGATCGCCCATCGCCGCGACGTACTCCGACGCGCGCTGCCGGATGGTCGCTTCGTCGTAGACGTACAGAGGAGTGCCGCGGCGGCGGGCCAGGTCGACGAGGTCGCAGCCGCCCACCTCCATGTGGCCCGCGGCGTTGACCCGGTACGTGACCGGGAAAAGCAACCTACAGAGTCAGACTTAGTTGGAGCTCGAGCCGCAGGAGCCGCACGCGCCGCCGCAGCATCCGCCGCCGGTCGACTCGCTCGCGAAGTCCGAGAGAGACGACGACTCGCCGCCGCTGGCGAAGGCGAAGCTCGAGACGAGGACCCGCGTCTTGTTCGACTCGCACGCCGGGCAGACCTGCGCGGTGTCGCGCTCGGCGAAACGGGTCAGCACCTCGAACTTCTCGGCGCAGCTCTCGCACCGATACTCGTAGATGGGCATCTCAGTGAACGATTCTAGGTTGTCGGAGCTCGCGCGGATGATCGGCGACTGGCCCGGTCTCGTCGCCGGACCGCCAGGCGAGCTGGTCGAAGACTCGCTCGTCCTGCTGGACCACCTCGAAGATGCCCGCAACCTGGTCGACGTCGGTTCGGGCGGCGGGCTTCCTGGCCTGCCGCTCAAGATCGCTCGCCCGGGCCTCGCAGTCACGCTTGTCGAGGCCGACCAGGCAAAGGCCGCCTTCCTGGTCCAGGCCTGCGCTCGGCTCGGCCTCCACGACGTCGAGGTGCTGGCGCGGCGGGCGGAGGAGGTAGGCCGCGACCCGCGGTATCGGGAAGCGTTCGACGTCGCCGTGGCGCGAGCGTTGGCGCCGATGGCCGCGTTGGTCGAGCTATGCCTTCCGCTTGTCCGCGTCGGCGGCAGGCTGCTTGCCCAGAAGACGGAGAAGGAGGAGCTGAGCGGAGCGCGGCATGCGATCGAGCTGCTGGGCGGATCCCGCGAAGAGGTTGCGCCGGCTCCTTCGACCGCCAGGCGATCGGGAACCGTGGTGATCGTGCGCAAGATCGCGCCGACGCCGGCCGCCTACCCCCGACGGGCCGGCGTCCCGGTTCGCAAGCCGCTCGAGAAATAGAAAACGGCGAGGGCCCAGCGCCCTCGCCGTCGGACCGATCGTCGTTTACGGGAGGACGGGCGCCCCTCCCGCCTGGATCGTCTTGAGGTTGGTCAGCGCGAGCTGCTGCACGGCCGACGGGAGCGGCGCGTACTGCAGGTCCTTGCCGTCGGACTGGCCGCTCGTGACAAGCCACTTGAAGAGATAGACAGTGGCCTTGCCCTTGCCTGCGTCGCTGTAATTGGTGTAGAGCATCACCCAGCTGAACCCGGCGATCGGGTAGCACGCGTCGCACGCCGCGTTGGTGATCGAGTAGTTGGTCGGGCTGACGCTGGCGTTCGTGCCGGCCGCGGCGGTGGCTCCGTCGACGGTCGCCTTGACGAACTTGCCGTTCGAATTCTTCAGCGCGGCCTGGTTCATGCCGGTCTGCACGACGTAGGCGAGCTCGACGTAGCCGATCGAGCCGTCGGTCGACTGGACGGCCTGGGCCACTCCCTGGTTCTGCTGGCCACCGACGCCGGTCGGCCAGCTGACCGCCTTGGCGGTGCCGACCTTGGACTTCCATTCGTCGGATACCTTGGCCAGGTAGTCGGTGAAGTGGAACGTGGTGCCGCTGCTGTCGGCGCGGTGAACCACGGTGATCGACTTGTTGGGCAGCGTAGTCCCGGAGTTGAGCGCGGCGAGCGCCGGGTCGTTCCAGTTCGTGATGTGCTTCAGGTAGATGTTGGCCAGAGTCGTTCCGTCGAGGTTCAGGCTGCTGACGCCCGCGATGTTGAATGCGATCGAGATCACTCCGAGCGTCGTCGGGATCTGTGTCAGCGCGGATGGGCCGCCTGCGGTCGTGATGTCGGCGGCGCCCATCGGCACGTCGCTCGCGCCGAAGTCCACCGTCTTGGCCTGGAACTGCTTGATGCCGGCGCCGGATCCAACCGCCTGGTAGTTGATCGTCACCTGCGGATACTTCGCGGTGTAGTCGGCGAATGCCTTGGTGTAGAACGGCGCGGGAAATGTCGCGCCGGCTCCGACGAGCGAACCGGTACCGACATCGACCGGCGACAGCGATGGCGAGCCTGCGTTGGTGCCGCCGCAAGCGGCGGCGAGCATGGCAGCAGCCCCACTGAGAAGCAACAACCGCCCCATCGATGAAAGTCGAGACATCTATCCCTCCCTGGTTGCTCCGCGGTAGTTACTGAGCCCACGCTATGGGATGAGGGTTTAAGGACGGGTTATCGAGCGCTTAAGGGTCGGGGCTTTCCACTCGCTCATATACTCCGGCCGTGATCTGGGATCGAAGACGAGGGGACGACGTAGGCCAGCCCGCGCCCCAGCGTCGCGATCCTTTCGGCGAGGTGCTCGAGCTCGCGCCGACGATCGCGCTCCTGCTCGACGCGGACGGGAGGGTGCTGCGGGCCAACAAGGCGGCGCGCGACTTCTTCTCGATCGACACGACGCGGCTTCCCGCGAGCCTGGTCGAGGTCACCCTGGAGTCAAGGCTCTTCGAGATCGTCCGAGCCGGCGAGCCGCGCTCTGAGGCGACCCTGGTCCATCACAGGCGCACGGTGGAGACGCACATCGTGCCCGGCCCCGAGTCCTCGCAGACGATCCTGTTCCTCGTCGACATCACCGAGCTGCGGCGCCTGGCGACCGTGCGCCAGGAGTTCGTCGCCAACCTGGTCCACGAGCTGAAGACGCCGATCACCTCGCTCCGGCTCACGGCCGAGAGCCTGCTCGGCGACCCGGTGCCAAAAGACCGGCGCCGCTTTGCCGAGCGGCTCGTCCGCGAGGCCGACCTGATGAGCAAGATCATCGACAACCTTCGCCAGCTGGGAGACATTGAGCAGGGGCTGATGGCAGTCGACGTTTCCACCTTCAAGCTCGATGAGCTGATCACGGACAGCCTCGCCCGCCTCAGCCTCGACCGGCCTGTCAACGCCGCCATCCCCGAGGGGCTCACCGTCGAGACAGACCGCGCCAAGCTCGTGCAGGCGCTCGACAACCTGCTCGACAACGCGGCCAAGTTCTCGCCGCCGGGCACCGCAATCGACGTCGAGGCGGAAGTCGCCGCCGACGAGCTGGTGATCAGCGTGCGCGACCGCGGCCCCGGCATCTCGCCCGAGCACTGGAGCCGGGTCTTCGAGCGCTTCTACAAGGTCGACCGAGCCAGGCCCCGTGAGGCGGGAGGTTTCGGGCTGGGCCTCGCCATCACCAAGCACCTGGTCCAGGTGCTGGGCGGCCGGATCTGGACCGAGGCGGCTCGAGAGGGCGGCCAGGTGTTCTACATCGCCCTGCCCCGCCAAGTCTTAACGAGTCCATAAATTTGCCTTAATCCAGCCCCGCCTATCCTGAGATCGGGGAATGGCTGACGTACGTCCTTACATCGAGCGGGCGGTCCAGGCGCCGAGGCCTGAGCTCCGAACGTTGCACGGAGCGGGAAAGCCCAAGCTGAAGGTGGACTCGCTTTCTTTCTACTACGGCAAGTTCCAGGCCCTGCGCGACGTCACGTTCGAGATCCCGGAGAGGCGGATCACCGCCATCATCGGGCCGTCCGGCTGCGGCAAGAGCACCCTGCTTCGCGTCTTCAACCGCATGTACGACCTGGTCCCGAACTCGCGAGCCGCCGGCCAGGTCATTCTCGACGGCGAGAACATCGTCACCACGCGCAAGCTCCTCGAGCTGCGCCAGAAGGTCGGCATGGTGTTCCAGCGCCCGAGCCCGTTCCCGATGTCGATCCGCGACAACATCTCGTTCGCGCCCCGGCTCCTCGGCTGGAACAAAGCACGCATCACAGAGGCGGTCGAGGACAGCCTCGAGCGAGCTGCTTTGCTCGACGAGGTGAAGGACCGCCTGGGCGATCCCGCCACCTCGCTGTCCGGTGGCCAGCAGCAGCGGCTCGCGATCGCGCGCTGCATCGCCGTCAACCCGCAGGTGATCCTGATGGACGAGCCGTGCTCCGCCCTCGACCCGGTGGCGACCCTGAAGATCGAGGACCTGATGGCCACGCTCACCCGTGACTTCACGATCGTGATCGTGACCCACAACATGCAGCAGGCCGCGCGCGTCTCGGACTTCACGGCCTTCATGCTCATGCAGCCCGAGGACCGTTACGGCGAGCTGATCGAGTTCGCCCCGACCGCCGATCTCTTCAACCAGCCCCAGGACCACAGAACTGAGGCCTACATCACCGGGCGTTTCGGCTAGTCCATGCCGCGACTGACATTTGAACGAGAGCTCGCGAGCCTGCGCGAGTCGCTGGTCCGGATGGGCACGCTGGTCGAGTCGCAGATCGAAGCCTCACTTGATGCGCTGCGGCGACGCGACGGCAGCTCCGCGGAGAAGGTGCGGACCCAGGACCAGTACCTCAACGAGCTCTTCCGCCAGATCCGTGAGCAGGTTTTCATGGTCATCTCCACGCAGCAGCCCGTGGCGCGCGATCTCCGATATCTGATGGGCCTGCAGTGGATCGCGACGGAGCTCGAGCGCATGGGCGACTACGCGGTGCGCATCGCGCGCATGACCAGCACCCTCGTCGCGCTGCCGGACAGGCCGCTGCGGGCGGAGTTCGGCCTGATGGGCGAGCTCGCGATCGGGCAGGTGCACGACATCCTGGAAGCGCTCATCGATCAGAACGAGCCGCGAGCCCGTGAGGTCGCAACGCGCGACAACGAGATCGACCGCCTCTATCACCGCGTGTTCGAGGACCTGGTCAAGGAGATGGGCAACGGGAAGGTCGACACCGACGACGCGCTCCGCTCCGTCACCTTGCTCCTGGTGGCGCACAACCTCGAGCGCATCTCGGACCGAGTCACCAACGTGGCCGAGGACATCGTCTTCCTCGAATCCGGCCAGGTGGTCGAGCTGGGATGACGCGCCCGGGCGGCAACGGAAGCGCCGGACGCGTGCTTGTCGTCGAGGACGACGAAGGCATTCGCGAGATGCTGAAGTACAACCTCGTCACCGCCGGCTTCTCGGTGCACGAGGCCAGCGACGGCGCGTCCGGCCTGCGGACGGCCAGGACCTCGCGCCCGGACCTGATCCTCCTCGACCTGATGCTGCCTGGCATGAGCGGCTTCGATTTCTGTCGGGCCCTGCGCAAGAGCAGCCGTGTGCCGATCATCATGATCACGGCCAAGGACGCCGAGGTGGACAAGATAGTCGGCCTCGAGCTCGGCGCCGACGACTACATCACCAAGCCCTTCTCGGTGCGCGAGGTCCTGGCCCGCGTCAACGCCGTGCTCCGCCGAGCCTCGCCCGAAGCGAACGAGCCGAAGTCGGTGCCGGAGCGCGACTCCATCGGCGAGTTCAGCATCGACCGCGCGGCGCGCCGCGTCGTGCTGCACGACAAGGACGTCAAACTCACCGCGCGCGAGTTCGACCTGCTTTCTTATTTGCTCGCGCACCCGGGCCGCGTGCACACTCGCGACACCCTGCTGGAGAACGTGTGGGGGCACGAGTTTTCCGGTGACCGCAAGACGGTCGACGTTCACATCCGCTGGCTGCGGGAAAAGTTCGCCGGCGTCGCGCCGTTCGAGATAGTGACCGTGCGGGGCATCGGCTACCGCCTCGACCGCAAGCCGTCCGACATAGCCGTCTAGGGGCTTTGGCGACCGCAGCCGACGCCAAACCCGCCGCCGCGGCAGGGGCGCACCGTCCAGGCGACGGCTTTCGCACGGTCGTCGGCATCGTCGCGAGCTTTGTGCCGGCAGCTCTGGTGCTGATCGTGCTCACCCTGCTCCAGCAGGCCGCGCCCGCGATCCGGCAGTTCGGCCCGGGCTTTCTGACCGGCACCGAATGGAACCCCGTGACGGACACTTTCGGCGCCCTGCCCGCGATCTTCGGCACGGTAGCCACGGCCTTCATGTCGCTGGCCCTCGCCCTGCCGGTCGGCGTGGCGGTGGCGGTGATCCTGGCCGAGCCCGGCCACACCAACCTTCGCGGGTTCGTGGGCACCGGCATCGAGCTGCTGGCGGCGATCCCGAGCGTGGTCTACGGGATCTGGGCCCTGTACGTGCTCGCGCCGTGGACCTACGCGCACATCGAAATCCCGGTCTCCGAACGCGTGACGTTCATCGGCTGGCTGGGCGACCCCGCGGTGCGCGGGCTGTTCACCGCGGCTCTCGTGCTGGCCGTGATGATCCTGCCCACGCTGACGGCCATCTCGAGGGACGTGATCAAGGCGGTGCCCCGCGGCATGAAGGAAAACGCGATCGCGCTGGGCGCCACGTGGTGGGAGACAACCTGGCGCGTGATCCTGCCCTCCGCGCGCGCCGGCATCTTCGGCGCCACGATCCTCGCCCTCGGCCGCGCGCTGGGGGAAACGATCGCGGTCACGATGGTGATCGGCAACGCCTACCAGATCCCACACTCGATCTTTCAGCCCGCGTACACGCTCGCGAGCGTGATCGCGAACGAGTTCACCGAGGCGACCGGGACGATCTATCCGGCCGCGCTGGTCGAGCTGGGGCTGGTCCTCATCCTCGTCACCCTCGTCGTCAACGTCGTTGCACTGCTCCTGGTCCACTCGATCTCGCGCGAGGCCCGGCTCGCCGCATGAACCGCAACAACTTGCGCAGGTTCACCAGCCGGGGGTGGCTCGGTCTGATGTACGCGCTGACAGTGCTCGCCCTGATCCCACTCGGACTCGTGCTGTGGTTCACGATCGCGAAAGGCCTGCCCTCCGTGATCCATCCAGAGTTCTTCTTCAACGCGGAGCTGCCTCCGTGCGAGCCGTCCTGCCCGCCGGTCTTGCAAGCAGGCGTGTCGCATGCGATCGCGGGGACCGCGATCATGGTCGGCCTGGCTTCCCTGATGGCGATCCCCATCGGCATCCTGGGAGGCATCTACCTGGCCGAGTACGGAGTCGCCGCACGCTGGACGTCCTGGGTCCGGCTCGCCGCCGACGTCCTTGTCGGAACACCGTCGATCGCGATCGGCCTATTCATCTACGCGTTCCTCGTCGTGCCGTTCCACCACTTCTCGGGCTACTCGGGCGCAGTGGCGCTCGCCGTCCTGATGCTGCCCATCGTGGTCCGCACCACAGAGGGCGCCGTCGCGCTGATCCCGAACGGACTTCGCGAGTCCGGCCTTGCCCTTGGCATTCCGCGATGGCGCGTGTCGCTGCAGCTGATTCTGCCCGCGGCCGCGCCCGGGGTCATCACCGGGGCGCTGCTCTCGGTCGCGCGCGCGGGCGGCGAGACGGCGCCGCTGCTCTTCACCGCGTTCGGCGCGCACATCCTGGTCCTCAATCCAGACCAGCCGATGCAGGCCCTGCCCATGACCGTCTTCCGCTACGCGCTGCTCCCGTACAAGTCGCTGCAAGCCCAGGCCTGGGGCGCGGCGCTCGTGCTGATCATCCTGGTGCTCGCGATCAACCTCTTCAGCCGGTGGGTGCTCCGTCGCCAGATCGCGCTTGCGGGCCAGCTCTGATGGCTCGCGTGCTCTTCGTGTGCCTGCACAACGCCGGACGATCGCAGATGAGCCAGGCGTTGTTCGAGCGCGCCGCAGGTGGCCGTCACGAAACGCAGTCGGCAGGCACCGAGCCGGGAGAGCGTGTCCATCCGAACGTCGTGTCCGCGATGCGCGAGGAGGGCATCGACCTGAGCCGTCGCGTGCCTCGAGTCCTCACCGACGAGCTGGCGCGATGGGCGGACGTCGTGATCACGATGGGCTGCGGCGACGCGTGCCCCGTGATCCCAGGCAAGACTTACGTCGACTGGGACCTGCGCGACCCGAAGGACCTAACACTCGATGACGTGCGTGCGATACGCAACGACATCGAATCTCGCATCGAGAATCTGGTAAAGGACCTCGACCTTGCGGCGATTCGCCGTTAAACTCACACTCACGACGTCAGTTACCGCCGCGCAGGGACCCCGCTCACCCAAACGTTTCAGCTGACGAAGGAGCAACGGTGGCAACAAAGATCCTTGATGTAGCGGATGTGAGCGTGATCAGAGCTGCGGGTGGTGTTGTAGTTCGGAGCTCGCGGTCGGGTGAGGCCGAGATCGCCGTCATCCACAGGCCCGAGTACGACGACTGGACTTTGCCCAAGGGCAAGATCGAGCCTGACGAGAGCCCCGAAGACTGCGCGCTGCGCGAGGTGCGCGAGGAGACCGGGTTGCGGTGCGACCTGGTCCGTCCCCTCGGCTGCACCGCTTACGTTGATCGCCGAGGACGCGACAAGGTCGCGTGCTACTGGGTGATGGAGGCGCGCGGCGGAAGGTTCAAGCCGGGCATCGAGGTCGACAAGCTGCTGTGGCTGCCGCTAGACGACGCAGTGAAACGCCTCACGTACGGCCGCGACAAGACGCTGCTCCTGCAGCAAGACCTGCCCTAGTCCTCCCCATTCATGGGGAGGTGGCCTGCAGGGCCGGAGGGGCTGGGCTCGGTAAACTCGACCGCGTGGCCACCACGCTGTCCCACGCGGATCCTCTTGTCGTCGCCGGCGTCCAGCTGCGCTCGCGGCTCTTCATCGGCACAGGCAAGTACCCGACCGACGAATCGATGCTCGCCGCGATCGAGGCGTCGGGGTGCGAGCTCGTCACCGTGGCGCTGCGCCGCCTCGACCTCGACGACCCGACGAAGAAGACCATCCTCGACGTCATCGACTGGCATCGCTACCGCATCCTTCCGAACACGGCCGGGTGCGAGACCGCCGATGAGGCGATCCGCATCGCCAGGCTGGCGCGGTCGATGGGGCTCTCGGACTGGGTCAAGCTCGAGGTGATCCCCGACCCGCGCTACCTCTTCCCGGATCCTGAAGAGACGCTCAAGGCCGCGCGCGTGCTGGTGGGCGAAGGATTCAAGGTGCTGCCCTACATCAACGCGGACCCCGTTCTCGCGCGCAAGCTCGAAGAGATCGGCACTGTGACAGTGATGCCGCTTGGCTCTCCGATCGGTTCGGGCCAGGGCATCCAGACCATGGAGCAGATCCGGATCATCATCGAAGAGGCACGTGTGCCGGTGGTCGTCGACGCGGGGATCGGCGTGCCCTCGGACGCCGCGCTGGCGATGGAGCTCGGCGCCGATGCCGTCCTCGTCAACACCGCGATCGCCCTCGCCAGCGAACCCGCGCTCATGGCCGAGGCGATCAGGGGAGGCGTGGAAGCCGGGCGCAAGGCCTACCTCGCCGGCCGGATTCCGAAGCGGCCCCAGGCCAGCCCGAGCTCGCCGACAGAGGGCATCTCGCGACCGAACTAAGGAGGCCGGTGGCGATGGCGATCGTCTCCAGCGCGGAGGCCGGCGTGAAGGCCGCCGCCCGAGCCACGATCCTCCAGCTGCGCGCGCCCGGCCTTCCCACGGCCGACCTCGAGCGCGAAGCAAGACGGCTCGTCGGTGAGTCCTCGCTGTCTGTGCTCATCAGCTCGCGCTGCGACGTCGTGCTCGCGTGCGGCGCCGCCGGCGTGAACCTCCCCGAGCGCGACATCCGGACGCGCGACGCGCGGACCCTGATGGGCGGTCGGCTCGTCGGTCGATCTGTCCACTCGCTGGAAGGCGCCGAGGCGGCAGAACGCGAAGGGGCCGACTTCGTCATCTTCGGGCCCGTCTGGGAAAGCGCCAGCCACACCGGCGGGGGAGCCGCCGGCACCGCGGCCCTGGGGCGGGTCGCCGCTGCGGTTCGCATCCCCGTGCTCGCCATCGGCGGCGTGACCGAAGAGCGAATCGCCGAGTGCCTGGCTGCCGGAGCCGCCGGCTACGCGGCCATCGGACTGTTCGCGTGATCGCCCTGCAGGTCAACGGCAAGCGGATCGAGCTCGCGGGCGCGACACCGTTGCTCGTCTACCTCGAACAGCTCGGCGTGAACCCTCGCGCGGTGGCTGTGGAGCACAACGGCGACATCATCGAGCGGGCCGCGTATGAGTCGGTGACGCTGCGCGAGGGCGACCGCGTCGAGATCGTGCGGATGGTGGGCGGCGGCTAGGAAACCGCCAGCCGCTCCTTGATCGCCGCCTCCGCCTCCGCGCGCTCGTCCCACGGCTCCGAGCCGCGCGCCGTCCGCATCGAGCGCTCGTGTCCCTTGCCCGCAAGGAGCACCGTGTCGCCCGCCTCGGCGATCTCGATCGCGCGCCTGATCGCGGCCCGGCGGTCGATCACCACCTCGAAGTCGCGGCCGGGCGCTTTGCCCTCTGCGCCCGACTGGACGTCGCGCGCGATCTCGACCGGGTCCTCGCTCAACGGGTCGTCCGTCGTGATGATGAAGAAATCGCTGAACTCGGCGGCCGCGCGCCCCATGCCCGGCCGGTCGTGGTCGGAGCGCGCGGTCGAGCCGAAGACGGCGATCAAGCGGCCGCGCGTGAAGGGCCGCAGCTCGGCCAGCGCGCTGGCCAGCGATCCGGCGGCGTGGGCGAAGTCGATGTAGACGCGGAAGTCCTGGCCCAGGTCGACCGGCTCGAGGCGGCCGCGCACTCCCTCGAACCCAGCGAGGCCCTGGCCCACGTCCTCGACCGGGACGCCCAGGGCGAGGCACACGCCCGCGGCGCACAGCGCGTTGTAGATGTTGAAGCGGGCCGGCACGTTGAGCGTGACCTCTGTTTCGCCGAACGGGGTCTTCATCCGGAAGCGCGAGCCCGACCCCGTGATCGCAAGGTCGAGCGGGTGCAGGTCGGAGGCGGTCGTCATGCCATACGTCCAGCGGCGCGCGATGGCCTTGCGCGCCAGGCGCTCGAAGCTCGGGTCGTCGCGGTTCAGCACCGCGGTCTTCTCGACCCCCTTGTCGGCGGCGTGGGCGGTCAGGTCGATGAGGCGCGCCTTCGCGTCGAGGTAGTCCTCCCACGTGGCGTGGTAGTCGAGGTGATCGTGTCCGACGTTGGTGAAAGCGGCGACGTCGAATTCACACGCCCGCACGCGCTCCTGCACCAGGGCATGAGATGTCGTCTCGATGACCGCGCACTGCGCCCCGGCCTCGACCATGCGCGCGAGCCAGGCCTGGACCTCGGGCGCCTCGGTCGTCGTCTGGCCGGTGAGGTTGTCGACCTCGCGGCCCCTGACCTTGAACGCGACCGTGCTCATAGCGCCCGCGACGACTCCGCTCGCCTGGAGCACGTGCTCGGCCATGTGCGTGACCGTCGTCTTGCCGTCTGTGCCCGTGATTCCGGCGACCTTGAGCCGCCGCGAAGGGCGGCCATAGAACTCCGCCGCCAGCTCGGCGAGACCGATCCGGGTCGAAGGCATCCGCAGAACCGGCACGCCCTCGGGCAGATTCACGCTGCGTTCGATCGCCAGCGCGACGGCGCCCTTCTTCACTGCGTCGGCCAGGTAGTGGTGGCCGTCGAGGTGGATCCCCTGGACCGCCACGAACAGGTCTCCCGGCGCGACGCGACGCGAGTCGTATGCGATGCCGGTGATCTCGACCTCGGGGTTGCCTTCAAGCGCGGCGCCTGCGCCGCGGGCGAGGTCGTCCAGCCTCATCTTGTCCCCGAGCATAATCGCGTCGTGATCGCGGAAATCGGAGGCCGGCACTTCGAGTGGGGCTCGCGCACTTATGTCATGGGCATCGTCAACGTCACGCCCGACTCGTTCAGCGGCGACGGCCTTGGCGATGACGTCGAGGCCGGCGTCGCGCAGGGCATGCGCATGGTGAGCGAAGGCGCGGACATGCTCGACGTCGGCGGCGAGTCGACTCGTCCCGGCCACGTCGCCATAACCGTGGCGGAAGAGATCTCTCGCACGGAAGCCGCGGTGCGCCGGCTGGCTGAACACGCGGGCGTTCCCGTCTCGATCGACACATATAAAGAGGACGTGGCCCGAGCGGCGGTTGCCGCCGGCGCGACGATCGTCAACGACGTCTGGGGGCTCACGCGATCGCCGGCCATGGCGGGGCTCGCCGCGAGCCACGGGTGCGCGATGGTCCTCATGCACAACCAGGATGGGACCGAGTACGCGGTCGACCTGATGCATGAGATCAAGCGATTCCTCGCCGCGGCTGCGGCGCGGGCGGTAAGTGCAGGCGTGCCGAAAGAGAAGGTGATCGTCGACCCGGGCATCGGCTTCGGCAAGACGGCGGACCAGAACTGGGAGGTCATGCGGAGGCTCGACGAGCTGAAGGAGCTCGGGCATCCCATCCTGATCGGCACGTCGCGGAAGTCCTTCATCGGCAAGCTGCTCGACCTGCCGGTGACCGACCGGCTCGAGGGCACGGCCGCGACGGTGGTGGCGGCCGTCCTGCGCGGCGCAGACATCGTGCGCGTGCACGACGTGCTGACGATGACGCGCGCCGTCCGCGTCGCCGACCGTATGCGCCGCCCGGGGCACTGATCAAATCGTTGACCGTCGTCTATCTGGGGCTCGGCTCGAATCTCGGCGCGCGCGCACGCAACCTGAGCGCTGCACGGCGGCGCCTGCGCGAGAGAGGCGTCCGCATCCTGCGCCAGAGCCACGTCATCGAGACCGAGCCATGGGGTGTCGCGGACCAGCCTCGTTTCCTGAACCAGGTCGTCGAAGGCGAATGGCCCGGCACACCGCGCCAGCTGCTGAACGCTGCCAAGAACGTGGAGCGAGAAGGTGGGCGCACCAGGACGCGCCGCTGGGGTCCGCGCGTCATCGACGTTGACATCCTCTTCTTCGGCGACGAGCGCGTCGCCACCCGCGACCTGGTGATTCCGCACCCGCGAATAAGCGAGCGGCCTTTCGTGCTCGAGTCGCTCGACGAGCTGGGGATCAGGTCGGGCGGGCGTTCGTGAAGCGGTAACCGATCCCCGGCACGGCGAGGATGTAGTAGGGACGCGAGGGCTGGGTCTCGATCTTCCGGCGCAGGTTTCGGATGTGGACGTCGATCACGCGCGTCTCGATCGGATACTCGTAGCCCCAGATCGAGTTGAGGATCTTCTCCCGGCTCAACACCTTGCCGGCATTACTGGCGAGGAACGTCAGCAGGTCGAACTCGGTGTGGGTCAGCTCGACCTCCTTGCCGCCCTTGTAGGTCCTCCGTTCGTTGACATCGATGACGAGGTCGCGGAACTCGAGCCGGCTGCGCATCGCCTCGGCGTTTTCGAGGCGCGACCGGCGGAGGTGCGCCGCCATGCGAGCGACCAGCTCGCGGAGGCGCAGCGGCTTGGTGACGTAGTCGTCGGCGCCGATCTCCAGGGCGACCACTGCGTCGATCTCGTCAGAGCGCGAGCTCATCATGATCACCGGCACGCCGGGGTCCACCTTGCGAAGCTCGCGGCACACGTCGAATCCCGCGGCGTCAGGGAGAGTTACCTCGAGCAGGATGACGCTCGGCCGCGAACTCTCGACCTGGCGCAGTGCCTCAGAGCCGGCGTCGGCTTCGACCACCTGGTAACCGTCCTGCTCGCAAACCAGCCTGATCTCCCGCCTCGTCGAGCTGTCCGGTTCCACGACCAGGACCTTGCGTGAGGACTCCGCCACAGCCACACGAACATCCTAACGTATCTGAAGGATTGTTAGGGAATGTTGCGTTTCAGGCCCCGAATGTAGGCTCTGGTTTTGCGTTCGATACCGATGAGCCGCGCCCCAGGGGCCGACAGCACGAGCTCCCACGCCCCGGGGTGGGAGACCGCGTCGCCGCCAAACTCGGACTTGAAAAGCCCGATGCCGTGCCACGGATGGTCGGGGCGGGCGTCGGGCGGCGGGATCCCCCACAGGTCGAAGTCGGTGCAGCCGGCCTCAGCCGCTGAGGCGATCGCCGACCACCACGCCAGGTCGTTGCCCATGAGCTCCGGGTGACTGCCGCTGCGCCCCGCGAAGAGGCTGTACGCGCGACCTGCGTGACGGGCGACGAGGACCGTCGCGAGAGCCTCTCGCGTCTCAGGCGCGAACGCGGTGTAAGTGCGACACCACGGCAGCATGTCGAGCAGGAGCTCGTAGTAGCGCCTGTCGGGCAGGTGGATCGACTCGCGCCTCTCGACCGCAGCCGACTGGTGCGCCAGCTCTTGCGCATCCTTGCCCTCCTCCACGATGACGCCGCGCTTGAGACCGGTGCGGATGTTGTAGCGGCGGCCGTGGCGAAAGGTCTTGAGGAGCTCGTCGGGAGGCAGCAACTTGATGATCCGTGTGTGCTGCGGCTGGATCGGTTTGACCTGCCGGAAGCCTTTGCCCGCGAGGACTTCGCCGAAGCTCTCGGGCGCCTCAGGCTCGACAACAAGCCGCGCGACCCGCTCGCTGCGGGCCCATGAGACGAGCATGTCGATAGCCTCAGGCCTGGCAGGAAGTGGTCCGCGTGGGACATACGCCTCGGTCGCGGGACCGACCTTGCGGAGCTGAACATTGGCCATCATGCCGCCGAGCTCCACATAGTCGGTGCTCCAGCCCACCTTGCGCTGCACCTGGCCCCACCTCCACGACTGGAGCAACGGCGCGGGCGAAGCGAGCCGGTCGAGGCGGCCGTCCCACTCCTCTGCGTCCCGGATCATCCGGGACCGACGTCCGTCACGAGCGCCGCCTCGAGATGCGCGATGTCGTTCACTCCTGCGATGACCGTCCGCCCGTTCCGCTTTTCGACGAGCGAGATCGAGGCGTTCTGGATCTTGAAAGGAAACAGGCCGCGGCTCGGACGGCCGACGACACGGTGGAGCGCGATCTGAATCACGCCGCCGTGCGTGACGACCAGGACGTCACCGCGGTCCTGCCGGCTGAAGATGTCATCCAGTGCTGCGCCGACCCGTGCGTCGAAATCTGCGGCGCCTTCGCCACCGGGCACCACGTCCCAGTCCGGCTCTTCGACCCACCTGGCCCATGCTTCGGGGAAGCGCTCGGCGATCTCCTCGGTCCGCAGTCCTTCCCAATCGCCGAGAAAAATCTCACGCAGCCCTCTGACCGGCTCGGCTTGCGCGCCGACTTTCAGGGCCAGGATCTGCGCCGTCTCGGAGGCCCGCTCGAGGTCACTCGTATAGAAGCCTGCGAAGCGTCGCCCGGCGAGCCGATCGGCAAGGAGCTCGGCCTGACGGCGGCCTTCGGCCGAAAGCGGAGGGTCGAGCTGGCCCTGGATGCGGTGCTCGCTGTTCCAGGTCGACTGTCCGTGGCGGATCAACACGAGGCGCGCGGGGGCGGGTCGAGGTGCAAGCCCCTGCACAGGAGGCTCCGGGCGCGCTGCTCTGATCTCGATGCCTATACTAACTTTCTCTCTAAATCCCGATCGGGCTGCCCGATCTCAGGAGAAGACTGTTGCAGTCGCACGGCTCATTGGCCGAAACCACACTTCGAACGCTTCTCGAATCGGCTCAGGGTGAGCGGTCGACGGGTACTCTTACCGTCCGCGATGGGAACGGGCAGTCGGCTTCGCTCTACTTCCTGTTCGGGCATCTCTTTCACGCCCAGGGCGATGGCAAGTCGGGCGACGAGGCGGTGGTCAACGCTCTGCACTGGACCAGGGGCGATTTCGAGTTCGACGCCAAGGCCAAGCTGCCAGCCGATGAGACCGTCAAGGCCGGCATTCCGGAGCTCGTGCACGCCGCCCAGGCAGCCCCGAAGGCCGCTCCAGCCGAACCAAAACCTGAATCTGCGCCTCAGCCGCACGTCGAGGCGCCAGAGCTAAGAAGTGAGAGGAAGGATCATGCTGAACCGGAGAGAAAGGTGGAAGCACCACAGCCGAGACGTGGCGTGAAGCACCGCCCGCAGCCGAAGCACGGCCGCGAGCCGATCCCCGTACCCGCCGGACAGATCCTTTACGACTCGCTGAAGACGTCCTTCGTCGACTTCCCGCGGCTCCTGACCACGCTCGAGCGCGAGGGATATACGGGCTATGTGAGGCTGCTCACAGACGACGCCGCCGGTTTGATCCTTTTCCGCGAGGGATCCGCGCTCGAGTGCCTGTACGACGGCGCGGCCGACGCGGGGAGCCTGGTCCTCGGCAAGTCGGCGCTGCAGCACTTCAACGACGACGTGACGGCGGGTCATGGCGTGCTCGACGTGGTCGGCCTCTCGCCCGAGCTGATCGACGGCCTGTACGAGCTGACGGTGTCGCGCCCGATGTACACGGAGCTGTACGCGGGATGGGTCGACATGAAAGCGCTGCTGAACTTCCTGAGCGAACGCAAGCTGAGCGGGAGCGTGATGATCCGCTCGAGCGCGGGGACGGGCGTCATCATCCTCGCGGGGGGCGAGCTTGCCGGCGCCTACACGAGCGAGTCTCGTGACATCTCGGACAAGCCCGACCGCGCGCTGGCGCTGTGCGACGACCCGAACGCCATGATCGAGGTCAAGTCCGCGGACACGACCAAGCATCCACCGCTCGACGTCGACGAGATAGTCGGGGGTCAGAGGTCGCGGCAGCCCCAGGCGCCGGCGGCCGCGCCGCCGCAGCCAGAGCCGATCGCCCCGACCATTGCGACGTTGCCGACGATTCCGGTGATGCCTGCTGAACCGCCGACGGCGCAGATCCCAACCGGCTCCTTCTCCTCGGGCTTCAACCCACCCTCGCCGGCCCCGGCGGCGTCACAGGTCGCACCGACCGCGCCGCCGCGACCCGCGGGCGGCCCGCAGCTCGATTGGGGCTCGGTCGTGGCCGAGCTGCAGGCGATGGCCGAGGACGCGCTCGGCAACCGGGCGCGCAAGGTGAAGGACATTCTTGGTGCGGCGGATCCGTCACTCGCCGGAATCGAGGCCGCGATCGACCAGATCCCGAGCATCTCGCTGCTGTTCGTCGATTCCTCGCGCCTGGAGCAGCTGGCGCAAGAGATGAGGGCGCGCCTGAAGTCCCACCTCTAAGGTCGGCACCCTTAACAGGGTGGGTTGGCGCATGTTGTTGTCGAAGCTAGGCTGGCCCGAGGTTGGTTCGGCTCGGGGGAGGGAGCCGTCGGGAGAGGGAGGGCCCCAGAAGAGGTCTGCCCTTTTGGCCGCGGGCGCCGTCGCGCTGAACCTCGCCCTCGCGGCCTGCGGCGGCGACCCGCCGCAGATCGTCGACTACTCCCCGCAGCGCAACTCCATCGACGTGTCGACCGCCGCCCCCGTCCGGATCATCTTCGACCACGAGGTGGACCAGGCCTCGGTCGAAAGCCGCCTGCACCTCGCCCCGGCGACGATGGGGTCGTTCCAGTGGGTCAGCGGCCACGAGCTCCTCTACTACCACGCCACGCTGCGCACCAGCACGGCTTACGAGGTCATCCTCGAGTCCGGCTACCACGACCGGGCCGGCAACGTCTACACCCTGCGCCACCACTGGTCTTTCACGACCGAAGGGGCGCCTGGACTGGCCGGCTCGACCCCGGCCAACGGTGAAGGCGGCGTAGACCCGGCCGCGTACCTCGGCCTCGACTTCACGCGCGCGATGGACGCGAAAAGCTTGAAGAGCGCGCTCACCATCAACCCCAACGTCCCCTTCGACGTCCGCATCGATCCCGGGGACAGCCGCCGCGCGATCATCGCCCCGTCGCAGCTTTTGGCGGCCGACACCGACTACCAGATTCTCCTCAACACCGCCGCGCTCGACGTCGACGGCAACCAGCTCGGCCGCGATCAGACCGTGAGGTTCACGACCGGGGCGCTGCAGCCGCTGCGCCACTGGATCGCCTTCGCCACCGACGGCGTGGATGGTTCGCCTGGCGGCGTGTGGATCGTCAACGAATCTGGGTTCCCGCGCCAGTTGTTCGACGCCAGCGCCGTCCGCGCCTTCAGCTGGTCTCCCAACGGCGACTCACTCCTGATCGAGGACCAGCAAGAGACGTGGTGGCAGTACAGCCCCGGCGGCAGCACGGCTCTGATGAGCTTTCACGGGACGTGGGCGGCCGCGCTTGCCTCAGGGATGGGATACGTCTACCTCGACGACGTCGGAGCGCTCCATCGGCAAGGCGCCGACGGCTCTGACGACGTCATCGCCACCGATGTCGCGGAATCCACCGTCGCTCCGAACGGGCTCCGCGTGGCCTTCATCCACGCCACGTCGGACCTCAACGCGATCTGGGGTTACGACGTCGGGCTGAGAGCTCGCTACGAGCTGGCGCTCGACTCAGCGCCGGTGAGCGCAGTCGCGTGGGATCCGACCGGCAAGCGTCTCGCCTACCTTCGGCACGACCCGGCCACCACGAGCCTGGAGGTGCGCAACCTGACGGGGGCCGCTGCGACGAGAACGATGACGAGCGGCGACATCGCCGGCCGCCCGGCCTGGCTGCCGGACGCGACCCACCTCGTTTTCTCGGCGGCCGTCGAAGGCTCCACCGGAGTCACGCACAAAGCATTCGTCCTCAACGTGGCGGCGCCGCCCGCAGAGCTCAACCTCGCGGCAGGTCTTCCGTCGGACGCTGGGATCGACGTGACCTCGCCGGTGTCTTCGCCCGATGGTCATCAGATTGCTTTTCTGAGCGGCGATCAGGTCTGGCTGATGAACGCCGACGGCACCAGGCCCATCGCCCTTACGAAGCAGGACCCGGCGTCGTTCCCCTATTCCTGTCGCGCGCTGGCGTGGACCCGCAGCTGAGCCCGCTCCACGACATCTGCGAAGAGCTCCTGCAGCCGGTCGGCGGTGCGCATCCACGAATAGCGCTGCGCGAGCAGGCGTCCTCGACGCCCCATCTGCTGCGCGAGGTCCGGGCTGTTGAGGAGGCGGCCGATCCGCTCCGCGTACGCAGCCGGTTCATGGCTGTCGATCAGGTAGCCGCTCACCTCGTCGCGCACCACCGAGCGCAGACCCGCCACGCCTGAACCAACGACCGGGCAGCCGCACGCCTGCGCCTCGAGGCCGACCAACCCGAACGACTCGCTGTACGAAGGCATCACGCAGACGTCTGCCGCCGAGTAGAAGAAGGGCAGCTCGTGGTGCGCGACCGAGCCCAGGAAGTCGACACGGTCCCGCACCCCGACTGCCGCCGCGACTGATTTCAGCCGCTCCTTCTCGCTCTCGTCCCCGTCCTTGCTGTCCTCGCCGAGGACGAGCAGGCGCAGGTCGTCGTGCGCGCGATCGCTGAGCAGCGCGAGGGCGCGGATCGCGACCTCCACGCCTTTCAGGCGCTCGAGCCGGCCCACAAAAAGGAGCAGACGACCGGGTCCGTATCCGATCTTGCGTCGTGCCTCGCCACGCTCGATGGGCTGGAACGTGGAGAGGTCGACGCCCGGCGGGACGACGAAAACCCTGGCCGGGTCAGCGCCATACGCGTGCACGAGCTCAACGCTCTCGTCGTTCGTCGACGTGATCAGAAGGTCGGCCTGCTGGGCGATCTCGCTCTCCACCCGGATTCGCAGGGCGGGCTCCGGGCGCGCTCCTGCGGCCAGGGTCTTGTTCTTGACCAGGCCGAGCGTGTGCGCGACGTGTGCCCAGCCGGCCGGGAGCTGCGGGCGCATGATGCAGGCGACCTCGCCCGACAGCCAGTAGTGCGAGAAGACCAGGTCGTAGCTCACGCCGTCGCGCGCGGCGAACTCGAGGATGCCCTTGGCGAACTCGGGGACCTGGTTGTAGAGGGCGTACTTGTCGACGCCGCTTCCGATCGGCAGGTAGATCACGCGGGACAGGGCAGCCAGCGCCTCGATGTTCGGGTCGTCCGCCGACTGCCGCCGGGTGAAAACGTCGGTCGCGATGCCCCGGTCGCTGAATGCCGTGCAGATCTCGTGCACGTACACGTTCAGGCCGCCGTTGGCGTTATTGCCCAAAGAAGCGGTGGGCGAGGTGTGCATGGAGATGACCGCGATCCGCGGTGCGGAGCGGCCAGACAGAGGTCCGGTGTCCTCAGCCACGGTACGCCGATCTCGTGTCAAGCCAGCGTCTGAAAACGCAGCAGAAGCCGGACCCTGAGACCGGCGAGCAAGAACCCATAGCTGCTAAAACCTACGACGTCCGGGCGTATTCCCGTCCGACCCGGCTCAACCCGGCCCGATATGATTTGGCCGGGACATGCGAGTCACAAGAGGACTCCTGCTGGGGGTGGTGGGAATTCCAGCCTTCTTCATCCTGACGGCCCTGTCCACCTTCGCCGACGCGTCACCCGCACCCTCCACCACGGCCAGCGGGGCCGCAACGCTGCCGGGCGACCCGCAAAAGGGCGCCGCGCTCTACGCCCAGAACTGCACCGCCTGCCACGGCGCGAGCCTGGAGGGCGGCATTGGCGCGGTGCTCAATCCGATTGAGAAGCTGCCGGGCGTGGCCAATGCGCTCGACCCGAACTTCCTGATCGACATCATCACCAATGGGCGGCAGCCGCAGCCTGGAGACCCGAAGCAAACCCCGATGCCAATCAAGGGCGGCAACCTGAAGCTCACCGACCAGGACGTCAAGGACCTCGCCGCTTACATCATCGAGCAGAACCGGACCCCGGGCGGCGGCGCGCTCTCGCCCGGCGAGCTGGCCAAGCGCACGATCCTGTGGGTGTCCATCGCCATCATCGGGATGGGCTTCATCACCTACCTGCTGGCCACCTACAACATGCGCTGGATCGCGCGCCGCGCCGCGGCGCGACGCAAGTAACCGAAGCCGCCGCCGGCGCGCCCCCGCACGCCCCGCCACTCCAACCGACACCGGCGGGGGGCTCGCCGCGAATCCTCATTCTGTTCAGCGACACGGGCGGCGGCCACCGCGCGGCGGCGCGCGCGCTCACGGACGCGCTCAAGCAGCTAGACCCGACCTGCGTGGTGACGGTCGCGGACCCGCTGATCGGCCAGGGACCGACCATCACGCGACGGCTGGCCGCGCTCTATTCACCGATGATTCGTCGCTCGCGCGCCGCCTGGGGAGCCCTGTACCACACGAGCAACACGCAGGCGACATTCGCCGCGATCCGCGCCATCTTCGGTCCTGGCGTGCGAAAGGTCGTCCTCCACCTGTTGCAGCAGCATGACCCTGACGTCGTGCTGTCGGTCCACCCGCTGCTCAACCATGTGGCGCACCAGGCGATCCGCCGCAGCGGCCGCCCGCGAGCGCTGATGACGGTGATTACAGATCTCGTCGACTTCCACCGCGGGTGGACCTTCAGCCAGGCCGACCTCGTCGTCGCGCCGACGGAGCGCGCCCGTCGGGTCGCCTTGCGGCGGCGCGTGCCGGCGGACCGGGTGAAGCTGCTCGGCCTGCCCGTCGACCTTCGGTTCCGGCCGCCCGCGCCTGGTGAGAAGCAAGCGCTGCGCCGGCGCTTCGGCCTCGACGAGGAACGCTTCACGGTGCTCGTGATGGGAGGTGCGGCCGGGGTTGGCCACCTCGCCGCCCAGGTGCGCGAGCTTGCCGCAGAACCTCACCCGTGGCAGCTCGCGGTCGTATGCGGCAGAAACGAGAAGCTGCGGCGCCGCCTCTACGAGCTCGAGATCTCGACCCCGATGCTCGTGTTCGGGTTTGTCGACTACATGCCCGAGCTCATGCGCGCGTGCGACCTGGTCGTCACCAAGGCGGGGCCTGGCGCCATCGCAGAGGCACTGGCCACCGGACTGCCTCTCGTGATCACCGGATTCTTGCCCGGGCAGGAGTCGCCCAACGTGGACTTCGTCGTCGAGTCTGGCATCGGCGCCTTTGCACCGAAGGAATCAGACCTCCTCGACGAGGTGCGCGTCCTGGCCGAGGGCGGCCCGACGTGGCGCGAGATGTCACGCAAGGCCGAAGAGCTCACCCATCCTTACGCGTCTTCGGACATCGCCAGGGAGTGCCTGCTGCTGGCGGCGCGCTACAGCGCGTCGGCGCAGGCGAGCCGGTAGGGGCAGAGGCGGCAGCGCCGCCGCTCGGGCCTCGCCTCGAATCGTCCCGCCCTGATCCCCTCGGCGACCTCGGTCCCCTCCGCCTCCGCGCCACGCATCAGCTCCGCCACATTCTCCACCCGCGTCGACTCACCCGACGCGAGGTACACGACCTCGAGCTCGACCGGCTCGAGCTTCATGGCGGCCGTGGCGCCCAGCGCGTAGAGGGCGACCTGCAGGTCGCGTCGCCGGCGCGAGATGGGCCGGCCGCTCTTGTAGTCGGTGATGCGCCAGCCGTCGGCGGTGCGGTCGATGCGGTCGATCACGCCCCGCAGGTTCCAGCCGTCGATCGACAGCGTGAATGGCTGCTCCAGGTATTCGGGCGCGACGTCAAACCCGCCGCCGGCGCGGTAGGCCTCCAGCTCGGCGGCGCCATTGCGCTTGAACGCGGGCGCTCGGCGCGGGTCGGGGAACGCAGTGGCGTTCCAGACGTCGTCATGGAGAGACCTCAGCCGGGCCGCGCTGATCGGCTTGCCCTCCCGCCTGAGCTCGCCGGCGCGTCGCAGCACGTCGTGCAGGATCACGCCGTGCACCGCCTCCGCGCTCTGGACCGCCGGAAGGCGCTCGACGTGGCGATACCAGTACTGGCGCGGACAGTCCTTGTACGCGGCGATCGCGCTGTACGAAAGCTGAACGTCGCCGGTGTGCCCCTTCACCGCGACGGGCGGAGCAGGGCTGGCCAAAGCCGTGACCTCCGTCTCCAGCAGGGCGCGCGGCCGCGCGGCGCGCACCTCGTCGAGGAAGCGCGATTCCCTCCATCGCCGGCCTCCCTCGTAGTGAGTCGCGCGCGTGAGATACAGGCGGCGTCGGGCGCGCGTCATGGCCACGTAGAGAAGGCGCCGTTCCTCGGCGATCACGTCCTCGCGGCCGCGGACGAGCGGTTCGAGAACAGCGGGGGGCAGCTCGAACCGCGGCGAGCGGCCTGACTGGGGCAGCCGACCCTCTACCAGCGAGGGCACGAAGACC
>Ga0209648_10000260_pt1 | contig 39488 bp, 35 predicted proteins | sample GraSoi2013_115cm_FD_185830 | JGI IMG/M metagenome (GOLD analysis project Ga0209648, IMG submission 185830) | Grasslands soil microbial communities from the Angelo Coastal Reserve, California, USA - Sample 9_17_2013_115cm (SPAdes) (version 2) | ecosystem: Environmental > Terrestrial > Soil >...
CCAGGGGAGAACCCAGCAAAGGAATTAGGCAAGTGACACGGACGGTCGTCAAGGCTGCAAGTCAGCAAGCCGTTTGGTGAATATGTGGGGCCCGTGCCAAGCCCCGTCAGGGCGCATGAGAATAGCCCGGCAGGCTCTGCCGGTCTATTTCCAATCGCGCCTAGCGGCGCTGGTGAGTCGCAGGTGTCTACCCTGATCGTGAACAGCTCAAGCCGCTCCGAAAATCTGATCAGAGAACGGGACCCGGTCAAACCACATGTAACGGCGCCAAAGCCCAAAGCAATCGAGACTAAAGCTTCATAGACGAGACGCTCACAAACCGCCGGAGTTTGTCGCCTTTTGCTTTTGAAATTTTCTTGGAGCTGGTTGTCGAGGGCAGGAGTTCCTAGTAGCTCTAGAAGGAGGAGTTCAGCAAACGCTTTGAGGCTTCCTGATAACTCACCTGCTCATTGGGGCGCGGAAAGTCTGAAAAGAAGAGGGTGGGAGTTCCATCCGGGGAGGCACGGACGTATATCACGCTCGATTGCATTTGGTTATGTCGCTTTGCTCGCTGCGTGTAGTGAATGTTGTTTTCTGACGTGAGGCTGATACGGAGGAGGGCATCTGTTTTCTCTACCTCATGCACCTCGAATGCCGTTTGTGTCTGGCGAACGGCAAGTCCTGCACGCAAGCGCCTATTTATGTCTCCAATTTGTTCTGTGATGGCGTCCTGGAGGCTGCGAAGGGCAATGGCTGCCTGTGTCTTCCGCGGTTGATTCACGTTATCTTTTGTGTTGTCCATAATTCGAAACCAGAACAAGCAAGAACCTTACCACTGATAAACACTGATGAGACGAGCCAAACCAAACGTGCAAAAGCTTCTCTGTCAGATCCGCCTGCGGCGGAAAAAGAAATCAGCGCTTGCATGAACGAGATCGGCGTTGAATCAGCCTGAGCTTCGGTTTCGGCGTTCCTTAGTGATGGGCGCCGTGTCTCCTGCTGTAGCCTTATTGCCGCCTACGGTCTGTGCTCTCGCGAAAAGGATGCCTTGACGTTCCCGCCGGATGATCCTCTTCTTCCGCAGCCGGTGGAATCTCGCTTTATCGCCATTTCTGTCGGACATGCTTCACCTCGATGAGGGAATTGCCGTTATTCATTTGATGCCGCTTCGGCCACTGGCGGAGTGCGCGAGTTAACTCTTCTTCGCTTCTCTCGCGGTCGCGTCGTGAACAGCCTTGTGCTCCTTCTCGACCGTCGCCGTGCTCGGATCTCTTTTGCGGTTGATCACATCTTTTCCGGAGTCTACCCAAGTGCTGATGTGCTCGCGGGCATTCCGCCCGAGGGAAGCCACGTACTCACGGCTTTCGTCCGCCCCGGTGACGATAGCTTTCCGGGTTTCCCGTCCGGACTTGGGCGCATAGAGGATGGCCGCCCCGATGCCCAAGCCCAGTCCGGCTAGGAACCAGCCGATATTATTGCTGCGGTTGTCGGACATGTTGCCTCCAAGAATAGTCATACACAGTATCCACAATTGCGGCCGTGAAACTGGTCAAGAATGAACAAAGGGCGCGGTATCCATGGAAGCCTGATTTTCCACAGTCCGCTATTTCTAGGTCCTCCATCGATATCTTGTCGCCCAAAGTCGCGACCGCATATTTGCTGGTCTCACTTATGCTGCGGAGGAACTGGCGTGGATTCGACCGGGATCGCGCCGGCTTCCGATGGGGTGAGCAGCGAGCGATCGCAGTAGCCATAACCTTTGAGGCAGGCGGTATAGTTGCGCTGGCGCTCGGCCACGGCCAACTTGCTAACCTCCGAAGCCGTCAGTTGGGAGTAGTCACAAGACGCTCCACCGTCCCTGCAATCGGAGAAATTACGTTCGTCCTCCGCGGCAGCCACCGTGTTTGCCTCCGGCTTAGTTAGCTCAGAGTGGTCGCAAGATCCCCACCCCTTCATGCAATTCCAGGCGTTGCGCTCGCGGCCGGCGGCGGCCACCCGCGCAGCTTCTGATGTGGTGAGCGCGGAGCTGTTGCAGGATCCGAAGCCGTCCGTGCAGTTGGAAACATTGCGCTGGTGCTCGGCCGCGGCCACGCTCCTGGTCTCTGACTGCGTTAGTTGGGACTGATCGCAGGATGGCGCTCCGCTCGCACAATCCGAAACGTTGTGCTTGCGCTCGGCCAGGGCAACCGCAGCTGCTTCGCGCCGGGTCAATCCGGAGTGGTCACACTTCGACCAACCCTCCATACACTCGGAGAAATTGTGCTCATGGGTGAAAACGGCCAACGCGCTGGCCTCCGCTCGAGTCAATTTCGCGTGATCGCAGGACTCCCAGCCGTTCCGGCAGTCGGAGAGATTGCGCCGATGCTCGGCCGCAGCCACTTCCATCGCTTCTGGCTGGGTGAGCACCGAGCGATCGCAGCTTCCCCAGCCATTCTTGCATGCGGAGAGGTTTTGGTCCCGGTCGGTTGCTTGGGCCGATGCAAGGAGACACGGGAGGCTAAGGCAACCCAATACCGCCAATAACAACCTTTGATTTGTGAGCTTCATCATTACGAATCCTTTCTATCCGGCATGTCCTGTAAGGCCCACCGCCGCTCGATCCTTCCGGGGCCCGTAGGCCGCTTCCGGACATTATGAACGGGAATGCCAGAACAAGCTGTCCCAAACTGCTCATCTTGGGACACTGGTCCCGGACCTCAAGATCGCGATGTGAGCACTTTTGGACAGACAGTGCCCGAGCCCAAACCCACAATAAATGATGGAACGCGATGCGGAAAGTGGCTCAGAAAGCGGACGTGAACGACGTGAACAAGGACAGGAATAGTGGAGGTTGGGTTTATGCAGCCAGTTTCAAATGTTCTGTCGGTGGGGTTGAGCGATCTTGTCAGCACCAGAAATGCAGCTCTCCGTCGCGCCGGATTCCGGGTCGTCTCAGCAGCTTCCCTCCAGGAAACAGGGGAGGCCTGCGAATCTGAATTGTTCGATGTTAGTCATTGGGCAGATACTCTCAGCGAAAGAAAAGACGCTGCTGATACATCGCATCAAGACGGACTTTCACCTGCCGGTCGTTCTCATCACTGGTGGTCGGGTCCCGAACTGCCGGGCGGACGCCTACGTCAGATCTGATGCTCCAGCAGAGGATTTATTCCAGGCAATCACGCAACTGACAGCTGAATGCGCTGGTCCCGTGCACGCAGTTGACATTGTTGCCAGATGAGCGTAGGGTCGCAATAGAGCGAGTAATCTTTCCTCACTTTTCAGATTCTCTGAAACCTAAGTCAGCCCATCTGAGGTTCCTTCACCTTAGCTTCCACCACAACCAAGGAGGTTGACATGTTTGCACGTAAACTCTCGATTCACTTGAAGCCCAATACACTCGACGAATTCACCAAGACTGTGGAAACAGACATTGTCCCCTTGCTTCGCAAGCAGACAGGTTTCCAGGATGAAATAACCTTCGCTGCTCCCGGCGGGTCAGACGTCCTCGCCATCAGTCTCTGGGACACTCAAAAAAACGCTGAGAACTACGACAACAACACCTACAAGGATGTGCTCGGAATGCTGAAAAACGTGATCGAAGGAACGCCGAAGGTTGGGACCAATGAGGTCCTGAATTCGACATTCCACAAGATCCGGGCCGGCGTCGCGGTAGCGTGAGTGCTGAAGACCGCCTTTCCCTTTTGAGGAGAGGCGGTCGTACTCTCATCGCGTCAGAACTGAAGAGGATTTGTATGACTGGCATCCCGCATGGAAAGAGAGCAATGAAAGTTCGGCTGGACCGCATGTTCGAAAGCGCAGTGGTTTTGAGTTGGAAGGATCTACTTAATGCATCTCAAAAAGGCTTGATCCATATCGACTATGCCCCCAGCCCCTCGCTGCAGTATCTGAAGGTCTGGCAACTGACGGCAAAAGGATCATGGAGTCTCATTTGTGAGTACTGGATGCGGCAAGGGCAAACAGCTATTCCGGCGAAGGGAATGACGTTCAGCAATGAGTATCATTCCGGGGGTCTGGCCGAGATGTTGGAAGTGATCATGCAACATCAGGGCAGCTTCATGACTTCGTTCGGAAAGCCGGGCGCGGGATTGATCCAGGTTACGCCGCCCACCGAACAGGAGAGTCTTGCTGCCAGCGCGTGCATGAGGGACGCTTATGACGGCCTTGGGCTCCAGTTCGACCGTATTCCCTGTGCAGCCGCAGCGTGACCAGCTCCAAAATGTCAATCGTGCAGGACGACGTTCAGCAGCGAGCTGTGAACGCTCAACGTACCGTTATATTCGATGAATCCGAGTTTGCGGAAGCGGTTCATGAAAAAGCTCACCCGTGAGCGAGTGGTGCCAATCATCTCCGCCAGTGTTTCCTGACTTATTTTGGGAATGACCAGTTCCGGCGTACTTTCCTTGCCGAATCGGGCAAGCAGCAAGAGGGCCCGGGCCAAGCGCTTCTCGCTGGAATTGAACAACTGGTCAATCAGGTCTTCCTGGATGCGAATGTTGCGGGCCAAGAGATAAGAGACAAAAACTTCAGAGAATGCTTTTTCCTCGTCCAGCACCCGCACCATCTCTTTCTTGTTGATCCTGAGGACCGTGCATTGCGTGAGAGTGGCCGCGGTAGTCAGGCGTTGCGGTTGCATCGCGGCGACGCATTCCTCGCCGAGAAAATCTCCCGCGCTCAGTAAGGCAATGGTGGCTTCTTTTCCGCGGGTGGAGATGACGGTGAGTTTGATCTTCCCCTTCTGGATGTAAAACACCGCATCGGCTTCATCTCCCTGGGAAAAGACAGTATTCCTTTTCTCCAGTTCAACGATCTTTCGCCCCAGGCCGCTTTTTGCAAGGAAGGCCTCTGGATCAAAGGCTGCTAGCTTACGAGTTAGAGCAACTGCGGTTTTCACTATCTATTAATGATACGCCGTCCTGTGCCGGGAATCTCGCAGAAAACCGACCCCGTGCAAGTCGAGTCACAGCCAGCGTTTGGAAGGGCTTTTCACGCTCGGTCGTTCTGAAGATCCTGGGTTAACTCTAGCCGGTATCGGCGACCTGTGATAGCTTCGCTGGGAGCGAATCGCCACCAGGTTCTATTGCCTTTGGCTTCTTCTCTATCGTCCACTCCCATTGAACCGGACGGAATTGACAAGCCTCCAAAGGAGCGCTGGGTGATTCTGGTCTGCACCCGCAGGAGAGACATACCGCTCCGACCTCGTTAATTCCCGTCTCTCTGGCTATGTCATCCTCTCGCGTCCCGATCCACCCGCGAATCACCGGACCTTTGCATTGGTCACATGGAAAAGCCGAGAGATGAAGATAGTGCGTGGCGCGCTCCGCGCCCTGGGCGAAGCCAGCCCACGTGCGCGGTTGCAACGATCTGGGAGAAATCCTGGGAGCTTCATCAACCGACGAGATGGGAGACATGGCGACTTCCTCCTTGGCGTTGGCATTCGAGATCGACACGAGGCCGTTCAACCTGGTGCTCCATCATCGTCTCGTACCAGGCCCATCCATGAATTTCAGGAGCGCGTGAATCGGTCAACTTGTTAGTTGAACTTTTGGGTCTCGCGGGCCGGTAACCTCCGAGTGGAAGCGGCACGGCGAATCAGTTGGATGAAGGCCAGAATGGCAGTAAGCACAATTACCAAGGGAATGACACCCAGCCCAAACTGAAAGATCAAACCCAGCATCCAGACGAACATGAAGAGCATGAAAACTGTCCACAGCATCAACGTACCTCCTTGATGCCCATAGTCCATAGCCCACCGCCATATCGATGGCAGACGCTACAAGTGTGTCACTCCGTCCTGACAAAAGATGGTCACAATTGACCAGTTGTGGGGCCTCAGGGTGCGTATGTTTGGGAGTATGGCCACGTGGACGTATCTCTTTTCGGCCACGCAGAAGGGGAAAAGCAGATGGATGCTATCGAATCAGACCGTTCCGAACCAAATGCGACGTCGCAGAAAGCTCAGGCGAATCCAGAAAAGCCTGGGCGTCCCAAGGACCTTGTCGACACATTTGCCGATGCCCGAAGAGCCAAGAAGAAGCAGAAACGCGCCAGGCACAGGGCTAGATTGAGAAGGTCGCACACTAACGGGTGATGGCGCGCGAGCTCACAGTTGGCGTCAGAAGGAAGAGTCTAGCAACCGTTTTGACGCGTCCTGATAACTTAACTGAACATTCGGGTGCGGGAAGTCTGGGAACATAAGGGTGGGCGGACCATCCTGGCGGACGCGGACATAGATCGTGCCCAACTGCAGTTCGTTGTTGCGCTTAATAAACTGGTTGTACTGTATGTCGTTTTTGTCCGTCAGCCTGAGGCTCACGAGGGCGTCCGCCTTCTCTGGCTCATGCACTTCGAACGTGGTTTGCGTTCGTCGGACCGCGAGGCCGGCATTGAAACGCCTGTTCAGATCCTCAACATATTCAGTCATGGCGCTCTGTAGGCTACTAAACGCGATCGGAGCCTGGACGTCACGGAGTGGATCAAGTGTCTGTTCCATATTGGTTTGAGCTGGAGTGAGCGAAGTTGCCATCGGGTCCGCCTTGCGGGGGAACAAAACTCGATGCTCTTCTGAGGCAAAACGCCCTTCGGATGATTATCCGGTCCCAGCTCTAAGACGTCTGTGCAAAATTGCTCATTGCCATTCACGGGCCGGCCAAGACGATCGTTAGCATATCGCTGCCCTTGCAGCGCACCGTCCAAGCGTGCAACCGGCCCAGGGAATTCGCGGCTCGGCATTCTCGAAAGAGCTATTTTGCGACTCATTGACAAGGGCCTTGAATCAGCGTAGCGTTCGTATTGAAGCGAGTATTCCTCCTCACTTTTCAGGTTCACTGAACTAAGTCAGCCGATCTGAAATTTCCTCACCTTAGCCTCACTAGATGGCTCTTGCCTGCAGTCGGACGGGGTCGCTCTTGAAGGCGTTTGCGGCAACAACGTCACAATTGAGCCGCGCAGAAGCGGCGCTGATGGAGAAACCGTTTCTAATGATGAGTAAAGAGCCGACAAAGCGAGTCCAGATCGATCGCGTACTAGAAAGTGCGGTGGTTCTAAATTGGAACGGGCTCCTCAAGAGTTCGCACCAAGGGGTGGTCCATGTCGAATATGGAACAGCTCCTGAGCCCTCTTTGCAGTATGTGAAGATGTGGCTCTCAACGACGAGAGGAAAGTGGGAACTCATTTGCGAATACTGGATGTCGCCTGGATCGTCCAAAGTTCCAGCCGCTGGACTGACGTTCAGCAACGGTTACTATTCTGAGGATTTGGCGCAGATGCTGAGACAGACCATGCAGCATCAAGATGGCTATCCGAATTCGTTGTTTGGGAAGTCCGGCGTGAACTTGATTCGAGTTCAGCCGCCTACAGAAGACGCCAGGCTGAAAGCCAGCAACTGCATGAGTGAAGCATACCAGCGTCTCGGTCTCGCATGCATCAACATTCCGCACACGGCAGCCTAAGGGGTCGCGTGGTCAGCGGCTGGCTGAACCTCCATCATGATACAAAGCGAAAGAGACTCCTCGCGTAGCGTTCAGAGTTTTTTCCGCAACGACTTGAAGTCATGCCCTATTACGAATCGTTTTTCCTAACACGCTCTAAGCAGGCCACATGATCCGTCCATTCGGCATCGCATCCTTGTAAAACACTCAGCCGCCATGTAAAACACTCAGCCGCCATCGCGAGCTATGCGTCCACGTGCTGATCTCCGTCGTTGCCGATGACATGCAACCAAAGGAGCAGCCCGCTCCCAAGCAAGGGCGCTATCAAACCGGTGTGCAAGGAGCCAAATGAGGTCGAGATGGCGCCCACGAGCCAGGGCATTGTCGTGCCCCCGAGACCTGCCAGCGCAAACATGGGACCGGCAATCCGCTTTTCCCTTTCTTGAAAGCGAGAAAGCAGCGCAATGGTAATAGGAAAGACGGCCGCGAGTCCGAAGCCTACGACGAGCCCGGCTGCGGTAAGCCATTGCCACGGCGAAGAGAGCACCAGAACGCACATGCCTGCAGTAGCAACCACTAGGCTGGCCAGCGCCAGAGTGCGTTCACGCATCCGCTTTAGCAAGAGCGGAACGATGCCGCGACCGGCAAGCAGCCCTCCCCAGAACAGCGATGGCGCCAAAACCCAAGTTCTCCCCACACCGGAGGGAGCGCGCTCCACCAGGGTCGCAATCCATCCCCCGACGGAAGACTCTATTGCCACGTAGAGAAAAAACATTCCTCCCACAATCGCTACAGATGGCCAGTTGGAGAACACTTGCTGGCCGCCGGCAGACTGCTTATAACTTCGTAGTTGATCCCCTTCTTTTGCAAATGCCAGAGTGAGTGTCACCAGCAGGAGAAGTCCGCTCAGTAGGGACACAAATGTCGTGACGTGATTTTGGTTCATGGCGATGGAAAGGGCGAAAGGCGCCAACACAGCCCCCAATCCCCAGCAAAAATTCAAAATGCTTAGCGCTGAGGCACGGCGGCCAGGACTTACGCTGGAAATCAGGACGTTGGTGGCAGGAAGGCCGAGGCCGAGTCCCAAGCCAAAGACGAGCGTGGCCAGCAAGGCACTCCTCCACTCGGGCAACGCGAGTCCTCTCACGCCGACTGCCATGAGCACGTAAGCCAGCCCAATGCTGAAGCGGAAGCCACGAAGTGGCAGCAGCACGCTGCTCAAGCTCACTCCCAGTATGGTGCCAAGAAACTGAGTTGCAAAAAAGTAGCCGGACTGAGAGTCTGAGAGATGCCACTGTGCAGCTAGAACAGGGAGAATCGGTCCGAGAAATGTATTGACGATTCCAGTCAATACAAACCCGGCGGACGCGACCCTGGCTAACACGCGCGAATGATTGGTTGGAACCACAGGTTTTGGATAGTGGGTCAGTTTGGCGGTTTCCAAATTCTCTACTCTTGCAAAACGTCAGCACCAGTCATCCTGAAGCACGAAACCGCGATGGATCCCGATACTGTCTCGCGGAGGCTCAAAGCCGAGGGATTCTCCACCGGCTGAAGCGGGTTCAGAATGACAAGGCTAAGCGCAGCGGGAGCAGATCCTTGTCCCGCTTTGCGGGATCAGAGCCTGTTCCCGCTCTGCGGAATAGTAGCCGAAGGAATGACGCTCTCTTTGCTGCTGCCATGCTCTTGGTATAAACCGTCCGGGGAATTGCAATAGCTCCAGGGAGCGTTCGTCAGAAAAACGACCGGTCGTCAAACGGAGTCTTGACGCGCTGATGTCTGGCCGGCCAAACTCTCGATCTCCTGATCCATAAGCCACAGCTTGACAACCTCGCTAACCTTGCTCCCCTCGACCGTGTGACGTACTGCATCAAGCGCTGTGACCCTGACATTTTGCCCATCGCCGTAGAACCCTGCCCAATAGGGCATATAGAACTCCGGCCGAACGAATTCGGCGCAAATCACCGGGTCAACCATGTGGAAGAATCCGCGAGCAAACAAGGACCTCCGTGCTTTCTTCAAAACCAGCAGTTTTGTTTCACTCTCCCCCAGCCGGACGGGATGGAAGTTACGAGTTTCGACTTCGACGAACTTTCCGTCTGGGGGAGGACTCGTAAACTCATAAAGATCAAGCAAACCCGCGGCCGCGTCCACCGCGTAATACTTCGTGAGCTTCGCGCGACGATCATCCACCGTGATCTTGTAGAGGCGATACGGAATGTAAATGTCAGCGATCGCGACTAGCTTTCCGCTTCTCCAGCGCCGAAGTAGCCCGAGAGGTCCTGGGTGAGATAGGGTGCGCAACGCCAGTTCTCGCCCCATGGTTGCTTGAAAGCTAGAAATCATCATGCGATCAACGAAAATATATCCACAAACCCACTACGCTTAGCGCCAGAAGCACGCTAAAGCCGATATTGAACCATTGGCTAAACACGGCGTGTCCTGACGAGGCAGGAAGCAGCTGAGCGGCAGCAGCACCGGCAGGTTGTACCTTGAGCTTTTCAGTCACGGTAGCGAACGTCAGACCCGCCAACTTGCTTCGTTCGGGCGCGGCGGTGGCCAGGCTCACCACGACCAACACCCCGGAACAGATTACGAACATGAAGATGGCATAGTGGAGAAAGTTCATGTCGACCAGCCATATCGCCAATCGAGAATGGAAATAGTGTCCGCCGGCGGCGTGTTCCTTCAGTTCCATGATGAAGCGACCTGCGCCCAGAACGAAGCCTGTTAGGAGGGAGGATATTGCCCCTGTACCGTTGAGACGGGGCCAGAGGATACCGAGAACGAAACAAGCCGCAATGGGGGGACTGATGTATGCCTGCACGCTCTGCAAATAGACGTAAAGCTGGCTGTTGATAAGGTGAATGAAAGGTACCCAGAGAAGCCCAAGGAGAACCATTGCGCCTGTTGCCAGCCGGCCAAAAGTGACGAGCTGTTTTTCGGAGGCCTGGGGACGATATTTCTTGTAAAAATCGAGCGTCACCAATGTGGAAGCCGAATTGAAAACCGAACTCATGGCTCCCATCAGTGCGGCCAACAGGGCAGCGATCATCAAGCCGACCAAGCCACTGGGCAGCAGATTGATGATCAAAGTTGGATACGCGATGTCGCCATTCAGCACCTGACCGTCAGCCCCAAATTTGAACAAGTCGCGGTACAGGGCGAGCGCGATCAGCCCGGGCAGGACAAGAACGAACACGGGCAAGATCTTCAGGAAGCCCGCAAAGACCGTCGCCGCCTTGGCATGGCTCTCACTCTTGGCCGAAAGCACGCGTTGCACCATCACTTGATCGGTGCACCAATACCAAATGCCTAGAATCGGGGCGCCAAAAAATATGCCTGTCCAAGGGAATGTGGCATCACTCGCCGGCTTCATCATGTGAAAGTACTCGGGAGGCAACGCGGCGCGCAGCGCGGAGAACCCGCCAACCTGATGTATGCCGAGGATTGTCAACACCACCGCCCCGACGACAAGAACGAGCGTTTGTACGAGGTCGGTGTAGATGACTGCCCCGAGCCCGCCCGCAATGGTGTAAATGCCGGTTGCCACTACGAGAATCACGGCCGCGGTCATTGGACTCCATCCCAGCACGCGCTCCAGTACGATGGCTGCGGCATAGAGATGGACCGATATCTTGGTGAAGATGTATGCGATGACCGAGATACTCGCCAGATATGTCGAGCATGACCGATTAAAACGGCGTTCCAGGAATTCCGGCATCGTGAAGACATTCGACCGAAGATAAAAGGGCACGAATATCCAGCCGAGAATCAGCAGCATGAAGCACGCCAGCCATTCAAAGTGACCGACCGCGAGCCCCGACGCGGCCCCTGAGCCTGCCAAGCCGATGAAGTGCTCTGTTGAAATATTCGAAACAAATAGGGAAGCGCCAATGGCGAACCATCCAACATTGCGGCTTGCCAAAAAATAATCGGTTGTAGTGCGCTCTTTTCGAGAAAAATAAAATCCGATCGCGAAAACGATACAGAAATAGAGGACAACAATGACGAGATCGGGAGTCGAGAGAACTCTATGGGTGATATGCATGGCGTGCCCCTTGTGCCGGATTCGGTCCTGTCACTTGCGTTTGCTGCTCACCCATCTCCGCCCTGCTCGAACCTCGCACCCAAAGCTCGACCTTTGAAGTCAAACGTGCGGAAATGTGTCGGCGTACAAAATACCATACAAAAACGTTTCGGTAACAACTTCTGTTTGGCAAAACTTTCGGTCTGCTGTTCCTGCGCTTGTGCAATCGAGCGGCTCTTCAGACGGCTCCGACAACAAAATTGTGAAATTGAGAGGATCCAGCCGCGAATCAACGCTAATACAGCGAATGAATTCCTTGGCAAGGCCTATTTGGCTATGTCAAAACCCAATGCATCTTTCTGTTCAGGCCATTCGTGTTTGTTCGCGTTATTCGCGGCTAAATGTCCTCAGCTTTATCCGGGCCTCTGCGTCTTGGTGTTGGAGCTGTGTAGTAAGCCCTCCATGCTCGTTTCGGGCAAATATTCCGCCGGCCGCTTGGCGTCGCCGAAAAAGAGCAAGGAACAAGGCCTGGAGAAAGGACAAGTCTCACCTGGCCACATGGCTAGTTGTCAAGACTGGGTGTCATCATTTCAGATAACAAGAGATTAGTAGAAATGCGCCGCCTCTTTGAGAGGCAGCACGAGCTGAAACGTCTGACGGCCTAGCGCGGTCTTCTGTTCGATTTGAGCAGCCTGGAGCAAGACATGAGTTGGGCTGCACGTGCGACGACCGTGCAACAGAGAGGCTGCCTCACATCACAATCACGGAGCGGGTTGAGCACACACGGCGGTCTTTTTGCGGAGCACCTCGGCCAACTTCTGCACCGCCGGCAGTTCCTCATCCAGCGCGCTTTTGGTTGCGTTCAGCAGCCTGCGTTCCTCCCCTGAATCGTCTCGGTCTTCGCCCGAGGTGTCTCGGCTTTCGAGAAGATTGCTGATCCGGGTTTGGAAGCCCGTGATCTTGGTGTCGGCATCGCAGAAGAATTTCAAGGAATCGAGGTTCACGTTGGTAATATCCGGAGTTGTCGCGTTCGCGGCGTCAGTTCCCACGCTCAAGATGAAGGCTTGGGCGTTGCGAACCGACCCATCGCCAAACTGAGTGATTTCCGCGCCGAGTGCCCGCAGGTGAGAATGCTCAGACATACGCGCGGCCGCCTCCCGGACCTTCTGAACCGCAGGAAGCAGCAACCCGATCAGGATCGCTATGATGGCGATCACTACCAGGAGCTCGATCAGGGTAAAGCCTGCGGTGCCCTTGCGGAAGGAACGCCATTTGGTTTGCTTCATCAAACGGGTCGCGAAGTCTTTCATGCGCTTTCCTCCTACTGGATTTGTGTTGGACCGAGCGGCGCTCTAACGGATGGGCAGACGACAAGAGAATGTCCAAAGCTGTTTGGCGCCTTCAGAACGCGACCACCTTATACTCGTAATAGAGCGAAGTCAATCTACTGGTCACACAAGGTGTCCTTACGCGCCGCTGGCAGAAACCAGTTGTCGAGGGATTCACGGGGATCGAGAAAATGGTTTCCATCTCGCAGATCAGCCGCGAGATTGTCCTTCAACTTCACCGAGACATCTTCTGGACGGCAATGTCACTCGACGCCGGTCATAGCCCAGATGTCGCCTCCCTGCGGTCGGAAGCGGTCGAACAACACCCACTTCCCGTCCGGCGACCATACCGGGTAGTCAATTCTGACTTCCGGGTCGGGAAATTCGTAGACCTTTTCCGGCTTCCCGCCTTTGACCGGCGACACCCAGAGGACCCTGTGGCCTACAACGTCCATAATCCGGGAGCGGTCCGGCGAAAAAGAAATGTGCGAGCCCCCCATCATTTCAGCAAACGGTTGCGGGTCGCCTCCATCGACCGACACCTTCATGGTCGCCGGTTTGCCACCGCATATGCAGCGGAATATCACCTCTCGTCCGTCCTCAGACCAGCGCATGAAATGGCCGGTTACGCCCGTATTCGTCAACCGGTGCGGATTGCTGCCAGCGGCGTTTGCCACCCACACCTCCAGCCGGCCGCTCTGGTCCGACTGAAACGCGATACGAGTGCCATCAGGCGAGAAGGAGGGGTTGACGTTCACGGCACCGTTCGAAGTCAACTGCTTCATCGCGCCAGTGGCAACCTCTACCTCCCAGATGTTCGGGCTCCCTGAACGCGAGGAGAAGAAGGCGATCTTCTTCCCATCCGGTGACCAGTTTGTTTGGAAGTCGCCGCCGCGTCCAGTGGTGAGTTGGCGCGAACTTGATTCCGTCAACGAAAAGAGCCAGATATTCATGTCCCCGGCGCGGTCGGAATTGAAGGCGATGTTTTTACCGTCAGGCGACCATGCGCCACGGCTATCCTCGCGGGTGGTGCTGATCACCGACTCAGGCGACCCGGTGGCTGCCAATAGCCCAGTTTGTGGGGAAACCGGGAGCTTCCAGATGTCGGCATTCTGGCGCATCGTGGCGAAGGCCAGACGCTTGCCATCGCGTGAGACAGCAACCTCGACATCCTGGCCTGCGCCCTTCGTTACCTGTTGCAGCGCACCGTCCACTGTTCCATCTGCTTGAACGGGCGCTCGCCAGATGTTTATGCCACCGCTGCGATCGGAGGAGAAGTAGATGTACTTTCTGGACGGTGACCATGCTGGACGTATGTTGCGATAGAAATCGTTTGTAATCCAACTCATCTGCTTCGATTCGAGGTTCACGACGCGGATGTCAAACTTCGTTCGCAGGAGGTTCTGGAAGACGATCTTGCTGCCATCGGGAGACCAAGCGGGTGCGACATGCGCAACCTCCTCGCTGGTGTCAGTCGTTACCTGTTGCGGGTTGTGTCCCTCGCTGTCGAGGACCCAGATGCGCCGGGGTCCAGCCCAGGACGCATCCACTGCGATGCGCTTGCCATCGGGGGAATATGCCGGATTAAACGCGTTCTCGACGAGCTTCCTTTCTTTGCCCGACGCAAGATCCAGCATCCACACATCTCCCTCCAGGAATTCACCGAAAACGTCTCCGGGTTGCAGCTTCATACCGGGTTGATGGGCTCTCACAAACGCAACATGTTCTCCGTCCGGCGACCAAGCCGGCTGTAGCTCGTCCAGATCGCCGCTGGTCAACTGTGAGTCCCGCCCGGAGGCCAAATCTTTGCGGAAAATCTTGTGAGTGCCGCCAACCTCGCGCCGATACAACAGCTCTCGCCCATCCGGCGACCACGCGGGATATTCGTTGACTCCCTCCGCAAAGGTCACTTGGGAGAGCGTGGCATGCAAGGGCGGCCCCGAGGTTCTCGATCGCACGTCGGTCACGACGAGCAGCGTAATGATAGCGATTGCGAAGACCGCTGCGAGAATCGACCAAGTTGCCCACTTTTTGGTCGCGTCGGCCATTGTGCTGCCGGCATCCGCGCCGATTCCGTGTCCCGCTTAAAGCGCTGCAGGTCGGCGCGCATCTCGGCAGCGTGCTGGTAGCGCAGGTCACGGTCTTTCTCCAGAGCCTTATTGATGATTCGTTCCAACTCCGCCGGGATTTCCGGGTGTAGGCGTGTCAGGGGAATGGGTGCGCGGTTCAGGATGGCGTCGAAGAGTACAGCTGAAGTATCGCCTTGGAAGGGCAGGACACCGGTCGCCATCTCGTAGAGAAGCGTTCCGAATGAAAACAGGTCGGTACGCGGATCCAGTTCTTTGCCGCGTGCTTGCTCCGGCGACATGTAGGCCACCGTACCCACCGTCGCGCCGGGGCTGGTCAGATGCTCTTCGCTCATGGTGGGGGCTTGCGCCGCCTCTGCCGCTCCCAGGGCACCGCTGCCCGAGGGCAGGACTTTGGCCAGGCCGAAGTCGAGTACCTTGGCGTGTCCCCTCTGGGTGACAAAGACGTTGGCCGCCTTGAGGTCGCGGTGAATAATACCCGCCGAGTGCGCGGCATCGAGCGCGTCGGCGATATCGATGCTTAGCGCGAGCAGCACATCCAAGTCCAAAGGACGCCCGCCGATGCGGTGCTTCAGCGTCATCCCTTCCAGGAACTCCATGGCAATGAAGGTGTGGCCGTCTTGCTCGTCGATGTCGTAGATGGTGCAGATGTTGGGATGATTCAGTGCAGATGCCGCCTGCGCCTCGCGGCGGAACCGCGCCAATGCCTGCTGATCGCGGGCCACGTCGGGCGGCAAGAATTTGAGCGCCACAAAGCGGTGAAGGCGCTTGTCTTCAGCCTTGTAGACAACGCCCATACCGCCGCCACCGAGCTTTTCCAGGATCCGATAGTGCGAGATGATTTCGCCGATCATGCTCCGACCAAGGACGCAATGTTAGGGGTGCGCGCCAGGTAAGTCAACGTTGCTGCTGGAACCCACTGTCGGAGCTACTGATAGTCTCCATCCGCAAAGCTTGCGGCTTCCCTGTTTGTCGACGGACGCACTCAGAGAGACGATCGCGAAGCGTGGCTCGAATCCGGTAGATGTGAATTCTCAGCGCGTTGGCTCCGCCAGCTTCGGTAGCCATCTCTCTCCTGATCGCGATCCTTTCACGACCCTCACCCTGGTAATAGCGCGTGATGAGATCACGGTCGCGAGCGCTGAGCTGGTCCAGGCATTTGCTCAGAGAATCTAGCTCGGTCTCATCCCAGTCCGGCTCAATGATTTCTGGCAACGGCACCGCAATTAGCAAATAGCAATTAGCAATTAGTCCTTGTGTCGTGGCAATTTGCTTGTCGGGTGACTCGAGGAGAGCACGAGCGGCCGCCTTTTGGTAATTACCTCTCGTGCCGAGCTTTTGCTATTTGCTAATTGCAGTTAATTGCTATTTGCTAATTGCTTATTCATACGCTAGTGCGTCGATTGGATCCTTCTGTGCTGCCTTGAATGCTGGATAAACAGCGCCCAGCATGGCGCCGCCAACGGCAATCAACGTTGAGTAAAGAGCCCAGCGCAAGGTGATGGGCAGGACACTCAGAGTTGGGAAGCGGTGCAGGATTCCCAATCGCCCGAGCGCGCTTAGTACGAATCCGACAATCACTCCGGCGATCGCCAGCAAAAGTGTCTCCCGCAGAATCAAGCGGACGACGTAGAGCTTGGAAGCTCCCAACGACTTCAAAATCCCGATCTCGCGTGTCCGCTCCATGACCGCTGTGTACATCGATTGGAAGATGACGATAAAGCCAATAATGACGGCAATGCCGATCACTACTTTGATGACAATGGAGAGCCCGGGAATGGTGTCGGCGGTCATCAATTGCAGCCACTCGCGCGTGGAGATGACATTGAAGTTCGTGAGCAGGCTCTTCAACTGCTGCACGGCAATGCCATCATTCTTGGGATTGTCAAGCTTGATGTAGAAGACGCTCGCCTTGCCTTCGCTTCCAATCAGGTCCTGCATGGTCCGCAACGGGACATAGCGGCGGCTGCCGCGGCCGTGAGGAATCACGCCGCAAACGCGAAAATCGTGGTTCAAGACCTTAACCACCGATCCCACATGAACTTTGTTTCCCTCAGCATAGACGTCGTCGACAATCAGGTCGTCGGGTCCCTGAAAAGGTCCGCCTTCAAGGTATCGCAGGGGTCCGCCAACCGATTCAAACGACGGCAGATCGATGCCGTTGAGGACCTCAAAGCCGTTCAGGCTGACCGTAGTCTGCAGCACGACCGGAGCTACCGCCTTCACGTGCGGCTGTCCGGCCAAGAGATCGGCATACTTCACTGAAACCGGTGCCGCCGAGAACGCCGCGAAATTCGCCGATCCCGGCGGCCGGACGATCACATCCGCCCCCAACCCCTTCTGGCGCTCTTTGCTGTCGTCCAGGATCCCGAGCATCAGACCTACAATCAGCAGAATGAGTGTGACCTCGATGGCAACGGCGAGGATGCTGATCATCGACCGCAAGGGCCGGTACGCGAGGTTGGAGACGATCATCTTGTTCATGAGGTCATTGTAGCTACGGCGTCAATCTAAAAGGGGCAGCGGCAATTCCGCAACTAGAACATATCAGGTTCGTGCGGCGAGTGGCCGCGCAGTGCTGACTGGCTTTCGGCGCTGTCGTGGTGATCATCCACGTTGATGAACTTGGCCCCGGGCGGCTGCTCCAGGACAAACTGATCGTCGGTCAGCGGCTCATTAAGGTTCAGTTTCACCACCGACAATGTCACTGAGAAGTCTTCGGCAGGCAGCTGGATGTTGATGATGTCCGGGAAAACCGTGCCGCCATGATCGGTGAAGTTGTCATAGTGGACGAATTCCACAAGCTGGCCCTGGCGGTTGTACAGATATTGATCGCGCGGCCGGAGATCGATGCGGCTGAAGACGATCTTACGTGAAAGAAAGTTTCCGCCGCCGTCCTTTGCGATCACGAGCACCTCGTAGTCCGCCTGCTGCACATCCTTCTTCGTCTTCGGATCCTTGACGATCTCCATTCCCTCTTGCAGCACCGCGATCTCACCGGCGGATTCGTCCACGGCTTTCATCAACAATGCGCCGTAGATGTTCTGGGGACGTAGGTTCCAGATCGGTTCCGGCGAGGGTTTCGCCGGTTGGCGATCGATCCCGGTCAGAAATTGATTCTTAGGCGGGATCGAGAGGCCGAAGGTCTGGCCGTTCGTCACCATGTCAAAGGCGACGTTGCGAACCACGGGGACCAGCGCCTTCATGCGCAGCATGCCCGGCTTGCGCACCAGGATGTAGCCTCGCGATTGCGGCCACTCCGCCACGCGGCCATTCTTCCGCTCCAGGAACGAGGCGTCAATATCGACCATAGCCTGCAAGCTCTGCCAGCGCGCCGCGTTGCCGTTGATGCTATCCACCAGCTGCTGCAACGATGCTTCTTTCAGATCGGCTGTACTCGTGCGCAACTGCGCGGGATGGTAGGTCCTAAGGCATCCCGCCAGCGGCAGCAGACCCAACATCAATAAAAGGATCTTGATACAAGGGTATTTATGCATTGGTCAATCAATTTGATGAATTCAAACCCCGGGACGACTCCATCAAGTATATCGAATTAAGGGATTTCTTGGGCCGTGTCCACTGTTAAGAAGCGTCAATCTAGGGCAAAAGCACGGCACGGAGAGCATCGTAAGGCGAGACCATCGGCCCGCAATCCGACGACTTTCGCTATATCGTCATCTCCTCTTCTCCTTACTTTCTCCCCGCGATGCCTCTACTGTTCTCTACAGTTAAAGACGCCCCTCTGTATTAGTTATTAGTGACAAAGCCGCGCTTTCCATTTCTTGCTCGTGTGGCACCGGCGCCCTCGCCGGTGGAACCGCAGCCGAGGGCGGCTGCGCCACAAAAGAAATCGCGCGAGACAGCGGCAGTCGCACAGAGAAGAGTGGAACGCGAAGCTCACCGATTAACGGACGAAGCTGCGGCCCGTCGATACGCCGCGACATTTTTGGCGTGCTCGGCTTCGGTGCGCGAAAAGCGATGATGTCCCTGGTTGTCGCTGACAAAGTAAAGATACTCAGTACTGGCCGGATGCATTGCGGCTTGCAGGGAAGCCTTTCCCGGATTGCTGATCGGTCCCGGCGGCAGGCCGGTGCTGCGATAGGTATTGTAGGGCGAATCAAAATGCAGGTCGGACTGGTGAATGGCTCCGCGATACCGGCCGTTTAAAAGAGCTGCATAGATGACGGTTGGATCGGTCGCTAACACCATGTTTTTGTCCAGGCGATTGTAGAAAACACTGGCCACCTCCGGGCGTTCCTCTGTCACGGCCGTTTCCTTCTCCACGATGCTGGCCATGGTGACCATCTTGTGAAAGTCCTGGTTCAAGCCTACGTCGCGCGCCGCCTGGCGGAAGCGATGGACCATGGCCGCAGCCATGTCGTGAAGCGACTGGGTGCGAGTGAAGTGGTAGGTGTCAGGGAAGAGATAGCCTTCCAGGCTCTGTGCCTGTGGATCGAGGTCGTGGATCAGGGAGATGTCCGCGCGTGCGATGCGCAAGAAATCTTCGCGTGCCCCAAGACCTGCCTCGTCAATGGCGGCGGCGATATCGAAGATGTTGAAGCCCTCGGGAATCACCAAGGTGCGGACGTAGATATCGCCCCGAGAGATGCGGCCGTAAACCTCACGTACCCGGGCGGGATGATCAAAAGCATATTCCCCGGCCTTCAATGGCGCGCGCCCGTGAAGGTAATGCAAGACCAAGAACGCGTAGCGGCTGCGGATGATCCCGGCGTTCTCCAACTCGCCGGCGATGTGCCGGGCCGAGCTGCCCGGCATCAGGCGCACAAGTTTTTCTTGCGTGGGACCTGCAGGCAACAGCAAGCCGTAGGCAAGCAACGCCGCAGCCGCGATGATGGCGATGATCAGAAATCGGAATAGTAAGCGATGCATGAGAAAGTAAAACTAAAGCTTGCTTCTATTTTATCGGCGAATGCGAGATATCTGCGTTGAAACGGGAGCGATTCCGAGCTGTTTGCTAAAACCAACGGACATGGACTGGCGGCAGAAGCCGTGGTTGATAGTTTCGCGGGATCCTAAAACTCCACGTGCCCGCGGGAGGTGGGCACGAGCACCGGGCCGCGGTCGCGATTGTAGCCTGGGTTGAGAAATAGCCTTGAAAGGGCACGGCTTCGGCCGTGCCGCAAAGAAGACTATAGAATGCGGGCTTCAGCTCCTCGGTTCAGCGGACTCGGATGCCTTTCCGGGGCCGAAGCCCGCAATTTTCCTAGCTCGCAACGGCACGGCTGAAGCCGTGTCCTTTCAAACCATGTTTATAAGACAAGTTGTAGTAAGACAGGAATGCATCTTCAAGTAGTGCTGCGCGCTTGCATGAAGGATTGCAGGATCAGCACAGCCGCCATGCGGTCCACGGCGCCGGCGCGTTTTTTGGTGCTGATTTCAGCGTCGCGCAACAGGCGGTTGGCTTCGGCCGAGGTGAGCCGTTCATCCCAGAGATGGACCGGGAGTTGAAACCTGCTCCGCAGTTGCTCAGCGAAATCAGCCACCTTCTGCGACTGCGTGCCCTCCTCACCGCTCATGCGCAGCGGATAGCCGAGCACAATCTCACGAACCTGGTATGTGCGGATGGTTTTCTCCAGCCGGGCAAAATCACTGCGCTTGTTCTTACGCTCTAACGTCTCGAGCCCCTGGGCGGTAATGCCCAGCGGATCAGTTACAGCCAAACCCATGCGGCGCGACCCATAGTCGATGGCAAGAATGCGGCTGCTGCGCAACATCTCCACCCCGTAATTATACGAGGGCCAAACACGGCGATTTTCAATGCCCGGTCGACCCCTGCAGCCAAAGCCCTCGGGACAACTCTGGCCTGAATGGCTGATTCCTATTCCCAATAGTAGGATCCGGATTGCGATACCGTCAGTTCGGGTTCGATCGACTCCTCATGAGAAAGAGAACCCAACCATGTCCGCGAGAAACCTCTCTCTTCTGCTGCTCACGTCGCTTTCACTAGCGTCTGCCCAGGTCAAACAAAGCGCGCGCCAATTAGTGCCGATGGGCTCGGGGCAACTCGAAAATGCCGCGCAGGCCACAGGAGATTTCCAATCTCCCAATGCATTAGGTAATGAAGTAAAACAAGAGCTGCCTCTGGAAAAACCAATCCTTCGCCAGTTAGGTGCGGCCCCGATCCGTACGTTCGCAGTCCCCGTGGTTGCGGGCAAACCCGTGGTGGGACCGGCATTAGGCGACATCGGATTCAACGGCCTGGATCATGCGGATCAACGTCTGGCCGATGGCGGCAACCAGTTCAGCGTAGAGCCACCGGATCAGGCGATGGGCGTGAATGCCACTCAGGTCTTTGAGGCCGTCAACGATGCATTTGCCGTCTATGATCATCACGGCAACATTCTGGCCGGCCCAACCTCAAGCAACAAATTCTTCGGATTGGCGTCGGCTTTCCACCGTCCTGCGGGGCCTTTCGGTCCCGATCTTACCGATCCGCGCATCATCTTCGATCGGGATACGCAACGCTGGTTCGTGACGGTGGGTGAAATCGACGTCAATCCCAAGACTGGGGCCTTTCTGCACTCGGCACACATCCTTATCGCTGTCAGCACCACCTCCGACGCCACGGGCGCGTTTAACTTCTTCGCCATCGATGTGACGGACACGGGCTTCGGCCTTTGCCCGTGCCTGGGCGACCAGCCGCTGTTGGGTGCGAATGCAGACGGCATTTACATCAGCACCAACCAGTTTTCCTTCACCAATGGCTTCCAGACCGCGCTGGTTCTGGCCACGGACAAGCACCGGCTGGCAGCGAACACGCCTGGCCCTCTGATCAGCTTCCAGGGATTGACTCAGGCTGAAGGCCCTGGCTTCAGCGTGCATCCGGCGATGAACACTAACACGGCCAGCTCCAACATCAACGGCGGCACAGAATTCTTCCTCAGCTCGCTCGACTTTACCGGCACCGCCGACGACCGGATCTCCGTTTGGGCTCTGACCAATACTTCTTCGCTTCGCAACAACACTCCCACTCTCAGCCTGGAAAACATCGTCATCCAAACGGAGATCTACGGACAGCCTCCGAGTGCAACCCAGAAATCAGGGGCTACGCCTCTGGGCACGCTCCTCGGATCCCCGGAAGAGCTTTTGGCTTCGAACGACGACCGTATGAATGAAGTCTATTTTTCGCAGGGCAAGTTGTTTGGTGCAGTGAACACTCTCATCCTGGGGCCGAGCGCGCCGCGCGTCGGCATTGCTTGGTTCGAGATCAAGCCTTCCACGACCATCTCTCCCCTGACTGCCCATGTCGTGAATCAGGGCTATGTTGCCGTGGACAATGAGAATGTCCTGTTTCCCTCGATAGCCATCAACAGCGAAGGCGAGGGAGTCATGGGCTTCACTCTTTCCGGCCCGGATTTCTTCCCGAGCTTCGCCTACATGCTTCTGTCCACCGCAGGCGCCGGCGCCAAGGTTCATCTCGTGGCTCCAGGCTTCGCGCCTGAGGATGGCTTCAGCGGCTACGCGGCCTTTGGCGGCAACGGTGTTGCCCGTTGGGGTGACTACGGATTTGCCGCAGTCGAACCGGACGGCGATGACGTGTGGGTGGCGGGAGAGTACATCCCCCAACGTCCCCGCACACAGGCGGCAGACTGGGGAACCTGGATCGAAAAGGTGCCTCGATAGCGAATCGCCTTGATCGCCGCGATCGCCGACATTGCCGGAATCTGGTTCTCCCAATCACGGCGATTTCGCGCGATTACGGCGATTCCCTGTCCCTCGATCACTCCTTAAAACCCGCAATTCTACTGCTTCTTACGGTACGGCTGAAGTGGCAGCGGAAAAAGTCTTTTCTATGGCGCTCCGCTTCGCTACGAGCATGCCTGCGGCGGAAAGGAATTTGTTATTCTGCAACGACTTACGACACGATTAAACTCAGGCTGTGAGGTGTAAGAAAATTATGGACGCATTCAACCCGATTGAATGGTTGGCATGGCTTTACGGCAAGTTATTCCAGGGCCATCCCTATTTTGGCGGTGTGGTGGTTTGCACATTCGGTGCTCTTTTGTGCCTAGGCCTGTATGTGAAAGCTGTGGATAAGTATAAGGAAGAACACGTGGTTGAGAAAGCTGTTTCCATGCCAACATCTGTAACTCTTCAGTTTAATCAAGTGGATTCAACGCCCGTGATAGTCGAGTCCAAAAACATGTGGCGAACAAGTTGGTATGACTACATCTTCGCGGAACGGGAAACCGGTAAACCACTGGGGAAATCCTGGGCAGTGTTCCTTGTATTCGATAAGCCCGTGCCAGAGAAACAAGTTACGATTAATGGTCATGGCCAACAGCTTCCGCCGTACAACGTAGTGGATGCCACAGCTAAGTCGGCAATCGTTGTTTTCCAGGAGGACATAATAAACAAGATCGTTACTATCAATATCGAAAACTAAACTCGTGCCCTGATACACGTCTTCACACGAGGAGTTTTTCTGCAGCCTGTGAAAGTCTCCAGCCCCTGGGCGGTAATGCCCAGCGGATCAGAGACGTCGAGGCCCATGCGGCGGGAGCCGTAGTTGATGCGGCTGGGAGATTCCACGGAAAGATTATAAGGTCAGAGCTCGGGGCCGAACCGGCTGGAGCAGAGAGCCGTCCGCAATTTATGTTCTAGCTGGACTGTGCTGTTTTAGCGGTCACGAAACTCCATCCAAAAGGACTAGAATGTCCAACTCGAAGAAAAATTCTCAAATTGATTCTCTCAATCCCGCGGGATAACACCTGGACCGCGCAACGGCCTCGCGGCTTCTTGCCAGAAGGCGGACGATTGGCTGTCATCACGGGGCTCATGGAAAATATGGGGCTTACGACCGTCCTACTCGGAGGTAAAGATGCCAAAGGCAAAGATTTTGTCCTTCATCAACTACAAAGGCGGAGTCGCAAAAACGACGACTACGTACCATGTTGGCTGTTCACTGGCGCAGCACCTCAACAAGAAAGTTCTTCTCGTAGACATAGACCCTCAAACAAATCTCACATTTCTTTGTGCTTCGATTGAAAAGTGGACTGAGTTCAAAAAAAAGATTGGGACTATTGCGACGCTTTATCAGCGCTATCAGAAAAACATGGCGTTGGATACCAAGCGTTTCATTTGGAGGTCACCCATTGTTTTTGGAAGGCGCCAAGTGGCTAATATAGACTTAATTCCGTGCGACATCGATTTGCTTGGTGAGGACTTAGGCGGTGGCCAGATCACGGGCTCATTCCCCAGTCTTGAAATGATGAGGAAACAGTCAGAATTGTACCTCCGTGAGCGAGTATTCATGAAAAAACTCTTGACAGAGGTGGAAGACGATTACGACTACATTCTGATTGACTGCCCTCCAAATCTCTACCTAATGACACAGAACGCACTCGCGGCAAGCCGATGGTACTTAGTTACTGCGATCCCCGATCATCTTTCGACAATAGGACTAAGCATTCTGCAAAAAAAAGTCGCGAAAATCGGCGAACTCTTCAGATCTGCTCAGACTTTCGCGGCACAGCCAAAAAACGCAGTAACAGTTGCTCAATTAGGGGGAATTGTCTTTGTTCGAGTGCGAATTGGCGGCAGCATGTTGACAAATGTCCATTCTGGAAAGATGGCGGAGGTTGAGCAGCTTGTTGGGGATGGTGTCTGTTTTGCCACGCACACGACAGAGTTAATCGGCTACAGTGAAGCAGCCGAGAGTACCGCGCCCATTTGGATGTTGACCAGCCCCAATGCCGTCAGAGCGTCGGTGAAACACGAATATCAAGATATAACGAAAGAGTTTTTGCAGAGGTTTTAAACGAGATGGCGAAACGAGTCGAGAAGGGCTACTTGAATTTACGAAAGTTCGCGACGGGTCTTCGTGAGCTTGCCGAAGCACTCCCAACTGAAATAGAGAAGGCGGCTATTCGCGGACACCTTGACGACATAGTCTCATTCTTAACCCAAACCCAAAAAGCTCTGGACGCTCTGCCAAGCAGAGAAGGGATGGCTGAGGTTAGGCGTGCCATCCAGGCATTCGATGAATTGGCTACAGTTGCAAAATCGAATCCCGCCATTGCGGCGGCTCTGGGTTTACCGCCGCCGCGAATGTCCCGCTCAAAGACGACGCCGTTGACGCCGGAGGAAAACACAACGGCACAGGCGTTACTTGAACAGTTACAGTCGATGACGATTGATGACATGAACGCTCGTCTGGGGATCGAAGGGTCGACCTCTCTGCGACAATTGAATGCTCTTGCCGCCCTTGTTGGGATTAAAGCGAGTCGTCGCACACCGCGCGATGAGCTCGTGCACCAGCTTGTCACTAGAATCTCAAATTTTCGCGGCTACAAGGAATTGAAAGGGGGAGCCGGTTGACAGCGAGGGAAACTTCAACGGCCGGCCGAGGGTTCTGCTCTCTTTAATTCTGTCCCTGTCGACGTACGAGGGGTGTCGTGCCCTGCCATCAAGCAACCACGACAAACATTTGGCCGTGCTGTTTGCGTGCCGGCGTGACCGTTATCTTGACATCCTGGCCGAGGGTGGTCAGGAAGTCGATCAGGCGGCCTACGGAGAAGTTGCCGGACCGATTGCGCGCCAGAGCGGATACCTGAGGCTGCGGAATCCCAAGAATCTTCCCGGCTTCCGTTTGGGTGAGCCCACGGTGTTGGATGATGCGGTAGATTTTGAGAGTCAGGCGTGCCTTCATCAGCTCCCGGTCCGCGTTGGGCAGTCCAAGATCGGCAAAAACGTTGCCGCTGCTTTCGGTGACGGCGGTCTTTTTAGCGGTTTTTCTTTTGGTCTTCATTTAGCCTCTGCCTCTCTTTGTAATCTCGTTCTGCGGCTGCCAGCCGCCGGTGAATTAGCTCGATTTCCTTCTTCGGGGTGCCTCTGCCCGATTTAGATTTCTTCTGGAAGGCGTGGAGCACGTAAACAGCCCCTGGAAAACGCACGGTGTAGACCGCGCGCCATGCGTCGCCGGCGAAGGGCGCAACGATCTCCACTACGCTCGCGCCCCCAAAGCCTTTCATCGGCTTCGCAGCCGAATCAATGTCTCCCTTTTGCGCTGCATAAAGGGCGTAGCCCACGCCGGAGCGAACCTCAAGCGGAAAGGCTTTCAGATCTTGAAGCGACGCTCCGACCCACCGGAGAGGCTTTAGCGGTCCAGTCTCCATATACCATTATACGTATAACTATATATTTTCCAAGCGGGACGACGTGCGCGTAGGTTTCAGATCTCCCGATCTCCCGATCTCCCGATGACCCGATCTTGACTCGTGGTGAGCCCTGCCTCAGCCTTCATTCTGCACCGCTCCAGCGTCTCTTGCATTTGTTGATGTAACGCGGCCATCTGTTCCTCGCTTGCGTCACCCGGCACCGGCATCGGACTGCTGAAATAGGCGCAGGCGCGCGAAAACGGTTTCGGAATGATCATCCGGTCCCACGAATTCAAGATCCATGCTTGCTCGACCGCAATATAAAAGCAGCTGATGGGCTGCCCGGACTTCTTGGCCAGCATGACCGGGCCAGGCTTGGCCACGTAGCGAGGGCCGCGCGGACCGTCAATGGTGAAAACGGCGCCATGGCCCTCTTCTAACTCCCGGCGCAAACCCATAAGCGCACCGACGGCTCCGCGTGAACTTGAGCCGCGCACGGGGCGATAGCCAAGCCGCTGCAGGATGCGCGCGATATACTCGCCATCGAAACTGCGGCTGATCATCACCGCAATCTGTTTGCCACGGAAGCGATAACCTGCCGGGATCACACAGCGATGCCAGAAACACCAGATTCCACCGGAAGCGCCCCAGCCATCGCTAAGGCAGCCTTCTTCGCGGATCACAGTGAAGCGGAGAGTGGGGCAGAGCCAGCGAATGAGGAGGTATCCGGCCCAGGAAATCAGGGACAACGAAATCCGCTGGCGCAGCGAGAATGCGCGACCATTTGTGTCTGCGGCGCCGGCTTCGATTTGCGATGAGGTCCCCACCTCATCGATTCTAATTCCCTCTAGGCGTACTTGATCCACTTCAAGATCTCAGGCAGCGTCGGTTTCTTGCCGTACATGAGGATGCCGATGCGGTAGATGCGTCCGCAGAGAATCATAAGGCCGTAGATGGTGGCGAGCAGCAGGGCGATGGAGGCCGCGATTTGCCAACTCGGTACGGTGGGATCCAGGGCGATCCGCGTGAACATGAGCAAGGGCGCGGTGAGAGGAAAGATAGATGCCCACAGCGCCAGCGGTGTTGCCGGATTTTGCAGAACCTGCAAAAGGATAATGACCGATGCAATTAAAGGCATGGCCACAAGAAACTGAAGTTGCTGTCCCTCCTGCTCCGAATTAACCATGGCGCCGACGGCTGCGTAGAGCGTGCTGAATAGAGTAAAACCCAAGAGGAAGAACACCGGGAAAAAGATCACGACCTTCAAGGAAACGACTCCCTTGAGCACTTCAGCGCCGGCGATCAATCCCGGCGCGGAGAGCACGCCCGTCGTAACTGTCCAAATGCCGATCTGTGTCAGCCCCACAGCTCCGACTCCCAGGATCTTCCCAGCCATCGTTTCGTTGGCGTTGGCGGTTGAGAGCATGACCTCCATGATCCGCGACGTTTTTTCCTCCACGATAGCGCGCATTACATTGCTGCCGTAGAACAGCACGGTCATGTACATGATCATGACCATGATGAGGACTGCAACGAACGTGGTGACCGGGTTCGATGGCCCAATACCCGCCGGATTCAGGGCTTCCATGTCTACGGGCTTGAGCGCGGCATCAATCTCATTACCAGAGAGCCCTTTCTCTTGTAGGATGCGCCGGTGCACCGCCCGGCTCAGGCTCTGTTGCACGACTGCGTGATCGATCAGGCCGGAAACATCGCGGGTGAAATAAGGCACCTTGTTGGCGGCCAACGCATCGTCCGTCGCCCAAAGGAGTCCGTCTAACTGCTTGGCCTTGACCTTTGCGATGAGTCTCGCACGCGCGCCATCGGTGACGTCGGTCTCGACGTCAACGCTATACCGGGACGCCCCGGCCTGGTCGCGCTCGTCGAGTGTCTTACTGCCGCTCTGGGCCGGCTTCAGCAGTTCTTCGCGGATCAATTGAGCGGTTTGCAAATCGGCGGCGGCCACGACCAGATGCTTGGATCCGGACATTCGTGTTGCGATCACTGAGGGAAGCGCGATAACGCCAAACATCAAGCCGGGTATGAATATGGTCATGAACAGGAACCCTTTGGTGCGTACCCGCTCCAGATATTCGCGCCGCGCTATCAAGAACACGTTACGCATCGCTCTTATCCACCGTTTCTATGAAGATCTCTTCCAGTGAAGGTTCCATCAATTCAAACTTGCTGACGCGCGACCGCTCGGCCACCTCGCGCAACAACTGTTGCGAATCCGCACCGGGGGCCAGCCGGACTTCCACATAGTTGCCGTAATTGTTGTAGGAACTCACAAGCCTGGACTGTTGCAGGAAGTTGCCATCGCCTTGGTATTCAATTTGCACGTTGTTCTTTCCGTACCGTGCCTTGATCTGCTTCAGATCTCCTTGTAAAACGGATTTGCCTCGATTGATAAGGCAGATGGAGTCGCACAGCTTTTCCACCTGGTCCATGCGGTGGGTGGAGAACAAAATCGTCTTGCCTTTCTGCTTCATCTCCAGCAAGACGTCTTTAAGCAAGCTGGCGTTGATCGGATCTAGGCCCCCGAAGGGCTCGTCCATGATGATGAAATCAGGGTCATGCAGCAGAGAAGCGATGAACTGAATCTTTTGTTGCATGCCCTTGGAGAGCTCTTCCACTTTCTTCTGTAACCAGCCGGAGATCTCCAGTTTCTCGCTCCACGAGACCGCTCTTTGCCGGGCCGTACCCGCTTCGAGTCCATGCAACTGGCCCAGAAAGATGAGCTGATCGATGACCTTCATCTTTTTGTAGAGCCCGCGTTCTTCGGGAAGATACCCAACCCGCTGCAGACTCTTTCGTGCGAAGGGCTCGCCAAACATTTGAATCTGGCCGGCATCGGGCACGGTGATGCCAATCATCATGCGGATAGTGCTGGTCTTGCCTGCGCCGTTAGGCCCAAGCAGGCCAAACACCGCCCCTTCCTCAATGTTGAAAGAGAGATCATCTACGGCGACAAAGTTGTCGTAGGATTTGCGGACTTTGTTCAGTTCAATGGTGTACATGGCGGGGGCAAGTGAGTCCTTACAAGAGCAGTACGCAGATACCGCATCAAAGTTACACGATTTCCAGATGTTGGTCGATCCAGCTCCTGATTCTGAAACGGGAGGGATCGGTTGCGTCGAACCGCATGCCGTAGACCTTTTCGATCCCTGGGCGTTGCCAGCAGATGAAGGCGCGCAAGTTCAGTCGCGGCAACCGGGGTAGCGCCAGCGTGAGACGTACTTCGCCCGAGGAAAGCGCATGGGTAGAACGCAAGGATAGACCGCCGGCGCTGACTTCGACGGTCGTCGCCATGATGCTTCCGGTTGATGCTTCCACCATCGCCTGGCTCTTTACGGGAACGCGGGCGTAACGACGCAGCTCATTCATCACTAGCCGCTGCGTTGAGCGCACAACCTTGACGACGCTCGTGCGGTCCAGAGGCTCGTCCAAGATCGCGTTGATGCCGTAGCTCGAGCAGCAAAGCGCTTCTTTGGCACTGCGGGCGATCCCGTAGATCACCATGGGCCGATTCGAGCTGGAACTCCGCGCGGCATGTAGAATTCTTTCGGCCTCCGGATCATAGAGGCGCAATACGCAGCCTTCAAACTTCTGCCGGCTCAACGTCGCTACCGGATCGCCGGCGACGGGGACAATGTGGATTCCGAAGGGCCGAAAGCAAGCGTGCAGGAAAGCGTTGCAAGTGGGATCGATGTGGACGCTGGCGGTCTTGGCCACAATCTTGCCGGAAGGGGCGGTAGAAATCATGCTTCCTTGGGCCCGTGTTATCAAGATGCGGAAACTTCCTTCTTAAGTGTAGCCGAAGCCACGCGATTTCGACCCGCTTGTTTCGCGGAATACAACGCTCGATCGGCGGCGGCCATGATTTCATCCCGGCTCATGCCGTTGACCGGGTATTCCGCCACGCCGCAACTGATGGTCACGGGCAGGGCGACTCCCGGATAGACGTGCACCTCCACTTGACGACGTAGCTTTTCTGCTACTCGCAGAGCGTTGGCCCCTGAGGTTTCAGGCGCCACGATGGCAAACTCGTCCCCCCCGTAGCGGCAAACCAGATCCATTTTGCGCAACTGCTGTCTTAGGATGGACGAGACGGAGCGCAGCACTTCGTCTCCCAGAAGGTGTCCGAACTCATCATTGAGTTTTTTGAAATGATCGATATCGGCCATGATGATCGCAATCCGTCCTTGAAAGCGCCCGGCACGCTCCAACTCTTCCACGATACGCATCTCGAAAAACCGGCGGTTATGGATTCCCGTGAGCCCATCGACATAGGCAAGTTGCTTCATGCGATCGAAGTGGTTGGTGTTCTGGATGGCGGCAGCGCAAATGTCGGCCACCGACTCCAGGGGGCGCTGGTCTTCCGGTTCGAAAGCATCTTTCTGCGCGCTGTCCAACGCCAGTACGCCGAGCTTCTCACCGAAGAAGATCAGGGGCACACACATTTCCGATTGTGTTTCCTGAAAGCCGGGGAAGTACCCCACGCTGTTGTGGACATCGTTCTCCAGCACGCTACGACCGGCCGCTAGCGCGCGGGAACACAGTCCTTCACCGGGTGCGAGCGCCGCGCTGCCGGTAAAGTTCGGCGTCAAGCGGCCTTGATGTGCACGCAGACGCACCCCTTCGCCTTCCGCCAAAAGTACGGCGACGTGGTCGACGCGAAACCACTCGAGCAACGCATTGCAAACCACGGTCAGGAGTTCATCCAGGTCCAGAACAGCGGTGGTCTGCCGGGCGACCGCGTTGATGGCTTCCAACTGGGCGCCGCGCCGTCGCTCCAGTGCATGAACACGCGCGTTTTCCACCGCCATGGAGGCCTGCGTCGCGAGCAGAGTGAAAAGATCGATGGTGGCCGGATCGAAAGCATCCTCGGGCTTGCATTGCAGGTCGAGTACACCCCTCACCTCATCGCGGACCGTCAGAGGAATCGCTAGCTCCGATCCGGTTCCCGGTGCGTTGGGAAAGTAGCGCGGATCCTTGGTAACGTCGGCAGCGTAGATCGGTTGCCGCAGGCGGCAGGCAGCCCCAGTGAGCCCCTTCTCGACCGGCACGCGAAAGCCAGGCTCCAGTTGAGAGTGACCGAGATGCGCGCGGACCACAAGATTCTGCTTGGCTTTGTCCAGCAGCAAAACCGTGGCGCTTTGCAGAGGAAAATGATCGCGAATGATTGCGAGAATCTGGTGCAGCACCTCGTCCAGGTCCACGCTGGAAAGGACAGCCTGACTGGCGTCATTCACGAGGGCGATCTTTCGAGTGGTCTCGAGCAACGGATCCATGTCTCCGTGGGTAACGGGCCGAACCACGCTCCCGGCTTAAAGAACCGCCGTGCTTACAGCCGGAGGGGGAAGGAGCTGCTAAACCTGGCACTCTATTGTTAGAGTCTACTCCTGAGGCTGATTAGGACAAAGGGGTTTTCAGAGTTGGCGAGCCGGGATCTCCTGCTCGATTGAAACCAAATGGGCTGGTACGGCTGTCTTTGTGCACCTATGTCCAAGGCAATGACAGTTACCGCTTGAGTAAGTCCACAGGCTCATGCACATCGCTAACCCGGAAAGACCGGGCAAGCGATGGATGCGTTCTCGCTATCTCTTCATACATGGCATAAGCGACATTGCGATAGGAGAAATGCCCTGCTGGGGCGCTGCGCAGCTCAGCAATATAGAGCGCCTCGGCAAAATCCATCTTGAATAGCGTTCGCTTGCGGAAGGCCATAGGCAGCAGATAGATGGCCGCGGCGGGACTGCCGGCCTCCAATTGCCCGGCCGAGGCGAGGACCCGTTGCATAGCGCCGTGGTAGCGCTTCTCGAGGCCCGCGCTTTTGATATCGGGCGGTGTGTCATAGCCGTGAGTACTCGTGAAAACCTGCTCGATCTGCGTGCAGCGGCGGTGACGATGCATGTCGCGGAAGCCGCCGATGTCCATGAGAATGTCAAAGCAAAGGCGCTGGCCGGAGTGGAACTGGCGCAGCAGCTCGTCATGCCGGCCACGATGGCGCAGCCCGAGATCGATGATCTCATCGCGCTGCGCGGCTGTGAGACCTTCCACTACCTCGCGAACCTGGCGATAGGAGTGGTGGCATCCCGAATAGATCAGGGTGGCTGCCAGCTCGATCTCCAGCGGAGAATCTTCCACCAAATCGACCAGCGGCGCCGGCTGGATCGGCAGATCATGCATCAGCTCGGCGGCGGCATGAGCCAATTCCCGACGGGTCTTGATTTGATATTCATTCTGGTTCGCGTACTTCACCAGTGTGGGAGCTACACGCGTCTTCCGCGCGAGCTGCCGCGCCGCTTTTTCCCCAAGGGCGTGGTCGACTGCCGCGATCTCTTCCACCAAAGCTTCTATTGCTTGCGACTGAACGTCGAATGCGGGCTTTTGCGCGGCTTGCTTGAGCAGCTCGCCAAGATTGCGGACTTCGGCGTACGGATTCGAAAGCAGCCGTGCAATCTGCGCCTCCAAGGTGCGGGCGTTCACTATTTGGCCGAGCGAAGTGTTCGTGGCCAGGGGCAGCAGAAAACGCGAATTGTCGAAGGCTCGCGCCCGCAAGGTTCGGGTGTACGCATCTTCAGCCATGCCCTCAGGACGTCCGACCTGCGTCTTGTAGTAGCGCAGCATCTCTTGCGTGAAGGCCTCATATTCGCTGAAGAGAAAATCGATGGTCGCGCAGTACTGGCTGCGCCGTGCGTCGTTTGTAGCTTCTGCGTCGTCTCCACCAAAGTCCGGAATGTAGTAACCGCTCTTCTTGAAATTTTGGTAACGAGTCGAGCGCTCCTGGCCATCCCAGCGCTGCTCGTCGACGAGGATGATGGCCGCAAGAATGGAAAGCTTCTCAACCGCCAGCGCGATATGCGCAAGATCGGCAATGGAGCGGTGCCCGTACTGGAAGTAGAAGGTGTTAAGAAACTCCTCCGCCTTCTGCTCGCTGATCTCGCGAAGAGACTCCTTCATGGAGAGTGCGGATCGCGAATACTTGGCCATGGCGTAAGCCTGGACCTCGGGGTCCACGCCATGGACGGCAAACACGTTGACTTGCGACCCGGCGACTGTTCCATTCTGTTCAGCGGAAGGTGTCTTGGCGGTGATTGAGTCGGACATGTTATCTGAGATTCTAGCGCTTAACGGGTCAACACGGAGAGAAGCGTTTTTCGCGACCAAGTGAACCTCCTAGCTCGCATGGAAATTCCCAGGCCCGTCGCAAGTTTGTCCTGGTCATGTTCAGTCCCCCCAAGGCATACTAGAGCAGCGATTCCCTCAGTTAACTTCACTTGGAGTGTTCATTTACATGGGTGGACTAGGACTTTCATCCCCGCAACCTGAGCCGCTACCAATGACAACGGCCGCTGCACAGGGTCAGACGCTGGCGGCGCTGCACAAAGGCGCAAACTGGCTTTTCCTCATCGCCGGACTAAGTCTGGTGAATACCGTGATCATGGTAAGCGGTTCCAATTGGATGTTCCTGGGCGGGCTTGGTATTACCACGATTGCCTCAGCGATTGCCGTAAAGTCCGGAACAGGGGTTCAACTGGTCGCGCTGTTGATCAATCTCTGGGCCGCCGGCCTGTATATCGCCCTGGGACTGTTCGCACGTAAGGGACATAAATGGGCATTTATCACAGGGATGATTTTTTATGCGGTCGATGCCATCCCGTTTTGCTCATACAGCTATGGCTGATGCTGGCCTTCCACGGCTTTGTCTTTTATCGCCTGTACCAGGGCTTCTCGAGCTGCAACGAGATGCATGCCTTTGACAAGAACCGGCAGACAGGAACAGGTCTTCCGGCCTGACGCAAGAGCATGGGCTGGCTCGGGCAACAGCACAAGCTTCGACAAGAAAAAGGGTTCCGCTGTAGTCCGCGGAGCCCCGAGAACATCGCAATCTTAGTCTACCAATCAAACTTCAGTCGCACACGCATGGAATGGCCGATATCGAGTCGATTTGGCTGAAGTCCGTGAAAGTTCCGGCTAAGGACCCAGACGGTCTGTCGAACAAACGTGGACGTATCAAACCCGAGGTTGGTGGTATTGCCGGCTTCGTCAGGAATAAGCACCTAGCTGTCGAACATGCTCGGCACACCAAAAAGGCCCGGCATTGCGCCGGGCCTGACTTCCCTAACTACAAGATCAGAATTCGAACTTGGCCCGGACACGCATGGAGCGGCCAAAGGAGTCCGTCTGGTTGAAATCCAGGAAGCCTGGGGGTGTAGCGAGGACGCCGGGAGCGCCGGGGTCTATCGCTCGGCCGGCAACCTGGTTGCCAAGGTTGGTTGTATTAAGAGCGTTGAACATATCCAGGCGCAGTTCGAAACCCGATTTCTCGGTGAACCGGAAGCGCTTGGCGATGGAGAAGTCCACGTTGTCGAGCCCGGGAGCGAACAGCGTGTTCCTTCCCACTGTGCGAGCATTGGGAGGGCCGCTGCTTTCGACGAAATGCACGGTGTTCGGATCAATGCAAACCAGGGTTAGAGGAAGAACAGCGGCTGCATCCGGATTAGAGAAGCCAGTTGGACACCAGCCCTTGCCGGCGGGGTCACCAGGCTTCACTGGCGCCGTGGGCGCTAATGCAGCCCGAGTGTTCAGAGGCGCCGCGGCGTTGCTGATGTCCGGACGGTCGGGTACAGTTTGGCCATCACCGTTACGATCAAAGCCGTTCGCCACTGTGAACGGGAAGCCGGTTGACCAGTGAGAGACGGCAGAGAGAGTCCAGCCGCCAACCAGGGAACCCATCAGACCCTTGGTTGGGGCGCGCGGGGTCCACAGCACGGAGATGGCGCCTACATGCCGCCGGTCAAAGTCCGAGTTTCCGTAGTCGAGGCGCGGGCTGAAGCCCAGTACCTGAGGCGCTGACTGGAACGAGCTGGGAGTAGAGTCAAAGCCGAAGACGTCGCTAATGTTGTCCAGGTAGTGGGCGTAGGTATAAGAGCCCACCAACTGCACCGAGCCGATCGGCGTCGACTTCAAAGCGCGACGCAAATTGAATTGCAGCGACTCATAGTTGGAGTTAGCCGAAGCCGCGCGCACGGTGCGGATTCCCTGGCCCGACCGAATGGCAGGCACGGACGAGGTCTGGAGTTCAGGGTGAAGCCGGTCGCCGGTAGCCAGATTGACGATGGGGTTCATGTCCAACGTCTGATACAGATGGTGCGAAACCGAACCCACATAAGACGTGTCCATGATCAGGTTGTAAGGCAGTTCACGCTGGAAACCCAGCGACCAGCGCTGCGTGTCGGGGTTGGGAATATTGCCCAGCAGCAGATTGCTCTGCGCCGAGGTCTTATCCGGGGGCGTGGCGGCGATTCCAGAAAAGAGGCTGCTGAAACCGGCCGCACCGCGTCCAATGTTGCTCGAGCCTATGTTGCCGCCCAGAGTGTTGGGCGAAGAACCGGCAATGTTGGAAAGCAGGTTATTGAACGAAGCGTCAAAGCTTCTCTGGTAACCGGCCCGCCAAACCATCTTTTCGCCACCTAGCATCCGCTGGAACCAATGATCGCCCTTGGGGTTCCAGGCGAAGCCAACGCTGGGGCCGATATTCTTGAAGTTGGTATCCAGTTTGTGCGGGGCCGCAAAGTTGACGGGGTCGTAGTTGGTAAATCCGGCCACGGTAAAGGTGTTGGCGGGCTGCCCAAAAACTTCATAGCGCACGCCCAGGTTCAGGGTCAGGTTGCCAGTGGCCTTCCATGAATCCTGGAAGAAATACGACTGGCGGAACAGGTTCGGATGGTAGATCGAGCTGCCAAACTGGCGGTTGAGACTGCCGGTCCTTCCGCCGAAATCATCGAGGAAGTTGGCGAAAGCGCTGGCAGTAATGCCTAAGGGGTTGGCGAGGTTGTTGACGCTGGAAGCATAGCCAAAGGATCCCCGTTCGTTAAACGGCGGATGCTGCCGGGCCAGTTGCCGCAGGAAATCACCGCCAAAGCGGAAGGTGTGTTTGCCGCGCACCACGTTCAAAGTGTCCTGGTACTGCCAGTTGTTGGCATACCGGAACTGGGGAATGTTGGTGGCGCCGCCAAATGCGGTAAGGCCGCTACCCGGGCTGTAGTTGGCCAGGGTGCCGAGAAACGGATCGGACGCGTCGTGGAGCGGAAAGTTAAACCCGATGCGGCCATAGTTGAACCGGAATTCGTTGGTCATCCGCGGATTGATGGCATAGGTGTCAACGAAAGCGCCAGTCAGGGTCTTGCCGGTAAAGTCGCTATCGAAGCCGGGGAAGTTGGCCAGACCGCTGGGCGTGGTGGTGTTGCTGTCATAGAGCCAGCGGAAGCTCAAAGTCTGTTTGTCTGAGGCGTTGTGGTCCACGCGGACCTGGTGGTTGTTGTCGAGCGCCGCCTGTGGCGACCGGCGAGTCACCTGTCCGGCAGTCAGATTGAGACCGGTGCGAAGCGTGCCATTGCAGGTCGGTCCTGAGGGCACGGCCAGGGGTATCTGAGGCACGCTCAAGGCCGGATTGCCGCGGACAGAACCGATGGCCTTGAGATACAGGGCCGCATTGGGGCAGCTCCCAGCCAGGCTCTGCAGCAGGGCCACACCGGCGTCATCTGGGGCGACCACGTTCGTCGCGCGCGTCGCGTTTCCATAAAGGCGGTCCCACTGCGCCGCGGCGAAGAAGAAGGTTTTGTTGTGCCCGTTATACCCGGGCAGGAGCACTGGGCCGCCGATGGTAAAGTCAGGAATGTTCTCCACCACGCGCGGAGCATCGGTAAACCCGCCAACACGCTGGAGATGGTTCAGCGCCTTGAAGGCGCTACCGGTATAGACCCAAGCCACGCTTCCGTGGTAGTCGTTGGTCCCGGACTTGGTGATCTGATTGAAGACTGCGCCTCCGGCGCGGCCGTATTCGGCACTGAAATCGGCCGTCTGAATGTTGACTTCCTGGATTGCGTCGGGGTTGCTGATGGTGAAGGCCGGACCGGTGACCGAGATATCGTTGTTCTCAACACCGTCGATCAGGAAGTTATTGCCGCGCGGCCGCTGTCCATTGACCGCGAAGTTCATGGTACCGTCCTGGTTGATCGAGTTGGTGCTCCCCAGGGCCACACCCGGCAGCAGTTGGGTCAGCGTAAGGCTGTCACCGCCCACCACGGGAAGGGTGGCGATGGTTTGAGCCGAGAAATTCTCACCCCGCACCTGTTCGCTGGTTTGCAGAGCAATTTGGATTCCGCTCGCTTCCACAGTCACAACTTCCGTCGCGGCTCCGACCTTCAACGCAAAATCAAGATTCAATGTGTGGGCAGCCTGAATTTCAACGCCCGTCCGGTCCTCGGTCGCGAACCCCTGGGCGCCCACCGTTACCGTATAGGTTCCAAGGTCAACGGCGTCAAAGCGGTAAATACCGGCCCCGTTGGTGGTTGTTTGGCGACTCACATTGGTGTTTGTCTCGGTGATCTTCACCGTTGCTTTCGTCACTACAGCGCCTGAAGTGTCAGTCACGGTGCCGGTGAGGGTACCGCGGCTGGTCTGAGCTACGGCCATTGTGACCAAGAACAATACAAGCGTCAGCCCGCCCAAGAGCTGAGCGCGCGATGAGATGGCGACCCTCGCAAAACAGCGAAGTCTGTGCATAAGATAGTTCTCCTCCAAGGCAGTTGGTTGAAGGCAGTGGCAATCGTGGGCTGAGTTACCTGGGAACAGAATCAAAAATGCGGTTGAATCCGACAGCTGAGGTAAGGGAAAACTGTGCCTCTACTCCCCTACCTCCCGCTTCCTTATACCCTCACCACTCTCGATTCCAAAAATGAAGAGCCAGTCTAACTCGGCTTCGCTTGCCAATGTCCTGAGGCATGATGAAGCAAGCAGAGTTCCACAGGCGATGTGATTGAGAACCAGGTACTTGCAGGCCTCGGGCGAAGAAATATCCTTATTTACAGATTTTTAAGCTGCAGGAAAGTTCCAATTTTGGAAGGATGACAATTTTTGGAGTCAACTCCGATCGCGACTGTCTGCTTGTAAGGTGTTGCGCCAATTGTCCCTTTTGAATGATTTGCTCAAGCTCGATCAACGGCAAGTTTCCGTTGGAGAATCGGGTCAGCGAGCACTGATAACACCGCAACGATCTGACGGAGTGGAGGCCGCTGACGTATCGCTGAAGGCAAACTCGATCGTTGCGCTAGGGTTCCCTCGCTGCGCTCGGGAAAAAAGAAAGCTATCCCGTCTTGCTCGGCCGGGCCATGCCCAGCAGAATCTGGAACAGCAGCAGCCAGCGCTTGAGATTCACGGTGATGAGAAAATTTTCTTTCGCGTGTTCGCGGCCGTTCTTGCCCAACTGCGCGGCGAACTCCGGATGCGTAAGCAAGTACCGCACCTGATAGGCGCAACCCTCCACCGAATGCACCAATGCGCCGGTCAGCTTGTGGATGATCTGGCTGGGTATGCCGCCGACCGCCCCGGCCACTACCGGCTTTTCTTTCCACAGGCCTTCGGTGACGGTGAGGCCGAAGCCCTCTTTGAGTGACTTCTGAATAATGATGGTCGAGGCGCGCTGCAGAGCGTTGATCTCCAAGGCCGACCACGGCGGAAGGTTCAGGATGATGACATCGGGATCGTCGCCCGCCGCTTCCATGACCTCTTGCAAGACTGCTGCGCCTTCGGGATCGTCAGCGGCGCCGCCGCCGGCCAGCACCAACTGGCAATCGACGTACTTCTTGACGAGCTTGTAGGCTTCAATCACACCGACGGGATCCTTCAAGCGATCGAAGCGCGAAATCTGCGTGAGGATCGGCCGCGAGCGATCGATGCCGAAGTCGTCGCACACCTTATCGATGTAACTCTCTTCCAAATCCTTGTTCTTCTCGGAAAGCGGATCGATCGAAGGATAAAAAAGATATTGCGGTATGTTGAGCTGGCGTGTGAAGGCCGGCGAGGAGAAGATCGACGCGTCATACTGCTCGACCATGGGCCTAAGAAAATCCCACACACCGGAATGGGGATTTGAAAGATCGATATGGCAGCGCCAGATCCAGCGGCCCCGATTTTCCGATTTCGCTCGGACCAACCCCACCGGCTGCGGATCGTGAATCACGAACAGGTCTTCGACGAATTCCATTCTCTGGCGGTTCTGTTCGTTGTAGGCCGTGAAGATCTCCTGAATCTGCGGGGTAAGGTTGTAGTCGCCACCATGCAGCGCGTTGTGGAAGCCCTTGGTGACTTCATAAAAATCGTTACCACCGGTAATTACCTCCCACTTGGTGGTCACTTCCAGCTCGTTGATCAGCGGCACCAGGCGATTCAAGATTTCCGCTACGCCGCCGCCTACAGCAGTGGAATTCACCATCTTGACCGTTTTGCCCTGCAAATGCCGCGCGAGAAAACGAATCTCGTCCAGCTCCGGAACTCCGATGATGGCGGCGTAATCTTCTAACCGCGGAGGCGCGGGCGGTGGCGGCGGCTCGGTTTGGATCCTTGGCTTCTTGCGGCGCTCGATAAAGTGCGGCGCCACCGGCGGATGGCGAAGCCGGCCCTCCTTTAATGCTGTCCCGGAGGGGGAACCAGCGTTGCTTTCCTGGTCC
>Ga0209648_10000261_pt1 | contig 39404 bp, 32 predicted proteins | sample GraSoi2013_115cm_FD_185830 | JGI IMG/M metagenome (GOLD analysis project Ga0209648, IMG submission 185830) | Grasslands soil microbial communities from the Angelo Coastal Reserve, California, USA - Sample 9_17_2013_115cm (SPAdes) (version 2) | ecosystem: Environmental > Terrestrial > Soil >...
GACAACGTTCGTCAGCGGCACGCAACTCACGGCCTCGATTCCTTCGAGCGACATTGCTTCCGCCGGAACTCTCGCCATTGGAGTGGTTAATCCAGATGGTTCGGCGACAGGCACGCTCCCGTTCGCGGTCAATAATCCGGCGCCTTCGTTAACCGGTATTTCGCCATCGACCGCAACCGCCGGCGGCCCTGGATTCACGCTGACCGTAACCGGCAGCAACTTTGTCTCTACGTCTGTGGTGCAAGTCAATGGCGCCGGCCGAACCACTACCTTTATGAGCAACACTCAGCTGACTGCCGCGATACCCGCGTCTGATGTAGCTGCTGCAGGAGCGCTTTCGATCACAGTCTTCAATCCTGCGCCGGGCGGCGGTACGTCCGCGGCGCTTACCTTTACCGTGACAAGCCCGCCGCCGTCACTCGCTAACATCTCGCCAAGCTCAGCCACTGCCGGCGGGCCGGCCTTCACGCTGACGGCCAACGGTTCGAATTTCGTGAATGGAGCCACAGTCCAGGTCAACGGCTCGAACCGGACGACAACGTTCGCCAGCGCGACGCAAGTCACGGCTGCGATTCCTGCCAGCGACATCGCTTCCGCCGGAACGCTCGCCATTGGAGTGGTTAATCCCGATGGTTCGGCGACCGGGACACTTGCGTTCACTGTCAATAATCCGTCGCCATCGCTAACCAGTATTTCGCCATCGACCGCTACCGCCGGCGGCCCCGGATTCACGCTGACCGTCACCGGCGGCAACTTTGTCTCCACATCCGTGGTACAAGTGAATGGCGCCGGCCGAACCACTACCTTTGTGAACTCAACCCAATTGACGGCCGCGATACCTGCGTCTGATATTGCTGCTGCAGGAGCCCTTTCAATCACAGTCTTCAATCCTGCGCCTGGCGGTGGAACCTCCACGCCGCTGGTCTTCGCCGTGACCGTGCCGCCGCCGACGCTCACCAGCGTTTCCCCCAGCGCAGCGACTGCCGGCGGGCCGGCCTTCACGCTGACGGCTAACGGTTCGAATTTCGTGAATGGGTCCGTAGTCCATGTGAATGGCTCGAACCGGACGACAACGTTCGTTAGCGGCACGCAGCTTACCGCTTCGATCCTGGCCAGCGACATTGCCTCCACCGGAACTCGTCCCATCGGGGTAGTCAACCCCGATGGCTCGACTTCGGGCACGGTATCGTTCGCCGTCAATAACCCGTCGCCGTCGTTAAGCAGTATTTCGCCCGCCAGCGCCACTGCCGGCAGTTCTGGATTTACGTTAACGGTTACAGGCGGCAATTTTGTCAGCGGCTCCGTGGTGCAAGTCAACGGGGCGAACCGGGCGACGACTTTTGTCAGCAGCACACGATTGACTGCCGCGATTCCCGCGTCTGATCTGGCGGTCGCGGCCTTGTTATCTGTCACAGTCTTCACCCCGGCTCCCGGCGGAGGTACCTCCGCGGCTGTCACCTTCACCGTCAACAATCCTGTCCCTACGATCTCGAGCATCTCGCCGAATCCCGTGCTAGCGCTGGGTGGCAGCTTCACCTTGACGGTCGATGGCTCCGGATTCGTGAACGGGTCTGTAGTTCAGTTTGATGGCAGTCCGCGTCCGACCACGGTTGTCAGTGCTACTCGAGTGACCGCTCAGATCAGCAGTCACGACATCATTGCTGTCGGGCAGCACGCAATCACCGTCTTCAACCAAGCTCCGGGAGGCGGTACCTCCAATTCGGCGACACTGACCGTGATCTCGCTACTCTGACGCCGAACCGGTCCGGAGATTCCAAAATCTCAAGCGGCTTTGATCCGCTTGATGTGACCTGAATCGAGCGCGAAGGGGCAGACAGGCGAGCGCCCCTTCGCTATACCTTCAACGACTCATTGAGGCGATGCTTGTGAGTAACTCCGGATGTCTTGCGACCCCTCGCTGACCGCCCGGCTTAGCAATCAACAAGGATAGAACTCCGATGGTGTCTGCTGTACGGCGCCAAACGGTGGTGCTTTTCGCGTCTACGACATGGAAGCGCAACGAAGGGCGACGCTATCATGCCGTAGGTCGCGGAAGCACGCGGACGCCGGCCGACACCTCTCAAATTCCCACCAAGGATTGGAATCATGGCTAGGTATCTAATAACTGGGGTTGCCGGCTTCATCGGCTCGAACATAGCTCATGCACTCATCGACCAGGGGGAAGAGGTGCGCGGCATTGACGACTTCTCTCATGGACGCTGGGAAAACATAGGCGACATTGTCCGAAAAATAGATTTTCGGGAGGTAGATATCACGGACAAGCGTGCCATTCGCTCAGCTTGCGACGGCGTGGATTATATTCTGCACCAAGCGGCGCTCGGTTCGGTACCACGTTCCCTGGCTGATCCGATCGCCACCAACGAAGCCAACGTCGCGGGCACCTTGAGAGTCCTGGAGGCAGCCCGCGAGGCTGGAGTGAAGCGAGTCGTTTATGCCAGCTCATCATCGGTCTATGGCAACACTCCCACGCTGCCTAAGCAGGAGCACATGCCCCTCAATCCAATCTCGCCGTACGCAGTATCCAAGTGTGCCGGCGAACTGTACTGTCGCAGCTTCTACAATGTTCTTGGACTTGAGACAGTCTGTTTGCGCTACTTCAACGTCTTCGGTCCGCGCCAGCATCCAACTTCGCAATATGCCGCCGTGATTCCCAAGTTCATCCGGCTCATGCTCAATGGAGAGCGTCCGGCCATTTTTGGCGACGGTCGGCAAAGCCGTGATTTTACCTATGTCGACAATGTTGTCAGTGCCAACCTGCTGGCATGCCATGCTCCTGCTCACAAAGCCTCAGGGCGAAGCTTCAACATCGCCGCCGGCAAGAGTTTCAGCCTGAATGAGCTGTATTCTCTGCTGCAGCAGATTACGGGTTGCACCGCGCCTCCGTTATATGCTCCCGAGCGCAAAGGAGACGTGCGTGACTCGCTTGCCGATACCACCGAAGCCCTGCAGGCCCTTGGCTACAGAACCTTAATCGAGTTCCGAGAAGGGCTGCGAAAGACAGTCGAGTGGTATAAGTGCGAATTCGCGGGGCAAATGAGTCCGGTGCTCGGCTCTGCATAACTGAATAAGGAAGAGGAATGGATTCTTTCGAAGCACTGCATTGCCGCTCACCGATGGCAGGCAAAGCAAGCATTATCGGCGGCTCTGCCTCGTCAACTTCTACAATCCGCAGGCTCTCTTCCCTCAACCCCGCAGTTGCGGGGTTTTGTTTTTTTCGAGTGTTATTGCTTAGCTTTGAAACCAGCAACAGTGCGGCCCGAGCAGCATCCGAGTTTGAGCCCGCCAAGCTCGGTTCAGGATCAAGTTTTCCGGCTCCTTCTAGCACGTTGCCGACAACCATCGGGTAGATATCAGAATCCGTGCGGCTGCTGATCCCACTCAGCTCCCGCGGTCACCGTACCGGATCCCCAAGTATCCGCAAACAACGCGACGCCCAAATCTCGGCCCCCGTAGTGCTCAGATTGCCGGCATCTATGGAGTGAGCTCACTACAATTTCCCAGAGCAGGGACATTGTTTAAACAGCAACTTTTGTCTTGGTGCGAAGGACAATCATTGACGTTTCTGGATCAGTTGACGACACTGGAACGCGCCTCATTATTGGGCTGCTTTTCAAACCCAGGGTGAATCGCAATAACGACATTACGTTCTGGCAACTGCTGGCCTAGCGGGTACAAAGCATTCTAAGATTCTCCCTAAACCCTCATTTAGATGGGGAAGGTCATCAGACAGTAAGTTTCTTGATATGAAGATTTCTGAAAGAACCCACTCAACGGTTCGGATGAGCGCACCGTAGCACCTGGTTCAAGTCAACTGAATCTCGTGATGCGCCAGAGCGTGGTGCCACAGATCGCGAGGATAACGAGGATTACGGCGAACAGAAGGGCGGCGGCGTGGGCGTTGAAAGGGACCTCTGGGGTACGGGCCATGCTGGCGAGGGCGACGAACACAAGGGTAGTGATGGCAAGCAGGGTCCAGTCAAGAGCGGTATGGCGCGTTCGTCCATAGCTGGCGTTTCGGCCTTCCAGTCCGGCGTGCACGTAGTCGAGGTCCGTGCCGTAGCGCTGACTCTCGCGCAGAGCGGCAGCTTGCCAGCTTTCGTGTTCTTTTGCTGAAGTTGAAGAGAAGGCGATGGCGGCAGCTCCGGCAGCCATGATGAGGGATCCGCCAATCACTTGAGCGTACAGAGACGCGGCGTGGCCGTGCAACTCGCCGAAAACAAGGATGCCCCAGAGCAACCCCCAAAGCTGGTTGGTGTTGGAGAGCGGTATGCCACGACTGATGCCGACATACTTGGCGGCGTATTGCTGAAAAAGGTCGCCAATCACCCAGATGAAGCCACCGGCAGCGAGCCAGAACAGTACGGATCGTGCTTCTACGAGTTCGCGCCAAAGAGGGAGGGCGCCACCGGCAGAACCAACAGCCAGTGCGATCATCATGCCAAGTTCGCCGATGGTGAAGAAAGCAACGAAAGTGAGTGGGTTCATCCCAGTGAGGTAAGCCTTGCGATACGGGATGTACATGGTGCCCCAAAGGACCCCAGCAGACAGAGCGGCGACCACCCCGTGGAGCGCACGAACGGTGGGAGCCTGCGTGGAGGAGGCGAGTGCGAGCAAAATAGCCCCGACAAACATAAAGAGTGCGCCGCCTAGCACGCCAAGCCATCGATGCCAGCCTGCCTGACGGAGTTCGTGGAAGAAGACGAACCCCCAAAAGATGCCAAGAAGGCTGTTTACGTTCCAGAGCGGAAAGGCGATGCTCAAGCCAATATCGCGGATAGCGAAAATGGTGAGAGTGTTGGCCACCGCCCACAAGCAGCCGGCGAGGATGGCCCACGGGATGAGGTGGGGGGCCTGTCGCGCGTCGGCGTAGACCTGGGTCGTGCCGCGCACCAGCGCGGGAACGCTCCAGCGTGCGAGGAAGACGCCTACGACCATCAGGAGCGAGATGACGACGGGAGAGACCCCGGCGCGCACCAGTTTAGTGGGTGCCTCGGCGGCGCCGAGCCAGGCTCCCGCCGCAAGGCCGCACATCACGCCCAGAGCTTGCAGACTTCTGAGACGCGAGGCTGTCAATCGTACTGCAGGCGCCGGGGCTGCGGTCATTGCGTTTTCCTTACTGAATCCACTCCAATACGACAAGCCCGGCTATGAGCACGATTAGCGGCACCCACCAGTGAGGATCGCGCAACATAACTGACCACCAGTTCTGTAGAGGATCTTGATTTGTGTGCGGCATCAGATTCTCTCGGCATCTTACAAGGAGAGAGGGGTGGAAGGAAATCAGACGCGACTTGGACGTCCGGGATGTACTCGCGTTTTGCCCCGCGTACTGCGGCCGAAGTTTTCTCCACCTCTGCGCGCGCTTCTGCAATTTCCGGGTGTGAGCCCAAGGCTAGTTGTATGCACGCTCACGCTGGCAACTATCGGGCACCATGTGCGCATACAGGTCTCCTTGCCGCTCGTGGCAAGCCACGGAGGGTTCGCCACCGCTGCGACACATCAAACGAAATAGCAACTATCGGGCCAAAGCGTTCTTAAGGGTTCAGGAAGGATGGTCTTGAATCCACGAGATGTTGGACGTTCGGCAATTTTATCTATTGGCTCCGTGGGCGAGCGGCGCCGGGACGCGCTGTCACCGCAGGGACGATCCGATAGTCCGCGCGAAAGACCAAATTGTGCAGATCGCCGGACGCGATCGCCCGAAGTATGGGTAGCTGGGCCGCAGCATCCTCCTCGCTGAACACATTCAGAGGCCAGTCTTGAACTGTCGTCCCTCTAAGATGAGGGTGGTGGAAGCCGCTTCCGAAATAGGCTTGGAGCACGATTGGCTGGACCCGGGCTGCCCGCTGTTCAGGCCAGCTCAAAGCCCAGGATGCGCTCAGCCCTGCATCGGCTGTGCTTCGTAGTCCCGTCTCGGTGAGCTGCCCGGTGCCGAGCAACAAGCTCGTGTTCATTTCGGTGAGAACCTGGCGGGCGATGGGGGCCAGCAGTTGCACTGCCTTCTCGAAATGGGCTTCCTTGTCCTTTCGACTTACCGAGCCTCCGTGTGTACCGTCCCGAAGATCCTCAAAATGGCGGATTAGGCTGGTGATATATGTGGGTATCGCGCTCTCTGGCATTGCTGATCTCCTACTTAAGAATCAGTGTGTGCTGTACATATACAACATATATAGATTCCGGCCCGACAGCTTCCCTTCCGTCAGTCATCAGCGCTGCCGCGTGAATATGGTTAAAGTGAGACCAAATCGTCATCCAAGCTCGTCGGCGAACTCGCTTCAAGAGTCAATGCGACCGGAAAGGTCATCGAGTCACCCTTTGCGCCTATCGTGACCGTCTCCGTGGCCAAGATTATCCGATTTCCAGATAGATGCTGGGGGACACCTTCGTGGTCTTCCAGGCGGCTAGATTGATCTGAAGGCAATCGCTGTGCCGAATGTCAACAAAACATAGCACGGTTCGCACAGCCGAGCCAACAGTCACATGGCGGAGATGCTGTGGCCCGGTCGAATCGATGTCCAAGCGTCCGTCTGCCAATGGTTCGGCAGTTGTGAGCCGATTGGCACAACATTCCTGTTGACCCATAGTTCCCGCCACTCGATCTGCGCGTAAAAGCGCTGGAGGGCCACCTGGTTGCGTGTGTTCCTTGCAGAGCCCGGCGTTTGGTACACGCGTTGCATTACAGACTGCGGTGGAGAAGACTTATGTTGAAACGGGCTGTCACAAACTGCTCTTCAGCCCAACAAGAACGAGGGCACTCGGCGGGCAGAGCAATGGAGATCAATCATGTTCATAGCTATAGGTCCATTGACGATCCTGATACAGCGCTTGTGGACGCCCTCAGATCGCGAGAGTTGACAGCATTCGACGACCTGATAAAACGACATAAGCGCCGTCTTTTGCGCGTAGCGCAGAAGATCACCAAGAACCGAGAGGACGCCGAAGATGCTGTGCAGGACTCCTTCCTCAAAGTCTTCAGACATCTGGATAGCTTTCGCGGAGACAGCAAGTTCGCCAGCTGGTTGACCCGGATCACGATCAATCAGGCCTTGATGGCAATCCGAGTAAAGACGCAGAAATTCGTCTCGCTCGATGACCGCATGGAACCGGAAGATGGTGCGGCTATCTGCCAGATCGAAGCGCGAGGATACACCCCTGAGCAACTTTGCTCCCAGCACGAGTTCGAGTGTTTATTTCGCAATCTGGCGGCGAGCGTGCGACAGTCGTCAAGGCGAGTATTCGAACTCCACATTGCCAACGATCTCTCGGGACTTGAAATCGCTCGGGCTCTAGGACTCACACCATCAGTGGTCAAGGCCTGCCTGCACCGCGCCAAGCACGATTTGCGAAGAACAATGAGTAAGTACCCTCCTTTAACGGGAGTCTCACGGATTCGAAAGATTGGGTCTGCCACGACGAACAGTCGCGAAGACATCGGACATCAGGAACACGCTTTGTCCAACCACCATACCAAATAATCACCTTCTAGCCGCTTCCACCGGTTCGTTGTGCACCGCTCCGTCAAGATACTGACCGGTTTTCTGAACGTCTGGACGGGGGGAGTGCCAATGGGTTGGTAACAGATAACCCGTTAACAGCGCCATATAGCCACCCTCAGTTCCGCCTGCAAGCTGTTTGCCTCATTATCTTGAAAGTCAACCGCTTGCGGCCTTGCAATCGCCTTCTGGCGGTCGGCATGGAGATTGCTTTCGAGTCGGGGGACGAATTGATGCAGTTCTCTGAGTTAACGAGAGGTGTCCGTGAGCGAACCTTGGAAGGTAATTATCATCGGAGGTGGTTTTGGGGGACTTCGTGCGGCCCAAGCGTTGAAATCAGATCCGGTAGAGGTGACTCTCATTGATCGTCGCAACTATCACTTGTTTCAACCCCTTCTGTACCAGGTTGCGACCGGTTCACTCTCGGCCGGAGAGATCGCAGCTCCCCTGCGCAGTGTATTGCGCCGTCATAAGAATGCCCGTGTGTTGATGGGCACAGCAGTAGATGTCGACCCGGAATCCAAAAACGTGCTTCTGGCCGACGGTGCAAGCCTTGCCTACGATTCATTGATCGTCGCCACCGGCACTCAAAGTTCCTACTTCGGCCACGACGAATGGCGGGAATGGGCTCCCGGGCTGAAAAGCGTTGAAGAAGCAATCACCATCCGGCACAAGATCCTGTATGCGTTCGAAGTCGCGGAGCGGATCCTGGATCCGGTCCAGCGGCGTGCCTGGCTCACTTTCGTCATTGTGGGAGCCGGTCCAACGGGCGTAGAACTCGCCGGGGCCATTGGCGAGATTGCTCGGCAAACGCTAAAGAACGACTTTCGTTCGATACATTCGGAAGAAGCGCGCATCATCCTGCTGGACGGAGCGCCTCGGGTGCTCATGCCATTTCCCGAGGACCTGGCCCAGAAAGCGGAACGCTCGCTGGCGAAGCTCGGTGTGCAGGTGAAATGTGGCGCGATGGTCAAAGACGTCGACCGTGAAGGCTTGGCTATTGAAGTAGGTAAACATTCTGATCGCATCGGTGCGAAGACAGTGATTTGGGCTGGAGGCATAACGGCCTCTCCGCTCGGAAAGATTCTGGCCGACCGTACAAAGGCCGAAACCGACAAGGGAGGAAGAGTCAAGGTAAAACCTGACCTGACTGTTCCCAACTATCCGGACATCTACGTGGTTGGCGATCTCGCCGCAGCGGTCGACGCCACCGGAAAGCCTCTGCCGGGATTAGCGCAAGTGGCCATGCAGGGAGGAAGCTATGCCGCAAAGGCGATATTACGAAAAATCAAAGGCCAATCGGAGCTTCCTCCCTTTCAATACTTCGACAAGGGCTCGCTGGCGGTGATTGGGCGCGCGGCCGCGGTGGCCAACGTCTTTGGCCTCCATATTTCGGGACTGGCAGCCTGGCTGGTGTGGGCGTTCATACACCTGACGTACATAGTCACATTCCAGAATCGTGTTCTGGTTTTCATCCAGTGGGCAATTCAAGACCTCACTTTCAATCGCGGCGCGCGGCTCATTACCGGCGCTGCCCCAACGGACTTCAATTTCAATAGAGAGGTTGGCAGCCGGCTGAGCACAGCAGAAATCCAGGTCCATGCAAAGCACGCTTAACAGTCCGGCAAAACGGCTTCTGCTGAAGGTGCTGCTAGTCTTGATTTGCCTGTCGCCCACCTGTTTCGCTGAGTCCGGAACCTTCTCAAGTCCAACGAACATCTTTGCGCCGGCGTCCACGCCCGCCAAATCCATCTTCGGTTTGTCTCTCTTTGTGCTCGCGATCACGGCGACCATATTCGCTGTTGGTGGTGAGTCTTCTGACTTACGCTGTTGTGAAATTCAGGAAGAGGGCAGATGACGACGGGCTCGAGCCCGCTCAGGTGTACGGCAGCAATCAAGTGGAAATCGCATGGGCAGTCATTCCGGTGCTCATCGTTGGTGTCCTGTTCATGGCGACGACGCGAGTGATTGCCAACGTGCAAAGGTCTGTTCCGGAAAACGCTGTTCAAGTCATCGTGGTGGGCACGGCAGGTGCCTTGTTGTTCAGCGCATGTTTTCTGTATTACGGAGGACAGGTTGCTATTCGCAGGACCAATGCTGTGGCACGCCGTCTGCTTCTTGCATCGATCCTCTATCTGCCGCTGGTGTTTGTCTTGATGGCGATGGATAAGATGTGAAGGTCACCCGAAACCACGTACTCCGAGAGGTTGATTGGAAATCATTTGAACCTCTGGATTGACCGGAAGCAGGTTTTAGTTCCAAGGGGGCAGGGGAAATCGAACGATTCACGGTCTCGTCGATCCAGGGATCCCCGGCTGAGTGATTTGTGAATTCGCGATCGTGGAATCAGACATGCAATTCGCATGCGCCTTGCTTGAGCGGAAGATCGGCGTCTTGACTCTGCTGAAAAAAAGAACGTTAATGGCAAGATGCATGTTGACGGAGGAAGGAATATTCATGGCACGTACGATCAGAAACGCCGTTCTTTCCGGACTTCTTTTTTGCTCTACCTCGGTGGTCGCACTTCCACAAACAATACCATCGATCCCGCGGCTTCCAGGCATGCTCACCTGGCAGAACACACCCCGCTCATGGCACATGGACAAGGCGAATGTGCTGACGATCGCTGCTGAGGCAAAGACGGATTGGTTCGTCGATCCGTTTGACGGCACAGTCGCCAAGAACGCCCCGATCCTACTGTTCACCCCTGATTCAGATTACGTCCTGGGCGCGCGAGTTACGCTGAAATTCGTCACTAAATGGGACGCTGGCGCGCTGATGCTCTGGGGCGACGACCATCACTGGGCGAAGCTCTCCTTCGAGTTGTCGCCAGGGAAAAAGCCCACGCTGGTTACGGTGGTCACGAGAGGCTTCTCGGACGACTGCAATTCCAGCGAAGTGCGAGGAGATTCCGTCTATCTGCGGATCGCGAAAAGCGGCTCGACCTATGTTTTCTACTCTTCCGCCGACGGAGACGATTGGCAAATTCTTCGCACTTTTAGCTTGGATACAGAGCTTCCCATCCGCGTCGGTTTTGAAGCACAGTCTCCGGCAGGATCCGGTGCCGTCGTGAAGTTCTCGGCGATCACCTATGATCTCCATCGCATTGGCGACACCTACAAATGACGGTAGTGGCTACTCGTGCGACTGATCAGCCTCACATAAGGCGGACTTATTCCACAAGTCGCCTCAAATGAAGAAAGGCTCGCATGCGGCGAGACGTTGACCGCACCGAGGAAGGTGGCCGCATTGATACTTGGAAGTCGGCTTTTGGGATCGTGATCCCAAAAGGTAGGTGCTACCGAAGATATGCGACGGGATGCGCGTTCCTCGTTACCTATCTGGTGAAACTTCCTACAAGCCGACTTCTGGGGCAGAATGGCTTCCGGATTGCTCGTCACTCGAGCTGGAACCGCACCTGCGCTCACATTGCCGTGGCTGGCGTGCTCCATGACGGATTGCTTTGGAACGTCTCTTTATACTAACGTTGCACAACCTGGACGAGTCCAAGGTTCGGGAGGCGTGCGATGGATTTTCGAGATCTGGCGGTCGCAGCTCGTGTGTTGCGCAAGAGTCCGGTGTTTGCATTGACGGCGGCGGTGACGATTGCTTTGGGAGTTGGGGCCAGTACTGCCATTTTCAGTGTAACCAACGCCGTGCTGCTGCGGCCACTGCCTTATCGCGATCCCGACCGTCTGGTGGTCGCGTGCAGCGATCTGCGCAAGCGCAATGTCCGCGATTTCCCGTTTTCGAACGCCAACTTCATCGATCTGCGCGAAGGCACCAAGTCCGCCTTCGATGATCTTGCTGGCGTTTTCACTTTTCCGTTCACGCTGCAACGCGAAGATGGCACTCCCGAGCAGATCAGCGCCGCAGTAGTGACCACCAACTTCTTCCGGGTGCTCGGCGGAGGCGTCGCTTACGGCCGCGACTTCGATGACGGCGACGCCGTCCCCAACCCTCCCCCTCCGCCGCCAGGCACGCAGCAACCGGGAAATCCACGGGTACTGCTGCCGGTGCACGCAATTCTCAGCTACGAGTACTTCCAGCGCCGATACGGCGGCGATTCGTCGGTGATCGGACGCTCCATGTCGGTTGCGGGAGCGCAAGGACCGACGCCAATCATCGTCGGCGTGCTCCAGCCGCACTTCCAACTGTATTTTCCGCCCGAGGCCCAGCAGCTTCCCGCCCCCGGCATCTGGATCGCGAACCGCCTGGGCTACAACGCCGATCAACGCAACGGCGTTTCGATACGCGCGGTGGGCAGACTCCGCCCCGGAGTTACGCCCCAGCAGGCGCAGGCAGAATCGGAGAAAGTGGCCGCTTCGGAACGCGCTCAGTTTCCTATTCTGGGGACGGCCGACTACCACATCCGCGTTGAGCCGATGCGCCAGCACATGGTGGCCGAGGCCCGCCCGGCAATCCTCGCGCTCATGGGCTCGGTCATCTTTTTGCTGCTGGTAGCGTGCGCCAATGTCGCCAACCTTCTGCTGGTGCGGGGCTCGCTGCGCAATCGCGAACTCGCCGTCCGGGCCGCGCTCGGCGCCGGTCGCTGGAAACTCATGTCGCCGATTCTAGCGGAAGCCGTGTGGCTGGCTGCCCTGGGAACGCTCGGAGGACTCGCGCTCGCCTGGGCAGGGATCAAGACGCTGCGCTCCCTTGCCCCCGCCGACCTGCCGCGTCTCGACACCATCACCATCGACACATCAGTACTCGTCTTCACCGTACTTGCGGGACTGGCTGCGGCTATTCTCTTCGGCATGACTCCGGCAGTACGCGCTTCGCGCCCCCGCTTGATGAACGTGCTGGGCGGCGGGAGCCGCAACACCGGACCCGGCAGCGGCAGCATCTTGCGCAACACCGTCGTCACAGTCGAGGTCGCACTGTCGTTCGTGCTGCTGGTGGGCTCGGGGCTGATGTTCCGCAGCTTCCTCGCATTGCAGCGCATCGATCCCGGATTCGACTCGCGCAACCTGCTCACGTTTGTCCTCAACGGCAACAACGGCGCGACCACGCCTACGGCCAACGCCGCTTTTGTCCGCCAAGTCCGGGACCGGCTGCGTGCCATCCCGGGAGTGCAGAGCGTCACCGGTTCTTTTCCGTTTCCGCTGGCGGGTGGCTACAGTCCGATTCGTTGGGGGTTGGGAGAAGCTCTCGCGGATCCGAGCAAGTTTCAGGCAACGGACTTCCAGATCGTTATGCCCGGATATTTCGAGACCATGCGTACCCCGCTGCTGGCCGGACGCACCTTCACCGACGCCGATAACGAGCCTGATCGCCGGCTGATCATCATCGACGACTTACTTGCCAACAAAGTTTTTCATGGAGAGTCCGCCGTGGGCAAGCGCATCCTCATCCGGGTGAAGACGCCCGAGCCGGAGTGGATGGAAATTATCGGCATGGTCGGACATGTGCGGCAGACCTCGCTGGCCGTGCCGGGACGCGAGCAAGTTTACTTCACTGACGGGTATGTTGGACCCGGCGCTGTGAACTCGTGGACGCTCCGCGTTGTCGGGAATCCCACGGGCTACGCGAACCAAGTGCGCACGGCGGTCAAAGATTTGAGCCAGCGCCTGTTCATTACTAACCTGCAACCGGTGGACGAGTTGGTGAGCCATTCCCAGTCACAGACAACATTCTCGCTGCTGCTGATCGGCGTCTTTGCTGTCATCGCCGGAGTGCTCGCCGGAGTCGGACTCTACGGCGTGCTTTCGACCGCCGTCCGGCAACGCACACCAGAAATCGGGGTGCGCATGGCCCTGGGGGCCGGACGCCAGAGCATCTTCCGTCTCATTGTCGGCCAGGGGCTTGGTTTGAGCGCAATCGGACTGGTCATCGGCCTCATCGCGGCACTGATGCTAACGCGACTGATGACGACGATGCTCGTCGGCGTGAAGCCCACCGATCCCCTCACATTTGTGACCATGGTGCTGCTCTTTCTCGCGATCGCGACCGCATCATCCTGGATCCCGGCAAATCGCGCAGCTGGAATTGACCCAAACAAGGCACTGAGAGAGGAGTGAATCCTTTTGCCATAGGAGAGGAACCAAAACTCCCGCGCGTCGCGGTAGGCGGCATGATGGTGCCTCGTTTCTTGTCGAATCGTCGGCAATCCCGAAGCAATCCTGGAATTTGTTTGGCGCTTCGTCCTAGCTGTCCGGAAACCGGCTTCCAGGACATCGGCACGAGCTGCGTTCCGCGGTACTACACTTCTCCGAAGCCGACTTCTGGCCCGGAATAACTTCCGGTTTGCCCGTCATACACCATCAGCGCTCGAGCTGACTTCACAACTCTAAGCCGTACAATGCAAAAAGAAAGAATCAGGCTGCGTGGATGTAGCCGTGAGCCTAGAAGCTCGACTCCTCATTTGGCGCGGTCGGGTCTCGAAACCGATTGGCGCTATTGGCGGGTACTCGCGTCTCACACAAAACCGGCTTAACAAATAGGTTCTCATTACAATTCTGCATGTTGAATCAATGCATTCAGCGAGCATCCTTAGCGCACAGGGACTTTAGAGAGTTCGTTATGCCCTCACCAGATCTGGCGGGACCAACGGGAGCCTTCATGCGTTGTGTTCGGTTGTCGCGAGCGCAAGTTACGGTAACGTCTTTCAAGATGTTCGTCTGCATGTCGCGGTTGAAGTTCACGGTAATCTGGTTGCTTTGCCCCAGCCTATAAATCGCAGTCATGGTGTAACCATTGGCGTTGAATTTCAGTTGCGTCAGGCTGCCGTCTGGCTCCGTCACTTCAGCCTCACGAATTTTTTCCCGCTCGTCGAGCTGATATTTCATGGTGAAAACATGACGAACACCTGCTTTCCACCAGACTTGATGAATGCATCTTTCGCCCGCGTAGTCGTTGAGAAGTCGGTTCTTACCCTCCCAGGCGCCCGTCATCCGGTTATCGGAATCGTACTCGTAGCGAAACCTCTCCTTCGATACAGTCAGCACTTTTACAAGCCTTCCTGCTGGATCGTACTGGTAAGAAACCATGCGACCCAGACTATCTTTCGCCTGTATGATCCTGTCCTGGGAATCGTAGGTGAGAGCGACCCACTTGCCGTTGGGAGATACGATTCGGGTGACATTTCCGCTCGGCTCTCGCTGGATCTGCAATACGCTGCCGTTGCGATTCTGGAATTCGATCATGCCGCACTGTCCGGGCTTACGGTCGCCGCTGCAACCTCGCAGTTTGTACGCAGACCCATTCTTGAGCTCGACTGTCCATCCTTTGCCGTTCCAGTGGATGCGCGAACGGTAGAACTGGGTCGGGGAATCGGTATTTTCGAAGATGGCGGAAGCGAAATCTCGGCCTGGCGAGACACGATCGTAGTGGATGCGGCCCCCGTCAGACAAAATCAGCTCGACGTAGCTGAATGCCTTAGAATCTCCGATGATGAACATGTCGAACGAGGTGCTGGTTCCAATACCGAATGCCCGCGAGCGCGGATCGGCGTTACGGTACGTTCGCGTGAGCTGAATTGGAATCGAATCCTTGAGATGCAAGTCGGTGTTGCTTCGGATGTAGAGTCCGGTCTGAAGGTCGACAGGGTCGCCAACTTTGGGAGAGTTTGCGAGCGGAACTCTCGGGCCCACCAGATGTAACGAACCGGATTTCAAATCGGCGACTTGGCTATTGGCAAAGCAGGATGCAGCCGCAAGTAGCGTAATAGCAACTAGTTTCACAGCACAATACTAATCTAGACAAAAAGGGGACAGCCTGAGAGCCTGTCGGAGATAGAATTTCGCGGACGAAGAATCGATCACTTGCAGAGAATGCATTGCTTGTAAGCTATTGATTATTCGTCCGAAAAGATTTCACTCCGACAGGCTCCTGAACTGCGTGATTTTCTGAACAATCGTGCGCATGCCGCCCGGAAAGGTTTGGTCGCTATTGGAATCGAGGAAGACCTACGAGGGAAGCCGCACCAAAGAATGAAGGAGTTGAAATGGCTGCATGGTTGTGTTCTGTTAATCCGGTTTGGACGAGGTTGATGTCTGTTAACTGACGTGATTCCCGCTGCAACAAGAAGAATAATGCCCCTTAGACAGCCCTACACTGGGCTCAGCTAGGCAGTGACTGGTTATGTATAAGCTCTGGGGATTGTGATGAAGCCTTTGATCTTTGCTCTGTGTGTTGTGTTTGCGTTTGGCGGTCTGAGCGCGCAGACATTTATCTGGCAGCCATCGCCGGGACATACGCAAGTGCCGATATGGCCCGGGGCGGTGCCTGATGCACAGCCGGTGACTGGGCCGGAGACCTCTACGACGAGAGAGAAGGACCACCTAGTTGCCGGTAAGCCGTGGACATACGTGGAACGAGTCTCGCGGCCGACGATGACGGTCTACTCGCCAGCGGGCAAGAATACGGGGGCTGCGGTGGTAGTGCTTCCCGGCGGCGGCTATCAGATTTTGGCCATCGACCTTGAAGGCACGGAGGTCTGTGACTGGCTGACGTCGAAAGGCATTACGTGTGTGCTGTTGAAGTATCGCGTGCCGGGTACGGGGCTGTATCCGAAATCGGCAGCGTATCCGAAATCAGGGCCCCACCCGGAATCATCGATAGCGTTGGAAGATGCGCAGAGGACGGTGGGGCTGGTCCGCTTCCACGCGGCGGAGTGGCATATCGATCCGCACAAGATTGGAGTGCTTGGTTTTTCGGCAGGCGGGCATCTGTCGGCAGCGATGAGCGTGCACTTCCAGAAGCGTTTGTACCCGGCGGTAGATACGGCCGACAAAGAAAGCTGCCGTCCAGATTTCGCGGTGGCTCTTTATCCGGGACACCTGACGATTGCCGCGGCGGAATGGGATGCCAAGCAAACTGCGAGGAAGCTTGCGCTTCATTATCCGGCGACTGCCGATAAAGATTTGGGGTTGAATCCCGACATTCTTGTCACCCACCAGACGCCGCCTACGTTTTTGCTGCAGGCGGAGGATGACCACGTGGACAACGTAAACGACTCGCTGGCTTACTACATTGCACTGAAGAACGCTGGGGTTCCCGTGGAGATGCATCTGTACGCTCAAGGTGGGCATGCCTTTGGGCTGCGGCGCACGAAGCTTCCGGTGACGGGATGGCCTCAGTTGGTGGAGACGTGGCTGGGGACGATCGGGATGATTTCAGAGTAGATGCTCTGGGATCGCGCGAACGTTGTCCGCGGGTCCTCGACTTCGCTACGCTTCGCCAGCGAACGCTCATCTCCAGAGCCGTCGAAATGTTGGTAACGACAGACGCCCTTAGGGGACGCGGACAGGTAAACTTCAAGTCCGCTGCTACAATGCGGCACATGGCCGCCAATGCTGCGAAGGACGCCACGGCAGAGTCCAGCCCACCGCCCTCGCGCGAAGCAACCAAGCCCGATCTATTGACCATCGCCTCGATCGCCATTGTTGCCGCAGTGATTGCGGACTTTATCCACGAGGGGCTTGGTCACGGGGGCATGTGCGTAGCCACGGGTGGGCGGCCGCTGGTGCTCTCCACGGTGCACTTCGATTGCAGCCCGGACACCCGTCTGGTGGCGGCGGGCGGCACGCTCGCCAATCTGATCTTTGGAACGCTGTCTTGGGGGGCTGTGCGTGCGGTCAAGCAGTCCGCACCGTGGCGCTATTTCTTCTGGCTGCTGATGACTTTCAACCTGTTTGACGCAGGTGGATATTTCCTGTTCTCGGGCATCGGCAACATTGGCGACTGGGCGGCGGTGGTGGCAGGATGGCAGCCGGCGTGGGCGTCGCGCGTGGGCTTGGCTGCGCTTGGGATCATTACCTATTTCTTTTTGTTTGTGCCTCTGTCCTTGCGCGAACTGGGTCCGTTCTTAGGGAAGGATGCGAAGATCCGCGTGCGGCGTGCGAGACGGCTCACGCTCGTGCCTTACCTAACTGCCGGGGTCCTCTCCTGCGTTGCAGGCGCGCTGAATCCGGTGGGCCCACTGTTGATTCTGATCTCCGCTGCAGCCTCGTCCTTTGGTGGGCACTCCGGGCTGGCATGGATGTGGAACCTGCTCCATAACCCACGCATCCCCAGCAGCGAATTCCAGATGCCCGAAATCGAAAGCAGCCGGGGATGGATCATCTCGGCAATGGTCCTGGCGATAGGGTTCATCGCAGGACTGGGACCGGGCGTGAAGCTTCATTCGGTCCAGCGAGTCATGGCACTGGATTTTGGGTTTCATCGCCCGCCATCCCAGAAGCCGACCATTCCCAGCGATGCGCAACACAAAAGTTGTCTTCTTGCGATGCTCAATGGTTCGACCCTGGACTTCAGGGATCAACTCCAAATCACGCTACACAAAGGCGCTGAAGCCCGTGATAGCTTTGCCGACGATCAGGTTCTGCATTTGATAAGTGCCTTCGTAGGAGTAGAGCGCTTCGGCATCCGCGAAGAAACGTGCGACGTTGTAGTCAACCACAATGCCGTTGGCTCCCAGCAACTCCCGCGCCCACGCCACGGTCTCGCGCATCCTGGCCGTGGTGAACGCCTTGGAGATCGCCGCATGCTGGTCCGTCAGCTTGCCTTCAGCCTCTAGTTGCGCCAGGCGAGTCACCATGCACTGGCAAGCGGTAGTATTGCCGAGCATCTTTGCGAGGAGGTCTTGCATGAGCTGAAAAGTGGCGATCGGCTTTCCGAACTGTAACCGCTGCTGGGCGTACTTAAGCGCATGCTCATAAGCGCCCATCTGGCATCCTGTGGCCTCCCACCCTACCAGATAGCGCGTCATGCGCAACACCTTCGCGGTGTCGCGGAACGATTTGTCCAACTGGAGACGGTTCTCTTCGGGTACCCGGCAGTTGTCCAGTGTGATCAAGCCGTTCTGTACCACCTTGAGCGCGATCTTGTTCTGAATCTTCTCGACGCTGAAGCCAGGCGTGGTTTTGTTCTCGATGACAAAGCCTTTGACTTGGTTGTCGTCGAGATCGCGCGCCCAGATGACGGAAATGTCGCACCACGGGGAATTGCCGATCCACTTCTTCTGGCCGTTGAGGACCCAGGTGTCGCCCTCGCGTTTCGCCGTCGTCAGGAGGCCGCTGGCCGATCCGGAACCCACCAACGGCTCGGTCAGGCCGAAACAGCCGATTTTTTCCATGCGGGCCATCGGCGGCAACCACTTCTGCTTTTGCTCTTCCGATCCGCCAAGGTAGATGGAACCCATCGCCAGGCCATTATGAACGCCCCAGAATGTCGCGAAGGAAGCGTCCACGCGTGACATCTCCATGGCGAGGAAGCCAAAGAGCAGCCCGCTTCCGCCTCTACACCCGTAACCCTTGAGTCCAATTCCGCCGATGTTCAGCTCTTTAAGCGCCGGCAGCAATTCGAACGGAAATGAATCCTCGACCCAATACTTGTTGATGATCGGCGCGACCTTGGTGTCCAGGAACTCGCGCACCTGCTTCAGGAGCGCCAGTTCCTCGGGGATCAAGGTCTCATACACCTCGTAGAAGTCACTATTCGGCGCGGGGAGCGGCGGGCTGGTCTTCGTTGTGTCCTGTGGTTTCGTTGGGATAGCCGTAGCCATAGATCCTCTCTCTTTTTTCGTGAACAAAGTTAATTAACGCGTTCTTACTGGTGTCGTAGACCGCGCATCTGTCCATGCCCGCGCTGATGCATCCCTCAGCCAAATGCTCGCGGGCTGAGTGCTGAGTGCTGAATGCTGAATGCTGAGTGCTAGCTTCTACTTGGCCTTTGCGATTTTCTTGGCAGCTGGAATCGCTTGGTTTCGTTTGGCCCGCAAATTTAGCAGTCCCAGTAAGACTTCGTCTCGCTCCTGCTCAAGCTGTTCGATGGAACGGTTTCCAGCTTCCTGCAGTGTTCCGTCGATAATCGTCTGTTTTACCGCGGGAGAGAATTCAGTAATCGTCCCCAGATCCCTCCACCAAGTGGCGACCGGCCCGGACAAGTGCTCCATGAAGTGACGTATTCCATTCTGTCCGCCACCCAGGTGAGACAACAGATTGGGTCCCATGACGCCCCAACGCAGTCCGGGCCCCCAGCAGACGGCGGTATCGGCGTCGGCAACGTCTACCACGCGCTGCTCGATCAGGTGTACGACTTCCCGGTAGAGTGCCGCCTGCAGACGGTTCGCTACATGGCCAACAACTTCCTTGCGAAGATGGATCGGTTTCTTACCGATTGAGGAATAAAACGAGACGGCCCGCTCAACTGCCTCTTGGGAGGTTTTTGCGCCTCCCACTACTTCAACTAAAGGAATCACGTGGGGAGGGTTGAACGGATGGCCGATAACGCAGCGTTCCGGATGCTTGCAATCGGACTGCATCACGCTCATGGTTAGCCCCGACGAACTCGACGCGATAATCGAATCGATTGGAGCCGCGGCATCGATATCTGCAAACAGCTTGATTTTGAAGTCCTGGCGCTCAGGCCCGTTTTCCTGGATGAAGTCTGCGCTCGATACCGCTTCCTTCATATTGAGAGTGAATGTAAGACGGTCGCGCGAGGCCTTCGGCACAAGGCCCAGGACTGCAAGTTCTTCCCAAGCTGTGTCAACGTAGTGACGCAGATTTGCCTCCGCCTTGGGCGCCGGATCGGTTGCAATGACATCGAAGCCGCGGGCCAGGTACAGTGCTGCCCAACTCGCACCGATAAGGCCAGTCCCGACAATCGCAATTCGCCCAACTGGTTTGTTCAAAGACACGATATGTTCTCCTTTTGATATCAGCTGCCAGCGTTAGTTTTTTGCAAGATGGTTGCCACTTTTCCGCAGCCATGATTCACCCGCGCAAGTACTTGACGGGCCAACATAAAGGGACATGGGCGGTCCCGATGGATTTGGCACTCGAGTGATAGCCGGTTATCGCTTGCCAGCCGACTGGCACGCGTTGAAAAGATCAGTTCCAGAGCTGTCTCGGTTTCGACTGGTTCCGTGTGGATCGAGTGGCCCGTTATGTGCATCCTTAGCGAGGTAGGGGATTGTCAATGTTTTCGGACCGGGAACACGTACCCGAGCGGTTGAAAACAAAGAACTGGAAACAGCGCCGAAAGCAATTGCGGAAACGGTACTGTTCTTGATGAAGTCACGGCGGGTCACTACTGTTGCTTCCCCTCCTGAAAAACTAAGCCGGAGTTTGCGCTTGCACGGAATCTTCCGGAACGTCTGCGGTTTCCCATCTGATCCACTTCAGATCGAGTACAAAAATCGAGTAGAAGACCGGGACCAACAGCAAGGTGATGAAGGTCGCGACGGCGAGTCCGCCCATCTGGGCGTAGCAGAGGGGTTTCCAGAGCGGGCCGCCTTCGAGAGCGAGAGGAAACAAAGCAAGGATCGTGGCGGCCACAGTGATCATCACCGGTCGAATACGCTCAATCCCGGCATCCGGAAGAGCGCGCTCCAGAGGCTCTCCCTTTTCGTGCATCTCCTCGATGAAGTCGAAGAGCACGATGACGTGGCTGACGATGACTCCGACGAGGCTGGCAACACCAAGGAATGCCATGAAGCCGAACGGTGTACCCATGATTGCCAACGCGATCAACGCTCCGATGGCTCCGTACGGTACGGCGGCAAAGACGAGCAAGGGCTTGACGGCATTCTTGAATTGCATAAGCAAAGCCAGGTAGATGCCGACGAGAGAGATTAGGAGAACGACGGCGAGATTCATGAATCCGTCGACCTGCCTTGCCTTCTCGCCGGCAATCTGCAATTGATATCCCGGCGGAAGCCTGTTTTTGAGAGCGTTCAGTTTCGATTCGATCGGTCCAAGGACTTCCGACGCGAGGACTCCAGGCGCAGGGAAGCACAATATCGAAATCGTGCGGAAATGCTCGCGACGCCGAATCCGGCCCGTTTCAAGAATGTTCTTTACCGTTGCAACTGAAAGCAAAGGAACTCTGGTGTTCTGTTGCGAGGAATAGACGTAGAGATTCTTGATCTGGGACAGTTGTGCGCGATCTTGAGGGCGCAGCCGGGCCACGATCGGAATACTTTTGTTTCCTTCTTTGAACGTGCCAACTGAGGCTCCACTGATCGCGGCTGCGGACGAATTGGCTACATCCGCGTTCGAGATGCCGACCAGGTTCGCGCGGTCCGGTTCAATCTCAATCCTTACCTGGGGGCTGTCGGGACCCCAATCGTCCCTAAGGACCGAGACTCCGGGCGCCGGTCGCACAATATCCATGGCCTGCGCAGCAATGCGCCGAAGAGTTTGTATGTCCTGGACTTCCGCCCGCGGATCCACGTCCGCCTGACCGGAAATGAGAATCTCAACAGGGGTTTCCACGGGATTGGTTTGCAGTTGCCGCACCGTGATCCAGGTTCCCGGCACCTGTCTGTTCAACGCCTCTTGAAGAGGTCCAATGAGCTTCGGGGTAGCGTCTTTATCGCTCACCTGAACGATGACTTCCGCATAGTTGGTCTGTTGAGCTTCGGGAGAGATGGAGAACCAGAAACGGGGTCCACCACCGCCAATAAAACTCGTCAGCGAAGTGAGAAGATGTTTTCCCGCGTGCTCCTTGGAGACGGTTTTCCCCGAACCTTCAACGACCTCGCGCACGACCTGCTCCGCCTTCAGCGCAGCGTCGTTGGTTGTGTCCAAGGGCACATCATTCGGCAGCCAAATGTCGAGATAAAACCAGTATTGGATGTCTTCGGGAAAGAACTGTTGCTTCAGGCGCGAAGCCGAGAAACCGCCAATCAGCAAGAAAACGAAGGAACCGGCCAGGACCAACCACCGGTGCTGAATGGCCCGGCCTACGAGCCGGTTGTAAAAACCATAGAAACCTTGGCGGCGCTTTTCCTCTAGCGTAGGCTCTTTTCTTTTGGGCGGCCTCTGGATGTAGTAACCCAGAAGCGGGATGAACGTCATGGCGACGACCAGAGCGCATAGCAAAGCTGCTGTCATCACGATGGGAAGACTCCTGAGAAACTCTCCCGTGTTTCCCGTGAGCATGAGAAACGGAAGATACGCGATGATATTCGTCAGTGTTGCGAAAAAGATGGCCGTGGCCAGCTTGGTCGGCCCTAGCCATGCCGCGACCTGACGTGGCAAGCCATCGGCAAGACCGCGCTTGATGCCATCGCCGGCCACGACGGGTACGTCTACCAGCAGGCCGAGTGCAATGATCAGTGTCGCCACCGATACTTGCTGCAGATCGATTCCCAACATGTACGAAACACCGAAGGTCATGCTCAGCGTGATTGGAATTGCCAGGGCCATAATCAGCGCCAGACGCCATTCCCAAAAGCCGATTAAGGAAACCAGGACGACAAGAATGATGGCTTCGTACAAGGCGCGCAGGAACAGATGGATGTTTTCCTTAACCTGCAGTGGCTGATCGGAGGTACGCGCGATGATCAAGTCCGGCGGGAGAATCTTGTTGAGTTGCGCAAGTTTCTGGTCGACCGATTGACCGAAGGTCGCGATCTGTTCCTGGTCGCGCATGTAGATGGCAAGCGTGACCGAACGGCTGCGCTGCCATTGTCCCTGTGGGTCCTGCCAGGTGTAGTAATTTAAGTATTGGGCAGGGCTCTGGTATCCGCGGCTAATTTCGACCAAGTCACGGAGATAAACTGGAGCGCCGGCTGACGATTCGGACACAGCCACATTGCCTATCGCGCTTATGCTTTCGAATTGACCGGAAGGGTTGAGAATCACCTGTCGCTGGCCGGCCTCGAAGGCGCCGCCAGGAGCAATGATATTGCGAGCGCTTAGCACACTTCGCAGAGTCGCTGGTTGCAGACCGTACGCGGCCAGCCGATCCTGCGAGTAGTCCAGATAGACCACTTGGGGCAAAAGACCTCGCCTCTCCACTTTTGAGGTCTCGGGCGCGCCTTGAACTGTGCGGGCAATCAGGTCTGAAAAATCATCAAGATCGGCGTAACTGTATTTATCGCCAGCGACCCTGGCCAATCGCTCGGGAGTTTCCTGGGGATCGCGGATGACGATTGCTTCCCAAGCGTCCGGATGCAAATCGGGTCGCTGCAATTGTTTCTGAAAGAAAGCTTGGATGAAGCCCTGGATCGACGCGTCGTCTCCCGTCGAGACACCATCCACACCGATAAATCCACTGCCCTGGATCAGTCCGGGTCGTCGCAGGATTCCCGCTTGTTCTGCCTGCTGCTCGAAGAGTTGCGCGGCGTCAATGATGGTCCTATTCGCGGAAAGGGATTGAGGAAACGAGTAGACGACGGTGACCGGCGCACCTTGCCCCTTGCGTGTCTTCTTTTCGGCCCGCGAACTTTGGATGGCAGACTGGATCGCCCGCGCGCGGACGTTGATCTCGACCGCATCCGCCTTTGGGCTGGCAATGGTCAGCATGAGCGCGGCGGTATCTCCAAAATCACTTTGGAACGAGATGGGGCCGGCGCCTTGCGGGAGTTGGCTGTTGAGCGCATCCAGCTTGAGGTTCATGTCGCTGAATTGCCGCTTCACGTCCGAGACATTCTCGGCGAGCTGCACGTACACGTAGGCGTAACCGGGAATCGAGATCGAACGAATTCCATAGTCCGCAGCCGTTCCGGGATGGATGGTCTTGTTTTGAGCGACGGCATCTTCAATCGGGTAGGTGATAAACTGTTCGACTTGCTGCGCGGTCGCGCCGGGCCATGAACAGATGGCCACCGCAACCCGCACCGGAATATCAGGATCTTTCCGTTGGGGCATGGAATGGTAACCAAACCAGCCCCACACCAGCACGCCGACCAGGAGCACCCAAGAAACCTGCGGATGCTCAACGAAGAACCTAGGGAGGTTGTGAGTTTTCGCGATCCGATCCTGGTCGCTTCTGTGTGCCATCGTCTTACCTGCCTTCACTTCTATGGAATGACTTCGATGGGATCTCCGTCTTTCAAGAGTTGCGCGCCGACGGCGATCACCTTTTCACCGAGTTGCACTCCCGAGACAGCAATCGAGCTTTCATTGGTCGCACCCAACTGCACTTCGCGCAGACTTGCTGTCCATTTGCCGGCCCGCTCTTGCGCTACCATCACCGCGAAGCAGCCGGGTTTTGACGGACATGGAACGATGGCACTGAGTGGCACCGAAGCAGCCGATGGGTGAGAAATCCCCCCCAGGCTTAGCGAGGCAATCATGCCCGGCTTCAGACGAGCACCGCGGTTGGCCACTGTCACTTCAATTGTGAAAACACGGTTTTTTGTATCGGCACTGGGGGAAATGCTCGTGACCCGCCCCACAAACGGAGTCACGTTGTCCTGTAGAGCGATGCGCAGTTGTTGTCCTAGACGCACGCGGCTCAGCGCATAGTCGGGCACGCCAAACGTGGCTTTTGCGGAACTGATGTCGGCAATCGTAAACGCCGGCGATGAGGGAGAGACCAGGCTTCCCAAGTCGATGTACCGACTCAGGATGAATCCCGAGAATGGCGCCTTCAGATCGGAATCTCCCAGAGTCAGTTCGGCCTGACGCAGGGCCGCTTTGGCGTTATCCACGGCCGCCTGAGTTGAGTTGAACTTTTGCTGCGACTGGTCATACTCGGGCTTGGTGAGGCTTTGCGTCGAAAATAGGACCTTCGCTCGCCCGAAGTCTTGATCCGCTTGCGTGTGCTGTGCCACAGCCTGGTCGAGTTGGGCCTGCGCTTGCGCTACCTGATTCTTCATGTCCTCCAGGCGAACGTGCGCAAGTACTGTCCCCTTTTCAACGTAGTCACCGGTCCCAATATCGCGGGTTCGTCCATCCGCTCCCCGCACCTGCTTCACTCCCGTCACATAACCCGAGGTGCGAAACGTGAGGTCTACTTGTGCATAAGGAAGAATGGAGGCTGAATAGCGCAGTGCCTCACCGCTCGTCTGGGACGCTGCTACGGTCGCAAGCCGGACGGCCTTCGGCGACTGCGAGGCTAGTTGCGACTCGCGATGACATCCGGCCAACACTTCCGCGACCGAAAGAAAGACGAGAACTAATGGTGTATTCGATCTGTGCCAAAGTATCCTGAAAGGCTTCATGGCTTTACTCCTGGCCCAGCGTTTTCTGAAAGTCGGCGCGCGCACTCCAATAGGCAAGAACCGCCTGATGGTATTGGCTCTCCGCATCGGCCAGGGAAGACTGCTGCTTTAGCAAGTCACTGAGCAAGATCGATCGCTGAGAGTACGCTTCCTTTTGATTCCGCATCTTTTCAGTTTCGGCATCACGGATCGCCTCCGCGACGGCAAGGTGCGAACGCGCTTCTCGGAGCTGCCTAAAGTTGGAATCCACCTCAAGAAGGATCTGTTCACGTGTGTCTTCGGCGGAGAGTCCCGCCTGCTTCTCGGCAAGGGCAGCTTGCCGGACCTTATGACGCTTCTCTCCCCAATCCCAGGGTTGCCAGGTAAGCAACGCGCCAAAAGCGCCGATATTTTGCGGCACAAAATTAATGTTTGCCGGGGTCAAGTAGCTTGCTTGGATAGCGACATCCGGGATGTAATGCGTCTTCTCGCTCCTGGTCGCTAGCTCAGCCTGACGCATACGATTCGCCGCCAGTTTCATTTCTGGACGATGTTCGAGCGCGGTTGTCCTGGCTGCAGAAAGGTCTTCTTGTTCGGGGAGTGTCGCGGGAACGGGTTCCACCGAAAACTCCGTCTGTACGCTGCGTCCTAAAAGATGATTGAGGGCCTCTTTACGGTCTGCAAGCCTATCTTCGATCATAGTCAACTGATAGACCGCCTTGGCTAGTTCTGCCTTGACGCTCAATCTATCGGCTTCGAGAGCAGCTTGCTCGCGTAAGCGCCGATCGGTGAGTTGCACCAGCTCCTCCAGATACTTCACCGTTGATTGTTCTGACTCATACTGGAGCTGCGATTGGAGAACTTGATAGTACGATTGGCGAACATCGTCGATTAGCTTCTGCTCGCGTTGGTCGAAGGACAACTGTGCTTCATCTACCTTGAGCCGCTGCTCGATGACGGATAGATGGATACGAATCAGTTGTGTAAGCGGCTGGGTCAAAGTGACCGAAGCGATCACTATGGGACGAGCGGGCGTGTGAAGATCGGTGTTTGATGCCGGGATCGGTCCGGTTGCTGGAAAAGTGCCGAGCTGCCCTGTCTTGATTGTGAAATCGAGCGGGGCGAGCAACTCGGCCGCCAGCACCGTGGTATCGAGCCGGGGATACAGGTGCGTCTTTGCCTCGCCTAATGCTTCACGCTGCTTACTTACATCAAGTCCATACTGTTTGAGATCTCGATTGTTTGAACGAGCCAACTGGAGCGCTTCGTCGAGCGTGAGTGCCGGTGCAGGGCTCGTTTGCGCGTTTGCAAAGGGGGAGGGCCAGAGCGCTGCGACCAATACGCAGCTCATTGCTGATAGGCGCACATCCATGATTGACAATGATATCCTCACTCAGCAGTGAGTTGCTTCTGCAAAGTTAGATTGTCCTCGAGGTGCCAATTCTCAGCGACGCGTGCATTGGCGATGCGGTAAATATCGGTGGCAATGAAATTGATCGTCTGGCCGCGGCCTTGGATCTGTCCAAAGTGGCCTGTGAAGTGGCCTCGGAAGCGCAGGTGTGTGACGACACGATCACCGGCCACGATCATCTGCTCAATCTCGCAGCTAAGGTCGGGGATCGCGGCGCGCATCAGCTTCGAGGCTGCCAACGGTCCGGCAAGTCCCTGCGGGCGTCCGGTCGGCAGTGTACTGTCGATAAAGTTCGGCGCAAGGGCGGCCCGCGCTAGGGCTTCGTCCCCAGTATTCCAGAAAGTATCGTAGCGCCTCGCAGCAATGACTTGAGAGTCGACCCGTGCTCTCGGCAGACTGCGATCGATGGTCAGGCTATGCGGCTCAATCAATGCGGTGTCGGCTGCAAAGGCGTATGCAATCATGACGAGCCACGCTGACGCGAGCATTGGTAGTCTCCGACAGACACGTATCATTTCGTCTCTCCATAGGGCCCCTTCAAGATGCTCCTGAGGGCAACCCGTGTTCTCTGCCGCAACCGGCCCGCCTCTCGCCTGGAACACGGACGCCTGTGCTTTGGGTCACGCAGGGACTTCTATTCCGAACAATTGCATTTCATGAACCGTAACGCCTTACGTGGATGTGTCTGAAGAAAGAAGGCCTTGGGCTTGGCACCCGCTCAGGGCTGAACGGTCTGGTGCCAGCATGTTCGCACTTGCAAGAATGTTGTCACTTGGTGGTCGAACGGGGATCGTTCGGCCCGCTCAGGCCGTTTTAGGAAATAGTGTGCCGTTTCAAATGGGAGAAGAACGCAAGGTCCCTCCGCCTCTCCACTACGTGGAGAAGCCTCGGGATGACGAAAGCGCGGAATGGTCGCATTTCTTCTTGGGCACAGTATTAGTTAAACCGATCTAGTTAGCTCAGGATGCGGTATTCAAGTTTTTGCGCAGCTTGGCGTATTCGGCTTTGGCTTGCCGGTAGACAGGAAGATCGGAGTCGGCGTCCTTCCAGAGAGTCAAAAAGTCCTCATACGAATTGCGCGCCGCGGCTTCGTTCCCCATCATTTTCTGCGCCCTGGCTAGCTGCAACTGTGCTAACGCCCCGATCACATCTCTTCCCACGATACCCGGATGGTCGAGCAGCTTCTGGAACTCCGCCGCTGCCAGGCGGCCTTCGCCCATCTGCAGGTATGCCAGGCCGCGGATGTAAGCGGGGTAAAGGCTGTTGAAAGAAACGGGGTACGCCAAGTCATACTTCACCGTGGGCCGCAAGATTTCGACCGCGCTCACTGGATCGTTCGCGTGTAATTTCATAGCAGCCCGGATCGTCGGCAGGCAGTAATTCTGGACCGCAGTATCCAATGGAGCATCCTGATTTAGAGCGTCTGCCAGTTTCTGCGCTTGCTCAATGTCTCCTGCTCGGGCAAAGGCCAGGGCCACGAGTAATTGCGTGTCGCGGTTCGGAGTACTCGCAAGAGCTTTTGCCGCTCCTTGTTGAGCTTGGGCCGCGTTGCCGACTTCGGCCTCTTGTAGCGCCTCCTCACCGTTGCGGTAGGAGCGCTCATTTGCGTCGGACTTGGCGGCCAGGTTTATGGCTTGCTCCGTCAAATGGCGAACCTGGCGGAAATGGCCTTTGTAAGCCTCCACTTTTGACCTTAAGAACAGAAAGCGATCAGCGATCGGCTTGTCCGCGGCCCAATTCCACTGCTCCTGCATGGCGGCCTCGTCCTTTTGCAGGAAGGCGAGCAGGACACGGGCTTCGCGCAACGCCGGTATATCGAATTTGCGCGTCTGCGCCTCATCGAATATGGCCTTAGCTTCCTCCAGACGGTCCGCCACAATGCTACCAAACATCCAGCCGCGATAACTCCAGGGAGTGGGGAGAAGGCGAGCCGCTTCGCGTGCTTCGTCGGCAGCCCGGTCTTGTTGCCCCAACAATGACAGGCATTTGATCAAATTGTTGTGGCCCGCGAAATCACGAGGAAAGGTTTGCACCCATTGCAAGACGACGGGGTAGACCTTCTCCTGTTCTCCGGTTACGTTGTCGTAGTACAGGTCCTCTACCTGCAACCGTGTCAGCTCGGTCAGTCGGCTGCGGAGCTCATAGGCTTTCTTTGCAGCTGCGGCGGCCACTGGGAACTCACCCAATGCGCTATGAGCCGCCCCAAGAACGGCGTAGGCCAGCGCAAAATCCGCATCCAACTCCGTGGCACGCTGGTAATCCTGGATAGCTCCTCGGAGGTCCATCGCGACGTGGCGCCTGTAGCCCTCCTCCAACTGTTGCAGTGCTTCCGGCGACGGGCTCGTCGCCTGCTCCAGCGGCTTGTTGAACTTGGTCACGGAAGACGCCGGCTCGCCCAGCTTGCCGCGCAATTCCGCCGCAGAGATGCCCAGCAGGTGCACGATGTCGTTTCGGCCAGCAGCGTCCTGCCGGACTCGCGCGATCGTATTTCCACTTTGGCAAGCGATCGCCTTCAACTCAATCCGAAAGCCATTGCCGGCATCCGCGATGGAACTGGTAATCATCATTTTGCTGTTTGTGCGGAGGCAGACTTGACGGGCGAGCTCCGGCGTAACCTTCGCATCCCCCGGAAGATTGAGCAGCCTTAGAGTCGCGCTGACTTTGTCGGGAACCAGGACGTTGAGATAGGGGGTCTGCTCCAGGCTGATAAACAAAGCTCTTCTCAACGCATCATCGAATACCCGATCGCCGGTCTCATTGGTAACGTCGGCAATCACAATTGTGTCATTCTCGGAGAGTGTCACGCTGTTGCGGTAATCAAAAGTCCAGACTCCGGCAGCTACGATAAGGAGCAGCGCGGCGGCTGCGAGCCACCTTCGCATCCGGCGCCTTACCGGATGCATCTCTCTCCGTACGCGCTCCAGATCCGCTTCCATGTCCGCCGCAGACTGGTACCGTCGCGAGCGGTCCTTTTGCAGGGCTTTCGCGATGACGGCGTCCAGTCCGCGCGGAACTGCAGAGTTCACATCGTGCACGGCTGGTGGCGTCTGGTTGAGGATGGCATCGTGGACCACTGCCGCCGTCTCGCCGGTGAAGGCACGCCGGCCAGCCGCCATCTCATACAGCACCAGCCCGAAGGAAAACAGGTCGGTGCGGGCGTCCAGTTTTTCCCGGCGCACCTGTTCGGGAGACATGTAACCGGTCGTCCCTATCGCGATCCCCGTGCGCGTCAGATTCGTATGGATTCTTCTGGCTGTGCCTGTCTCTCTTGAAGGCTGCTTTGAACCACCGGAAGTAATGTCCCCTCCCTCCGGCGCACGGATTTCCTCAACCTCTTCTGTTGAGGCCAATTTAGCCAATCCAAAATCCAGTATCTTCACCGGACCTTGCTTCGTCAGGAAAATATTCGCCGGCTTGATGTCGCGATGAATAATCCCTTTATCGTGAGCAGCCTCCAACGCGGCACAGATTTGAACCGCAATGTCTAAGAGGGGGACCACAGGCGTGGCCTTCGGCGGAGAGGTGGCCAGGTGATCACACAGCGTTTCGCCTTCCAGCAATTCCATGACGATGAACGGCTGGCCTTCATACTCTTCAATTCCGTAGATGGTGCAGATGTTAGGATGGTTCAACGCGGAGGCGGTCTGCGCCTCGCGTTCAAAACGCTGGAGACTCCCTGAATCATTGGCCAGTTCTTCCGGCAGAAATTTAAGCGCCACGCGGCGGCCTAACTTAAGGTCTTCGGCCTTGTACACCATGCCCATGCCGCCGCCGCCGATGACCTCAAGCACGCGATAGTGGGAAACTTTCCTGCCGATAAGGCTGCTGGGTCCGGACAATGCCTGTGGGCGGGCAGGCTCGCCACGAGGAATTTCCGCGCTTGTTTCCAGCCGCTCAGTGGCTACCAGCAAGCGGTACCCTCGCCGCCCCAACGTCTCGATGTACTGAGGGTTGTTAGCAGAATCGCCCAGCGCTCGCCGAAGAACCCCAATGGCCACATTGATGCTGTGGTCGAAATCAACAATGGTGTCGTTGGGCCAGAGTTTCTTCCTGATTTCCTCGCGGGTTAGCACCTTGCCCCCGCGCTCAATCAGCATTCGCAAAACCTGGAACGGTTGTTCCCTAAGAAGGACCTTGCCCGCAACGTTTGCTGTCCCGACCAAGCGCAATTCACCGGAGCTAAGATCAATCTCAAACCCTCCGAGCCGGACGCGACCTGCGAGACCCTGTGCCATGGGCGTCATTATATTGCGCCAAATGGGGCTGCTGGGGTTAGGTGGTTCCGCAAAGGCCTAAAGACAGGAGACCAGGTTGCCCGCACATTGAGGATAAATGAGATCCCCGCTCGTATTCGCTAGGGCTCGCATTCATCCGATCGATGACCTGGCACGAAACAGCAGAGGAGGCCTCCACGACTAGCTGAGTCGGCTGCACACAGTTTCGGAAGGCACACAGGTTGCCAAAGCTTCAACGAGCTGCGAACTCAATGGATGTTATGGAGTCGTGGACGTTAAGGCAAGGATCGTTGGACAGCGGTCTTCGGGAAGGCTTATCAGAAGACAGAGATTTGGCGCGTTTGCCGGCCGTCCGTCACTGCGGCGGGCGAGCGATCCCCAACCTCCGCATCTTGTAAGCGAGCGACGTTCTCTTGAGGCCCAGGCGAGCTGCCGCCCCACGAGCGCCTCCGACAACCCAATTGCTTTCGCGTAGCGCGCGCACAATCTCCGCTCTCTCGGCTTGCTCGAGGACATTGCCCCCGCCAGCCGCGCCGGAGCCTGACTCTGTAAGAATTTCAGCCAACGGCACTCGCAGCGATGGACCGGTTGATAGGAGGGCGGCTCGCTCCATAAGGTTCTGCAATTCACGTATATTACCCGGCCAGCTATAACGAGAGAGCGCATCCATCGTTTCGTTGGGAATACTCTCGATTTGTTTTCCCATACGCCGAGCGTACTTGTTGGCGAAGTAGCGGACGAGAAGGGGAATGTCCTCACGGCGGTCCCGCAGCGGTGGGACATCGATCGGAAACACGTTCAAACGATAGTAAAGGTCACTACGAAACTTTTTGTCGGCGACCATTTGTGTGAGGCTGACATTCGTAGCCGCCAATACCCGAACATCGACGCGCTGCGTGCGAGTGCTTCCCAATCGCTCAAATTCCTGCTCCTGGAGGACTCTCAGGAGCTTGGGTTGCAATTCGAGCGGTATATCGCCGACCTCGTCCAGAAACAGCGTTCCCTTGTGCGCCAGTTCGAATCTTCCGATCTTTTGGGCTATGGCGCCAGTGAACGCACCTTTCTCATGGCCAAACAACTCGCTTTCAAGAAGGCCGAGAGGAATGGCTGCGCAATTCACCTTTACAAAAGCCTGACCCTCGCGAGAGCTCAGGTTGTGAATGGCGCGAGCGATGATCTCTTTGCCGGTACCCGTCTCGCCCTGAATGAGGACCGTCGAGTTCGCCGGTGCCACGATTTGAACGCTCTCGAGCACAGCTCTCAGCCTCGGGCTGTTTCCGATGATCTCTTCGAAATTGTGCTCAACCCGGATTTCATCTTCCAAGTAGAGCTTTTGCTCCGCCAGTCGCTCCTTGGCCTCAGTTATCTGCCCATACTCCAAAGCATTCTCTAAGGCGATGGCGATCTGGGTTGCTACCTGACTGAGAAAATATAAGTCTTCCTCGGTGAAGGCATCTCCTCGGAGCCGTCCGAGATTTAAGGTGCCAATCGCGCGATTCCGCCTGATCAACGGTATGAAGCACAAAGACTTGAACCTTTCAGAAATCCGGTCTCGAACAACGGGATCAGCTAGCCACGCAGTGAATGGACTGGCGAGTGCCAAAGGCTTCATGGTTCGAAAGGCTGTGCCGTAGGGCGATCCCTCGATCGAGTAAACCCCCTCCTCATGGATGAATCCTTTGCCTTCCGGGAAATCAAGCACGTAGAGTTGCAGCTGCTTGTTTTCCGCATCCGGCAGCGCCAAACTGGCGCAATCGCATTGCATCACGCGCCGGATGTTTCCCGAGATCGCCCGCAGGAGCTCGCGCAGCTGCAAATTTGAGACAACCTGATTGGTGACATCGAGGAGCAACTGCAACCGGTCTTCTGCTTGTTTGCGCTCGTCAATATCCGTATACAGGACACTCCAGCGGATGATACGGCCCTCCCCGTCCCGCGCGGGAAAGCACCGTGATTGGAACCAGCGGTACACACCATCAGCACGGCGGAGGCGTAGCTCGGGTTCCTGCGACTGCCCGGTTTCGAGCGTGCGTCTCCGCGCCTCGATCGCGCCAGGGAGGTCGTCCGGATGAACGGCGTCCGAGGTGGCCCAATCTTTCAATTCTTCATGGCTCTTGCCGAAATAATCCAAGATTTGCTGATTGACGAATTCGACTTCGCCTTCCGGCGTCAAAGTACTAACAAGGCCGGGAATACTATCGACGATCAGGCGAAAACTCTGTTCGCTTACACGCAGGCCCTCCTTGGCATGTTGTGACGCGTCGAAGTTCAACGCGTCGTCCACCGCCAGCGCTACTTGGTTCGCAACGAACGAGAGAAAACTGACTTCCTCCCGGCTATAGGCATCGGCCTCGATGCTACCCACGGTGAAGCTCCCGAGCCGCCCGTGTGCCGTCGTTAGCGGAAGAGTGCAGACAGAGCGAACCCCGAGGTCTTTGAGGAACGCCACTGTCGGCGGGAATCGAGTCTCCGCGTCCAAAGAGGGAGTTACCAAGGGCTGCTGATGTTGGTACACCCACCAAGTGAAGGTTTCTTCCGGCACGAGTTTTGGACCCTGGAGGGCAGTACCCGACTCACCGAGCGTCTCGAAATGTATTTCGTAGGGCGCGCCAAAATCGGCGGCACAGAGCGCCTTCTCGTCGTAGATGGCTACGCCCAAGTAACAGAAGTTCGCCACCACGCGCAGCTCGCGTGCGAGAATGCTGAAGAGTTTCTCTGAAGAGCGAGTTGAAATGAGGGTTTGCGAAACCCGGAGGAGTGCTTCGTATCGCTCAGTTACTGCTGTCTCGGAAGCGTTTTGGACCGTGCCTCTCATCACTATCGGCGGCAATCTGACAGCGTTTCACACTTGTCTCACCCGTAGGGAGCGCAAAACAACGCTCGTCAGGATTTCGTGACCCGTCAACAAGATACACCCCCGCGGGCAAGACGTCACTCAGCAGCAAAGAAGGAGTCCACCTACATACACCGGGGTGCTCGCCCTCTGGCACCCGCGCCAAAACTCCGTCTCCGGATGGTTCGCCTCGCGGATATTTGGTGCCACGAACCTTGGCTCTAAATCCTGCTGGTGCAAGTACATAGACCTCATTCGAACGCTTCGTACCCCTTTTGGCTCTTCAACTGCCCATATCCTTTCGCGCCTGGCTGATCGACATGATCGTAAGGCCTTGTGCGACTGGGCGGTCTTTGTAAGGACTCGCAGCAAAAGAGAGAAGACAAGATTGCCGCGCGAAGCTCTGCTAGTCGTTTGGAATCAATTACCTCCTGATCCAATTTCGCATTTGACCGCCAAATGACCGCCAGTGCATTTACACCCTGACGGGACTAAGTGTAAGCAGGTGAGGATGTCCCAATTGCCTGTTGTCTATTTGTGTGTTGATTGAGTGAGGCACAATGGCGACCGCTTTCAATTTCAGTCCAGTCCCCCAGACCCCAGGGAGGAATGTCCTTCCGGACAAGCGACCCGACGAAGTTGTTTCGCCGGCGGAGTTAGCAGAGAGGCGGTACGAAACCCTCTGCCGCCTGTCTGGGTCCCTGGTTTCGGGAGGGCCCGAAGATTGGCTACGTAATCTGAGAGCCGACCTTCAATCGGACAGCGCATGTGTTTTTTTGCCAGGCCCGGACGGCGGAGAACTCCAGGTTTATGCGTTCGACTTCTCTCTGGGTACTGAGACTCTTCAGGAGGGAACGCCCATCGCGTTCGAGGGCACAATAGCCGGTCGGGTGTTTCAAACGGGGAAACTCTGGGCTGGTAGCGCAGAAGAGGCATGCGTACTATTCACGAACCCTTGTCCGGTCGTGCTAGCCGCGGGCTTCAAGACTGGCTGCATGCTGCCCATTCCGGGCCGGCACCGGGTTATGGGCACGCTTGGTCTGGGCAGACGTGCAGACAACCCTTATAGCCAAAACGAGCTCGACTTTCTAACGCAAATCTCGAAACAGATGACAATTGCGGTAGAGAACGCGTTAGCGTGCGAGGAAATTAGAGAATTAAAGCAGAGACTGGCCCAAGAAAAAGTTTACCTGCAAGAGGAAATTCGCAGCGAAATAAACTTTGACGAGATCGTGGGGAAAAGCTTGGCCCTACAACGCGTATTGAAAAACGTGGAAACAGTAGCGCCCACTGATTCAACCGTGCTCATTTGCGGCGAGACTGGAACAGGCAAGGAACTGATCGCACGGGCGATTCACAATCTTAGTCCCCGACACTCGAATGCGTTCGTGAAATTGAACTGCGCCGCCATTCCCACAGGTCTGCTAGAAAGCGAACTCTTTGGTCATGAAAAAGGCGCCTTTACCGGCGCGGTCGCTCAACGCATCGGTCGTTTTGAATTGGCGAACCGGGGAACGGTATTCCTTGACGAGGTTGGCGAGATCCCACTCGAGTTGCAGACCAAACTGCTCCGGGTGCTTCAAGAGCGGGAGTTCGAGCGGTTGGGAAGCACACGGACAATCCGCACCGACGCGCGTCTGATTGCCGCTACCAACCGGGACCTTTCAGAAATGGTGGAAGAGCAGAAATTCCGGTCTGATCTTTTCTATCGCTTGAATGTATTTCCGGTTCGCGTTCCTGCATTGCGGGAGCGCCCCGAGGACATTCCTCTGCTGGTGCGGCACTTTGTACAGCACTTCGCCCGCCGGATGAACCGGTTGATTGAGACGATTCCGTGCGAAACCATGAGTGCTCTAACCCGATATCAATGGCCGGGAAATATCCGGGAGTTGCAGAACCTAGTTGAGCGCGCGGTGATTCTCTCTCCTGGACCCGTATTACGGGTTCCCCTCCAGGACCTCCCGTCTCGATCCATCGTCGGTTCAGACAAAGACAGGCCCCAAACCCTTGCAGAAGCCGAACGCGTGCACATTCTGGAGGCATTGAGAGAGACTAAGTGGGTTATCGCCGGGCCAAACGGTGCGGCGGCCCGATTAGGAATGAACCGCTCTACCGTCCAATTCCGCATGAAAAAACTCGGAATTGCTCGGCCCTGGAAATGAGTTTCGCTGTGGAATCGGGTCACATCGACGCTGCGCGTCGGTCGGTAAGGTGTTACCCCGTTAGCAAGACGAGGCAGCACCGGGAAGTCGCTGTCCGTTGCCGCTTTGCCGAATCTCTCTCACTGTCAAGCACTTGCGGGTTAACTACGCCCGTCTAACAACGGCAGTGTAATTGCGGTTGCAAACTGCGCGGGGCGAACGCAATGCTTAGAATTACGTCGCTGGACGAGTTGGACCGAGTCACCCTAAAGCTAGAAGGCAGTCTCGCAGGAGTGTGGGTGGCTGAGTTAGAGGGCATTTGGCGAGGCGTATATTCACGATTGGAAGACCGCCCGTTATACCTCAATATGAACGGCGTAGAGCACGTTGACAGAGCCGGCACGTATCTGCTGGCACTTCTTCGTCACCGTGGAGCGCAGTTGGTTACATCAGGAACTTTAATGACGGAGCTCGTCCGAAGCATTGACGAAGATTGGCCCCTGCATTGAGGGCAAATGAGATGCCCGGTAACACCTTCCATGGTTGTTGGTCAACTTCGATCGCTGCAAAGTGAAAGTTACCTCACAACAAGGCACAAGAATCTCACTCACGGCATCTCACAATAATTGAGAAAGGCAGGTGCACAAACCTATGATTCACCTGTTTGATCCGCTGTCGATTCGGGATATTACGTTTGCGAACCGTGTATTTGTTTCGCCTATGTGCCAGTACTCCAGCACCGACGGATACGTGAACGACTGGCATTTCGCCCATCTGGGCAGCCGGGCAGTAGGCGGTGCTGGACTGGTGCTTACCGAAGCAACTGCTGTTCTTCCCGAGGGCCGGATTAGTCCGCAAGACTTGGGCATCTGGATGGACGATCACATTGAGCCGCTGGCTCGAATCGTCCGGTTTATTCATGAGCAAGGCAGCGTGGCTGGGATGCAGTTGGCGCATGCCGGTCGCAAGGCCAGCACCTACCGGCCATGGGCAGGCCGCGGAACGGTCCCCGAAAGTGAAGGGGGATGGAACGATGTCGTTGCCCCAAGCCGCTTGGCTTTCACCGACTACTATCCGATGCCGCAAGCGCTCTCTCTCGACGGTATCAAGAACATCGTTTCCGCTTTTGCTGCCGCCGCCCGTCGTGCCTGCGAAGCGGGCTTCGGTGTCATTGAGATCCACGCTGCTCATGGCTATCTGATTCATGAGTTTCTGTCGCCCCTTAGCAATCAAAGAACAGATGCATACGGGGGCTCATTTGAAAATCGTACTCGGATATTGCGCGAGATTGTTGCCGCCGTTCGAGGTTCGTGGCCAGAGCGAGCACCGCTGTTCGTACGCATTTCGGCGACCGATTGGACCGATGGCGGCTGGGATATTCAGCAGTCGGTTGAACTCGCCCGCCAACTGAAGGAACTTGGAGCAGACCTGATCGATTGCTCTTCTGGTGGCAATGTACCTCATGCAAAGATTCCGGTCGGTCCGGGATATCAAACACAGTTTGCGGCGCAGATTCGCCGGGAAGCCAACATCCCGACCGGTGCGGTCGGGATGATCACATCTCCCATTCAGGCCGAGCACGTCATAGTTACCGGACAGGCGGACGCAGTCATCATCGCCCGTGAACTTTTGCGCGATCCGTATTGGCCCTTGCGGGCAGCCCGTGAGCTTGGGCAGCCAATTTCTTGGCCTATCCAATATCTCAGGGCTGCTCCGGAAGGGTCGCAGACCCGGGTTGCGGTAGACCTCAAGAATCTGGAGTCGTGCTTCGAGGAACAACATGCGATTCCTGAGCGCTGATCCTTGTCCCTTGCTCGAGACCTGCCTCCCGAAACGAGGCTGAATCAGTAACCTCTAGTCAGAGTTCCTATGCCTGGTCTCACTACGAAGGTCTGATAGCTGACGAACGGGCGATCAAAGGCCTGCAGGAGCAGTCACTGCAACGCTGACAACATCTTCGCAAATGTGAACATGCTGGCACCAAAGCTTGGTGGCACAGAATCGCGTTCGTCCCAACCCCCTAATTCTTCAGACACATCGACATATCGCTCTTCCGGTTCATAAAGTGCACTTGTTCAGAATGCCAGGGCGCTCAGTTACGAATTTGCGTGAGCGTCCGCACAAAATTCCGGACCGGAGAGCCTCATGAGTGCGGCAGCAACGACACCCACATTTACCAGTGTTCTATACGAAAAGAAGGGTGTCATCGCATATGTAGCTCTCAACCGTCCCAAAGTTCTCAACGCCTTGAATAAGACCATCATCGCGGAATTGAAAGCGGCCTTTGAAGATGCTCGCGATGATTCGGCGGTGCGGGGCATCATTTTGACCGGAGCCGGCGACAAGGCATTCGCCGCCGGCGCCGATATCAACGAAATTCTCAATGATTCTCCTCTCGAAGCAGAAGAGAAAACGCGCTTCGGACAAGCAGTCACGAACCTCATCGAGAACCTTGGAAAACCAGTTATTGCCGCCGTGAACGGCTATGCCGTCGGCGGTGGCTGCGAACTTGCGATGGCTTGCACCATTCGCTTGGCCTCAGAAACGGCGAAGTTCGGTCAGCCCGAAGTGAAATTAGGAATCATGCCGGGCTACGGCGGCACGCAACGTCTTCCCAGGCTGGTCGGGAAGGGCAGGGCATTGCAACTCATTCTTTCCGGCGACAACATCAGTGCACAGGAAGCCTATCGCATCGGCCTGGTAAACGAAATCGTTCCGAATGCCAACCTGATCCCGCGGGCCGAGGCCATCCTGCAGCAGATCATTTCTAACGCCCCAGTAGGCGTCAAGTTCTCCATCGAAGCGGTGAACAAGGGATTGGAAACGAGCCTGGATGAAGGCTTGCTCATCGAGGCTTCTTTATTTGCGCTCTGCGCCGCGACAGAAGACAAAAAGGAAGGCACGTCAGCGTTTCTGGCTAAACGTCCTCCCAAGTTCCAGGGCCGATAAGGCTTGGCGGATGTTGCCGAGGGCAGGGGTTGCCCTCGGCCGCATCTTGAAACTTGTCGTTGATCGAATTTCATGACTGAGGAGATGCCATGGCAAGTGAAAACATATTTACCGGCTTGAAGGTTGTGGACCTGGCCAGTTTCATTGCGGGTCCGGGCGCCGCGACCGTGCTGTCGGACTTTGGCGCGGAAGTCATCAAGGTGGAAGCGCCCGGCACGGGAGATCCGCATCGGATCACATACAAAATTCCGCCGCAGCCGCGCTCCGACGTTAACTATTTCTGGCATCTGGACAATCGCAATAAGCGGGGAATCGCGGTGGACCTGAAGTCGCCGCAATCAAGGCAGATCCTTGAACGGCTGGTCAAGTGGGCGGATGTGCTGGTCATCAACTTTCCACAACCTGTGCGGAAGCGCTTGAAGCTGACCTATGAGGAT
>Ga0209648_10000263_pt1 | contig 39188 bp, 30 predicted proteins | sample GraSoi2013_115cm_FD_185830 | JGI IMG/M metagenome (GOLD analysis project Ga0209648, IMG submission 185830) | Grasslands soil microbial communities from the Angelo Coastal Reserve, California, USA - Sample 9_17_2013_115cm (SPAdes) (version 2) | ecosystem: Environmental > Terrestrial > Soil >...
CGCCGAGCGCGCAGCGCGGCGTCGACCCGGAAGACGAAGCTCTCCTGCGCGAGCGACCCATCGGCGAAACGTTCCCGCAGCTCGCCGATGACCCGGTCCCGGTCGGCATCACACGCGCGCACCCCTGGCGAGGGGGACGCAAGCCGGCCACGGGATGCCCGCATACCCAGAAGTATCGGGCCCGGCCCGGACCGGCACAAGCGCAGTAAGCAGCTCCACGGTGAGCCGGCTTAGTGCAGGCGGACCCGGGGGTCGAGGACGGCGTACAGGATGTCGACGAGCACGTTCGCGACGATGACCCCGGCCGATGCCACGATCACGACGCCGATGACCACCGGCAGGTCCTGCTGGTTGATCGCCTGGACCGCCGTGTAGCCGAGCCCGGGCAGGCTGAAGACCGACTCCGTGATGATCGCGCCGCCGATCAGGACGCCCACGTCGAGGCCGAACTGGGTAACCACCGGCGTCAGTGACGCCCGCAGGTTGTGCCGGAAGATCACCCGCCGCTCGCTCATTCCCTTGGATCTGGCCGTGCGGATGAAGTCCTCCCCGGAGACGTCCAGCATGCTGCCCCGGGTCAGCCGGGTGTAGGTGGCGGCGGTGACCAGCGCCAGCGTGAACCAGGGCAGGATCAGCCCGTGCGCCCACTGCAGCGGGTTCTGCGTCAACGGCACCCAGGTTCCCGGCGCTGGGAAGATGGAAGCGTGGTGGATGCTGAGCTCGTAGTACAGGCCGAGGATCAACAGGAAGCCGAGCACGAACGTAGGCATCGAGTAGAACAGCAGCGCCAGCGTGGTAAACGTGCGGTCCCAGATCGACCTCGTCTTCACCGCCGAGACGATCCCGCTGGCCAGGCCTATCGCGAGCCAGAGCACCGAGGCACCGACGACCAGCGACAGCGTGATCGGGAACGCCTGCGCGATGACCGAGTTCACCGACTGGCTGTGGTAGTAGTCGTAGCCGAGGTTGCCGTGCAGCAGCAGCCAGACGAAGTGGCCGTACTGCACGTACCATGGGCGGTCCAGCAGCAGGCGGTGGGCCACTTCGGCGACCTGCGCCAGGGTGGCCTGCCGGCCGGCCAGCGTGCGCGCGACCAGTGCCGGCCCCGGGCCGATGAAGAAGATCAGGAACACGGTGACCGTCATCAGCCACATGACGAACAGGCCCTGCGCGGTCCTGCGGACCAGGAATCTCGTCACGGGAAGCTCCTAGACGAACAGGTTGCCGCGGGGATCAAACGCGTCGCGGACGCCGTCACCGAAGATGTTGAACGCCAGCGTGGTGATCAGCAGCGCCAGGCTGGGGAACAGCAGGTACCACCACGAGCCGTACAGGTAGATCCCGGATGCCGAGCTGATCATCTCGCCCCAGTCGGCCGTCGGCGGCTGGATGCCCACGCCGAGGAACGACAGCGACGCCTCGCCCACGATCGTCACCGGGATCAGCAGCGTCGTGTACACGATGAGCTGGGCCAGCAGGTTCGGCAGGATGTCGATGAACATGATCCGCCACGGCCCGGCACCCAGGGCCCGGGCCGCCTCGATGTACTCCTTCTCCCGGATCGACAGCACCTGGCCGCGGACGATCCGGCCGACCGCGGCCCAGCCGAAGAAGCCGAGCACGATGATGACCACCGGCAGACCGGGCTGCAGCGGGCCGATGGGGTGGATCTGGACCACGGAGACCAGCGAGATCGCGAACAGCAGGAACGGGACCGCGAGCAGCCAGTCCAGGAACCTGGCCAGGACGCTGTCCACCCAGCCGCCGAAGAAGCCGGCCGCCAGGCCGATCACCAGGCCGCCGAACACGGTGACCGCGGTCGCGACCACGCCGACGAACAGCGAGATCCTGGCGCCGTAGGCGATCCGGACCAGGATGTCCCTGGCCTGGTCGTCGGTGCCGAGGAGGAATGCGCTGCCGGGCCCGACCGGCTGGTCGGTCGCCGACAGGCCGAGCGGCGGTTGCGGTCCCCGGAACTGCTGGTACACGCCGTGTCCGGTGATCGCGGCGACGACCGGGGCGAAGATCGCTACCAGCACGATGAGGGCGATGATCCCCAGGGAGATCATCGCCGCCCGGTCGTGCCGCAGCCGCTCCCAGGCGAGCCGCCACGGGCTGCGCCCCTCGATCTTCTTCGCGGCCTCGCCCTCGGCGGCCGGGACCGCGCCCATGGTCTCGAGCAGAGCGGCCTCAGCCTGCCCCGGCTGCTGCTGGATGTTGAACATCGTGTCCCTCTCCCTGCGTGCAGGCTCAGGAGCCGGCTACGAGCCCGGTCTCGATCACGCGCTTGTCAGCGCCGATGCTGGGCCGGGACTTCGAGATGTCCTCGCCGTCCTCGACCGGGAAGAGGCAGGCCGCGCGGTGGTCAGGCTCATCGCCGAGCCGCGGCTCAAGCTCAGGCACCTCCTCGACGCAAGCCTGACGAGCCTTGGGGCAGCGCGGGTGGAACCGGCAGCCCGACGGCGGGTTGATCGGCGATGGCACGTCCCCGACCAGGATGATCCGCTCCCGGCGGCCGGCGAACTCGGGGTCGGGGATCGGGACCGCCGACAGCAGCGCGTCGGTGTAGGGGTGCCTCGGGTGCGCCCAGAGCTGCTCCACCGGCGACTGCTCGGTCACCTTGCCCAGGTACATCACCGCGACCGTGTTGCTGACGTGCCGGACGACCGACAGGTCGTGCGCGATGAACAGGTAGGTGAGGCCGAGCTCGCTCTGCAGGTCCGCGAGCAGGTTGATGATCTGGGCCTGGATGGACACGTCGAGCGCCGAGACCGGCTCGTCGCAGATGATCAGCTTGGGCGTGAACGCGAGCGCCCTGGCCACCCCGATCCGCTGCCGCTGGCCGCCGGAGAATTCGGCCGGGAAGCGGTTGTAGTGCTCGGGGTTCAGGCCCACCAGTTCCATCAGGTGCTGCACCCGGCGCTTGCGATCGGCTCCGCTGGCGATGTGGTGGATGGCGAACGGGTCGCCGATGATCGACCCGACCCGCCTGCGCGGGTTCAGCGACCCGTAGGGGTCCTGGAAGATCATCTGGATCTCTCGCCGGAACGGGCGCATCCTGCGGGCCGAGATCGTGCTGATGTCGTGCCCGTCGAAGATGATCTTCCCGGAGGTGATGTCGTGGAGCCGGGCGATGCAGCGCGCGAGCGTGGACTTGCCGCAGCCGGTCTCGCCCACCAGCCCGAGCGTCTGGCCTTGGCGGATCTCGAGGCTCACGTCATCGACGGCGTGCACGAAGTCCCTCTTGCTCCGGATCAGCTGCCCGGACTGGACCGGGAAGTACTTCACCAGGTTCTCCACCCGGAGCAGGACCTCACCGTGATCCGCGCCGGTGTTGGCCGTACCGCGGTCCGCCGTGGGAGTCGTTTCCCGATTCATCGCTTACGCCTCCGCCGTGACGACCTGGCCGAGCACCTTGCGCCGCAGGCTGTCCCGGGCCGCCTTGTCGCGGGGCAGCCAGCACGCGGACAGGTGGTCGAAGCCGGTGAGGGCGGGTGCCAGCGGCGGGACCTCGGTGCGGCACCGGTCCATGACGTAGGCGCACCGCGGGGCGAACGGGCAGCCCGGCGGCAGGTTGATCGGGCTGGGCGGCTGGCCGGGGATCGACCGCAGGCGCTGCCGCTCGCCCCCGTAGGCGGGCAGGGACTGCAGCAGGCCCTCGGTATAGGGATGGTGGTTAGCGGTGAAGATGGTCAGCCGGTCCGCGTGCTCCATCACCGCTCCGCCGTACATCACGACCACGTCGTCAGCGACGTCCGCGACGACGCCGAGGTCATGCGTGATCAGGATGACCGCGGTGCCGAACTCCTCCTGCATGCGCTTGATCACCTGGAGCACCTGGGCCTGGACGGTCACGTCCAGGGCGGTCGTCGGCTCGTCGGCGATGAGCAGCGCCGGATTCAGCGCCATCGCCATCGCGATCATCGCGCGCTGCCGCATGCCGCCGGAGAACTGGTGCGGGAAGTCGTCCACCCGCCGGTCGGCCTGCGGTATGCCGACCAGTGTGAGCAGGTCGACGGCCCGCTGGTGCGCGCCCCGCTTGGAGACTTCGTGGTCGTGCAGCCGGATCATCTCGACGATCTGCCAGCCCACCCGGTAGAAGGGATGCAGGCTGGACAGCGGATCCTGGAAGATCATGCCGATCTTCGCGCCGCGGATCGACTTCATCTCCTCGGGCCTCGCCGTGAGCAGGTCCCTGCCCTCGAACAGGGCCCGGCCGGATACCTGCGCCCCGCGGGTAAGTCCCATGATCGTCTGAGTGGACACGCTCTTGCCGGATCCGGACTCGCCGACGATGCCGAGCGTCTGCCCCTGGTCGATGTGGAAGGACACCCCGCGGACCGCCTGCACGATGCCGTCCGCGGTGCGGAACGAGACGTGCAGGTCGTCGACCTCGAGCAGCGACAACGCTGTCTACCCTTCGCGGTTCGCCCCGGCCAGGGCCGAAGACCGATGGTGCAAGTGCATGCTTATCCCGCTTGAACTGTATTCCCGCCGGTCACCCCACGATAGATGCCGTGGGGTGACCGGCGGGAATGAGGGGGAATGCCCGGTCGTCAGGCTGGCGGGCTCAGCCACACATTCGTCGGGTCGAACTCCTGGATCGCAGGCACGTACACGGCGTTGTGCACGTAGCTGGCGTGGTACAGCGGCTGCAGTGGATCGGTGATCGGGTAGATCGGGGCGTCCTGCATGACCATCTGGTCAAGCTGCCCCCACATCGTCGCCGCGGTCGCGGCGTCGCCCTGCGACGCGGCCTTGGTGATCAGGCTGGTCACCGCCGGGTTGCTGTAGAACCCGAAGTTGCTCCCCGATGGCGGGAAGGAGGTCGGGCCGTAGAACAGCGGCTTGAAGAACGAGGTCGCCGAGTCGCCGTACCAGTCCGGGCCCCAGCCGGCCAGCGAGACATCCCACACGCCGCGCTTGGCCACGCTCGGTACCACCAGGTACTTCGCGTAGAAGTCCGCCGACGGGACGCCCAGGCCGACGACCTTGACGCCGATCTTGGCCAGGTCGGCCTGGATGGTCTGGAACATCCTCGACGACAGCGAACTGGACGGCCGGTACAGGAACTTCAGCGTGAGGTTGCTGGCGCCGGCGGCGGCCAGCATCGACTTGGCCTTGTTCGGGTTGTACGGGTACAGGTTGAACCCGGACGAGACGTCCTGCGCGCCGTTGATCCCGGGGGGCAGGATGTGGCTCAGCGGCGGGCTCAGCACCGCGCCGTTGGCGTCCTGGATCAGGTGCGCCTGGTCGAGCCCGTAGCTCAGCGCCTGGCGGACCTTGACATTGGCGAGCGCGCCGCCGTTGTTCGGCGAGACCTCGTTGAACACGACGTACGGGTTGGTCGAGAACGTCGGCCCCAGGTTGAAGTTCTTGCTTCCGGACTTCATCTGGGCCACCAGGCCGGGTTCCGCGGCGGCCGGCGGGAAACTGTCAAACTCAGCGCCGCCCGCGGCCGAGTTGGTCTGCAGGATCTGCTGGTTGGTGGTCTGGTTGCCGGTCTCGGTCACGTTGATCACGTCGACGTACGCCTTGCGGATCGGGTCGCTGGACGCGCTCCACGCGGGGTTGCGCGTAAAGACGATCTTCTTGGCCGGCACGTAGGACTGTATCTGGTACGGGCCGTCGGCGATCATGTGCTGCGCCGCCGCGGCGCTGGCCGGCAGGTAGTTCAGGCTGGCCGGCGGGGCCGGGTTGAACGGCGGCAGCGTCAGCTCGCTGGCGAAGTACGAGGCCGGCTGGGTCAGGTTGTAGGTGATGGTCTGGCCCGAGGCGGTCACGCCGGAGATGCTGTGCGTGTCGACGTACTTCTTCAGCCCGGCCAGGGTGGTCGCGGCCTTGTCCGCCGAGAAGCCGGAGCAGAACGCCGCGTAGCCCTTGATCAGGCCAATGAAGTCGGGCAGCCCGCCGAACGGCTGGACCGGGTTGCAGGCCCGCTTCAGGCCGAGCAGCGCGTCCGCCGCGGTGACCGGCGTGGCCGGCGTGGTGTTCCACTGCGCGCCGGAGCGGATCGTCACCGTGTAGGTCAGCCCGCCGTTCGACACGACCGGCGCGGCCGTGGCCAGGTCGGCAGCCGGCGTAGTGGTCTGGCCGGGGATCGCCGGGTAGGCATACAGCCCCCGCACCCACATCCGCTGGCCCAGGTAGCCGATGGTGTAGTAGCTGATGTTGTAGTCCATGAAGTCGATGTCGCCGGTGCCGAGCAGATTGAGCGTCCCGCCCTGCTTCGGGGTCCCGGTGCCCGGGTTGATCGCCTGCAGGCCGTTGTTCAGGCTGACGCCGCCGCCGTTGTTGCCGGGCGTACTCGAGCCGCTGGAACCGCAGCCCGCGGCGGTCAGCGCAACCGCGGCCATCCCGGCAACTGCCGCGAGGCGCAGTCTACGTCTCCCAAGGTTCATGTGCGCTCCTTCGTCTGGCGCGCGGACGCGCGCGTGATGCCACATCGCCGCACGCCGGCGACACTTTCTCCTGGCTAGGGTTCGGTCAGAGCGTAGTTTCACGGTTGTCACGGATACCAGCTTGAAATGTCACAACTTCCTATCGATGTCGCCCGAGGCCGACCGTAATCCAGCCATCGTTACGCTGCCGTTACGTCGCTGCCTGCGGACCGGCTTCGGCCAGTGGGCTGCGCCGCGGGGGTTTCCGCGCGCGCGTGCCCTGCCCTCGGCACGCCGGGCCGTCAGATGACCACGGCATCGAAAACCTGATGCGCATGCCGTCAGGCTATGCCAGAATGCGCGGCGCACTCACGGGAAGATCACCGAGCGAGTTCCCGGAAGGCCAATCCGGTCAGCCGCCGATCGCATGCGCACCGCCGTCCACGTGCACGATCTCGCCGGTGGTGGCGGGAAACCAGTCGGACAGCAGCGCCACGCAGCCGCGCGCGGCGGGCTCGGGGTCGGAGACGTCCCAGCCGAGCGGCGCCCGCTCCCCCCACGGGTCCGCGAGCCCGGCGAATCCCGGGATGCTGGTGGCGGCGATGGTCTTCAGCGGCCCCGCGGCCATCAGGTTCACCCGGATCCCCTTCGGCCCGAGATCGCGGGCCAGGTAGCGGGCGCAGGACTCCAGGGTGGCCTTGGCCACGCCCATCCAGTCGTAAGCCGGCCAGGCCCGGCTGGCGTCAAAGTCCATCCCGACGATGGCGCCCCCGGCGCTCATCAGCGGCAGCGCCGCGATGGCCAGGGCCTTCAGCGAGTACGCGGACACCTGCACCGCGGTGGCCACGTCCTCCCACGGCGTGGCCAGGAAGTTGCCGCCCATGGCGGACGGCGGCGCGAACGCTATCCCGTGCACCACCCCGTCCAGGCCGTCGACGTGACCGGACACTCGCTCCGCCAGCGACGCCAGCTGGCCCTGGTCGGTGACGTCCAGCTCGAGGACCGGCGGCGGGTCGGGCAGCCGCCGGGCGATCCGCTCCACCAGGCTCAGCCGCCCGAACCCGGTGAGCACCACGGTCGCGCCCTCCTCCTGCGCGATCCGCGCCACGTGGAAGGCGATCGATGCGTCCGTGAGCACCCCGGCCACCAGTATCCGCTTGCCGTTCAGGATTCCCATCGCGTCGCCCTTTCGCGCAGCTCGCGAGCCCGCTGGCCCGCCTGTCAGTGGCCCATGCCCAGGCCGCCGTCCACCGGGATGACAGCCCCGGTGATGTATCCCGCGTCGGCCGAGGCCAGGAACGCGACCGCGGCGGCGACCTCGTCAGCGGACCCGAGGCGGCCGAGCGGCACGCCGGCCAGGATCGCGGCCCTCCTGTCCTCGGGCAGCGCCGCGGTCATGTCGGTGTCGACGAACCCGGGCGCGACCACGTTGACGGTGATCGACCTGCTGCCCAGCTCGCGGGCCAGCGACCGGGCCAGCCCCACCAGTCCCGCCTTGGACGCCGCGTAGTTGACCTGGCCGCCCGAGCCGAGCATGGCCACGACCGAGGAGATGAAGATCATCCGTCCCCGCCGCATCCGGATCATTCCGCGGACGGCGCGCCTGGCCAGCCGGTAGGCGCCGGTCAGGTTGGTGTCGAGCACCGCGGTGAAGTCGTCCTCGCTCATCAGGGCGAGCAGCTGGTCGCGGGTGATCCCGGCGTTGGCCACCAGCACCTCGACAGGCCCGTGGGCCGCCTCGGCCTGCCCGAACGCCTCGTCAACGGTGGCCGCGTCACGCACGTCGCAGCGCGCGACGGTCAGTTCGTCCACCTTCTCGCCGGAGCGGGAGGTGACGGTGACCGCGTCCCCGTCGGCCGCCAGCCTCCGGGCGATGGCCAGACCGATCCCCCGGTTCCCCCCGGTCACCAGGACTGATCGGCTCATCGGGCGCTCCTCCCGCGGATCGGTGGCAATTTCGGTCCTGGCGAGCGTACTGCTGTGACGGGCCTAGCCGCCGGGCCTCGGCGTGAGCAGGATAGATTGGCCTGCCGTGACCCACAGCCGAGGTCAGCCGGCGGACGTGATCGACCCGGAGTTCACCTCGTATCCGCTGCGCGGGCTGGCGGACGCCGCGCTGCAGCAGGCCGCGGATCTCGGCGCCGAGCACGCGGATTTCCGCGCGGAGCGTATCAGGGCCCAGGAGATCGGCCTGTCGGACGGGAGCCTGGAGACCCTCTACGACACCGACGACCTCGGCCTCGCCGTCCGGGTGGTGGTCGACGGAACCTGGGGGTTCGCCTCCGCCGTCGACCTGACCCCGGAGGCCTCGGCGCGGGCGGCCACCGAAGCCGTCGAGGTCGCCCGGGTCGCGGCGGCCATCAACACCGAGCGGATCGACCTGGCCCCGGTGACCGCGCACGGCGAGGTCAGCTGGGTGTCGGCCTACGAGGTGGACCCGTTCAGCGTCGGTGTCGCCGACAAGATCGCGCTGCTCGCCGGGTGGAGTTCCGGGCTGCTCGCCCACGACGCGGTCGACCACGTGGACGCGTCGCTGCTGCAGGTGCGCGAGTGCAAGTTCTACTGCGACGGCGCCACCACGGCCACCCAGCAGCGGGTGCGGCTGCACCCGAGCGTGACCGCGGTCGCCGTCGAGGCCGGCGGCAGGTTCGAGACCATGCGCACGCTGGCCCCGCCGGTGGGCCGCGGCTACGAGTTCCTGGCCGGAGCCCCCGGGGGATGGGACTTCGCCGCCGAGCTCGCCGAGCTCCCCGGGCTCCTGACCGCGAAGCTGGCCGCGCCCTCGGTCCGGGCGGGCCGGTACGACCTGGTCATCGACCCCTCGAACCTGTGGCTGACGATCCACGAGTCGATCGGGCATGCGACCGAGCTTGACCGCGCGCTCGGGTACGAGGCGGCCTACGCGGGAACGTCGTTCGCCACCCCGGACAAGCTGGGCAGCCTCCGGTACGGCTCGCCGCCGATGCACGTCATCGCGGACCGGACCGCCGAGCACGGACTGGCGACGGTCGGCTATGACGACGAGGGGGTCGCAGCGCAGTCCTGGGACCTGATCACGGGCGGCGTGCTCACCGGATACCAGCTGGACCGGCGGATGGCCTCGATGATGGCCGGGATGCAGGGATCCGGCGCGAACGCCGGAGGCAGCAGTGCGTCAAGCGCCGGTGCGTCCAACGGATGTGCGTTCGCCGACTCGCCTGGTCACATGCCGATCCAGCGGATGGCCAACGTCTCGCTGCAGCCGGCCTCCGGCGGCCCGTCCACCGCCGACCTGATCGCCGGCGTGGAGGACGGGATTTACGTTGTCGGCGACAAGAGCTGGTCGATCGACATGCAGCGGTACAACTTCCAGTTCACCGGCCAGCGGTTCTTCCGGATCTCCAGCGGCCGGCTGGCCGGCCAGCTCCGCGACGTGGCCTACCAGGCCACGACCACGGACTTCTGGAACTCGATGGAGGCGGTGGGCGGGCCGCAGAGCTACGTGCTCGGCGGGGCGTTCAACTGCGGCAAGGGCCAGCCCAGCCAGGTAGCGCCGGTCAGTCACGGCTGCCCAGCCGTGCTCATGCGCGGGATCCGGATTCTCAACACCGCGGACGAGGCCGGATCATGAGCGAGCCGGAGCGGGGAATGGGGAGGCGGGTGGGGCCCTGGAGGCGAGCGGGAAACACAGCGCAGGAAGCCGTCGAGCGGGCCCTGCAGGCCGCGGCGTGCGACGACTGCGTGGTGATCGCCGAGGAGACCTCGTCGGCGAACCTGCGCTGGGCCGGCAACACGCTGACCACCAACGGCATCTCCCGGTCGCGCAGGCTCACCGTGATCGCCATCAGCCGCGACGGCGCGCAGGCCAGAGTCGGCGTGGTGTCGCGGGCCGGGCTCGGCGGCGACCAGATTCCCGATCTCGTGACCGAGGCCGAGCAGGCGGCGGTCGAGGCCTCCCCCGCCGAGGACGCGCAGGTGCTGCCGGGGCTGGCCGACAGCCGCGCGTCCGGGCACGAATCTCAGGCCGGCGGTGCGGGCGGGTATCGCGAGCCGGCCTGGGACGACCCGCCCGGCGGGACCGAGATCGGCGTGCTGCGCGGCTTCGCCGGCGCGCTCGGCGATGCGTTCGGCGTCGCGGCCTCGGGCGGGCGGCGGCTGTACGGGTTCGCCGAGCACTCGGTGAACTCGCTGTTCCTCGGGAGTTCCTCCGGGCTGAGACTGCGCCACGACCAGCCGTCCGGGAAGGCCGAGCTGAACGCGAAGTCGGCTGACCTGGCCCGGTCGGCCTGGGCCGGCGCTGGGACCCGCGACTTCACCGACGTCGACGTGGCCGGGCTGGAGGCGGGCCTGGCCCGGCGGCTGGACTGGGCGTCCCGGCGGGTGGAGCTGCCGCCGGGGCGTTATGAGACGCTGCTGCCGCCGACCGCCGCCGCCGACCTTCTCATCTACATGTACGGGTCATCCGGGGCGAAGGACGCGGTGGACGGCCGGACGGTGTTCAGCAGGCCCGGCGGCGGGACCCGGGTCGGGGAGCGGCTCGCCGGACTGCCGGTCACACTGCGCAGCGACCCGGGCGAGCCCGGCCTGGAGTGCGCGCCGTTCGTGATCGCGCACGCCTCCAGCCGCGGGTCCTCGGTGTTCGACAACGGCCTGCCGCTCGCCCCCACCGAGTGGCTCCGCCGCGGCGAGCTGGCCGCGCTGACCCAGACCCGGCACTCGGCCGCGCTGTCCGGGCTGGCGGTGACGCCCGCGATCAGCAACTTGATCATGGAGGCGCCCGGCGGGACGGCCTCACTGGATGACATGATCAGCCGCACCGGCCGCGGGCTGCTGCTGACCTGCCTGTGGTACATCAGGGAGGTCGACCCGCAGACCCTACTGCTGACCGGCCTGACCAGGGACGGGGTCTACCTGGTGGAGAACGGCGAGGTCACTGGGGCGGTGAACAACTTCAGGTTCAACGAGAGCCCGGTGGCCATGCTGGGCCGGATCACCGAGGCGGGCGCCACCGTCCGGGCCCTGCCGCGAGAGTGGAGCGACTACTTCACCCGCTCCGCCATGCCCCCGCTGCGCGTGGACGGCTTCAATATGTCCTCGGTGAGCCAGGCCAGCTGAGCCCGCGAGGGGTCCTGGGGGGTCGTCCCCCCCGGGCAGTACAGCTCAGGCGTCCTCAAGCCGGAAGCCGACCTTGAGCCCGACCTGGTAGTGGGCAACCTGGCCGTCGACGATCTGGCCGCGGATCTGGGTCACCTCGAACCAGTCCAGGTGCCGCAGGGTCTGTCCGGCGCGCTGCAGCGCGCCGTGGATCGCCGGCTCGATCCCCTCCGGCGACGTGCCGACGATCTCAGTGACACGGTAAGTGCGGTCGCTCATCGATCCTCCATACCTGACGGTCGTGACGCGCGACACGCCAGTGCTGCAGCGCCGCGCTCGAAAGCTGCTGCCCAACGTCTACGACTACTACGCCGAAGGTCGCAACGCGAGCGGACCCTCCGCGCTAGCGACGAATCGCGGCGCCCGGCCCGGATGGCGCTGATCTGGTGCCGGGGGTGACGCAGAGGCGACGCGGGCATACCGTTGAACCGTGAGAGCCACGCCCCGTCTGCGCCGTGAGCGTGCCCAGGTGGTCACCGAGGCACGGCGGCCGATGTCGGAGGACATCGCCTACCGCGAGCGCCGGTACCTGATCATGATGGGCATCCGGCTCGTCTGCTTCGTGATCGCGGTGGTGCTGTTCGTGAACGGCGCCGGCTGGCTGACCGCGATCCCCGCGGTGGGTGCGATCGCCATACCGTACTTTGCCGTCGTCTTCGCCAACGGCGGACGCGAGCCGGCCGGCCGCAGCGGGTTCAGGCCTTACGAGCCGAATCTGCCGCAGCGGTTCACGCCGCCTTCCGGGAGCCATCGCCCCGATGGGATTGCAGATCCGGACGGCGCCGAGCCCGGCGAGGCCGACATTCCGGGCACAAACGGCGCGTCTGAGCGCCGTGGCTGAACGGGCTACAAAAGGGCACCGGAAAGCAGCTGATCAGAGGCGATCGGCGCCCGTCCGTGCCGAGATTCGCTTCTAATCCGGTCTTGACGCACAAGGGGGGGGTTCGGTGTAACATGTTTGCCGGTGCTCTGGTCCCCCGCTGGGGCACCGTGCCGGCGTTCCGGGCCCCCGTCGGAGCGCCGATGAATGCGACGCCGGGTGGTTTGCCCCCGTAGCCACCCGGCGTCGCTCTTTCTTTTCTCTGGCTCTCTGGCGGTTCCCGGCACCCGTGCGGATAGCAACGGCCCGGATAGGCAACAAGACACTAGTGACCGTCTCGGCCGCGGCTTCCCGCCTTACTCGGTCTTGCGGAACTCGGCGATCGCGACCGCCGTCATGCCGAGGCCCATGATGGTCACGATCCCGAGCGACACGCCGAGCGGGACCACCCACCCGGCCCAGGTGATGCCGGGCGACAGGTGCTGCTCGGACGCGGCGGCTATGGTCAGGTGGTTGAACACGGCGTGCCGCATGGGGCCGACTATGTAAGTGAGCGGGTCGATCCGGGTGAGCACGCTGAGCCAGGCGGGCAGGCCGCTCAGCGGGTACAGCGCACCGGATAGGAAGAACAGCGGCATCACCAGCATCTGGGTGAGCGCCATGAACGCCTGGAACTGCTTGATCCTGGCCGCCATCATCACGCCGAACGCGGTCAGGGTGAACGACAGCAGCAGGAGTTCGCCGACCAGCGTGATAATCAGCACCGGGTTGTAGGGCACGTCGGCGAAGCCGGCCAGGATCAGGAAGATGATTCCCTGGAAGGTCGCGATCGTCGCCCCGCCCAGGATCTTCCCGATCACGATCGAGGCGCGGCTGACGGGGGCGACCAGGATCTCGCGCAGGAAGCCGAATTCCCTGTCCCACACGATGGATGCGGCCGAGAAAATGGCGGTGAAGAGTACCGACATCGCCAGCACGCCCGGGTAGATGAAGGTCTTGAAGCTGATTCCCGGCGGCAGACTCCGGCCCGCGAGCGCGCCGAGCCCGGTGCCGAGGACGAACAGGAACAGCACCGGCTGGATCAGGGACGTGACGGCGCGCAGCCGGTCGGTGCGGAACCTGATCAGCTCACGCCGCCAGACGATCCCGACGGCGCGCAGGTCGTGCCGCAGGCCGCCCTCGGGAACCGCGACCCGGATCTCGTCGACGAGCTGGCCGCCGCCCGCGGAGGCCGCCGTTACGTCTGTGGTCTGAGTGGCCATCGCCTACCGCCGTCCCGCCCGGAAGCGCTGGACCATCTGACGCATGGCGTCGGTGCCCGACGCCTCGGCGTCTCGGATGGTGGTGCCGGTGTAACTCATGAACACATCGTCGAGCGAGGGCCGCGAGACGCTAACCGAGCGGATCGGCACGGAGAACTCCGCGAACAGGCGCGGCACGAACTGCTCGCCGGACGCCACCGAGAAGGTCACCGCGCCCTCGTGCACGGCGGCATCGAGGCCGAACGTGTCCGCGAGCGCGGCTATGGCCGCGGTGTCGTCGGCGGTGTGGATCTGCACCCGGTCCTTGCCCACGCTGGCCTTCAGCGCCTCGGGCGTGTCGATCGCCACGATCTGGCCGTGGTCGATGATCGCGATCCGGTCGCAGTTCTCGGCCTCGTCCATGTAGTGGGTGGTCAGGAAGATCGTGATGTCCTCGCGGCGCTTGAGATCGTTGATGTACTTCCAGATCGAGGACCGGGTCTGCGGGTCCAGTCCGACCGTCGGCTCGTCGAGGAACAGCACGCGCGGGGCATGCAGCAGGCCGCGGGCGATCTCCAGCCGTCGCTGCATCCCGCCCGAGTAGGTGCTGACCAGGCTGTCCTTGCGGTCCCAGAGGCCCACCATGTCCATGACCTGCCGCATGCGCGGTTCCACGGCAGCCTTGGGCACGCCGTAGAGCTCGGCGTGGAAGCGCAGGTTCTGCGCCGCGGTCAGGTAGGTGTCCAGTGTGGTGTCCTGGAAGACCAGGCCGATGTTGCGGCGGACCGAGTCGCGCTCAGTCGCGGCGTCATGACCGGCCACGCGCGCGGTGCCCGAGGTGGCGTTCGCGAGCGTGCAGAGGATCTTGATGGTCGTGGTCTTGCCCGCGCCGTTCGGCCCGAGGAAGCCGAAGGTCTCTCCCCTGGTCACCTCGAAGTCGATGCCGCGCACGGCCTGGACCTCACCGTACTGCTTGGTCAGGCCGGAGACGGATATGACCGCCCCCGGCCCGCCGTTGTTGCCGCCAGGCTCGTCGCCTGCCACGACACGGCCTGCGTTCGCGCCGGTGTGCGTCACCACCGCTGCCGCCTCCCTAACGTCGTCGCCTCAGAGACTAGCTGTGGTCAGCGTTGTCCGGCGCGCTCGCACTGTCACCTGGATTGCCGGCGGTCTCGGGGTCCTCGTCGTCAGCGGCGAGTACCCGGTACAGCGCCTTGCGCGCATCCGCCAGGATCTGGCGCGCGTGCCGCACCTGGGCGTCGGTCCCCGCGCTCACGACCTGGAACGCGGCCATGGCGACCTGACCGATGAGGTTGCGCATCTCGATAGCCGTGTCTCCGACCGCGCCCGCCACGACGTCCCAGGGCGCCCGGACCTCCTCTGGGTGCGCGTCAACGTAGGCGCGGCCCTCCTCGGTCAGCCGGTAGCTCCGGCGACCGCCGTCGCCCGTCTCGGCGCGGATCAGGCCCTCGTCCTCGAGCTGCTGCAGCGCGGGATAGACCGAACCGGGGCTAGGACGCCACACGCCGTCGCTCCGCTCGCTGATCGCCTGGATGATCTGGTAGCCATTCATCGGCTCCTCGGCCAGCAGCGCCAGCGCCGCCGCACGGACGTCGCCTCGCTTTGCCCTCGGCCCGCGCATCCCGCGCAGGCCAGGATCGCCAAACCAGGGCCCGAACATGTGGAAGCCCGGCGGGCCGCCAGGACCCGGGACCGGCATGGACATCCGCCGACCGGGGAACCCGGGGCCGCGGACATGACCGCGACGGCCGCCGCCGCGCCGCCACATGAACTCCTCATCACCGCCGCGCCGCCAGCCCTCTTCCTCGCTCCGGCGCCTGTGGCCTTCTTCTTCTTGCATCAGTTTTGCTCCTTGTCGTTCGCTCCGGCGATCGGTCAGTCTCAGGCATGTCCGGGACTGTCGCCGGAATCTCTGGATAGATCAACGATATATCGTTATACTCGCCATGGCAAGTCCCCATCTAGCCTCAATGCCGGGAAGTTAGAACTCGCAGATGATCAACACGCCGATTTGATCATGGATGGAGGCCCCGATTCCATGATCGTGGAGTCGCTGAAGGCAACCCTCACCCGCGGCGGGGAGCATGGCTGGCCCAGGCGGGGCTGGCCCCGGGTGGGGCCAGCAGCGGTCAGCTGGCGGCGTCAGGCGCCGGCCAGCGGGCGGCGAGCTCGCTGAGTCGGTCCGCCGCGCCGTCCAGGGGCTGCCCGCGCCCGACGGCCACGCCCAGCAGGTACGCGGTCAGCGGGGCCGCCGGGCGGGCCACCTGGTGCGCCGCATCGCGCGCGAGGTCGAGCACCGCCCTGGTGTCCATGACGGCCGGATCGAGGCCGAGTTCGGCGCAGACCGCCTCGGTCCAGCTCTCGAGCGTGTTCATCCGCGCCTCCGTTCGGGGCGATCGGCTTTGCTCCCTCGCTGGAGTATCTCAGTCCTGGAAGGCACCAGGGACGCACGGGCGCAGAACGCACGGGCGCAGAACGCACGGGCGCAGAACGCACGGGCGCGTGCCGCTCAGCCGCCGATGGCTGACATCGGCCGGGCCGGCTGCAGGAAGCCGGGGTCGTTGATGCCGTGGCCTGGCAGCTTGGATGCGACCGCGCGGCGCCAGAGCGCGGCGAGCTCCGCATCGCTCGCGCCGGACCGCAGCGACCCGCGCAGGTCGCTCTCGGCCGTCGCGAACAGGCAGTTACGGACCTGGCCGTCGGCGGTGAGCCTGACCCGGTCGCAGGTACCGCAGAACGGCCGTGTCACCGATCCGATCACGCCGATCCGGGCCGGGCCGCCGTTGACCAGGAACGCCTCCGCGGGCGCCGAGCCGCGGGCCGCCGGATCCTCGGGCGTCAGCGAGAACTCGGCCGACAGGACCGCCAGGATCTCGTCGGCCGTCACCATGTCATCGCGGCGCCAGCCATGCTGGGCATCCAGCGGCATCTGCTCGATGAACCGGAGCTGGTAACCGCGTTCGAGGCAGAACCGGACCAGAGGCACTGCCTCGTCATCGTTGAAGCCGTGCATGAGGACCGCGTTGACTTTAACCGGGGCCAGGCCGGTCGCGGCGGCCGCCGCGAGGCCGGCCAGCACGTCGCCGAGGCGATCACGTCTCGCGAGGGCGCGGAACGTCTCGGGGCGCAGCGTGTCCAGTGACACGTTGATCCGGTCCAGGCCGGCCGCGCGCAGCGGCCCCGCGAGCCGGTCGAGCCCGATCCCGTTGGTGGTCAGCGAGATCTCCGGGCGCGGGCGCAGCGCCGCGGTACGCGCCACGATGCCGAGCAGGCCGCGGCGGAGCAACGGCTCGCCGCCGGTGAAGCGGACCTCGGTCACGCCCAGGAGCCGGACGGCGATCCCCACCAGGCGGACCACCTCGTCGTCGGTGAGCACCTCGGGCTTCGGCAGCCAGTCCAGTCCCTCGGGCGGCATGCAGTAGCTGCAGCGCAGGTTGCAGCGGTCGGTGAGCGATACCCGGAGGTCTGTCGCCACGCGTCCGTACGAGTCGGCCAGCACCGCGTCACCTCCCTGCCGAGCAGGGCTTTACTGCCCGATGATCCGCAGATACCCCGCGGTGACCCTCAGCCTAGTCGCAGGCGGCATGGCCGGGCCCCACTGCATCGCGCCCGGGCCGCCGCCGTGGCCGGCCCCGATGCCGTTCCGGTCCTGAGGAAGTCGGCGCTGGCGCGGTTGCAGGCTGCCGGGATGTTCGGCCTCCGCTATAACATCGGCTGACCTAACTTACCCACCGCGCTCAGCGGGCTGAGCCTGGCCTGCCACGGCGGCGTGGCCAGTGACCGGGATCACCGAGGCAGCCTAGGGGTGGGCTCATGACTGTCGAAGGCGCCATCTGGCGTGATCAGCTCACCGCGGTGGAGCGAGCCGCGCTCGGCCGCGGTCACGGAGTCATTCCTGATTCGTGCCCGGACATCCTGGTAGTGGGCGGCGGGATCATGGGGGTCTCCACGGCGGCAGCCTGCCACGAGGCCGGGCTCGGCTCGGTGCTGCTGATCGAGACCGGCCGCCTCGGAACCGGGGCCACCGGAGGAGCAACGGGCCTGCTGATCCCCGAACCGCATCAGTGGAGCGACCCGGAACCGCTGGTGGACCTGGAGCGGGCCAGCCTGGAGCGGTGGCGGGAGCTCGAGCAGCGGCTGCCCGGCGGCGTCGGGCTGGTCGAGATCGACTGGATCGGGCTGGCGCCGCATCCGGGCGGCTTCGCCGCGCACCAGCCTCCGGCCGTGGAGTGGCTGGCGCCGGGCCAGGTGGAGCAGCTCATCCCAAGCCTGGCCCGGTCCATGGAGGGCGCGCTGATCCGGCGCCAGGCCCGGGTCAACCCGCTGCGCGCGGTGGCCAGGCTGGCCGCCGGGCTGCCGGGAGTGGCCACCGGAGTCGCCGCCACTGGCGTCACCATCCGGGGCGGGAGGCTGGTGACGGTGGCCACGTCGGCAGGCGACATCGACCCGGGGATCGTGGTCTTCGCCACCGGCCAGCCGCCGGTGCTCGACGGCCTGCCGCTGAGCATCCCGTCGGACCGGGTCAAGGGCCACCTGCTGGTCACGGAGCCCACCTCGGTCAGGCTGCCCGGCATCGTGGCGCCAGTAGCGACCCAGATCGAGGACGGGCGCCTGCTGGCCGGCGGCACCTTCGACGTCGGGGACGAGGACCCGGCCGTCCAGCCCGACGTAATCGAGTCGATCATGAGCGGGCTTGTCGCCGCGCTGCCCGTCCTGAGCGGACTGGGCATCGCCTATCAGTGGTGCTGCTTCCGTCCCCGCCATCCCGACCGGCGACCGGTTATCGACCGGGTCCCGGGGCTGGATAACGCCTGGCTCACCGCCGGGCACTTCAGGACCGGCATCCTGAACGCCCCGGCCACGGCGTCGGTGCTGGCGCGCTGGATCTCGGCCGACCAGCCCCCGGCCGAGCCCGGCACCTGGTCGGCGACGCGGTTCAGCAGCGGTATCGCGACGCAGTCGCTATGACCTGCATGTCAGGCGCGCTCGGTACGCCGAACAAGCCTGCGCGGGTCCGCCAGCGCGACCATGCCTGCCGGATGCCCTGCGCCGGCCAGGGCTTGGGCCGCCGTATTCGCCCATTTACCAGCGCTTTGCATAGATGGCGTCCCGCTGGGTACCCATCATGTGAAAGTCTTAATCCTCCGATTAAGGAGGGAGTGAGCGCTATGGCTAGCGTGGCCCGAATTCCGCGCAGTCGCGGTGGCGTGAGCGGCGTACTGCTGATCCTGCTGGGTGCCTGGGGCGGGCTGGTCCCGTTCGTCGGCCCGTACTTCCACTACGCCTACACGCCGGAGAAGGCATGGGCGTACACGTCGGGCCGGCTGTGGCTGTCGATCGTCCCCGGCGCGGCCGCCGTGATCGGCGGGCTGCTGGTCGTCCTCGCCTCGTACCGGGCGGTGGGCTTGGTCGGGGCGCTTCTCGCCGCACTCGGCGGAGCCTGGTTCATCGTGGGTGCCGGAGTAACCGCGCTGATAAGGACGAACGGCTCGATCAGCCCGGGACACCCGCTGGTCGGCCCGGCCGGGCCGCTCAGCTCGGCGACGAGGCAGTTCCTCGAGCTGCTCGGCTTCTTCACCGGTACCGGAGTGCTGATCGTGTTCCTCGCGGCGCTGGCGCTGGGCCGGTTCTCCGTGGTCGGCGTCAAGGACGCGGCGCTGGCCGACGAGATCTCGTTCTCGCCCGTCTCGGAGCGCCTGCCCGAGGAGATCGGGGCCACGACCGGCGAGTTGCCGGTCGCCGGAAGCCGCTATCCGCCGACGGAGCAGGCCGGGGCCGCGGAGGAGCGGTACTAGACCACGACAGGCCAATTCCCGCGCCCGCCGCCGGGCGACCCTGGCTCCCTGTAAGGCTCCGGCTAGGCGCTGGCCCTGGCCGCCGCGCACGCCCCCTGGCGCGCCGGTCCGGTGAGCACGGTGGCGGCCATGGCCTGGGCCGGCGAGTCCGCTGTGCTCGGGCAGACCGCGGGGTGCGTCGCGGCCGCCGTGGCCGCGACGGCCGCGGCGGCGCTCAGGCGAGGTGCACGTAGTCGTAGTCGAACGGCTTGCCGTTGATCCCGTTGCGCGGCGGGGCGATCCAGGCCGCGATCTTGCCGCGTTCAGGCACGGGCTGCATCAGGGAGCGGACGTGGGCCTTGTCCACATCGGTCGGCAGCCATTCCCCCTTGCGGCGCGTCCATTCGTCGGCGCCGACGGGCTCCCCGTCCGGCGTGGCCTCGATGCCGGCGAACGCACCGACCTTGCGGTTGAAGGCCACGTGCGGCAGCTTCAGGCGCTGATCGAGGCCGGCGCCGGACAGGATGCGGTTCCACCGCTTCAAGCCGCTCTCGCAGTCAGCGATGTACTCCCGGCGAAGGTCGGTGTTCAGTCCGACGAGAGCGGACACCTCGGTCTGCCCGATCTGCCCGTCTTCGGTGACGGCGTCGACCATGAGCGAGTCGCTGGTGAGCTTGTGGTCGTCGCGGCGGCGATCCTCCAGCCAGCGGCCCTTCAGCCCGGCGGTGAAGTAGTTCGCCACGTTCGTCGACGTCTCGCCGCCGAACAGGTCCAGCGACACCGAGTAGTGGAAGTTCACGTACTTCTGGATCACGCCCAGCGGGATGCCGCCGCGCGCGGCCACCTCGTCCGGGTCATGCTCGGCCATCAGCTGCGCGGTGCGCTCGACCACGCGGTCGATGCCGGTGGTCCCGACGAACATGTGGTGCGCCTCTTCCTTCAGCATGAACTCGCAGGTGCGCGACAGCGGGTCGAAGGCGGACTCCTTGAGGGTGCCGAGCTGGTACTTGCCGTCGCGGTCGGTGAAGTAGGTGAACATGAAGAACGACAGCCAGTCGGGGGTCTCCTCGTTGAAGGCGCCGAGGATGCGCGGGGCGTCCTCGCTGCCGGAGTTGCGGTGCAGCATCTCCTCGGCCTCCTCGCGCCCGTCGCGGCCGAAGTAGGCGTGCAGCAGGTACACCATCGCCCACAGGTGCCTGCCCTCCTCGACGTTCACCTGGAACAGGTTGCGCAGGTCGTACAGGCTCGGCGCGGTAGCGCCCAGGTTGCGCTGCTGCTCGACCGACGCGGGCTCGGTATCGCCCTGCACAACGATCAGCCGCTGCAGCTCGGAGCGGTACTCGCCGGGGACCTTCTGCCAGGGCGGCTCCCCCCGGTGCTCGCCGAAGCCGATGCGCCGGCCCGGGTCGCGCTCGGCCAGGAAGACGCCCCACCGGTAGTCGCGCATGGCGACGTGCCCGAAGTGCGCCCACCCTTCCCGGCCGACGCTGACCGCGGTGCGCAGGTAGACGTCCTGCGTCGGCAGCGACGGGCCCATCGACTCCCACCAGGACAGGAAGTTCGGCTGCCACGACTCCAGCGCCCGCTGCAGCCGCCGATCCTCGTGCAGGTCAACGTTGTTCGGGATCTTCTCGGTGTAATCAGCGGCGGAGATCACAGTGGATAAGACTCGCTTCCGGTCGAGATGGGCGCGCCGCGGCTGCCGTCATGCCGGATCCCCTCGTGCCGTCCTCGCCCTACTCTCATATGTTCTACATATGTTTCCCATTTAGTCAAGTGGCAGTAGCATATTGCTGCTCGGCATCGTGGCGGCGAACGTGCCGACGGTGGGGCGGCGATCGCGGGCTGGTATCACCAGTATCAGATCACCCGGCCGGGGTATGAGGCCAGTTACGGGTTGTGGGTCCCGCTGAACATCCCGGCCAGCTCCTCTGCCCCAGCCCTGGTACCACCCAGCTACCACATACCACATGCTGTTCGCGGTCAGCCCCGAGGGAATTCCCTCCACCGCCTGCTGGGTCCGAATCCCATGACCTGAACGCTACGGCGCGGCCCACGGCAGAGGAGAGGGAGCCGGATGTCACTGCCTCACTCAACTCGTCGGCGGAACTGGGGCATGCTTGCCCTGGCGGCGGCTGTGACCGTGCCGCTCGTCTGCGCCGCAGCCTGCGGCTCTCCCTCGAGCGCGGCCACCGCCGCCACCCCGCTCCGGCTGTACGCCTATCCAGCAAGCACGCTCTTCGCCGCCGCCGCGCTACTGAAGATCAACGGCCATAAGAAGGAGGCGGCGGAGCTGAAGGCGATCGCGCGGACGCCTTCCGGCGTCTGGGCCACCGGGCAGCCGGGTGAGATGCAGCAAGTCAGGCAGGTGACCCAGGCGGCCACCCAGACTCATGCCATTCCGGTGATCGTGGCCTACAACCTGCCCGCCCGAGACGCCTGCGGAAAGTTCTCGGCCGCCTCCGGCCCCACCGCAGTGCAGTATAAGAACTGGGTCGGCCAGCTGGCCGCCGCGATCGGGACCGGCGATGACATCGTCATCGTGGAGCCCGACGGCCTGCCCGATATCGTCCGGGGCTGCCTGAGCGAGGCCCAGGGCTCGCAGCGCTACCAGCTGCTCCGGTACGCGATGCAGCACCTGGCCGCCCTGCCGCACACCCTGGTCTACCTCGACGCCGGCAACCCCAGCACGTTCGGCGACCCGGCCCAGCTCGCCGGGCCGCTGGGGCGGGCCGGCCTGCGCTACGGCCGCGGATTCTCGGCCAACGTCGCGAACTTCCAGTGGACGGCGACCGTCGTGGCCTGGAGCCAGCAGCTGGAGCGCGCCCTCGGCGGCAGCGCCCGGGCCGTGATCGACACCAGCCGGAACGGCCGCGGCCCGTACACCGGCCCCGACGCCCCTCGGTGGTGCAACCCCCCGGGCCGGGCCCTCGGGCCGGCGCCCAGGCTCGACCCCGGTCCGGCGGGCATCGACGCCTACCTGTGGATCAAGGACCCCGGTTCCAGCGACGGACCGTGCAACGGCGGACCTGCCGCCGGCCTGTACTGGCCCCAGTATGCACTGGCCCTCGCGGAATCACGCGCCGCTGATGCCGCCGCTGGGCGTGGCCGTTCTCGGCTCTGGCGTCAGCCCAGCGGCGGTCAGCTATAGCCTCTCAGCGGCTGGCATTCCAGCCGACGTTGAACGCCTCGCCGCCGTAGAGCGGGCCCGCCGTGGCCAGCCGATGGGCGCCGTTGACCATCTCGATCGTGGACGAGGTCCACAGCCCGCCCGAGGCGAGGCTGCCGCTGCGCCCGCCGCCCGAGGTGGCGAGCAGGTCGGTCTGGTTGTCAAAGCCGAAGTCGGCCAGGTTGTGCCCGAAAGACACCGAGCCGTTGTAGTCCTCGGTGATCTCTTCGCCGTTGGCGTCCCTGCAGGTCGAGTGGGTCGGGCAAGGCTGCACCGTGGTGATCGAGCCCCCGGTCGTGCGGTCCTGCAGGACCAGCTCCCACCCGGTGGACACGCGCTGGACCACAACCACGATCGCATCGCCGGGGTTGACCCCGGTGAAGGTGACCCCGGGATTCGGGAACATCTCGTAGAAGGCGAAGTAGGTCGCCGGGCCGGTGGTCGAGGTGCACATGGCGCCGACACCGGCCTGCTCGACCGTTTTGGTCGTGAACCCGTCCAGGCCGGCCCAGTCGGAGAACAGCGCATCGCCGGCGGTGCCGAGCGTGCTTCTGGCGCAGTTGACGTCCGGGATGCTGAACAGGGCCTGGATACGGCCGATCGTCTGCCCGGGCTTGGCGGTGATGGCGTACCCGCTCCAGTTCCCTGTGGTGACCGTGTTGGCCTTCAGCGTCCGCGGGCTGGCCAGCGCCGTGCGATAGTGGATCGCCGGGTCGGCGCGCATCGGCCCGGTCAGCCGCGCCGTGCCCGCGGGCGGGGGGCCGCTACGGCTGGCGGCGGTCGCGGCGGGCAGGGTGGCGGCCATGGCCGCGGCCAATGCCGAGGCAGCAATGATGACAGAAATCCTGATCTTGTTCATGAGCCGGACGCCTCCTGGTGCGGGGAGGAGTTAAAGGCACGCTGGCCGGAGCCCGGGCGGCGCAGGACGGCCCGGGCGGGCCAACCGTATCAGCTGGCGCGAGCCCCCGGAAGCCGCTTATCTCCGGCCATCACCGGTAGGTGAACCCGCGTCACCGGGACCGCCGCCGCATGTCGATGAGCGGCCTGCGGGCGGCCTCTCGCTATGCGATCATGCGTGCCCCGGGACCGGGAACCGGGGTCACGTCCCGCGCGGAGCCAACCAGGTGTCCCTCCGCGCAGCGGACCTGCAACTGCACCGGCGCCCCGCAGTCACGGTGCGTCAGCTCCACCAGGGGCCCTTCCGGGCTGACGGCGTAGGTGTTGCCCCACTCCAGTAGGGCGACGATCAGCGGGTACAGGGCGAGTCCCTTCTCGGTGAGCCGGTACTCGCTGCGCGCCCGCTGGCCCGCCTCCCGGTAGGGCACCTTCCGCAGCAGGCCCTGCGCCACCAGCCGGGCCAGCCGGTCGCTGAGGATCTGCCGGGGCGCCTCGGTGCGACGCCGGATGTCATCGAAGCGGCGGACGCCGTTGAACGCCTCCCTGAGCACCAGGAACGTCCACTTCTCCCCCACGATGGCCAGGGCGGCCCCGATCGTGCAGTTCTCGCTGTCGTAGTCAAGGATCCAGGGGCGGGGGTTCATGGGCATATGCTAAATCTGGTTGACAGACTTAGCAATCTGTGGGCAAGCTGGGTCTGTGACTCGAACCCAGTTGGCTCCGGAAGCCCAGCGAAGCTGTGCCAGCCGCGACGGTCGGCTTGCCGGCCCGAGCGGATGGCACGCGGGAGGTTCCGGGCCATGGGGGTACGGGGTGTCCCCGGGCGGCACTGTGTCCCCCCGGGCCAGCACTGTGCCCGGCGGCACCATCGAGATCCGCACCGCGTCCGGCGCGGACTGCGAGGCGATCAAGTCGTTCGTCATCGGCCTGTCGCTCCGCACCCGGTTCCTCAGGTTCTTCACCCCGACCGCGCCGCCGAGCTCGACCGTGCTGCGCGGAATGTGCGGAGTCGGCCCCGGCACGGACGTGCTCGTCGCGACCGAGCACGGCATGATCATCGGCCACGCGATGGCGGTGGACACCGTCGAGCCCGACGGTGGCCGGGTGACGGACGTCGGCCTGGTGGTGACCGATCGCTGGCAGAACTGCGGCATCGGCTCGGAGATGCTCCGCCGGGTGGTCACGCGCGCCGCGGCACGTGGCGTCAGCGGGCTCGTTATGGAAGTCCTGCCGGAGAACCGGCGGATGCTCGCGATGATCTCACGCCGGTGCGCGGACGCGGGCTACGAATTCGGCGGGGACTCGGTGACCGTACGGGTGCGCCTGCCGGAGCCGCCCACAGCGAAGGGACACGGCCATGACGCAGCGCTCAGGGCCGCAGGACGTACAGGGCGTCGATGACGTCGGCGTACTTGGCGTGCACCACGCGGCGCTTGAGCTTCAGGGTGGGTGTCAGCTCCTCGCTCTCGGTGGTCCACTCGACCGGCAGCAGCCGCCACCTCTTGACCTGCTGAACGCGGGCCAGCCGCTGGTTCGCCGCCTCGACCGCTTCGGCCACCGCGTCCAGGACCGCCTGGTCCTGGACCAGCTCAGCCAGCGATGACGCGTCGATCCCGCGGGCCCGGGCCCACGCCGGGGCCACGTCACCGTCCAGGGTCAGCAGCGCCACTACGTACGGCCGGCCGTCCCCGTAGCTCAGCGCCTGGCCGATCAGCGGGTGGGCCACCAGCAGGTTCTCGATAGCGGCCGGCGAGATGTTCTCCCCGCCCGAGGTGATGATCAGCTCCTTCTTGCGGTCCACGACGGACAGGAAGCCGTCGGGGTCCAGGAACCCGATGTCGCCGGTGTGCAGCCAGCCATCGGCGTCGACCAGCTCGGCCGTGCGGTCGGGCAGGTTGAGGTATCCGGGAGTGTTCAGCGGCCCGCGGGTCAGGATCTCCCCGTCATCGGCGATCCTGACCTCGACGCCCGGCAGCGCCCGGCCGACGGTGCCGAGGCGGAACGCGTCAGGCCGGTTGGTCGTGAACGCCCCGGCGGTCTCTGTCATCCCGTACACGTCGAGGATCTGCATCCCGAGCCCGGCGAAGAAGGAGCCGACATCGGGCGGCAGCGGCGCTGCTCCGGCGGACACCATGGTCGCCTCGCCCAGGCCGAGCAGGGACCGGATCGGCCGCAGCACGGCCTCGTCGGCCCGCCGGAACTCCTCGGCCAGGTCATCGGGCGTGGTGTTACCGAACTCGCGGCTCTGCACGTACCGGCGGCCGGTCGCCATCGCCGCGTCCACGGCGGCCCGTCTGGCCGGGTCCTGCTCGGCCGCGAGCAGCGCCTGGATGCCCGCCTGGATCTTCTCCCAGACCCGGGGCACGCCAAAGAACGCGGTCGGCTGGACTGCGCCGAGCGTGGCCAGCAGGTCGGCGGCGGCGTTGTGGCAGAAGTAGACGTGCCAGGCGTTGTACACCGGCAGGTAGATGCTCAAAATCCGCTCGGCGATGTGCGCCAGCGGCAGGTAAGACACCGACCGGACGTGCGGCGTGGTATAGCCCGTGACACTGCCGGTAACGACCTCGTAGAGCACGCTGCGGTGGGTAATGATGACGCCCTTCGGGTTGCCGGTGGTGCCCGAGGTGTAGAGCACGGTCGCGGGGTCGTCGGGCCCGATCGCCGCCACCCGGTCAGCGACGGCACCGGGCGCGGCGGCGAGCCGCTCGCGGCCCAGCGCGGCGAAGTCCGCCCAGCTCAGGTACTGGTCTCCGGCGGGACAGACGGCCGCGTCCCGGACGATGATCTTCTTCAGGCCGGGCAGGCTGGGCAGCACCGACTGCCAGCGCGCCAGCTGCGGGCCGCCGTCGAGCACGGCGATCCTGGCGTCGCAGTCGCCCGCCACGTAGCCGATCTGGTCGGCGGCCAGGGTCGCGTAGACGGTGACCGGCACTCCCCCGGCGTGCATCACCGCGAGGTCGGCCAGCACGTGCTCGGCCCGGTTCGGCAGCATGAGCGCGACCCGCTCGCCCGGCTGCAGGCCGAGCTCGATGAGCCCGGCAGCGAGCTCGAGGGCCAGCTGCCGCGCCTGGGCCCAGGTGATGGTCTGCCAGGGCCCGTCGTCGTCGCGGTCCGACAACGCGGGCTCACCGCCCCAGCGCTCGACGGTGGCGGCCAGCTCATCGCAGAGGGTCCGGCCTTCCTGGCCGCCGGCCGCCTGCTCCATCTCCGCTCGCTGCTCCAGGATCTCTGTCGTCACGGCCCACCTCCGTCATGCGGGGACCTCGCCCCCGCGGAACACCTCTCGTGATGGCCTGCCACCCTGCCGCCGCCTGCGCCGCAAGCCCAGCCACACTACAGTTCAGGCAGGATGAGCGCGATCTGCGCGCCTCGCGGGCGCGCAGGTCTTCGGCCGCTAGCCCGCCGGTGACGAGTTGCTGGGCAGAACCTGGCCCGAGTTTGACTCCTGGTCGGCATGACGCCGGTATCTTCGCCATCGGAACGCAGCTGCGCTCGGCAGACAGTCTCATAGTGCCCGGTGCGGGCCGCAGGCGCCGGGAGGAGATGTCGGATGGTACGGGCCGGGCTGGGCCTCGCCCGGGCACGCGGCGGGGGGCCGGAGGCCCGGCGGCGCGGCTGGGCCCTGCCCCTGGCGGTCACGGCCTTCGCGCTGGCGATGGCTGCCTACCTGGGCGACGTGGCCGCGCACCCAGGTCCGATGCTGAGCTGGTATGACCTTAATGTCTACAACCACGCCGGCCTGATCGCGCGGAGCTCGCCGGGTCGGCTGTACTCCTGGCAGCTCAAACCCGGGATCAAGTTCACCTACACGCCGTTTGCCGCGCTGCTATTCGCCGCCGGCTCGCTGCTGCCCTGGGCGGTGCTCAGATGGCTGATGAGCGTGACCAGCATCATCGCGGTGACGGCCACCGCCTGGCTGACGCTCGGCGGGCTTGGCCGCCGCGGCCGGGACCGGACCGTCGCGACGCTCGCCGTGGCCGCCGTGGCCATGTGGACCGAGCCCGTGCTGCGTGCGCTGCAGCTCGGCCAGGTCGAGCTACTGCTGATGGCGCTCATCGCCTGGGACCTCTGCCAGCCTGACCGCCGGTGGTGGAAGGGCGCGGGGGTGGGCGTGGCGGCAGGGATCAAGCTGGTACCCCTGATCTTCATCCCGTATCTCGTGCTCGCCGGGAAGCTGCGGCAGGCGCTAGTCGCCTCGGCCGCATTCGCCGCGACCGCGGTGATCGGCTTCGCGTTCCTGCCGCGGGCTTCGACGAAGTGGTGGCTGACCGGGTATTTCCTGCACGCGGGCAATGTGGGTGATGTCGGGTCGCTGCTCAATCAGTCGCTCTACGCGATGCTGACCCGGGTGGCGGGCGGCGTGCGGGCCGCGACGCCGGCCTGGCTCGGAGTCTCGGTGATCGTCGCGGCCCTGGGCCTGGCCGCCGCCGCGGTGCTGCACCGCAGCGGCCGCCCGGTGGCGGGCTGGGTGACCTGCGCCCTGACCGGGCTGCTCGTCTCGCCGATCAGCTGGAATCATCACTGGGTGTGGATCGTGCCGGTCCTGGCGCTGCTCGCCGATGCGGCGGTGCGCGCCCGCGGCGCGAAGCGGTGGGCGTACCTGGCGCTGGCGGGCGGGGTCGCGTCGGTGTTCGGCGGCTGGCCTGAGAAATGGACCGGGTCGGCCGTGTTCATTCCGCGCGGCCTGCTCGGGTTCTTCATCGGCCCGCATCCGGCGCACGAGAAGTACCACCTGCATGGCCTGCAGCTTCTCAGCTGGAACCTGTACGTGCTGGCCGGCCTGGTGATGCTCGCCTTCGCGGCCGCCGCGGCGGCGCGCGCCTGGCAGGACCGCCCCGGCCCGGGCGGCCCCGGGCCGGGCGGCCCCGGGCCGGGCCGCGCCGAGCCCTGCGACCTGCCCGGGTCATGAGCCGCTGCCGCGGCGCTGGCTCACCTGCCGCCGGGCTGGCGGCGCTCCCGCGGCGAAACGCGGTACGGCCTCGGCGGCCCGGCAGCGGCCGGTAGCCTGTTGCTCCTATTCTGCAGCCGGCAGCGGCGCCGTGGGCCGGACGGATCGCGGCGCATCGGTGGCCGGGAGGGGATGCCGATGGCACAGGCCGGGCCGGAGCTCGCCAGTCCGGTCGCCGCGCGGCCGGCGGGCAGGCGGCGCGGCGGGCCGGCGCTCGCCTGGGCCGGCGCGGCGTTCGGGCTCGCCCTCGCCGCGTACCTGGCGGATGTGGCCGCCCACCCGCTCGGCCTCACCCTGGGCTGGTTTGACCTCAACATCTACAACCACGCGGGACTGCTCACGCGGCACGCCCCGCAGACCCTCTACAGCTGGCATTTCCTGCCGGGCGTGCAGTACCTCTACACGCCGTTCGCGGCGCTCGGGTTCGCGGCCGGGTCGCTGCTGCCCTGGGCCGTGCTGAAGTGGCTGATGACGGCGGCCAGCATCGCGGCGATGGCGCTGACCGCCTGGCTGACGTTCGGCCAGCTGGGCTGGCGCGGCCGGGACCGGGCCGCCGTGACGCTGGCCGTGGCCGCCGGGGCGCTGTGGACGGAGCCGGTGCTGCGCTCGCTGGGCGTGGGCCAGATCGAGCTGGTGCTGATGGCGCTCATCGCCTGGGACCTCTGCCAGCCCGACGGCCGGTGGTGGCAGGGCGCGGGCCTCGGGCTGGCGGCGGGGATCAAGCTGGTGCCCCTGATCTTCATCCCGTACCTGGTGCTGGCCGGGAAGCTGCGGCAGGCGGCGGTCGCCACGGCGGCGTTCGCGGGCACCGTGGTGATCGGCTTCGCCGCGCTGCCGCACGAGTCGGTGCAGTGGTGGCTGACCGGGTACTTCCTGCATGCAGGCAATTTCACGAACGTGAGCCTCGGTTCCCTGCTGAACCAGTCGCTGCTGGCTATGCTCACCCGGACGCCCGCTGGCGCGGGCTCGGTGACCGCGTGGTGGGTCCTCCTCGCCGCCGTCGCCGGGTCCCTCGGGCTGATCGCCGCCGCCGCGCTGGCCCGCGCCGGGCGGCCCACGGCGGGCTGGGTGACCTGCGCGGTGACGGGGGTGCTGATCTCGCCGATCAGCTGGGACAACCACTGGGTCTGGATCGTGCCGGCGCTGGCGGTCCTCGCCGATGCTGCCATCCGCGCCCGGGGCGCGGCGCGCTGGGCGTACTGGGCTCTCGCCGCGGCACTGGTGGCGGTCTTCGGCGACTGGCCGTACCGCTGGACGGGCCCGCTCGCGTTCCTCCCGCACGGCCTGGTGGGGTTCTATGTCGGCCGGCACCCCATGAGCGAGATCTTCCACCTGCAGGGCATCCAGCTGGTCAGCTGGAACCTCTTCGTACTCGGGGGCCTGGCGATCTTCGCCTGCCTGCTGGTCGCGGCCGGCCGCGCCTGGCGAGGTGGCCGCGCCGCCCCCGCGCTGCCGGAGTCAGGCCCCGTGCCGCCGGAGTCAGGCCCCATGCCGCCGGAGTCAGTAGCGGCGCGGCCGGACCGAGAGCCGCAGGCGACTACCTGATCCGCCGGCCCATCTCCTTCGTCCCGTACCCGCCCAGCTCCTCCACGGCGCCCCGGAACCTGTCGGACTGCAGCAGCGCCCACAGGGGGGCCAGGCGCGGGCTCTCCGCTTCGGACGCGGCGACCACGAGGTCATACGGCTCGCGCGTAACCGGCAGGAAGTCCAGGCCGAAGGCGCGCGCGGCGGCCATGATCCCCAGGCCGGCGTCGCCGCGCCCGGCGGCGACGGCAGCCGCCACGGCCAGGTGGGTGGGCTCCTCCCGCGCATAGCCGTCGATCGCGTCGGAGCTGATCCCGTGCATCCGCAGCTCGTGGTCCAGCAGCACCCGGGTTCCGGCCCCGCGCTGGCGGTTGACGTAGCGCACGCCCGGGCGGATGAGGTCGCCGATGCCCCTCAGGCCGAGTGGGTTGCCCGGCGCGACGATCAGCCCCTGGTCGCGGTGCACGAGGCGGATGACATTGACATCGCGGCCGCCGAGGATCCGGCCGAGATAGGGCAGGGTGTACTCCCCGGTGGCGGGGTCCAGCAGGTGCGACCCGGCGACGTGGCACAGCCCGTCGCGCAGGGCCACCAGGCCGCCGAGGGACCCGACGTTCGAGGACGCGAGCGTGACGCGGGGATCGTCGGAGCGCAGCGCGGAGGCGGCCAGGTCCAGGACGAGGTCATGCGAGCCGATGGCGACGATCGTACGGGAGATCTCGTCCAGGCTGCGGAGCAGCTCGATCTCGACCTCCTCGCCGGGATGGTGACCTTCCCGCCCGGCCGGGACGACGAGCAGCCCGTCGGCGCGGACCAGCGAGGTGAGCACGCCAGCGCCGCGGGGCAGCGGCGTGGCGACCATCGTGCCCCCCACCACTCCCAGGCGCACCCGCACCCAGTCGTCCATGCCGAGCGGTGAGGCGAGCTTGCGGGCCAGCCGGGCCCGGGTCCGCTGGCGGCGGCGGGGCCCGGCTCCCTCCAGCTCGGCCAGCAGCGGCTCGGCGAAGATGTCGAAGGTCAGCGCGGCGGACACCGGGTAGCCCGGGGCGCCGAGCACGGGCGTGCGGTCGACGACGCCGAGCACCACGGGGTGGCCAGGCCGCACGGCCACGCCGTGCACGGCCAGCGTCCCGAGCTGGGCCACGATCCTGGCGGTGTAGTCATCACGGCCAGCGCTCGAGCCCGCCACGATGATCAGCAGATCGCAGCTGGCCACCGCGGCGCTGACGGCCCCGGCGAGGCGGGCGGGATCGTCAGGCACGATCGGCAGGCAGTGCGCCACGGCGCCGGCCTCGCGGGCCTGGGCAGCCAGCATCAGCGAGTTGGTGTCGAGGATCTCGCCGGGACCGGTCTGCGTGCCGATGGGCCGCACCTCGTCGCCGGTGGGCAGGACGGCGACCACGGGACTGCGCCGCACCAGGAGCTGGGTGGCCCCGGCGGCCGCCGCGGCGGCGAGGTCGACGGCCCGCAGCCGGTGACCCTCGGGCAGCAGCAACTCGGCCGTGCTCACGTCCTCGCCGATCGAGCGCACGTGCTGATAGGGCGGCACGGCGGCGCGCAGCTCGGCCGCGTCGCCGGCGTGGTGCACGTGCTCGCGCATGACGACCGCGTCGCGCCCGCCGGGCATCGGGTCGCCGGTGTCGACGACGTCGTAGGCGTCCGGCTCGAGGTAGACCGGGCTGGTCTCGCTGGCGCCGAGGGTGTCGGCGGCGCGCACGGCGATCCCGTCCATGCCGGCGGCGTCGAACGGCGGTGAGGAGCGGGTGGCCCATACCGGCTCGGCCGTGACCCGGCCCGCGGCGTCCTCGAGCCGGACCCGCTCGGCCGGCAGCCGGCCCGGGCAGCCTCCGGCCTCACGGGCGCTGCCCCAGGCCTGGAGGGCGCGGTCGGCGGGAACGTCGCTGAGGAACGGGCTATCTGGCATGACGCTGATCAACGGTACCTTCCATAACGGCACCGGGCTCAGCCTGGTCCGGTTCGGTCACCGGTACAGGGTGACGTCGACCTCGGTGCCCGCGTCGAGGCCCGTCGCCTCCTCGGGCACGATCACGTACCCGTCGGCGGCGGTGAGCACGGACAGCAGCGCCGACAGCCCGAAGACCGGGACCGCGACGCCGTCCCGCACGCGGACCTGGACCACGTCGAGGCGCCCGGCGGCGGAGGCCAGGTCGCGCCCCAGCCGCGCCCGCACGACCGGCTCGGCGGGCGCGCTGGTACATCCGCCGACGCGGCGCACGAGCGGCACCCCGATCAGCCGGAACACCACGAGCGCCGAGCGGGGGTTGCCGGGCAGGCCGATCACCGGTACTCCCGCGCACTCGGCCAGCAGCGTGGGCTTGCCCGGCCGGATCGCCAGGCCGTGGCACCAGATGCCCGGCGGGCCGAGCCGCGACACCGCGTCCGCGGTCTCGTCGCGGGCCCCGACCGACGAGCCGGCCGAGATCACGATCACGTCGCTGGCCGTGAGCGCGGCACGAAGGGCGGCCTCGAGCGCCGCGGGATCGTCGGGGACGATGCCGCCCGGGAGCGGCTCGCCGCCCGCCTGCGTGATCATCGCCGCGAGCGCCACCGCCGTCGCGTCGCGCACCTGGCCGGGGCGAAGCGTCGCGGTATCGGGCGGCACCACCTCGTCGCCGGTGGAGAAGATCGTCACCCGCGGGCGCGCGCGGACCGCCACGCAGGTGACCCCGGCCGCCGCCAGCATGCCCAGGTCCTGCGCGCGCAGCGGGCGGCCGGCGGGCACGAGCTCGGCCCCGGGGGCGGCGTCCTCGTCGGCCCGCACGACGCCGTCGCCCGGGGCGACCGGCCGGACGACCTCGATCGTCCCGTCGAGCACGGCCTGGGTGTACTCGACCATGACCACGGCGTCGGCCCCCGGCGGCAGCACCCCGCCGGTGGGCATGCTGACTGCCCTCCCTGGGCCGACGCCGACGTCGGGGGGAGGCGCGGTGCCCATCCGCACCGCGCCGACCACGTCGAGGTAGCCCGGCAGCCCGTCGGATACCCCGTAGGTGTCGGCTGCCCGCACGGCGTAGCCGTCCACGGTCGAGCGCGCGAACCCGGGCAGCGCGTGCGGCGCGGTGACCGAGGCCGCGGGAACCCGGTCCAGGGCGTCGGCGAGCCGCACGGTCTCGGCCGTCGTGCGCCGCGAGGGCCGGAACCCGGCCAGCGCCTCGGCCACGGTCCGGGTCGTGAAGAACTCCCGGCCCGCTGGCCCGGGCCGGTCGTGCGGATCAGGCCCAGTGCCGGTCATGCCCCGTGCCTGATCACGCACTGCCGTTGGCCTGCCGCCCGCCGGCCAGCTTCACCACGCTCATCACCGGGCCGAGCGCGACCTGGCCGAGCCCGCAGATCGAGGTCCGGCGCATGGTCTCCTCGAGCTTCGCCACGCGCTCGTCGACCTGGGCCGGGCCGCCGCCGTCCTCGAGCAGGCCGGACAGGATCTGGTGCGCCTTGGTGGACCCGACGCGGCACGGGACGCACTTGCCGCAGGACTCGTCGCGGAAGAAGCGCAGCACGTTCGTGGCCGCGGCCAGCAGGTCGGTCCCCTCGGCCAGCACGGCCAGCGCGCCCGAGCCGAGCATCGACCCGGCCTGGGCCAGCGCGTCGAAGTCCAGCGGAACGTCGAGCCCGTCGGGCCCCAGGAAGTTCGACGACGCGCCGCCGGGCTGGATCGCGCCCAGCCGCCGGCCGCCGCTGACCCCGCCGGCCAGCTCGAGCAGCTGGCGGGCGGTCGTGCCCATCGGGACGCAGTACACGCCGGGACGCTCGACGTGCCCAGAGACCGCGAAGAACTTCAGCCCGCTGCCGCCGGCGGTGCCCTGCTGCTTCCACCAGTCCGCCCCGCGCTGGGCGATGATCGGCACGTGGGCGAATGTCTCGACCGAGTTCATCAGCGTCGGCTTCCCCCACAGGCCGTACACGCCGGGGAACGGCGGCTTGTTGCGCGGCTCGCCGCGGTGCCCCTCCATGCACTCGATCAGCGCCGACTCCTCGCCGAGGATGTATCCGCCCGGTGAGGTGAACACCTCGACCGAGAGGCGCCGGCCGGTGCCCGCGGCGTTCTCGCCGGCCAGCCCCGCGGCGCGCAGGTAGTCGATCTCGCGGCGGACCACCGCCTCCTCCGGCCCGTACTCGTGCCGGATGAATACCCAGCCCTCCTCGGCGCCGGTCGCCGCCATGCCGAGCAGCAGGCCCTCGAGCACGAGATGCGCCTGCTCGGCGAGGATCTGGCGGTCCTTGAACGTGCCCGGCTCGGACTCGTCGGCGTTGCAGATCGCGTACTTTGGCGTGGCCGCCTGGGCGGCGACCAGCTCCCATTTCCGGCCGGTGGGGAAGCCGGCGCCGCCCATGCCGCGCAGTCCCGAGTCCGCCACCGTCGCGATCAGCCGCTCCGGGTCGAGGTCGCCGGCCAGCAGCGCGCGCAGCACCTGGTAGCGCTCCTGCCCCGGCGCGTACGGGTCGTTGGGCCACGGCGCCGCGCGGGGGGCCCGCCTCCTGATCACGCGCTCGCCATCCCGGGTGGCGGCGACCATGTCGTCGGCCCGGTCGGCGGGCGCCGGGCTGCCGTTGACCGCTACCGCCGGCGCATCGTCGCAGCGCCCGATGCAGGACACCTCGCCGAACTCCACGTCGGCGTCGCCGCCGTACCGTTCCCGCAGCGCGGCGATCCGCTGGTCCGCGCCCTGCAGCCAGCAGGACAGGTCGTGGCAGGCCTGGAGGGTGACGGGCTTCGGCGGCTCGGTCAGGAAATGCGGGTAGAACGAGATCAGGCCCTCGATCTCGTACAGCGGCCTGCGGACCTCGCGGGACAGGGCCACGAGCTCCTCGCGCGGCAGCCAGCCGAGCCGTTCCTGGATGGCCTGCAGGGCCGGGATCAGGCTGGGGCCGGGGAACTTGCCCGCCCTCGCCTCGACACCCGGTACCCGCGCCTGAGCCTTGGCCATCACCGGTCCCCGGCGGGGGACGTGCCCCGGGCGGCGGCCGCCTCGGGAGCGGCCTGCCCGGCGGGTGCCGGCCCGCTCGCCGGCTCGATCCGCACGGCGCAGAACTTGAACTCGGGGATCTTGCCGACCGGGTCGATCGCGTCGATCGTCAGCAGGTTGGCCGCGGCCTCGCGGAAGTGGAACGGGATGAAGCAGTTGCCGCGGGCCTCGCGGTGCGAGACGCGAGTCTCGAGCACGATCGTGCCGCGGCGCGAGCTCACCCGGGCCATCTCGCCGTCGGCGAGGCCGAGCTCGGCGGCATCGTCGGGATTCACGTAGACCTCGGGCCGCGGGCTGATCGCGTCGAGCGCGTAGGACCGGCGGGTCATCGAGCCGGTGTGCCAGTGCTCCAGCAGGCGGCCGGTGTTCAGCACGTACGGGTACTCGTCGCTGGGCAGTTCCCTGGCGGGCAGCCACTCAGCGGGCACGAGGTGCGCCAGGCCGTCGTCGGTGTTGAAGCGCTCCCCGAACATGACCACGGTCCCGTCGCTGTGCTCGGGATCGGGGTTGGGGTAGAGCTTGCCGGACAGGCCCAGGTTGTCGTAGCTGAGGTTGGTATAGCTGGGCATGACCGAGACGACCTCGTCGAAGATCTCCCGCGCGCTGCCGTAGCTCCAGCCGAGCCCGATCCGGTTGGCGATGTCCTGCACGATCTCCCAGTCCACCCGGGCCTGGCCCGGCGGGTCGAGCACCTTCCGGCCGAGCTGCACCCGGCGGTCGGTGTTGGTGTAGGTGCCGTCCTTCTCCAGGTACGACGAGGCAGGCAGGATCACGTCGGCGAACTCCGCGGTCTCGGTCAGGAAGATGTCCTGGACGACCAGGAATTCCAGCGCCGAGAGCGCCCTGCGGACCTTGTTGATGTTCGGGTCGGACAGGAACGGGTTCTCCCCGAGCATGTACATGCCGCGCACTGCCTTTACCCCGCCCGCCGCTCCCCCGAGCACCGAGCCGATTATCTCGGTGACCGTGAGGCCGCGCTTGGGGTCCAGGTCCTCGGTGCCCCAGGCCTGCTCGAACCGGGCGCGGACGTCCGGGTCATCCGCCTTCTTGTAGTCCGGGTAGAACATCGGGATCAGGCCCATGTCGGACGCGCCCTGCACGTTGTTCTGCCCGCGCAGCGGGTGCAGCCCGCTCCCTGGCCGGCCGACGTTCCCGGTGATCGCGCACATCGCGATCAGGCAGCGGGCGTTGTCGGTGCCCGTGGTGTGCTGCGAGATGCCCATGCCCCAGAAGATGACCCCGGCCCCGGCCTCGCCCCAGGACCGCGCCACCCGCCGGATCACGTCGGCGGGCACCCCGGTGATCTGCGCTGCCCGCTCCGGCGGGTAGTGGCTCACGGTCTCGGCCAGGGCGGCGTAGTTCGTCGTCCGGCTCTCGATGAAGTCGGCGTCGGCGAGCCCGAGCCTGATCACCTCGTGCATGACGCCGTTGTAGAACGCCACGTCGGTGCCGGGCTTGAGCTGGCAGAAGATGTCGGCGTGGTCGGCCATCTTGTCGGCCCTCGGGTCGACGTAGATGATCGTCGTGCCGCGGCGCCGGGCCTGCTTGAAGAACGACGAGGCGACCGGGTGGTTCGCCGTCGGGTTGCTGCCCGTGACGATGGCGACGTCGGCGTTGACCACGTCGCCGTAGGTGGTGGAGACCGCGCCGGATCCGATTCCCTCGAACAGCGCGGCCACGCTGGAGGCGTGGCACAGCCTGGTGCAGTGGTCGACGTTGTTGGTGTGGAAGCCGGTCCTGATCAGCTTCTGGAACAGGTAGGCCTCCTCGTTGGAGCACTTGGCCGACCCGAACCCGGCGATCGCGCCGGGGCCGCCCGCGGCGTGGATCTCGGTGAGCCGCCGGGCCACCAGGTCCAGCGCCTCGTCCCAGGTGGCCTCGCGGAAGTGCGGTAGCACCTCGTCGTAGTCGACCAGGCCCCCGGGCTTGCGCCTCCGGCGCTTCTGCCTGTCGCCCTTCTCGCCGGGCTGGCCATTCGGGGCGCCCTTAGCGTTATGGTCATTCATCTCGCCCCGCACGTCGGCGGACAGCGGCCCCTTGGGGTAGGCCTCGTCCCGGCGGATCAGCGGCACGGTAAGGCGCTGCGGCGACGCGGCATAGTCCCAGCCGTATCGGCCCTTGACGCACAGCCGGCCCTGCGACCCGGGCTGGTCCCGGCCCTCGGCGAAGGAGATCGCACCGCGTTCCCGGTCGACGTGGTAGGTGAGGGCGCAGCCCACGCCGCAGTACGGGCAGACGCTGTCCACCGCGTCAAGCTCGCTGCGCGGCCGGATCGGGATGCTCCGGATCGGCTTGTTGGTCAGCGCTCCGGTCGGGCAGGCGGCGACGCACTCCCCGCAGGTCACGCACGACGAGGCGCCCATCGGGTCGTTCAGGTCGAACGCGATCCGGGTGGCGTAGCCTTTGCCGCTGCGGCCGATCACGTCGTTGCCCTGGATGTCGTCGCAGGCGCGGACGCAGCGGTCGCACAGGATGCACGCGTCGTGGTCGACCGCGATCACCGGGTTGGAGAGGTCAGCCCCGCGGCCCGCGGCCGGGGGGATCTCCCCTGGACCCGGCAGTCCGAACCGGTCGGCCAGGGCCAGCAGCTCGTTGTCGGCCGTGGTGGTCTGCTTGGGGTCGCGCTCGCGGCCCGGCTGATCGGCGAGCAGCAGCTCGGCGAGCGTGGCGCGGTTGCGCTCGACGTCCGCAGTGGCGGTCTTGACGTCCATGCCGTTCTCGCACGGGCGCACGCAGGCCGCCGCGTAGGCGCGCGCGCCGACGTCCACGACGCACATGCGGCAGACGCCGACCGGGTCGAAGCGCTCGTCGTGGCACAGCACGGGGATGTCGATCCCTGCGTCCCTGGCCGCGGCCCAGATAGTCGTGCCCTCTTCGGCGGTGACCTCGACTCCGTCAATCGTCAGGGTGACCATCCGGGTCTGGGCCGGAGCATGAATGACCATCAGAACCTCCAGCAGGGGCCTGCTGTCTTCAGGCGGCGGGGGAATCGGGCCGCCAGGCGTGTCGCAGCGGCGAGACAAGCAGTCACAACGTCAGTATCCACCTCGGCTGGCGCGAATATGCTAGCCAGATCGGGCGAAACCAGCGAGGTCGCAGCATCGCTGCGCCCTGGCCACCGGCTAGTACAGCTGGAGGTCGGCCAGGCCGGCCGGCCCCGGGCGGCCCTCGCGGTCCAGCCCGCGGGCAGCGTAGTAGCCGTCGATCATGCCCCGCAGCCGCTCCGGCGTCAGCGTCGCGACCCGGCCGGACGCCACTGCGAGCGGCTCGGACAGCAGCCGCTCCGGCAGCCAGTCGTCCTCGGGCCGCCAGCCCTCGCGGATGTTGTACACCCGCTTGGCCAGCACGATCCGGCGCGCGGTCTGCCGCAGCTCGGCGCCGTCGGTGTCCCAGCCGGTGACGGCGGACAGCAGGGCCGCCCACTCGTCGAACGGCTCGGTGAAGACGCCGCGCAGGAACTTGCACAGGATCAGGGAGTCCATGACCGCGGCCCGGTCCTCGGTCTCGATCGCCGCCGTGACGTGCTCCGGGCCGCCCGCCAGCCGGTCGTGGCCGCCGGACAGGTCCGCCTCGTACGCGCCGGAGCGGTTATGGTCGGCGCCCCGCGAGTTCACCGCCAGGCCCAGGGCCATGGCCTGCATCGTGCGGGGCTCGTAGCCGGGCAGCTCCAGTCCCTTGACCTGCGGCGCGAACGCGGCGGAGCCGCCCCCGACCAGCTCTGCGGCCCGCCGGGACCCCTCGGCGAGCAGGTCGCCCAGACCCTGGCGCGCGCCGATCTCGTCCAGCGCCCGCATCAGCGCGTCAGGGTCGCCGAAGCGGAGCCACGGGGCGTCGATCAGGCTCCGCTCGGCGCACTCCATCGCCCAGGCGATGGTGCCGCCCGCCGAGATCGTGTCCAGGCCGAGCTCGTCGCACCGGGCGCTGGCCTCGAGCACCGCATCGGGATCGGACACCCCGCACATCGGGCCGAGCGCGAACACGTTCTCGTACTCCACCCGCAGCTTCTTCTGGCCGCCGCGAGCGGAGTAGGAGTAGATGTGCTCGCAGCCGATCGTGCACGACGCGCAGCTGTTGCGGGTCACGCTGCGCATCGTGGCCAGGTCCTCGGCGGCTAGCTGCGGCGCCCCGGCGAACGTCGCGGCCTGGAAGTTGCGGGTCGGGAGGGTGCTGATCGCATTGAACGCGAGCAGGTTGGCCAGGGTGCCGAGCTCGCGGTACTTCGCGGTCGCGGGGCCGAACGAGCGCGCCCGCAGGTCGCGTGCGGCTGCGAGCACGGCCTGCGGATCCGCCGACGCG